>Ga0316204_10000092_pt1 | contig 377710 bp, 333 predicted proteins | sample 6monrhotite_MG_2_FD_205661 | JGI IMG/M metagenome (GOLD analysis project Ga0316204, IMG submission 205661) | Microbial mat bacterial communities from mineral coupon in-situ incubated in ocean water Damariscotta River, Maine, United States -... | ecosystem: Environmental > Aquatic > Marine >... | reverse complement strand
ACAAATTGGACGAAACAACAGGCACCTGGGCATGCCCAGGTACCTGTTGCAATAACCGCCCAAAAGGGGCATCAAATGAAACAAGGGCTCTGCTTATGACTGGCAGGAACTTGGGGAACACGTCAAACGCTTAATATGTGTTTTCCGTGAATTTCCTTATAAAGCGGGCCGAGGCGATGCAGGTGCGCGTACATCCATTGGTGAGGGGAGATGTCTCTGCTCATCCTATATTGATGACCTTCGCACTGTTTTTGCCATTTTTCTTTTAGGACCTGTAAATCCCCATGAGCGACCTTCCGGCGCATAGTTGATGTTTCATGGATGTCCGCATGGCATTCCTTGCAAACCCCGATCAAGTTCATTTCAGTGTTGTTGGATGGGTCTTCGTCAATGTGGTGTAAGTCAGCAAGGCGCCGGTGCTCAGGGCAGACAGCACACCGATAATGCGCTTTGGTCAAGACCAGAGATACCGTGGTATTGGGCGGTTTGACTCGATTTTTTTTCTGGGTTATTGCAGGTGCCAATTTGTCTCTTCCTTTTCGAAGTGGCCCTATCAAACTCTACTGCCTTGATATATTTATTATTGTAATTGGGGCGTAAGGTCTACTTTAGAGTTAATTGAGGCTAGTTCCACGCCCCTCTAAGTATCCCAGTTTTGAGGGTCAGGCCACTGGTTCGTAGGGCTGGTCTTGCTGGGTATATTGCTTTGCGAATACCGGCGACTCATCAAAGGATGGAGCGGCTCCGGTTCAACGAAAAATCCGATTGTTAAGACTGCACGGAGCTGGGCTGAGTCAAGCCTCGGTGGTTTCAAGCCCCCACAACCAATGACGACATGCACTTATATGTCAAAGTTGAGTCAACAGCAGACTATATATAAAATCTAAAGCCAACTTTCAGGACGCTTTTTCCTTTAGAAGAAATCCTCTGCCTTGCTGACAGGATTAAACTCGAATCCCTTCTTGGGCGTTCCTTTAACTAGGCTTGGGCGCTCTGGGGGAGGGCTCGACGCTGGTGTCTCCGTCGATGCTTTTGCCATTATGTTAGAGGGCACAGAAATCTCAACAGGGGCGCTCAACAGTTCATCGCGAATGGGCAAAACCTGTCGCCTGAAACCATTGTAGCTGACAGTAATATGACCACGCTCTAAAAACCCGTCATAGATCTGCTGCACAGGCACGCCACGAGCTAGCTCACCCTTGATTTCCTGACGAAGTGCCATCACTTCGATTCTTGCTTGCCCCCAACGTGCCATGGTTTGCCTCTTTCAATAAAATAACCGAGTTTAACCAAGTTTAACTGAAAACAACCGAAACTAACAATGATTAACCATTTGAAATTGCTGAATAAACCGAAAATAACTAAGAAAACCCGATCACAACTGGAAACAACCGATTGTTCATAAAAACAACCGAAATCACACAATTATTCCTGTCGTAAGAATGGCAGGATAGTAGAAGTGGTCCACTTTCTTCGAAAGTTTCGCCATTTCAATTCTGTTCGCCCCATGGCGAAGCCTTATTCGCACATGGTGCTCAACGGGTTAATTATAGAGAAGGTGAAAGGTTCAGGATGTATTGAGAGTATCCCGCCGCGACAAGCGGTTTCCAAGATAGGTCATATATATATCTAAGCACTTCCGAGGCGCAGAAATGGCGGACGTTCACGAAGTTAAGGAATAGAAAATACAGTGACAATCTTGCTGCTTGGAAAATGTAAAAATTCAACTGCAGGCACAAATATTTCGCTAACCCTCGTCACGTATTCCATTAGTAACAATTGCCCTGGGCACGATTAAACACTAAAACCTATTAGCGAGAAATAAGCAAAACCGCTACCGGTTATGTATGTATTCAAAGGCCACAAGAGGCGTTTATAACGTTCAAAGTTGGCATTACGTCATTTTGAGGTAACTAAATGGATGTTGAAACGTTATTTTGGGAATTGTTTAAGTCTCCAATTGAAGCAAATGTTGAGGCTATTCTTAAGCGTTACAATTTGATCCAAAACCCAGAAAATTGGCGCGCCTATGGTGGAATTGAAAGCAATTATGGGGTCGTGGAGAATCAACAAGCGTCACCGATTCCCGCACTAATCGAGAAAATCACAAACAGCATTGACGCCGTGCTAATGCGTAAATGCGTAGAGCAAGGAATCGACCCGCGATCAGAAGATGCTCCCCGCTCTATCAATGAGGCATTAAATCTATTCTTTCCAGACCACAAAAATTGGGACCTCCGGCAAGCACGCCGCAACCAGGCCGAAATGCTGCAGATTATTGCCGATGGCCCAAGGGGCGAGACATCTCTTGTCATTTTTGATGATGGCGAAGGGCAAGCACCTGAAGATTTTGAAGATACATTTTTATCTCTCCTGAGGGGGAACAAAAATGATATTCATTTCGTCCAAGGCAAATATAACATGGGTGGCGCTGGAGCAATTGCGTTTTGCGGCAAACACCGGTTTCAATTGATATGTTCTCGACGCTTCGATAGCGATGGCCCAATCGGGTTCACCCTGGTTCGTCGGCATCCACTTACAAAAGACGAAGAAAAGGTAAAAAAATCGACTTGGTATGAGTATCTGGTGATTGACGGTAAAATTGCCTCTTTTACAGCCGCTGAATTAAATTTAGGCCTATACGGAAAACAGTTCAGAACCGGGACGGCAATCAAACTATACTCCTATGATCTTCCTGCTGGATCACGCTCCGTCATTTCTCGTGATTTGAACCAAAGCATCAACGAATACCTTTTTAATCCAGCACTACCCGTCTTTACCATTGATCAAGTCGAACGTTACCCGAATGATCGGGAGTTGGAGCGTGAATTATATGGTTTAAAACGCCGCCTTGAAGAAGACGACAGTCGATACATCGATCAATTTTTTTCTGAAGAAATTGTAGATGAAGAGATTGGGCACTTGAGAGTGACCTGCTATGTATTCAAGTCTCGTGTAGACAAACGAACAGTAAAAGAAACACGTGATACAATTGGCCGCGAGTTTTTCAAAAACAACATGTCAGTTTTGTTTTCAATGAATGGGCAGGTCCATGGAAACTATACGACTGAATTTATCTCACGCTCACTTAAACTGCCTTTACTCAGGGATTACCTTCTAATCCACGTCGATTGCACTGAAACGAATACAAGCTTTCGAAATGAGTTGTTCATGGCTTCACGTGATCGGCTTAAAGAAGGCGAGGAGTCGAGAATGCTCCGGCGTAAACTTTCGGATTTACTAGCGCGTGGTCGTCTCAAAGATATTCATACGGCTCGAAAGGCGTCGATAACTGTCGACAGTAACGACACAGACGAACTAATTAGAAACCTCACCCGACACCTTCCATTAAACAAAGAGCTTTCGGACCTTCTTAGCCAAACCTTCAAACTAGAAGATGATCGTGATGGACGTAAAGACCAAAAGGCACAAAAAAAGAGAACCGATACAACTAAAGAAAAGCCTGTCTTCTCTCCACAAAGATTTCCGAGTTTCTTCAAAATTGACCTAAAGACGAAAGAAGGACAGGAAATACCAATGATTAGTTTGCCATTAGGTGGAGACAGAACCATCCGGTTCTCTACAGATGTTGAAGATCATTACTTTGATAGAGTAAGTGAACCGGGCGAGCTTCAGATCAGCCTTCTAAATCTGACACAAAACGAAAGTGATGGAGGCGACAAAACGGGAGAGCCAAGCGATATCGAGTCCATTCTTAACGTCGTAAAATCGAGCCCAAATGACGGAACTATCCGCGTGCAAATGAAGCCAACTGAAGATGGCCAAATCGGCGATGTAATCAAGATACAAGCCTCACTATCCAGCCCCGAAAAACAACTCGAAGAAGTTTTCCTTGTCAAGATCACTGAGCCGGAAAAAAAATCTAACTCTTCAGAGAAAGGGGACCAGCCTGATAACCGGTTGGGATTGCCGCAACTTGTCATGGTCTATAAAGATGCGGATCGGGGCGAAACAACATGGGAAAAAATGGAAGAATCCAGCATCACCATGAACCATGAGGTTGTCGTTTTTCCACTTGTAGAAGATGATACTCTTAGCGCGGTCTATATCAATATGGATAGCAACGCGCTTTTATCGCACCGGTCCAAATTAACAAAAGAAGACGCTATATCTGTTGCGGAAAAACGATATGTCTCGGCAGTGTATTTCCACACCCTTTTTCTTTACGTGATTACAAAAAATCGTAAATACGGCATCGTCAAACAATTCGAAGATAAAGAGGACCAGTCCATCGAAGTGACCGAGTATATTTCCGATTTGTTCGGAACCTTTTATGCACAATTCCTTCTTAATTTTGATACACAAGAATTGATTGCAGCACTGGAAGCATAGCGGACCTTTTCCAACAAATTACGGCCCAAATGAAAATTATTCTACGGGCCATTCTATCCGGACATCCATTGTAGAAGCGGCGCGTAGCAATCGTACCTAACGAAACAGATTGGTGTTTCAGTTTGAACAAAAAACATGGAATGGCCCATTTCACCCAGACCCATTAATTCAGAAGAACCCTAAAGGGAGGGTAGTTCTGCTTCATCATTACCAGTGGCTTTGCGGTATTTTCCCAACAACTTAATTTCTGTTTCCTTTGAATGGCCTAGCATATAAAGCAGTACTTCACGTATGGTTACTGCGTGCTGACGAGTATACATTGTCTGAGCACCGGAATTCCATAGAACATCCAGAAATGGCTCTTCATTTAAATTCAATGGCAATCCGCTAGCTAGCTTGACGGCTTCTCTCTGAGGGATGCCCTTTTTATTCAGATGGGAGATTACTTGAACGATAATTTCTATACCAACGGGTCTGAACATAACATTCCCGCCGAACGACCCTCTATTTCTTGCCGTAACTTCAGCATAGTCAAGTGCTTTAAAAAACTCATGCAAGACAGGAAAGTTCTTTGAGAGCAAGTTAAAAAATTTCTTCGCGAAATCAAAATAGAAATCCAACTCTTGATCGCTAGGACGAATACGAGTCAACTCTTCCTTTTTCTTGGGGCCATCTGGCAGCATTGTGGTGAATAATATTTGTAAAATTTTGTACAAGTTCCCAATAGTTGTGAGGCTTTTAGAATTGTTTCCAGGCATATTATTGGTAGGAGAGAATGCAATTCTATCCTGTGAAAACAGTTTCGTTTCTTCGATAAGACGCCGGGTTGTGATAGCCATAACGTCGTCTTCATCTAAAGCTATAATGTCTCCGTGAGAAACGGGTCGGGCAGTTTTGTTTAGCGTAGTAAACAAGCGCCTGGTTCTCTCTCGCCCTGTCAGATTGTTTTTGTGTGCAACGAGAATTATTGAGATGTCGTCCCATGGGTCTTGCTCACTTCCTTTTTCCACTACGTTTTTAATGCCAGCAAGGCGATGCTGACCATCTACGGCGAAAAGTTTTTCTGCACCCGAGAAAGTCAAAAAACCAATCGAACCAACGACATCCTCAGGCAATTCAGGTAAATCAATATCTTGATTCCCTTTAGAAACCTCCCCAAAAGAATACCAGTTTGGATTTCCTTTGTAGGTTGCTATTACCAGTGAATTGAAAAAATGTTCTTTTTGTTCGTTGATATATCGTGCGATCTGCTTACCACGATTTTGCGTTATCTGCCGTTGAATCATATCGGAGAGCTTTTTATTTTGATGTATCTCTTTGGCGAAATTAACTCGATGAGCAACCTCATCGATTCCCATCAAACAGGAATAAAAGACCCAGTCTCCCATTATCCCTCTTAGGGCGGGAAGCACCATTTGTTCTTGTTCAATTGGAACCGTCATTAAAATGCATTCCTCATGCTCTTAAGCTCTCCGCTAATATCGCCCCTACTAAATGGGGGGAGCAATGCATCGTTAATTTGCTTCTCAAGATTTGATAATTGCGTAAAAGTGAATTCTGGATCTACTGGAGCAAAATAAAACCGCAAAACATCATACCAGACGCCAAGCATACGTACGATGTGATCGCCCCGTTTTAAAACTTTTTTGTCATTTAAATACTCTTTGTATCGGACGGGAAGAGTACGATGTGGCTTCAAACCAGTTATTCCTACATACATTACATAACCATGGTGGGGCAAAGTATTGCTTTGATTTCCTACAACGAAAGCATAAATGCCGCGGGCTTCTGGTATATTAAGGATTTCATCTGGGCCAAACTTAATTGAATTCCAATTCAGTCGATTTATCGCCGTCGGTTCTTTTTGTATCAGATCGGGAGATAAGGTAAATCGAACTTGAAATTTACCGATTTTATCGTTGATGTAGTTAGCGCGGTCAATAATATCTTGCATTAATCAAAAGCCACAAACTGTGATAGAAAAATCATCAATCACTCTAGTAAAGATAGGGTGACTCCTCAAGAGATTGATTACTTATGACATGCCAAACACATTTTCTGCTGGCCATAAAGATCGTCATTATCAATAGGAACTGAATTTGGCCTAAGTGGATCGATAACTTGTTTTGCTTTAGCTCTCGCCAAACGTTTTTCGTAATCAGACTCGATAGCTGCAATGCGCTCTGGTTTTGATAACTCATCAAGTGATTCCCCTTGGCTCCATGTAAAAGGAGACCCATGCTCAAGCGCATTTTTCTCGTAAGCTTTAGCTTCCTCAAAGGCGTCGGGATGACGGTCTATCAAACGAACCCACTCGATCTTCTGTTGAAAAAAGCAGAATGTACAGCCGCTTCGCGACCTCCATTCGTAATATGCAGGTAAGCCGAGTCCAGACGATTCCAAAATATCCATTACGCCTGCTTTATCTATTCCATCCTCCTTTAAAGGCAACTTGATAATCAAGTTCTGATCTTTAGATGTATATCCTTCGCGGTATTCTTCGTCGGCTCGTATCGCGACATAGCTATTTACTGTGTATCCGTTGTCGAGAAATTCCGCCTTAACCCATTTCTCAAAGGGCTTTAGTTTAAGCATCCTCGTGCACCAGCGTGTTTGTGCTGACGGCAAAAAATTTTTGTATTGAACCAACCAATAATCGAAATGGCGACGTGGATCGAGACGGGTAATTTCTTTACCTAGAAATCCTTCAAGCATCGAAAGGTAAGAATAAACTTCAGGAAGCTCTTTGTCCGTGTCGGTGAAAAAATATTCAATATCTAACTCAGGGTGCATCTGGTTCATATAGATAGCCAGTGCAGCACTATCTTTCCCACCTGACAAACCGAGGACATGTTTAACTTTATCTTCAGCCACAATCTTCATCCTCATCGCCATCAGTATTTTCATTTCCGATGACAACCGCACTGACCGTTGCGAGTGCCGCTAATGCGATATTTTGATTAATTTTTCCATGTTTCGATAGAGCTTTTTGAATGTCTGTCGCTAATTTATTCACCAGAACTCTTTCCCCTTCCAAGATATTAAATTCTTGAATCACGGGAACGGGCCGCCCATCCATACCAACGACAACAGCCATAGACTCACGATTACCTTTGCGACCCTTAACTCTTGCGTAAGCCTCATTTCTATTAAAGCTCTCGGCAGATTTCATTAACTCTACGGCGGCTCGGTCTGTATCGTTATCAACCCAATTCTTCGTTGGTTTATCAACCGCCATGCCAACTAGTCCTTCTATAGCGGCAATGCTATTGTCAAACTTTTCCAATCGCCCAATAAATGCCTCTAATCGCACTTCGCCTGAAACTCCCACTATGTTTTTAGCTCGGTTGTTTAGTTCTTTGATTGCTTGCGGTGATTGACTAGGGACTTGAAGCTCAGAGAAAAGTTGATCCCGTAATTGACCTAACAATTCAGGGTATCTATTGCGAATTTCCTGCAAACCGTCTCTGATTTGCTTAGTTATGTGTTGCACGCTTTTTTCTGATGTAATGTCAACTTCATCATTGAATAACGCGGGTATTGCATCGAAGATAAATTTATTTGGATCGTGAGATTGCTTAAATAGTGTTCGAATTTTAAGAGCGTTCTTCGAAAGTCGAGAGGTTTTTTGCACCCATGGTGCCGACGTTTCATAGGCGCTTATCAATGCTCTGGCGACATCAAGAGGCTCCAAATTCATTACTGGGCGGCTATTCAACTCTCCTGCTACATCAGCGAGATTCGCCAATAACTTACGTGATAGATCTGACATATCCATCCATCTAAATTGGATTCTATCAGGAGCCTTAAGAAGATAGTCAGCGTCAACGTCAGAAAAGTCTGATAGAAAAACGCCTTCTCTGTAAAAAGCCAATGAGGAACGTTCCGTTATCAGAAAAAGGACCGCAAAAAGCGGCATTAAACCGCGACTCACTCCGAATGGCTCCTGTTCCCATATTTCATAAATCTCAGTTAATGAAACACTACGACCGCTTTGCTTTTTTAAAAATTTTCGGGTCTCACTCCACAATACGAATAGATTAGCCTTATCCCCTTTTATCGGAGGAACAAAAATCCATTTATCATCGACTGGCTTGTGGAGTCCATTTGAGGAAAGAAGCGAGTAATACAGGCCTGCTTCAGCAGGGTACTTTTCAAAACCAAGGTTTTCCTTATGGCCGCTCAAAAGCATAGCGTGAATGAGTAATTTTAGAGCGCCATTCGCACTTCCAGATGGCTTGGAACGATTAATAAGTTCATTAAATATTTTGGGAGCATCTAGGAATCTAGAATCAGCAAGGTCTGATATAATACCATTGAACCTCGCCCAACTAAATTTTTCAGGAAGCCGCCCCGCGATAAACCAGGTCGCATCATCTAACACCCGCCAAACCTCTTGTTCGATTTTGCGCGTTATCGCGTCAATACGATCTCTGATTTCCCGGCGAGCCACTTTATCTCGATCTACTTCTCTCCGATTAGCCAATATGTAATTTAATGTTGAATGTTCTTTGGCTAACAAAATTAGATGATCAGAAGATGGTGAAGTCGCAATAACATGGTCAAATGAAGTTGCAATTTTCTGAGCTTTTGTAATTTCTTTTTCTATTTTTTTCTGCGTTTCACCTCTCGTAGGTAAAACGAGAGATATTAAACCAAAAGCTTTTGAAGACCTGTTAAATCCACTGCTTTGAGCAACAAGTTTCTCTGCTGGTATAATTGAAAATTCACACCAACGCATTGTGCCAGTCTCGTGGTAGTGCCGTTTTGCGCTAACAACTGAAATTGCTAATGCGGAACTAATTGCTGACAAATCAATATCGACTGTCTCTCGAGCCACTCCATCGATTGCCGCTTCTATATCAAAGTCACTTCCTTCAGATATCCCGTATGTGCCTCTATAACGCTTAAATACGATAAGCGATTTTTCCTGCAAATTATGAAGAGCACTTACCAGCACCTTTTTTGGGATGCTAGGTAGGCATAGTGCGAGTGCCTCTTCGGTTGCCCCGAGACCTGTTTGCTGTCGTGTAAGCTCTAATAACAAAATGCACTTAATAATTTCTGCCTCTTCACCTATTTCGTCAGATGCAATGCTCCGATCAATAGCCTCCAACGCATTTGCAAAATGGTGACTGTCTGAAGATACAGCAATCGAGGATTGCATATTGAAGCGTAGATATTCCCAAAGATCGACTGGAGTGTATGAAGTAGAAGTATCAGTCGTCTTTCTCAAAAAATCCTGAAAACCTAAGGCTTCAGATGAACTAAGAAAACTAAAGACACTTCGTTGATTTTGCCCGTAACTCTTGCGCGAAAGAGGCCCTAGCATCAATGCAGTTAGAGGGTTCAATGGCCAAACATTTGCCAAAGATGATATTGCACTGTCTCCAAACGACGGTCTATTTTTTCGAATTAACGCACCAGTAGCTTTTGCCTTCGCTAGTGCGGACTTTGGCAATTTTTCTGTAATGATTGCCCTGCTTATGAGGTCAATTTGCTCGTCACTGGATATATTGACTGCTAGGTCAGAATATCGACCTTGAATCTTCATCCATTCGTCTCGGATATCTTTTGCAAGATTCCGAGCATATTCTTGAAAGGCTTGATGTAATACACCAACTACGATTAGACGCCCGTCGCTACGTGATGCTGCCTCGGCTAACAATTGGAAAAAGTAAATATCTCCGCTATCGGAAACCGCTTTTTCTAAAAACTTCCCCATCTCATCAACAAATAGTATTAGACCGCCAGAGCTTCGTGGACTTTCTTTGGCAATCTTTATCAAACAGTCGATAACCGCTTTATCGGAATTTAATTTTTCATCAACACTCCAACCACTATTTTTAATATGATTGGCTACAATTTTATGTGGTTCGCCAAGCTCTCCAACCATTTTGAGTGTTCGCCAGCCTTTGGATTTAGGAGGCAAACATTTTAAAAATCTGTCAACAAACTCCTTATCCCCTACACTCGCGCGCGCCCTTTTACGGTCAGCTTCCCCTCCTGAGAGGAGCTTGGAAATAATTAATGCTAGGCTAGATTTTCCGCTGCCATATGGACCTGTCCAGATATACGCACCTTGGCCGCTTGCTTCTTGCTGATGCGCCATGCTCAGAAGAAGCTCTTTCAATGAACTCGGAAAGACATACCCATCTAAAGAGGCGTTTTCAGAGTCAATATCAATTCTGGAAGAGCGCAAGAACCTGCCAGAAATTTTAACCGTATCAGCTAATGCCATGTTAAAGTTCCTTCCGAACAGAACTAGAGAAGTCAGCTTCAACGTGCTTCCACAATTCATCCTCATCAAAATTGCTACTTTTTACGATTTGCCTCATGCCCGCCGTCTCCGACCAACTCAGTTTACCTTGAGTTTGGTTCTCAATATTCATCAGCCTGAAGGCAAGATCGTTTTCATCCATTAGAAAAATTCGACCCGGAGACCCGGCATCAAGCAGAATGGAGTCAATGCTAAGAGTATTTGCGTTCGTATGTTTTTTCCAAAACTCTAACAAAGAGAAAAGGAATGTCCCATATCCCAAGCTTGGTTTTGGGCCCCAACCTAAATGAAACTCATCATTACGCTGTCCCTTTCGTACTAAACCTAATTCTGCAAGCGGCGAAGTAAGGCTATCTTCCTCTGAGCCCATTTTATTTTGAGAACTCATGGCATACGTATTTAGTAGGACTGCTAAATCTTTTTCTACAGTATTTATTGTTGGGCTAGGCCAGTCATTTTTTTCAGCAAAATGGATTAATTTATCGAGTAGTATTTTTTTTGTGAACGTCGGCTCATTAAAATAATTAAACACCCAATAATACGACGTGCGATCAATATTTGATGCTAAATTCCAATGTAATAACCACAAACTGTTAGCGTTTTCGAGATAAGGGTCCAATCCCTTTGCGCCGAAAATTTGGTCACCAAATTTAGTTTTTGCGATAGAGGAGTTAAGGCCCTTTAAAATATTGCATCCCGTGGCCCAATACCGAATTGATCCCACCATATTTTTACCGACGCCAAATCGAGCGATGGAATCATCATCTGTAAACACTCTTAACTTATTAGTTTGAGTTGTAAATTCCACTTGATCATAAGCTTTTTTGAGCCATCCGTAGCGAAGATGAAAAGATTCATGGCCTGAGAAGTGTGGCTCATACGTCGCATTTATAAATTCGTGGTTCATTAATTTCCCTACTGGTGATCGCTACCAGTAAGAAAATAACTTGCATATGATTTGTCAGTCAAGCTTACTGGTCCTGATCACCAGTAGCGGATAATCCACTTTCAGTAGAAATTACAATTTATCTTGCCGTTTCAAATGAATGCAACGCGCCCCATTTACCTAGATTATCAAGCAAGCACGCCGTTATGCGATTATGCGTATCAAGCCATGATACCTTTCATGAGGGATCAATGGGCGAATCCGCACTCATCTCAACATATCGACGGCATTAACAGCATGTTAAAAATTGAGGAGTCTCGTCAACGCCTTGCGAACTTTATTGGATCTGACTCAAATGAGATAATTTTCACATCGGGCGCAACTGAAGCAAACAACCTTGCCTTGCAAGGGTTTAGAAATACAAAATCCAAGCGAAACAAAATTCTAGTTAGTGCTATTGAGCACAAAGCCGTTTTAGCGCCAGCTGAGTATTTGTCGACAAATGGATTTGAATTAGAAATCATCCCTGTTAACGGAGAAGGTATCGTTGATGTAGATGCCTATAGAGCAATGATCTCTGGCGACGTTCTATTGGTCTCCATAATGGCGGCGAACAATGAGATTGGTAGCATTCAACCCATTGAGTTGTTGGCAAGAATTGCCAAAGATCATGGCGCATTCTTCCACACTGATGCAGCACAAATTCCAGTACATATGCGCATCGATGTTGAGGAGTTGGGCGTTGACTTACTTAGTCTGTCGAGCCACAAAATGTATGGACCAAAAGGCATCGGTCTACTCTATGTATCAAACCTCGTTAAGAATGAGATTATCCCAATCATCTTTGGTGGTGGACAAGAACAAGACTTGCGATCCGGTACCTTACCAACAGCCCTTTGTATCGGCTTTGCAAGTGCGGCGGTTCATTTGCTGGATAACCAATCAGAGATTAGAGAAAATATCCGACGTCTCCGAGATTATTTCTGGAATAAACTGAGATTAACATCCAATGGCATTAAATTGATTGGGCCATCTTTAGAAGAACGCCATATCGCAAATCTTTGTGTTTCCTTCGAAGGAATTGATGCCGATGAACTATTGGGAATTCTGCAAACTAATGTTTCCGCGTCAACAGGCTCAGCTTGTTCCTCACAAACCATCCAATCTTCTCATGTGTTGAGAGCAATGAAAATGGAACCCGATATAATTGATGGAAGCATTCGATTTAGCTTTGGAATTCCTCTTACAGAGGGCGATCTGAATGAGGCCATATCTTATATTTCAGGCGCTCTCGAGACCTGCCGGCAACAATGAATTTTAAACTTCGCGTAATCAATCTTGATTGATCGCCGTGCAGAAGCGGTCGATTTTATCCGCTCACTCGTGGACAGGATTGTGCTCACTCCGGTCGAAATTGACGGCAAAAAGATACTTGAGATCGACCTTCACGGACACCTCGCAGGCATCCTAAGCCTACGCGCATAGACAAAAAGCCGCTCAAAGAGAGCGACTTTTCAGTAGGGTCTATAAAGATGGTTGCGGGAGTAGGATTTGAACCTACGATCTTCAGGTTATGAGGGTGACGGGATTGCCATTTTATGAGCTAAGTCTTTGGCTTTCAAATTTGTATAACGTTTTAGCGATTGTAGATCCTTGTGCCCCGAAACAGCCGCGACTTCCATTACATTCCAACCTCGTTCGAACAGTCGTGAGATAGCTTCATGGCGGAGGTCATGGAAATTGAAGTGTTCCATGCCCGCGCGTTTCCGGGCGCGTTCATATGTACTTTTGATGCCTTCGGCGCTGGTGTTCAGAACGTCACCATTGATCGAGCGCGGAAGATTTTTGAGGGTTTGTATGGCAAGGGGTGAAAGCGGCACATCCCGAGCCTCTCCATTCTTGGTGTCCGGGAGGTGAGCTGTTCGTTCTTTCAGATTTATGTTCTCCCATCGCAGGCTCAGAAGCTCTCCGCGCCGCATGGCGGTTTCTAGCGCCAGGATCACAGCCGGTTTAACCCATGAGTTCCTGCAAGCGTCCAGGGCGGTCATAAGTGCTTCTTCTTCACCATCCTGAAAACGCATGACCCGGTTGTCTTGTGCCTTTGGACGTTTAACGTCGTTTATCGGGTTTTCGAGCAGGCCGAGGCGACGACGAGCACTTTCAATTACGCAGCTGAGGAGCCCTAGTTCACGTTTAACCGTGCCTGGTGCTTTCTTTTCATTTTTTAGGCGACGGTCTCGGAAATCTTCGAAGTCCTCGACCTTAAGAGTCGCCATGGCACGTTGGCAAAGTTTTGATTCTTCCCGTTTGAACCTCTTCAGGCGCAAAATCTCGGCATCGCCCCCTTTATGCTCCGGCGCGATGTTGTCGATGTAACTTTGAATGACCTGATCCAGGGTTTCACGTTCGGCCTTTGAGCGATCCACGAAGACCGACCGTGTCATTTCAGATTCAATGACAGAGATCCAGGCTTCAGCCTCACGTTTCGATTCGAAGGTGTTTGTTTGAGATGGATAACCCTGGCGGCGAATTTTTGCCTGCCATTGATAGGGGCCGCGTTTGGTGATCGTAGCCATTGGGCACTGTCCCGTAATTGCTATTACGAGCTAATTGTCCCAAATTTGTCCCAAAAAATCAATCTTTATAAATTCATGGACCGTAAGTCATTGAAAATAATGGTGCACCCGACAGGATTCGAACCTGTGGCCTCTGCCTTCGGAGGGCAGCGCTCTATCCAGCTGAGCTACGGGTGCTCCTTGATTTTAAAGGGTTTTTTCGCCCTTTATGCAGCATCTTCATTTTCCACCGTGACCAAACCGTGACCAAATGTGTCCAAGGCCTGGATCGCCCTCTCCGCGTAGTCCGGAGCGAGGTGAGAATACCGCTGTACCATCTCGAACGACTTGTGTCCGGTCAGATGCATGACCTCATACAACGGAACCCCGGCTTGTACAAGTCGGGAAGCAAAAGTATGGCGAAGATCGTGAAAACGGAGGTCCTCCAACCCCGCCCTGTCGCGTGCTCTGTTGAACGCGACTTTCATGCTCTTCACTGGCTTTCCCCTGTACGTGAAGACGGGGCCGCTCTGTTTGGGGTCTAGCGCCGCTAATGTGGCGCGTGCCCGCATGCAAAGCCTGACAGTCCTGTCTTCGCCGTTCTTGGTGGCCGTAAAGCGAATGCGCCCTTTGTCCAGTTCTACATTCCGCCAGTCCAGGCCCATAAGCTCGGACAGTCTGCCGCCGGTATCGACGGCAAGGCGAATAAGGGGAACCACGTGGGGTGCTGCTGCTTGGGTTAGTTTTTGCTCCTCTTCCAGTGTTAGCCAACGGGTCCGATGTTTGAGAGTCTTAAACTTTGGAAACCGGGGCGGCGTGTCGATCAGGCCTTCCCGGTGTGCTTTGTTCAAAATAGCCTTAAGGATGGCGGCATCTTTTTGCACGGTCCCCCGGCTAACGGTTTCAAACCTCTCGTCCATGTAATCCTGAACCACCGGGAACGTAAATTCCGAGAGCATCATGCCCTTGAAGCGTTCCTGAAAGTGCTTCAGGCGGTAACGGGTCACCCGCTCGAACGTTTGCGTGTGGTCCCGCTTGTGGGTCTTGGCGTAACGTAACAAGGCTTCTTCAAAAGGAACGTCCGGTTTTTTGCCAAAGTGCTCTTCAAGGAAACCATCCTTGACCCATTTAGCGGCTAGCGCTTCAGCTAGCTTTCGATTTGCAACCCCAGAACTTCGGCGATGTCGCTTTCCGTCCTGGTCATTCCAACTAACCCAATATTTGTTTGAGTCGTTGCGTTTGTAGAGTTGCATGGCCTTCTCCTCTTCGTTTCAGAGGTTCGGGCGCTGTCGCTGCGTTTAGTATCGTTGGCAAAGGCTTCGATGTCCACGATATCCCAACGCCGCAAGCGCGGCCCGAAATCGCAATAGGGGATAGGAAATCCGGAAAAGGTATCAACGGAGACCCCCAACCACGCGGCAGCCTCTTCCCGGCTCAGGTAGCGCCGGGGTGGTATTGTTGCGTTAAGGGTCGGTTCAGTTGTCATGGCCTTAAGGGGTTTCCTGTCTTGTTCATCCTGTTTTCAGGGTGGCAGATGCACCCCTTTGCGTCTTGGGGGCCTTAAGGCTCCATCCTTTAAGCGAATCGTTTCTGCCATTAACGCTATCGTGTTTCCTTCGATCAGGTCTCGTTTCGGGCTTTTCCCGGCTTTTCCCAGAAATTCCAGGAATTCCAAAATTCCCCTTAAGGGTTTTTCCGGGAAATTCCGGGAAATTCGACTTGTTGCGATTGACGCTACACAGTTTTCCCGGATCAGACTCGTTATGGGAAATTCCCTTAGGGGATTTTCCGGAATATGCAGTTTGCTGAGATTAAAATTTCGGGATTTTTCCCTAAGGGAATATTCCGTCGCTATGGCCATAGGGGTGTTTCCTTGTTCGGTTGTGATGCAACAATTTATGCACAAAGACGGCCCTTTCGATGCCGAGCCTTAAGCTTAAGGCTTTCTCGCTTTTTCAAGGGGTGAGAGAAGGCGAAAAAGTACGGCGAATCGTCGTTGCTTGATGCCAGATTGATAGCTTAAGGAGGCTCAATGGTGCGTCCGTCCGTATACGTATACGGAAACGACCAACCCAGTCCCCGTATACCTATAGGCATATGTGGTACGTATACCGGGATGTTCTTTAAGCTTAAGGGAATATGTGAAATTGGGCGGGGCGAAAGCCTTAAGCTTAAGGCTTTCAGGAGAATGCAGTGCCTTAAGGGAATGTGAAGCCTTAAGGCTTTTCCTTAAAATGGGGCTAATAATTGTCCCTATTCCCGACGCACCCCTTCCTTAAGCTTAAGGAGCCCAATTCAAAAGAAACCGGAAGCTCCCAAACGTCTGTCAACCGACCCTTAAGCTTAAGGATTCTTAGGTAACAACTATTGTGAAGGGGAAGGGGTTTTCTAATTTCAAAGGTGATTAGTGAACTCAGGATTGTTGCAACGGGCCTATAAGTATGGAGTCCATGCGAGAATTTATGCCATTACAATTTAATAGAGAATAATAATTATCCATATGATAACTAAAACATGTTTAAAAAATAAGTAGTGGGAGGGGCCTATTTATGACTGGACAAGGTAACAATAATAAAAAGAAAGGCAAACGCGAATGTATCATTTGCGATTACGGTAACTTCAAGGAAGAAGTGCCTATAAGTGGCGAGTGCCGACGGTCCCCTCCTCGATCCTATCTAGAAAGCCGAGGCGGTACTCCGGGCCGTTTTTTCCCAATGGTCCGGTTTGATGATTGGTGTGGTCAGTTTAAAAAGTGCGCAGATAATTGTCGTACAGACGAAAACTTGAAAAAAATTGCCCCTTTTCGTAATGGCCCGGAAAGGCATGACTACGCTGATAGATTGGCAAAGTCAGGAAAGTTTTTGGAGGCAATTTCGGTTTATGAATCGGTTTTCGAAGGCGAGCTCAAAAATGCTGAATTAGCTTTTAAAATAGCAAAGTTGCATAGGGAAATATTTGCAAAGGAGGCTGATCCTGATTCAGCTGCTAAGTCATTAGAGTGGCACATAATTTCAACAGACCTTGGACACGACGAGGCGCCGTTCTGGGTGGGAGTGTCATATGCTCAAGGCGAATTTGTCAAAAAAGATATAGAAGAAGCTAACCGGTATTTGGAAATTAGCTGTGAGCGAGATTATGGACCTGCAATCAAGAAGCGTGAATCAGGAGGCTTCGAGTAAGTTGCAACGAACCCGACAACTTTATCTACTGATGATGGCCCCTCCAATCGCTCGTTCGTCTATATACGTAAACGGAAATGACTGAAGCAGCCCCCGTATCACCGCAATGGAACCGAAACAGTGAATGATATTTTCGAGAAACTAGCAGGGATTCAATATGCTGGCATGTCAGGATTATCGTATGAGCGCCAAGAGGCTGTGATGCAGCACATTCAATGCCGAAATGAAATTGACGATGTTTTGATCCTGACTTGTTCAAACGAACATACAAGAACGCATTGTCTCCTCCTTTCCAGTATTAATGGAATGATTGCTATTAAGTCGGGTTTTTCGTCAGGATACGGGGGAACGGGGCCGAGTTGCTTTTCCTTTACCCTTAAGCTTCTCAAGTTTCATCGGATCAAAATTGATGAGTGCGAGGTTGATGAAAACACCATCGATCGCCTTGATCGTTCGGCACTTACTCAATCGGATATTGAGAATATCGCCTCTGCTCGCCGGATTCGGCCTACACGCTGGTATGATTATATCCTCGAAAGGCACTACGAAGATTATGACGGTAAAACACTCTGGTGGGCGTTCGAACCGATAATTCCTTTTGCCGTCGTTGACGACCGCATCATCGATCTTGCGCTAACGTTTTGGGAAAACCCCGACGATAAACTTCTTACTGGTTATCGGCGGCTGGAAGACACTATCCGAGCGCGAACAGGTGTTGAGGAGTTCGGGCGCAAGCTGTTCTCAACAGTCTTCAATGGCAAAGAGCCGCTTCTAGAGTGGAGCTACATCGACGATAGTGAGGCATCTGGCAGGACAAACTTGTTTGTTGGGGCATTTGGCGCACACCGAAATCCACGAGCTCATAAGGAATTAAAATCGGACCCAGTTGAACAGCTTTCCGAGTTTCTTGTGCTAAATCACTTGTTTCGATTGTTGAAAGAATCGAGGCGCTCAGAGAGAGTTGTTTCTGGCTCTTCCGATTAGGGATTGAGAAGTCGTGTTGACGATTGTTGCGGGGGTGCCCTAGTGATTAGCTGTTTGACTCATTCCAATTTCCTAATAGCTAATCAGGGGCGCAAGGCTTTCTGGAAGATTGATTATTTTGACCCAACATTGACGTATGGCTTGGCGATCCCTGCGACCCTGAGGTGAAAAGACGAGTGCTCATTGTGATGTTGGTGGAAGAGTATTGATCATTGTTTATTGCAAGAACGTGCAATTTAAAAATGCCGCAATGAGCGTAATTCCACTATAATACACACCTATAATATGCTTATATAGCTAGCATCTATGGGTTGATCTCTAGGCAAATAATGCTCAATTTGGCGGGAAACAATGTCTGATGAATCAAATGATATTGCGGCAGAGTTAGGTGCTCTTTTTGAAGGTATTGAGCAACCAGAAGCAGAAAATGAACTCGTAGCCTTAAGTCAAAGTTTTCCAATTTGGCAAAGAGACGCGCTACGTAGAATTGCTCAACATGGCAACCTTAGTGATGCAGACCAGGAGATGCTGAAGTCTGCCATGTATTCTGAACATGGCCTGGATAACTTTGAGGGTGAATTGATTGCGTTCAGCTCTGACCATTGTCAGGTTGATCCAAACACCGTGCCTCTGGCAATGTTGTGTTCAATTGGCCCAGTCGAGAACATTAACCGTTTGGCGAGCGCTCAGCCCCCTCTACAGTTTGCTCCTCAGGGAATAACCCTGATATACGGTGACAATGGCAGCGGTAAGTCGGGATATATCCGAATCTCGAAAAAAGTTTGTCGCGCGCGCGCAGAGGATGACCTTCTCGGCGATGCATATTCCAAAGAACAAGGAGAACCCAAGGCCAACATTCGTTGGCAGTTTGAGGGGGATTCTGAGGTTAAAGAACTGACTTGGAATCCTGAACAGACGCCACCGATAGAGCTATCCTCTATTTCTGTTTTTGATACCAAGCATGCAGCAATGTATGTGGATGAAAAACGCCAAATGGCTTTTCTGCCATTTGAGGTCGAGTTGTACAAGCAGTTGGCAGATTTGGTTTCAATGTTTGCTGAGGAAGTTGCTGCTGAAATTGAAACGACCGAACAAGCTTTTGCAGTTTTACCCGAGCAAATACCGGGAACAAAGGCAGCGGCTCTTGTTGATGCTGTGATGAATGCCACCGGTGAAAACAATTTACCATCTGAAGCTGAAATCGAAACATTCACAAAATGGGATGAGCAGGACGAAGAGCGACTTCAAAAAATTAGGCTTCAGGCTGCGCAGAGCCCTCTCAGTCAGGCGGACCTTCGCGTCCGTTGTGTTGGTACCCTTAATCGTGTTGCCGCAAATGTTGAGGCCTTGGAAACCGCTCTTTCAGAGACAAGGGCAAAAGAAATTGAGCAGAAGTATCTTGCTTTACAGACCGCAAAAGAAACGAACGAACTCGCAGCGCAAAAAAGTTTTTCCGACCTACCGCTTGGTGCAGTCGGGTCAAAGGCGTGGCAGGATCTTTTTCGGTATGCCCGTGAATATGCGGGTCAGGGTGATCCAGACCATGAATTTCCTTACACGGGTGAAGAGGCAAGATGTGTTCTTTGCCAGCAGCCCTTAGATGAGGAAGCGAAACAACGTTTCGTGCGGTTTGACAATTTCGTCTCTGGAAAAGCAACTGAAGATTACAATGCAAAATCAGCTGATTACACCGACACAGTTCAAGCATTGACCAACCTTCCGATTCCTGATGGCGAAAATGTCACTGCTATGTTGGCGGAATATGTAGGTATAAGCGAAGAGAGTGCGCAAAACGTAGAAGCGTTGTCGGCATTTTGGGTGGCCGTCACGGAAAGGCGTGATGCATTCATTCTCGCGGCGATTGTGACGGGAAAGTTTGACGGCATTGGTGCAGGGGCTCAGTTTTCTACTGTGTTGCGTGATCAAATTGCTGCTCTTGAAGCTGAGGAAGCGCAATTCCGCAAAGCAGCTGAAGATGATGGAAAACAAAAAGAGCAGGCCCTTGAATTGGCTGAGATGGAAGGCCGTAAAAGCCTTGTTGATAATGCCGTCAACCTGTTCAACAACCGGACTAACAAAGAGAAGTGGCTGCGGCTCAGTGCCTGTGCAGCTGGACTTTCTACAGCAGGGATATCGCGCAAAGTCTCAAAATTGCGCGAGGAGCACCTGACCAGTGAGCTTAATGACAAAATCCAAACGGAAATTCAGAACCTTGGGCTCTCGTATCTCAATGTTTCTCTGAAAGATGAAACAAAAAAAGGGGAAAGCAACTTCGAATCCGACTTGGGGTTTAAGCAACCGATCAAAGCAAACTCGACAGTTCTTAGTGAAGGAGAACAGCGCGGACTTGCGCTGGCATGCTATTTAGCAGAAGCCGACTTAAGCCCAACTAAGTATGGGTTGATTGTCGATGACCCCGTGTCATCGTTGGATCATCAACGTATTGAATTGGTGGCCAGACGCTTGGCTGAAGAGTCCGCAAAGGGGCGGCAAATCATCATTTTTACCCACAATATTCTTTTCTATTTGGAAGTGGAAAAACAGGCCGCAGAGATGAGGGTCGGTTTGGCACAAAATACCATTCATCGTCACTTGGATCATGGGGCGGGCATAATTGAGGCCAGCATGGTGCCGCATCAGGCCCGTAAGGTTGCGGAACGCATCAACGCCCTAAGGAATGAACTGGCTTCGATGCAGGCGGAGGGGCTAGACCCGCAGGGTGATGAGTACAGAAAGGCTGTCGAAAACATTTGCACAGACCTCCGCAAAGCTTGGGAGCGTTTGGTTGAAGAGGTGTTGCTGAATAAGTCGGTGGAGCGTTTTTCATATGGAGTTAAAACGCAAAGCCTCAAAGGGGTGGTCGTGGAAGATGACGACTATCAGCAAATTTATTTTGCTATGGAAAAGTTGTCAAACTTCGCGGCCCATGACGAAGCAGCTGGAAAACAGGGCGAGTTGCCGTCGGTTGAACAACTGATGGAAGCTGTTAATGAATTAGACAATTATCGAATAGAGATTAAGAAACGCGCCAGCGAGACAGGAAAATCTCGAAAGAAACTTGAAGAACCGCCCAAAGCTGATTTCGCTTAGTTCCCTGACTGACTTTTGAGAAATATTTATGGATGAATCAAATGCTCCTGAGAAAGAAGACTGGCGGCACTATCTTGCAGGTGGTTTTGCATTCTTGGATGCACCATTTGCAGGCCATCCACTTGATAAGCGCCGGGCTCAAAAAATGTTCTTCGCAGCGATGAGAGAGGGCGCAAGTATTGATGATATCAAGGTTGCTGCAAAAGAGTACTTAGATAAACGAACTTGGAACCCCACGACAATTCCTGATCAGATCAAGCGCGTCGAACGCTTCGTCAGATCCATTAAACCAGCTCAGAAAAAGAAAAGCGCTTGGTTGATCATGTGGGAAACAACGGGTAAAGAATTACCATATTTGGAGCGTATAATCGCTATCCGAGATGGACGTACGAGTCCTGAACGTATTAAAGAATTTGTGGAGCAGTTTTACATCAGTACGACCTATTCTCTATCTGAGAAAATGCACTATTCAAGCCACAGAAAGGACAACCCTTATCCTGCCGAATACTTCAGTCACCCCAGAGGTGGTCGTTGGACTGGTGGCATAACCTGTGGACATAATCCTTTCGTGCTTGCACGTTTTGTTAAGAAGCTCAAAATTTATATGGATGATGAAGGTGAGCCTGCTTTGTCTTGGGAGAATGTGAAGCTACGCTAATGCATCCCTCTCTCACTTTTCCCCAAAATACGAATATAGTGTGAAAATTTGACATTTCGCGTTTGAATATTTCTCAGTTCTTCGCAGATTGATTTATCTGCGTCCGGCATCGTTGACAGTCACGGCAATGGGGACGAATACAAAGCCCCCAAAGCTGGAAAACAAAGCTAATGGGCAAATTCATTTTATCAGGTCACACCCTTGGTAAACTGATCGAAATCGGCAGTAAATTAGCTATGCATTATTCCAATAGGGCAGCACTTTACCAAATCCCTTTAAAGATACAGAATTTTGCATACCTCTCGGGTGAAACGGAACAAACTCTAGCTAACTCCACGCAAATTCAATTAACGGCAAGATGTCGTATTCATCGGCTTTCCTGAGCGCCGTCAAATACTGGTTACGGATTTCGTTCTCGTGAATCAAATCCGCGCCACTTCCCCAGGTGAATCCTGGTTGGCCCATATTTCTAAGAAGCACATCCGCCATTAGCCGCGCATGGCGTCCGTTGCCGTTTGGGAAGGGGTGGATTACGGTTAGGCCGTGGTGGAGTCTGGCGGCGATTTCGTCAGGGGTGTAAACGTCGTTATCGATCCAGTGTTGCACGTCATCAAACAGTTGGTGTAATCGAATACCTATTTCGTAAGCATCGACATTCCCGATGTTGACCCCGTGGGTTCTATATTTTCCCGCCCAACGCCATACGTCATTGAACATGCGCTTATGGAGTGCCTTGGTGAACTTCTCGCTCAGGATGTCTGAGCGCCGTCTGCCAAGCGCCCACAAGCTCGCCGCAGCAATATTTAATTGCTCTGCCTCGTTCAACTGCCTCATGGTCGTGATGTGGGCCGGGATCAGCTGTGCTAGCTCGTCTGGTTCCAGCGGCGTCGAGCCTTCCGGTGTTTCGAATTCAAGCGTCATCTTCATTCCACATATGGCGCGGCAGGGTCGCCAGAATTTCGTCCGCGAGCATGTTTATTTGCAATTTGGTCTGCTCGTCAGCGACGGCTTGGGATTCCAGTGACATTGAATGAGAGGTGCCGCGCACTCTTTTAGTAGCAACTTCCCCCGCTCGTTTTTCGATGAAATCTTGAAGCGTCGAATTCGGCACAAAGCCATACACAAACGTACAATCAAGGGCGGCGGCCATTTTATTCATTGACGATAAAGTAGCCTTTCCTTCGGCTTCACTATTTTCAATTTGCGCGATCCCCGCTTGTGACATGCCGACCCGGATGCCTAACTGCTTTGCAGACATGCTGAGTGTTTTCCGAATTGTATGGACCCATCCTTTGCCGGGCCTTGCAATCTCTTTGAGTTTTTTGAACCCGGACAAAGACTGGTCTAGTTGGCGGACGGCCAATAATTTTGCTCGCGTGGTCATTATATAAGTCCTAACTTATAATTTACTGTGATCAACATAATTCATAACTTATATTTTTTCAACAATTTTATAAGTTATAACTTATTATAAGAGCTGCTGCCCGAAAGGGCAGCGCTCTTTAGGTCGATCCGAAAATATGGCTAATCTCTGGTCACGGTGTGACCAAAACGCGCTCAAAAAATCAAAATTACCAAGCGCTGTCCTATTTGATAGCAGGGGGTGCGATTTTACGAAAACCTGCACGACCGTGACCAAACCGTGACCGGCTTAATCTGTCTTATCCGGTTTTATCAGGTTTTCTGCGGTTTTGTTCGGAAAAAGTGGCTTGCGACAGCACCCGAACAAGTTGTTGATATATAAGGAGTTTTCCCGGCTATTTTGCCCATTCGGAGGGCAGCGCTCTATCCAGCTGAGCTACGGGTGCTGAAGGTTCGCGCAATCTACTCTTTACGTTTAATGGCTGCAAGCGGCAGTTGGGGTGTGTGTATCATTGGGCACATATCGACTGAAGAAGGCAGCCGATCGATTTAAGGTAATATCAAGCCGGGTTTTTGATTTTAGAACGCAACAATACACATTCGGTTTCTGAATATGAGGTCAAACAGGGCACGCATTTTGTGATCGACAGAAGACGGTTTGTTCATGCGGAGTTCATATTAGGAAAGTATGATGTACGTCCAGTGGCTATTTATTGCCGCCTTTTATAACTCCCCTGAAAGAAGAACTTACCATGAAGAAAATATTTGTTGCCGCAGCCGTTGCTGCAATGTCCATGGCCGTTGTTACCGGTTCTGCCAATGCCGCTGGCCCCAAGTCCCCGACCGAATTTCAGAACATGATTGAGAAAATTCATGCCCGTCAGGCCGAACAGCGTGCCAATATCATGGAAAAAGTTTCCGTTAACAGCACCATGACTCATGATGATTTTCACGCTAAGCAGGCCGGCCAGCACGCCAAAACCAAGAGCATGATCGGCGGTATGTCTCACGCCGAGTTTCATACAATGCTCAAAAACGTCAGTATCATGCAGTCGAAGCAGCGTGCCGAAATCATGAACACACTGCGTTCAAGAAACTAATCTAAACACCAACTCTATGCTGAACCTCTTGTGAGAGGTTGAGTGTAATATTGATTTGGCCGGTCCTTTTGGGGCCGGCTTTTTCGTGTTCTAATCTGCGCAACGTTTATTTTGCCCTGGCAACGCCGGGATGGGTGTCAATCCAGCCGGCGATATCCCGCCAGACGGTTTGTCTTTGCAGGTCGCGGGTCAGCATGTGGTAGCCGTTGGCGTAGAGAATCACTTTTCGGGATGCTACACTGGCTTCGGGCATTCTTGACAGCATTAACTCCGTCGGGGCTCTGGGGATAATCTCGTCTTTTTCCCCGTATAAAATCAGGCTTGGCAGGTCGAGACTCCGGGCGGCTTCCAGCGCCGCGTCCATTAAATTTGTCAGTCCATAGATGGCATCGACCCTTGTTTTTTTGATCACCAGTGGATCGCGCCCCAGCGCCCGCAGCATCTCGATGTTGTCAGAGGCCATGATTTTCAGGCCCTGCCCGGTCAGCTTTGCCTTCGGCATGGTGTGGGCAGAAAGCCACAGCGCGGCGTTTTGATACCAGGGCATGGTCTCGCGTCCCCATACCGCAGGTGCCGACAGGATTGCACCGTCAATACCAAGCGGTGTCCCCGTGTCGCGGGCTTGTTTTATGGTCACCATCACAACGGCCCCGCCCATGCTCTCGCCAAAAAGATAGAGCGGGATGCCCGGGTGACGGGCACGCAGCAGGGCGGTGAGAGTTTCAAGGTCTTTTATCAGGGAAGGCACACCAGGCCAGATTCCGGGGGCGGGGGTGGCCCCGAAGCCACGCTGATCGAAGGCAAAGGTGGTAATATTGCGGGAGGCCAGGAAAGCACCGGGTTCGGCAAAAAAATGACTGTAATCGTTAAAGCCATGAACGGCGATAATAATCGCGGCGGGTTCCTGCCCGGCAGGGATCCATGAGCGCAGGGGAATTGAGATGCCGTCATGGGCGATGAAATGGTCGTTGCTCAGGCTTGGCATCGCGCTCTCATGTCCGGACGGATGAATGACGGGTGAAGCGCAGGCCCCAAGCACAACGAAGAGCAGCGTGCAGAGAATGGCGCGCGCCACTAGTGGACATCGCCGGGTGAGGTTAAGGACATAAAAATATCTTCAAGCTCCGCCTCTTTGGTGGTCAGGTCGGTAACGCTCAGGCCGGCGGCGGCAATGGCGTTGAGAATTTCACCGCTGTTTGTCTTGCTTGGTGGATAGCAGAAACGAAGCCGCTGGCCACTTTTAAGTTCGACATTGAAATGCTGCAAGGCGGCGGGGATTTGGCTCAAGCCCTCGCCGATGCTGACGGTCATTTCCTTGGCGTCGAGTCTGCGCAGCAGGCTTTGCGTGGCCTCGCATGTGATCAATTTGCCGTGGTCTATAATGGCAATGGTGTCGCATAGTTGCTCGGCTTCTTCCAGGTAATGGGTGGTCAGCAGCACCGTCGTTCCTTGGGCGTTGAGTTGACGCACATAAGACCACAATTGCCGCCGCAACCCGACATCGACCCCGGCCGTCGGTTCATCAAGCACCAGCACCGGCGGGGAATGAACCATCGCCTTGGCGACCAGCAAGCGGCGGCGCATGCCCCCTGACAGTCTTCGGGAATAGCTATCGGCCTTGTCGGTCAAGCCAACAGCTTCAAGGATTTCATCGGTTCGCCGGGCGTTGGCTGGAACACCGTACATCCCGGCCTGCAATTCGAGGGATTCCCTGGGTGTGAAAAAAGGGTCGACATTTAATTCCTGTGGGACGACGCCGATTGAACGCCGGGCGGCGCGCATGTCGGTTTCGATATCGTAGCCACAGATGCGAGCAGCACCCGCGTTTGGTACAACCAGACCGGCAAGAATGTTAATCAGGGTCGATTTCCCGGCTCCGTTTGGACCCAAAAGTCCGAAGAACGAGCCGCGCGGGATACTTAAGCAAACACCGTCCAGCGCGGGTTCCGGCGTGGCGCCGTGTTCATTGGCGTAGGTTTTGCTCAGGTTGATGGTTTTGACGGCGTCGTCTTTCATTGGGGTTGCTTGCCTTTTAAATTAAGGGATAAATCGTATCACATGCGGGCTTTGAATGTCCGTCGGCAATCGCTATCATAATCAGAGCTTAATATTATCACGTAAGGTGCGCCATGGAAGTCGAAGAAATTATTATCGTCGAACAATCAAGCGTCAGTTGTGACGGCAGCGGTGGGCCGCTGGGCCATCCCAGGGTCTATTTGCACATCGCCGAGACGAGAGAAATTGTTTGTCCTTATTGCTCGCGCACATACAAGCTGGCTGAAGGCGCTTCCCAGGCCGCCGGCCATTAATACCAAGAATACCAAGGAACCAATACCCGAACCCCACCATGTCTTCCTGATCGATGGCTCGGGTTTTTTGTTTCGCGCCTATTTTGGCATCAAGCAACGCATGACCCGTGCCGACGGCACGCTGGTCAACGCCGTGCATGGTTTCACCACCATGTTGATGAAGTTGATCGACGAGACCGAGGCCGATCATATTGCGGTGATTTTCGATAGTGCGCGCAAGACCTTCCGCAATGACATCTACCCCGACTACAAGGCTCACCGCCCGCCGCCGCCCGACGACCTGATTCCGCAGTTTGAATTGGTTCGCGAGGCGACCCGGGCGTTGAATGTGGCCTGCGTCGATATGCCCGGCTTTGAGGCCGACGATCTGATCGCCACTTACGCCACCTTGGCCAAAGAAATGGATGCGGAGGTTACTGTTGTTTCATCAGACAAGGACCTGATGCAACTGGTCGACGACAAGGTGATGATGTTCGACGCTATGAAGAACAGGGAAATCCGTGCTGAGCAGGTGATGGAAAAATTCGGCGTTGGCCCCGATCGGGTGATCGAGGTGCAGGCCCTGGCCGGTGATTCGTCGGACAACGTTCCGGGCGTTCCGGGCATTGGTCTTAAGACGGCGGCTTTGCTGGTCAATGAATACGGCGACATGGAAGGGGTGCTGGCCCACGCCGAGGAGATCAAGCAACCCAAACGTCGGCAAAGCCTGATCGATTTTGCCGATGCGGCGCGTATTTCCAAACAATTGGTGACCCTGAAAACGGACGTTCCCATCGATGTCCCGTTGAGTGCTTTCGCCATTAAGGAACCGGATCGGGATGAATTGTTGCAATTCCTCGCCGCCCAGGATTTCAAAAAACTGGCGGAGCGGGTCAACAGCCGCTATGGCTTCGCGCCGCTGGAAGAAGATTTTTCCACCGCTGCGCCCCAAACGATAGAGACCACGTACGAACTGGTGCAGGATCTTGAAGCTTTAAAAACATGGATTGCCGCCGCTACGGCCAAAGGTGTCGTCGCCGTGGATACGGAAACCACGTCGCTGGATGCGACCCAGGCCAGACTGGTGGGTGTCTCGCTTGCAACCGCTCCCGGCCGGGCCTGCTACATCCCGCTGGGTCACAAGGCCCCGGCCGCCCAGGGCATGTTCGATCTTGGCGATGGCGGTTCGGATAGCGGCGATGGGGATGGCCCCGAACAGGTGGATTTCGATCAGGCCCTGAAGTGTCTTGGCGATTTGTTCTGCGACCCAAGCGTCCTCAAGGTCGGCCACAATATCAAGTATGACGCCCAGGTTTTGGCCAATTATGGCCTTCAATTTAAAGCCATCGACGACACCATGGTGCTGTCTTATGTGCTTGAAGGCGGCCTGCATGGCCATGGTCTGGACGAACTGGCGCTGCTGCATTGTGATCACCGGACGATCAAATTCAAAGACGTCGCGGGCGCAGGCAAGGCACAGGTGACGTTCGATTATGTCGGCCTGGACAAGGCGTTGGATTACGCAGCCGAGGACGCCGACATTGCCCTTCGCCTGCACGGATTGTTAAAGCCGCGCCTTGTCGATGAAGCCATGGTCAGCGTTTACGAGACCCTGGAACGGCCCTTAATCGGTATCCTCGTTGACATGGAACGCCACGGCATCAAGGTTGACGCGGTGGAATTGAAACGCCTGAGCGCCGATTTTGCGGCCCGACTGGGCGATCTGGAGATTAAAATTCATGACCTCGCCGGGCGCGACTTCAACGTCGGCTCGCCGAAACAACTGGGCGAAGTGCTGTTCGATGAAATGCAGTTGCCCGGCGGCAAAAAGGGCAAAACAGGCGCTTATGCCACCGGTGTCGAAATTCTCGACAAGCTTGCCGCCGACGGCCACGCCCTGCCGCAAAAGGTTCTCGACTGGCGGCAATTGGCAAAATTGAAAAGCACATATACGGACGCCCTTACGGCGCAAATACATCCTGACACCGGGCGCGTCCATACCTCGTACTCCATGGCCGGAACATCGACGGGCAGGTTGGCTTCAAGCAATCCGAACCTGCAAAACATTCCCGTGCGCACGGAAGAAGGGCGCAAGATCAGGAAGGCTTTCATCGCCGCGCAAGGTTGCCTGCTGCTCAGCGCCGATTATTCGCAGATCGAACTGAGATTACTCGCCCACGTCGCCGGTATCGATACCCTGATCGAGGCATTTAGATCCGGTGAGGATATTCACGCGCTGACGGCGTCCCAGGTTTTCGGCGTGCCTATTGAAGACATGGACCCGATGGTGCGCCGGCAGGCCAAGGCCATCAACTTTGGCATCATTTACGGCATTTCGGCTTTTGGTCTGGCTCGCCAGCTGGATATTTCCAACGGCGCGGCGTCGGATTACATCAACGCCTATTTCGAGCGCTATCCGGGCATTCGCACCTATATGGATCAAACCAAGGAAGAGGCCCGCAATCAGGGTTATGTTTCGACCCTGTTCGGGCGCAAGTGCCATGTCCGCGGAATTGATGACAAGGCTCCGCAGATGCGCGCCTTCGCCGAACGCGCCGCCATCAACGCGCCTATTCAGGGCGGCGCCGCCGACATTATCAAACGCGCCATGATCGCCATGCCAGACGCCCTGGACCGGGTTGGCCTGAAGGCAAAAATGCTGTTGCAGGTCCACGATGAATTGATTTTTGAAGTGCCGGAAAATGAAATTGAGGCGACATCCGGCGTGGTCAAGGAAACAATGGAGAATGCGGCCAAGTTGGATGTTCCATTGATTGTCGATACGGGCATCGGTCATAATTGGAATGACGCACATTAAAAAATTCTAATTCGCGAAAACCGTTGATCGGAGAGGCCGTGCCCAAGGAATTGAGAAAACTGGTTTTCGATGGCTCCGAGTTAAAAGCCGCCGCTTACGACTATTGCCTGCGCAGCGGCGTCAATATCCCCCATGCCCCAATTGATGATGTCCTGGTTAGCGACATTGATTCCCGTGTTTTGGTGTTGAAGTTCTCCTCGCTGGATGTGAACGAAGCCAAGGAAGTGCATTTGAGCCGGGATCAGGTCGGCGCGGCGCTGATTAAATATTGCGCGAGCAATAAAATTCCCCTGCCGCGGGTCGCCCAGAAGGTCCTGAAGGTAGACGGCGGTGAAGTGTCGATGATGATCAACCTGCAATGGGCTGCCAAAACCAAGCCGTCCGAGACCGGTTAAACAACATTCAATTCATTTCCGTCATTGCCCGGAGCGTCATGGACCGATTTTCGACGGGCGTCTCTTGTTGCTTTCGTGAAGAATTATTACAAGCTTTTGTGATTTGTTACCCGTATTGTTATCGGATTATTGCTCTATGGGAGCCAGCTTGATTATTTGACGGGCGGTGAAATGCAAGACAAGGCTCAAGAGAATGTTGGGAATGAAGCGCTTGTTGAACAGCTGCGTGCGCGCGTCAGTGAGATTGAAAAAACCAACCGCCATTTAATGGAACTTCAAGTCCACAACAAGCACACTCTGCATGCTATGGACACCATTAACAGGATCATTGCACCGGCGACTGATTTGGACGAAATGCTCGATCAGGTTCTGAGCGAATTCCTTAATATTTTTTCATGCGACAGGGCCTGGCTATTGTTTCCCTGTGATCTGGACGCTGAAACCTGGCATGTGCCAAAGGAACGAACTCGGCCCCAATGGCCCGGCGCCCTGGCCGAAGGCGTTGAAGTTCCTATGGATGATTTCACTAAAAGCGTTTTTACCCAGGCATTGGCGAGTCCAGGTATCGTCAGATTCGATTCGCGGAATAATCCGATTGCTGAACACTCAGAAGTTCACGTCAAATTTCATGTCCGCTCCCAGTTGGTCATGGCGATTTATCCCAAGATTGGAAAGCCGTGGCTGATGGGTATCCATCATTGCGAAAATCTACAGACTTATACCGACGATGATTGTGATCTGTTTTTTGCTCTTTGCGGGCGTGTCAGTGACGGTCTTTCAAGCCTCTTGCACAGTCGTGAAGCCGTGAAAATTGAAAAAAATTTAAATGCTGAACTAGAGCAGCGCGTTAACGAGCGAACGCAGGAACTAACCGAGGAAATTGCCCGACGCAAGCAAGCCAATAAAGCCATGTTTGCAGCAATAAAGAATGCTGAAATTGCCAACCGCGCCAAGTCTGAATTGATGGCCAATATGAGCCATGAGTTGCGGACTCCCCTGAACGCCATTATTGGCTTTTCCGATTCCATAAGTGGGGAAATATTCGGCCCCATTGGGAATGACAAATACCATGAATATATCAATGACATCCATAATTCCGGGCAACATCTTCTGGAACTCATCAATGACATTCTTGATGTATCCGCTATCGAGGCGGATGCTTTGGAATTGCATGAAGAAACTATCAATCTATCCACTGTCATTGAAGCTTCCGTTCACCTTATCAGGCCCCTGGCGGAAAAAGGACAGGTAAGCGTCAGCGTCGCTGTTGAGCCAGAAGCCCCATTGATCTACGCCGACGAGCGACGGGTAAAACAGGTCATGATCAATCTTCTCAGCAACGCTATTAAATTTTCACCCAAGGGCGAACAAGTCTCCGTCAATGTGCGCTTAACGGAGGAGGGTTCTCTTACAATTGCCGTAGCCGATACAGGGGTCGGCATGGATGAAGAAGAGGTGGACAAGGCGCTGAGCGTATTCGGGCAGGTGGACAGCGGCCTTAATCGCAAGCATGAAGGCTCGGGTCTGGGGCTCCCCCTGACCAAAGGGTTGGTGGAACGGCACGGCGGGACGTTGGAAGTAAAAAGCAAGAAGGATCATGGCACTTTGATAATGGTGACTTTTCCCAAGGAACGCGTTGCCCGGAACATGTCATCAGAATCATAAAATATCTTTCCCTTACGGCAAAACACCCTTCCCATAACTTTCGATCAGAAGTCTCACTTTTTAGGTGGTCTGTTCCTTAGTCGAGCGACGGGCGGTACGGTCCGGGGAAATCGTCGGCTTGTTTCGCGCCTTCATCAGCCGATATCCCAACAGGATGGCCAGGATGGCGGCGTGGATGATCGGTCCGCTTAAGTCGGCTTTGACCATCATCCAGTAATGAAAAACGCCGCCCAGGGCTGCCACATAAATGCTGCGATGTAATAGGCGCCAGCGCTTGGCGCCCATTTTCCGGATCGCCGCCTTGGGCGAAGTGACGGCCAGGGCCAGGAGAACGGCAAAAGTCGCCATGCCGATCGTGATGTACACTCGTTTGACAATATCGGCCCAAATGTCCGTCCAATTGAAAAACTGATCAGCGATGATGTAGTTGCTCAAATGCAGTGTCGCATAGAAGAAGGCAAATAGCCCCAGCATGCGCCGGAAACGGATCGCCGTCGTCCAGTTAAATATCTTAACCAGGGGGGTGATGCATAGGGTGATCAGGATGAAACGCAAGGCCCAGTCGCCAAGGTAGCGATTAACCGTCTCGACCGGGTTGGCATTCAGGCCGGTCCCGACATCACCGGTTACGATCCGCCATACGATCCACGCCAAGGGGATGAGCGCAAGGGTGAAGACGATGGGCTTGGCGACCCACCGAATAGTCGTTTGCTTATTCATTCTAAAAGAATTTACGTAAATCCATGCCGTTGTAAAGCGCGGCGACTTGCTCTTCGTAGCCGTTGAATTTACGTGTTTCGACTTTAGGGTCGAAATATCCGCCGCCGAGGCGGCGCTCCTTGGCCTGGCTCCAGCGCGGATGGCTGACTTCCGGATTAACGTTGGCGTAAAAGCCGTATTCGCCCGCCGCCGAATTGTTCCAGGTCGTCGGCGGCATTTTCTCTACCAGGCGGATGCTGACAATAGACTTGATTGATTTAAAGCCGTACTTCCACGGCACGACCAGCCGGATCGGCGCGCCGTTCTGGGGCAGTAGTTCCTCGCCATACAATCCAACGGCCATCAAAGTCAACGGGTTCATCGCCTCGTCCATGCGCAGGCCTTCGACATAAGGCCAGTTCAAAACACGGCGCGCCTGACCCGGCATGCGTTCGGGGTCGTTCAGGGTTTCGAAAGCGACGTATTTTGCCTTTGATGTGGGCTCGAAGCGTTTGATGATATCGGCCAGGGGGATGCCGACCCAGGGCACGATCATCGACCACGCCTCGACACAGCGGAAACGGTAAATCCGCTCTTCCAGTTGATGGGATTTAATCAGATCATCGAAATCATAAAGCCCGGGTTTACCGACTTCACCGCCGACGGTGACTTTCCAGGGCTTGGGCTTGAAATCACGGGCCATCACAGCGGGATCGTCCTTGCCAGTGCCGAATTCGTAGAAATTGTTATAAGTGGTGGCGTAATTGTACGGGGTCGTCTCTTCAGTGGTGCTTAACGGGCTTTTAATGATGCCGTCCAGTTTCATGCCGCGCTTGGGTTCAGCCGCCGCCAGCGCGCTCGTTGAAAGCAGGCCAGGCAACAGCGCCGAGCCGGCGCCGGCCATGACCGCAGACTGGATAAAACGGCGGCGGTTCATAAATACCGCTTTGGGTGTGATTTCCGAGCTTTTGACGTCAGATAAAATCTTGTTCTTGATGAGCATTGTGAAACAACCAGCCTCCTGATTTAAAATGATTCCAGAATGTTGCATACCTGCTCACACACGCGAAATAACTTCCTCGTGAGGACCGCGTGTATCATTTATTTGCAGTCCTGCGCATTTCAGTATAATCCGGGTCCATGCAAACGCTTTATCATTTGTGGCTCAATCCTTTTTGCCGGAAAGTCCGGATCGTTCTTCACGAGAAGAAGATCGACTTCGATCTGAAAGTAGAAAACGTCTGGGAACGTCGCCGGGAATTTCTTGCCCTTAACCCGGCAGGGGAAGTGCCCGTGCTGGTAGAACCGGGCGGCACGGCGCTTTCGGGCAGCGACGTGATCTCGGAATTCATGGATGAAATTCATCCCGATCCCCCGCTGGTTGGCCGCCATCCGCTGGAACGTGCCGAAGTGCGCAGGCTGGTGGCCTGGTTCGATCACAAATTCAACGAGGAAGTGACAGAAAACCTTGTCGGGCAAAAGGTGATGAAGCGGTTCTTAGGGTTGGGCGCACCGGATTCCAAGGCGATCAGGGCCGGGCACAATAACATCCATACCCATCTTTCTTATATTTCGTACCTGATCGAACGGCGCAAGTGGTTGGCAGGCAATGAATTGACGCTGGCCGATATCGCCGCCGCCGCGCATCTCTCAACCATCGATTATTTAGGAGATGTGCCTTGGGCCGACCACCAGATCGCCAAGGACTGGTACGCACGCATCAAGTCCCGTCCGAGCTTTCGCTCGTTGCTTACGGACCATATCCCCGGCGCGCCCCCTGCCAAGCATTACGCCAATCTGGATTTTTAGCCGAACGTAACGTGCCACGCCGTAAAGACGGTCTTGACGTGGCGTTCCTGGCGGCGTTTGACTTCGCCGCTGGTGATGTCGATGAAGGCGAACATCTTTTGCGATTTGGGATCTTCGATGACTTTCAGAAAGGTGCCTTTGGCGGTTTCGAAAATATGACCGATTTCCGGGCTTATCAGGGTTTCGTCGGCTGAAAACTCAAAGCGCGGCACGAGGCCGATATCGATCAGCATTTCTTCTGGATCGACATAAATCATCGCTAGCCCATCTGCCTGTACGGGGGCGATCTGGATCAGATAATGGTGAATATATTCCGTTCCCTGTCGCTCGGCTTTGATAAAAACGGTGTCCGGTTGTGCTTGTCCGGGGCGGCGAACGGCATGGCCACGCGGCACCTCGTAAACCATTTTGGTGGTCGGATCAGGATTGTTCATTGTTAGATTTTATCCATCAGGTCATCTATCGTGTTGAAGATATGAGGCATGTCGTGCCTCTTGTCCATATTAACAACAGGGCATCACTATGACTCAGCTCCGTCTTTTTTGTTTCGGCATTGGCTATACGGCCCAGCGCTTGGCGACAGGTTTGCTTGCCGAGGGCTGGCAGGTCGCCGGTACGGCACGGGAAGATGACAGTGTGGAAATCCTTAAAAAATTGGGCATCGACGCCGTTCCTTTCGATCGAAACCGCCCGCTGGATGACCCGGGCACTTTATTTAAGGGCGTGACACATGTGCTCTCATCCGTGCCGCCTGATGATCTGGGCGACCCGGTTCTCGATGTTTGCGGCGATGCCCTCAAGGCTGACTGGATCGGTTATTTATCGACAACGGGTGTTTACGGCAATCGGGACGGGGGGATGGTGAATGAGGGCGACGTGCTCGCGCCGACCTCGATGCGCGCCCGGCGCCGCGCCGAAGCGGAAAGCCGCTGGCTGGATTTAGGCGCGCATACCTTCCGGTTGGCCGGAATTTACGGCCCCGGCCGCAATGTTCTGGAAGATGTCAGGACCGGACAGGCCAAACGTATCGACAAGCCGGGACATGTCTTTTCACGTATCCATGTGGATGATATTGGCCAGATCATCCGGGCTTCCATGGCCGACCCAAACCCGGGCCGCATATACAATGTCTGCGACGACGAGGCGGCATCGCCCATGGAAGTGGTGTCTTACGGATGTGAACTGCTGGGACTCAGCCCGCCGCCGGTGCAGGGCTTTACCGAGGCCGAGCGCCATATGACGCCAATGGCGCGTACGTTCTGGAATGACAACAAACGGGTCGATAATGCCCGCATCAAGAAGGAACTTGGCGTCGAACTGTTTTATCCGAGTTACCGGGAAGGGCTTGCCGCCATTTTAAAGCCCGTCCAGTAACGTATCGAGAATAGAGGTCAGCCGTTTCAGATCGTCTGGCTCTGACAGCCGGTGGTCGCCGTCCTTGACCAGAGTTACCTCAACATCAGTGCTGGTCAGCTTTTCCTGAAGCTTAAGTGCCGTTTGCCATGGCACGTCGTTGTCCTTTATCCCTTGAATCAGGCGCACCGGTTGATGCAGATCTATGTCACCGCTCAGCAACAGGTGATTCCTGCCGTCATCGATTAATTTACGGGTAATGGTATAGGGCTCATCCCCGTAATCGCAGGCGACCTGAACGAAGCCGTCACGGGCCATGGCTTGGCGTTGTTGTTCGCTCAGTTCATTGGCGATCAGGTCTTCGGTGAAGTCGGGCGCGGCGGCCAGGCCAATTAAACCGCACACCCGTTGCTTCAGGTGTAAAGCCACCAGCAGCATGATCCAGCCGCCCATGGACGATCCGACCAATACTTGTGGTCCATCGGTCAATTGTTCGACGGCGTCTGTCGCGTCGCGGGCCCACTGACCGATGCTGCCCTCAGTGAAGGCGCCCGATGACTGGCCGTGGCCGCTGTAATCGAAGCGTAAATATGCCTGGCCGCGGCTTTTGCAATGCTCTTCCAGCGCCAGCGCCTTGCTGCCATTCATATCGGACATAAAGCCGGTTAGGAAAACCACACCCGGAGAATCTCCCTCAAGGCGGTTGTAGGCGATTGTCGCACCGTCGGGACGTGTTAGTATCTGATAGGGAGTCGGGTCGTTCATGCTCGGCGCTCTTTCACGTTGACATAATACCAAGGGGCATAATGAAACAGGTTGACGAGCAGAACAACGCCAAGCATAGCATTCTGCCTTTCGGGGCAGATGGCGAGGGGCCGCGTCCGACCGTGTTGCAAGTCTTGCCGGCCCTTGTTCAGGGCGGTGTCGAGCGCACAGCGGTGGATATTTCCGGGGCCGTGGCGCAGGCCGGCGGGCGTGCCATCGTTGTTTCCGCCGGTGGGCCGATGGTCCACGAAATCACGCGCGTCCACGGCGAACATATTACCTTGCCGGTCGACAGCAAAAACCCTTTCGTCATGTACGCTAACGTCGCCAGGCTGGCGACGATCATTGAAGAAAACAATGTCGACATTGTGCATGCCCGCTCAAGGGCTCCGGCGTGGAGCGCCTGGGCGGCGGCGCGGCGGGCCGGGGTCCATCTTGTCACCACCTTTCACGGCACTTACACCCTGGGCGGTAATCTGAAACGCCGTTACAACGCGATCATGATCCGGGGGCAGCGGGTGATCGCCAATTCCAGTTTTATCGCCGGCCATATCCGCAAAAATTATGGTATCCAGGCGGCCAGACTGCGGATTATTCATCGTGGCGTCGATCTTGAGCGCTTCGACGCCCAAAAGGTATTGGCGCAACGGGTGGTGGCGCTGGCCGACGACTGGCGACTGGCTGACGGCTTGCCTGTGGTTATGCTGCCCGGTCGCCTGACCCGGTGGAAAGGCCAGACCATCTTCATCAAAGCCATCGCCGCCCTGGTGGCGATGGGGCGCAAGGATATCCGCGCCCTGCTGGTCGGTTCCGATCAGGGTCGCAGGGATTACCGCAGTGAGCTCGATCAACTGATCTCCGACAACGGCTTGAACGAGATCGTCCGCATCGTGGAAAACTGTAACGATATGCCCGCGGCCTACATGCTGACCGATGTCGTCGTCTCGGCCTCCACCGATCCAGAGGCTTTCGGTCGCGTGGTACCCGAAGCGCAGGCCTTGGGGCGTCCCGTCATCGCCACCGATCATGGCGGTGCCCGGGAAACGGTGCTCGAGGGAGAAACGGGCTGGCTGGTTCCGCCGGGTGATGTCGAAGCCCTGGCTACGGCTATCGATTGTGTGCTTAATCTGGATGAAGGGGAACGTACAGCGCTGGCGCAGAGGGCCGTAGGAAATGTTCGTAAGCATTTTTCCAAGGCGGCAATGTGCGCCAAGACCCTCGAGGTGTATGACGAGGTTATGCTCATGACGCCCGATAAAAATGGCTGAGCAGAAGCAGAATATCCTTGTTATCAAACTGGCGGCATTGGGGGATTTCATCCAGGCGTTGGGACCGTTTGCGGCCATCCGCAGACACCATCATGATGCTCATATTACCTTGATGACGAGCGCGCCTTACGTCGATCTGGCGCAAGCGACGGGATTATTTGACCGGGTGTTGTGCGACAGCAAGCCGCGTGGCCTGTCCCTTGCCGCGTGGTTGATACTGCGACGTACTTTACGCTCGGGTGGTTTCGCGCGGGTTTATGATTTGCAGACTTCCGATAGAAGCAGCTTTTACCGGCACCTGTTCTGGCCCGGTGAGAGCCCGCAATGGTCGGGCATCGCACGCGGTTGCTCGCATCCCCATGACAACCCGAAACGGGATTTCATGCATACCGTAGAGCGCCAGGCCGAACAGCTAAAAATGGCCGGGATCGAGAATGTTCCGGGGCCTGAGGCTATGGCCGGGTTGGCCGGACTGGACGCCCCCCTTGAGGGCTTCGCGCTGCCTAAAGATTTTGCCTTGCTGGTGGCCGGGGGCGCTGTGCACCGGTTTGATAAACGTTGGCCAGTGGAAAACTATACAGACTTGGCAAGGCGTCTCGCCACCAAGGGCCTGATCCCGGTGTTGCTTGGCGGGCCTGCGGAATCTGAAACCCTGGAGGTCATCGCGGCAGGCTGCCCGCAGAGTCTGAACTTGTGTGGCCAAACCAACCTGTGTGAGGTCGCCGCCCTGGCGCGCCTGACGCGCCTGGCGGTCGGTAATGACAGCGGTCCCATGCATCTGATTGCCGGGCTCGGTTGCCCCTCCCTGGTGCTCTATAGCCATGCCTCGGACCCTGATCTGTGCGGTCAGCGCGGCGCAAACGTGTCTTATATAAGGAAGCCCAAATTAGTCGATGTCGGTGTCGATGAAGTGATGGAGACGTTAGAGCTTGCTTGACATGGGGGCTAATCGTCTTACATTCCCGGCTGCTTTGAAGATTCCAGAAAGAAGACAAGATTGATGGTTGTGATCACACTCCCTGACGGCAGCGTCAGAAACTTCGATGGCCCGGTCAGCGGTGCCGATCTGGCTGCCGACATCGGTCCCGGTCTGGCGAAGGCGGCGCTGGCCATTCGCATTGATGATGAAATGGCTGATTTATCGACGGTTTTTGAAGCCGATGCCGCCGTTTCCATTGTCACATCCAAGGACGAGGACGCCCTTGAGCTGCTGCGCCATGATACCGCCCATGTGTTGGCCGAAGCGGTTCTGGAAATGTATCCGGGGGTTCAGGTGACCATCGGACCGTCCATCGAAAACGGCTTTTATTATGATTTCGCCGTTAAGGATCCCTTCACGCCGGAAGATCTGGAAAAGATCGAAGCCCGCATGCATGAAATCGTCAAGCGTGATGAGGAAATCACCCGCGAGGTCTGGGACCGTGACGCGGCCATCGAATATTTCAAGGATAATGGACAGTCCTATAAGGCCGAACTGATCAGCGACTTACCGGTAGACGAAACCATTTCGGTCTACAAGCAAGGCGACTTCACGGATTTGTGTCGTGGCCCACATTTGCCCTCGACGGGAAAAGTCGGCGCTCATTTCAAGTTGATGAAACTTGCCGGTGCCTATTGGCGCGGCGATTCAAACAATGAAATGCTGCAACGGGTTTACGGCACCGCCTGGGCCGACAAGAAACAGTTAAATCAATACCTGCATATGCTGGAAGAGGCGGAAAAGCGCGATCACCGGCGTCTTGGCCGGGAAATGTCACTGTTCCACCTGCAGGACGTGGCGACGGGTTCGGTGTTCTGGCATCCCCATGGCTGGACCCTGTACAGAACCATTCAGGAATATATGCGAAAGCGCCTCGAAGGCGGCGGTTATGTAGAGGTCAACACGCCGCAGCTTGTTGACCGCGCCCTGTGGGAAGATTCAGGCCACTGGGAGAAATTCCGCGAGCACATGTTTATCGCCGAATCCGAAGACAGGATGTTGGCCATTAAGCCCATGAATTGCCCTTGTCATGTCCAGGTCTTCAAGCAAGGCACGACCAGTTACCGCGACCTTCCGGTGCGCATGGCGGAATTCGGGTCCTGCCACAGGAACGAGCCATCGGGCGCCCTGCACGGGTTGATGCGGGTGCGCGCCTTTGTTCAGGACGACGCCCATATTTTCTGCACCGAAGATCAGATCATCTCGGAAACCAAGATATTCTGTGAATTGCTTCTATCTATTTATAAGGACTTCGGTTTCGATGAAGTGGTTGTCAAGTTCTCCGACAGGCCGGAAGTGCGTGCTGGTTCGGACGCCACATGGGACAAGGCCGAGACGGCGCTGAAAGATGCGACAAATGCCGCCGGGTTGAAATGGGAGCTCAATTCTGGCGAAGGCGCATTCTACGGTCCGAAACTGGAATTTGTCCTGCGTGATACCATCGGTCGCGACTGGCAGTGTGGCACTTTGCAGGTTGATTTTGTTTTACCCGAACGTCTGGACGCCAATTATATTGGCGAGGACGGGGAAAAACATCGCCCGGTCATGCTGCACAGGGCAATTCTGGGCTCCTTCGAGCGCTTTATCGGCATCCTGATCGAACATTACGCCGGTAAATTCCCGCTCTGGCTGGCCCCCGTGCAGGTGGTTATCGCGACCATTACGGAAGCCGCCGATGATTACGGCCTTACAGTCAAAGCGGCACTCGATGCGGCGGGTATGCGTTGTGTCCTTGATGTCCGCAACGAGAAGATCAATTATAAAATTCGCGAGCATAGCCATGCAAAAGTGCCGGCAATGCTTATTATTGGTGGCCGAGAGGCCGAAGAAGGAACAGTTGCGCTGCGCCGTATGGATGGCAAGGACCAAGAAATTCTTGCGCTTAATGAAGCAGTCGTTAAACTTGAAACAGAAGCGGTGGGACCGCTTGTAACCTGAACAAAAAGTAGGAGAAATTTAAATAGCGAGACGTCCGATGAACCAAGCGCCGACCCGAAAGGGTCCGCGTATAAATGAAATGATTGAGGCCGAAAATGTACGCCTCGTGGGTGCCGACGGGGAAATGGTCGGCGTTGTTTCCGTTGCAGAAGGTATCGAAATAGCCATCGACGCCGGCCTGGATTTGGTCGAGGTGTCGCCTAATGCCGACCCCCCGGTCTGCAAGGTTCTCGATTACGGCAAGTATAAGTACGAGGAGCAGAAGAAACGCAACGAGGCCCGCAAAAAGCAAAAGGTCGTCGAGGTCAAGGAAATCAAGATGCGGCCAAGCATCGATATCCATGATTACGAGGTCAAGATGCGTAATGCCCGACGTTTCCTGGGCAATGAGGACAAGGTCAAGTTCACTATCCGTTTCCGGGGCCGTGAAATGGCTCACCAGGAATTGGGTATGGACGTTCTCAACCGTATCCGGGTTGAACTCGACGAAGATGTCAAAATCGAGCAATTCCCCCGCATTGAAGGGCGCTTGATGATTATGATCGTGGCGCCCAAATAAGCTCAAAGAGCTTATTTGATTAGTTTAATAAAGCCCGCTTATGCGGGCTTTATTTTGCCCCCCTCAAGCGCCGGGCGGGGCTGTGCCCCTTGGCTCGCCGCATAAGCGGCGGCCCACAGTCGTGGGCTTAAGAAGATATCTTCCAAAAGGGCAAAAACCTCACCGCAATGCCTTGCATTACGGTGGGTAGGGCGCTATAACCCGCGCTTCGCGAGTGGTCCGGCAGGGCATGCCCAGCCGCTCAGAACACAATCTGTTATCATTTAAAGGAATGTGAAATGCCCAAGTTGAAGACAAAATCCAGCGCCAAGAAGCGCTTCCGCCTTACCGGTTCCGGCAAGGTTCGGGCGAACGTTGCATTAAAGCAGCACGGCATGAGCAAGCGGCCACAGAAGATGAAGCGCAAAGCGCGCGGCACCATGATCCTGTGCGCCCAAGATGCCCGCATCGTCAAATCTTATCTGCCGTACGCTTGATCAAACAAGCGCGTTCATCAGAATTTTAGAAGAATTTAAGGAACCGGAAAAATGGCTCGAGTTAAAGGGGGCACTTCTGCCCACGCCCGTCACAAAAAAGTCCTGGATATGGCCAGCGGTTATCGTGACCGCGGATCATCCAGCTTTCGCGTCGCTATCCAGCGCGTTGAAAAGGGCTTGCAATATGCTTACCGCGATCGTCGCACCAAGAAGCGCCAGTTTCGTCGTTTATGGATTCAGCGCATCAACGCCGGTGCGCGTATACACGGCATGACCTATTCCAGCTTTATGAGCGGGCTTGCCAAGGCCAGCATCGAATTGGACCGCAAGGTTCTTTCCGAACTGGCGATCAGCGAGCCCGAGGCCTTCAAGGCCCTTGTTGAAGAGGCCGAGGCGGCTCTCGCTAAATCCTGATTCCTTGATTTTCTAAGGGTTCGTCAATCGGGAAATTCTAAAACGGGGAGTCGGCCAATCAGGCCCGGCTCCCTTTTTTGTGTGGAAATTAATTGAATGAATAACGCCGAAAAACTTCGCAATGATCTGATGGCGGCTATTAACGCAGCCGAAGCAACAGACGCACTCGAGGCTGTGCGTGTGCAAGCATTGGGTAAGAAGGGGTCGATCACCCAATTAATGAAAACCCTGGGTGGCATGGATCCCGATGCGCGTCGCGCAGCCGGGCAGGCGATCAACGCCCTGAAGGACGAAGTGGCGGCGGCTATCGAGGCCCGCAAGGTGAATTTGCAAGGGCTTGAGCTTGATGCGCGGCTGATGGACGAAAAGATTGATGTGACACTGCCCGTGCGCGTGCAGGGCGATGGCCGTATTCATCCGATCAGCCAGGTTATCGAAGAGATGACGGCAATTTTTTGCGAAATGGGTTTTACCGTTGCCGAAGGCCCCGACATCGAAGAAGACTGGTATAATTTTACCGCCCTGAACATCCCGCCCGAACATCCGGCCAGACAGGAACACGACACCTTCTATCTGCCCGGACAGAAGGACGGGAACAGGAAGCTTCTGCGTACCCACACATCGCCTGTGCAAATCCATACCATGCAAGATAAAGAACCGCCGATTCGTATCATCGTTCCGGGCCGCACTTATCGTTGCGATTATGACGCCACCCACTCGCCGATGTTCCACCAGATTGAAGGGTTGGTCATAGATGAGACCACGCATATGGGTCATCTAAAGGGCTGTATTATCGATTTTTGCCGGGCCATGTTCCAGCTCGATGACCTGCCGGTGCGGTTTCGTCCGAGCTATTTCCCATTCACCGAGCCTTCGGCAGAAGTCGATATTGGCTGCACCCGCGAAGGCGGCGAATTCCGTATCGGCCACGGCGGTGACTGGCTTGAAATTCTCGGCTGCGGCATGGTCAATCCAAAGGTGCTTGAAAACTGCGGCATCGATTCTACGAAGTATCAGGGCTTTGCCTTCGGCATGGGCGTGGAACGCATCGCCATGCTGAAATACGGTATCCCGGATTTGCGAACATTTTTTGAATCCGATCTGCGTTGGCTCCGCCATTACGGATTTTCCGCCCTGGATGTACCGGGCATGAGCGGGGGGCTGAACCGATGAAAATAACCCTTGGTTGGCTTAAAGAACACCTGGATACCGATGCCTCCTTAACTGAAATTACCGATCGGTTGACGATGCTGGGGCTTGAGATCGAAAGCGTCACGCAGCGCGCGCAGGGTTTGGAAAGTTTTGTCGTCGGCCATGTTATTGAAGCGGTCAAGCACCCGGACGCCGACAAGTTGCAGGTGTGCCGAGTTGATAACGGGAGCGAAATCGTTGACGTCGTGTGCGGCGCGCCGAACGCACGTACCGGTCTGAAAGGTGTTTTTGCCGCCAGTGGCTCTTACATTCCGGGCATTGATGTGACCCTGAAAAAGGCCAGCATCAGGGGGGTCGAAAGCAATGGTATGTTGCTTTCGGAACGTGAAATGGGGCTTAGCGACGAACACGATGGTATCGTCGAGCTGGCGGACGACACCCTCGTCGGGGCTTTCGCCGTCGAGATTATGGGTCTTGATGATCCGCTCATTGATATCGCCATCACGCCCAACCGTGGCGATTGCCTTGGTATTCGCGGTATCGCCCGCGACCTGGCGGCTTCGGGCATTGGCACCTTGAAACCAATGGACGCGACACCGGTCAAGGGAAGTTTTGAGAGCCCGATCAAGGTCAGCATTGATCTTGATGCCGATCACGCCGATGCCTGCCCGCATTTCGTTGGTCGTTATGTGCGCGGCGTCAAAAACGTCGAAAGCCCGAAGTGGCTGAAAGACCGGCTACTTGCCGTTGGCCTGCGGCCCATATCGGCGCTGGTCGATATCACCAATTTAATGACCATCGAACATTGCCGCCCCCTGCATGTTTTTGACGCCGACAAGGTCTCAGGAAGCATTCATGCCCGCATGGCCCACGATGGGGAAACCCTGCTGGCACTGGATGGTAAGGAATACGCCCTGGATTCCGAAATAACGGTGATTGCCGATGACAACCAGGCCGAAGCCATGGGCGGCGTCATGGGCGGCGAAGCCAGTGGTTGTACGGAAGAGACAATCAATGTTTTTGTCGAGGCGGCGCTGTTCGATCCGGTTCGCACATCGAACACCGGGCGCAGTCTGAATGTGCAGTCCGACGCCCGCTTCCGTTTCGAGCGCGGTATTGATTCAGCCTTCCTTGAACCGGGTATGGAAATCGCCACCCGGTTGATTATGGATATTTGTGGCGGCGAGGCGTCCGAACTGGTGATTGCCGGGGTCGAGCCCGATCGCTCGTTGCGTATTCCTTTCCGCCCGTCGCGGATCAAGGGCCTGGCCGGCGTTGATGTCGAGACCCAGGAAATGAAGCGTATTCTCGGTGTCCTGGGTTTTGTTGTTTCAGGTGACGGCGATACGTGGGATGTTTCCGTCCCCAGCTGGCGCAATGATATTGTCGGGGAGGCTTGCCTGGTCGAGGAAATTGTCCGTGTGCACGGTTATGACAAGATACCGACAACGCCCATGCAACGTGATGACGTCGTGCCGCATCCGGCCTGGAACGCAGAACAGCGTCGCCGCGCAGATGTTCGGCGCACTCTTGCGAGTCGCGGCCTTGTCGAAGCCGTGACCTTGTCATTTATGGCCCTGGATCAGGCCTTGCTGTTTGGCGGTGGGGCCGATGATGTGAAGCTGGTTAATCCGATCAGTTCCGACCTGGGCGTCATGCGCCCGTCAATCCTGCCCAACCTGATTGCGGCGGCCGGGCGCAATGCAGACAAGGGCATCGCCGATTGTCCGCTGTTCGAGGTCGGCCCGCAGTTCCGCGGCGATACGGCCGATGCCCAGGACATGGTCGCCGCCGGTTTAAGATCGGGGCGCAACACCCGGCGCAACTGGGCTGATAAATCGAGACCGGTAGATGCTTTTGATGCCAAGGCTGATGCCTTGGCCGCCCTGCAAGCAGCCGGGGCGCCGAGCGCCAAATTACAAACCATGACCATGGCCCCTGGTTGGTATCATCCGGGCCGTTCGGGGACCTTGAATTTGGGCCCCAAAACCGTGCTTGCTGCGTTCGGGGAAATTCATCCGGGCGTGTTGGCAAAACTGGGCGTAAAAGGCCCCATGGCCGGTTTCGAGGTCTACCTGGATAACATTCCGAAAGCGAAAGGAAAAAAGAGCAAGGGCACAACCCGGCCCCTGCTGCACCTATCGCTATTGCATCCGGTCAACCGGGATTTTGCCTTCGTCGTTGATCAGGATATTTCCGCCGAGGCACTGGTAAGAGCGGCAAAATCCGCTGATAAGGCGCTGATCAGCGATGTCACTCTATTCGATGTGTTTGAAGGGGGAAATTTGGGCGCAGGCCGTAAATCTGTGGCTGTTAACGTTACACTGCAACCGCAGGACCAAACTTTGACTGACGGCGAGATTGATGCGGTCTCTGAAAAAGTGGTTGCGGCCGTACAAAAATCCTGCGGCGGTATCCTGCGGGACTGATAATTGTATAAACTTAACAACACGGCGTTCGTGTGATTAAGAATAATTGTTTTTTATGCTTTTAATACAGTCGATGGTTGCCTATTTATATCAAGGGGATTTGAGTTAGATTGCTGGGGTAATGGATTTTTGCGCGAAGTAACCCTTAACTTATGAGGAAATTTCCATGGCACAAGAAAAGAGTTTAACCGGCGTCGAGCGGTTTTTTGAGGACAATGAAATTATTGTTAGCAAAACCGATCTGAAGGGTCGGTTGACCTACGTTAACGATGTGTTCCTGAGGTTAGCCGATTATACCGAGCAGGAATGTCTGGGCGAACCACACTCCAAAATTCGCAACCCGAAAATGCCGCGCTGCATTTTCAAGCTGTTGTGGGATTTTATTCAGGACGGGCGCGAGATTTTTGCCTACGTGGTTAACCGTTCTGCTAACGGTGACCATTATTGGGTGCTGGCACATGTGACGCCAAGCAAGGACGCCAGCGGCAACGTTGTCGGTTATCATTCCAACCGCCGAACACCGAACCGCGAGGTTCTCGATGGTACAATCATTCCCCTTTACGAACAATTGCTGGCCGAAGAAAACAAGCACGCCAATTCCAAGGACGGCATGGCCGCCTCGCTGGCGATGGTGACCAGTCTGCTCGAAGAAAAGGGCATGGCATACGACGAATTCATCGCCGGGATTATTTAAGCTGGCCGCCAACATAATGAATTGTAATGAGGATTTTTGATATGTTCGGAAGTGAAAATACAGCCGCCATCCGCAAGGCGCTCGCCGTTTGCAAAGCGATCGCCGATGGCGATTTCGAAACCCGGGTCATTGGAATTACGGAAAAAGGCGAAGCCGGCGAGTTGCTGCATGCCATTAACTTGATGATTGACCGTACCGACGCTTATGTTCGTGAATCTCAGGCTTGTCTTGAATATGTTCGGGACAACAAATATTACCGGCGCATTCTGGAAAAGGGCATGACCGGTAGTTTCCTGATCGCGTCGCGGACCATCAATGACGCAACCCAGGTGATGGAAGACAAGACCACGAAATTCACCGTCGTCGCTGATAATTTCGAAAGAAATATGAAAAGTGTTGTTGAAACCGTCGCATCCGCCGCAACTGAATTGCAGGCGACGGCGCAAACCATGGAAAGTACGGCAGGTGCGACTTCTCAACAGGCGACATCTGTTGCTGCGGCTGCGGAAGAAGCTTCGACCAATGTACAGACAGTGGCCTCGGCGGCCGAAGAGCTATCAAGCTCGATCACAGAAATTAGCCGTCAGGTCAGCCAGTCTAACGAAATTGCCTCGAACGCCGCAACCGAGGCGGACCGTTCCAATTCCCAGGTTCAGGGATTGGCCGAAGCAGCGCAGAAAATTGGCGAGGTGGTCGAGCTTATTTCGGACATTGCCGATCAGACCAACCTGCTGGCGCTGAACGCAACTATTGAAGCGGCCCGTGCCGGAGACGCCGGCAAGGGTTTCGCCGTTGTCGCCTCGGAAGTGAAAAACCTGGCCAATCAAACCGCCAAGGCGACCCAGGAAATCAGCGACCAGATCAGCGATATCCAAAGCGCCACTCAGGACGCGGTGAAGGCTATTGGCGGCATTACATCGACGATTTCCGAAATCAATGCAATATCATCGACCATTGCTGCGGCCGTCGAAGAACAGGGCGCTGCAACCCAGGAAATCGCCCGTAATGTAGAACAGGCCTCGCAAGGTACGACCGATGTAACGAGCAATATCTCTCAGGTTACCCAGGCCGCTGGAGAAACCGGTCAGGCCGCCGGCGAGGTTTTGTCCGCAGCGGGCGAATTGTCACAGCAGGGCGAAGTTCTTGGTGCTGAGATGGACAAATTCGTCGTCGAGTTACGCAAGGTCATTTAAACTTGTCGCGCATGTAGAAAAAGCCTCGATCCTGAATTCAAGCAGGACCGGGGCTTTTTCTTTCTAATGCCATTAACCAATGCGACGAATTTATTCAGAACCTTTTAATAAAAAAGTGCTATTGAGAGTCTTAAGACTAGAAATCTGGTCTTAATATGAATCGCTTATGCTATATTTTCCGCTAAGATTGGCGCGACTTGTTGGGATCGCTCTTGATTGACAAGAAGAAATAGAGGTCGTTAATTATGCAAGATCAACCACAGGGCATGGAAAGACGGATGGTGCATCGTGTACTGATGCATTGGCGTGGGGCGCAACATTTGGACGAAATTCCAACCCTGGAAGCCGTCGTTTCAAGAGATTTGGGCGATCTTGAGGCTTGTCTATACGTTCTCGATATTCGTGACGAAGTACCGGTGTTTGAGCGCATTGGCAGTGATTTATTGGCCGACGGTGGCAAAGCCCTGATCGGAGAGCAGGTTTCGGATACGCCTTCCAAAACGCTTCTCGGCCAGGCTATCAAGTATTACAGCAAGGTTCAGATCAAACAGATACCAATTACCCTGGGCGGTGAGTTCGTCCATGAAAATGGTGATACGATCCTCTATCGTTCGCTCATTGCGCCCCTGCGCGACGGTGACGGGGAAGAAAGTTACTTGCTGGGCGCGGCCAATTGTAAGGTTAAAGACGCATGAACGCCCGGTTCTGCCACTTGTTAATAGCTTCCAGGCTGCCGGAACCGGCGGCGTGGCGGGGGGGCTACTAGCGTGGCCAGAACAGTTTCCTTCGAGATTTATTCCTTCAAGGGCGGCAACTGGATGCTGGATTCTGTCCATGACGACAAAAACATGGCGATCCATCAGGGGCGGATGCTGATCGCAAGTCCCCATCACATGGCGATTCGTGTCGTTCAGGAAACCTACGACGAAGTCAGTGACAATACGACATCGAAGATTATTTATAAGGAACAGAAGGGCGGCGATGACGAAAAGGCGAAAAAGCCAACAAGTAAAAGAAAGGGCCCGGTCAGGAAGGGTCAACGCAAGAAAAAGAAAAAGCGCGGCAACTCAAAAAGCCTGATGATCCTGGTCCTAAGCGTCGGTGGTATTGGTCTGGGTCTGTTGGCCCTGCTCGGCCTTCTTATCGCCAAGTTCGGCTAGAGCATTATTCCTTAAGATTTCCCACAAAGTCAGAAATCAGGTTGGCCACGTCTTCGGAGTAAAAATCCAAGAAAAAGTGACCGGCACCCTCTACCACTTCAAGTTTGATCTTGGCATTGACCACACCAGCCATTTTTTTGGGCAACCCGCGCACCACGGTATCTTCCGAGGCGGCAATAACAAGCACCGGTTTTTTAACGCGGACCAAGACGGTGGGTGTATTAAAAAATCTGTCCGCGCCGTAATAGCCGACAAACGCGGCGGCGGTGACGGAGGTTTTTGGGCAATAGATAAAGCCCAGGTCATTGAAGATCGTCTCGCCTTTCTTGGCCAGCACGGCGCGGTTCATTTTTCCAAGCAGGGAATTCAAGGAAACCTTGTAGCGGCTTTTATAAGATTTCCGGGCCGTCTCTTCGTCCCAGACACTTGGCGCGATCAACACCGCTGCCTTAACCTTGGGGACTTGTCGATTAATCATATACTGGGCTGTTTGATTGCCCCCTCTTGAATGACCGGCAAGAATTATTTGGTGGCTTCCCTGGGCATAGAGCCACGATACCCAGGCACCCATTTCGCCAATAGCATCGGTATGTTTATGGCGGTGGGTGACCGCACAATCGTACATGCCGTGACGATTATCCAGTCCCAGACTTAAATTGATAGCAAGGACATTGAAACCGCGCTCAACCAGAAGATTCTGGAGAGTAGCGATAATTTCCATCTTGTTGTGGGCAAGGGTTCCATGGGTGATCAGGATGACGCCGTCTTTAAAAGACTTACCATCGGCCATTTCAAGGTTGCCGTTTAAGGTAAGTCCTTTATGGGGAATTGTTACTTCTTCTGCCTGGGACGTCAGGGGAAGCCCGACCAATAAAGCCAGTGCCGTCAGAATATGGATTAAGCGCAAAGGCATGGTCTGGATTCCTTAAAATCGGCGATGGAGCGTCCTGGTGCGCCCGTCAGGATTCGAACCTGTGGCCCCCAGATTAGAAATAATGAGTAGACGATAACAGGGGATAGGTGACGATAGAAGAAGATAAAGGATTTTAACGGGTTCGCCCGGTGGTGTGATTCTTGTCTTTTCTCAGCTATCGTCGTTTTTACCCTCGATTACGCCACCAGTGTGCCGTGGGAAGTTTGTATAACCACCTTCGATGATGAGTGAGGAGAGGCTTGTGAAGGCGATGGTATGAGAACGCCAATATATTCACTTGTCGCATAAAACTGGTTTGTAGAGAAGGTGACGATTCACAAGCCCTATTTAATGGAACTCAGGAATGACGGGATGAACAGACAGATTGCGAAATTGCAAAAAAGGATCGAATAGAGATAATGACATATTAAATGACGACATTATTTGGATGTTGAAATGAAACTGACTTCATCGTTGAGCAAAAAATTCCTTTTGGGCTATATCCCGGTATCTTTTGTCGCCATTTCTGTTTTTTTTGGCGTTTTGGAGTACCGTTATTTTAATACGCAGACAGACGTACACCTGAACAATCTTAAAAGTACCGTCAATAGCCACAGCAACAATTTGGCAAAGCTGATGCTGGACTTAGATATCGACAGAATAAGTAACACCGTGTCCGATCTGTTTTCCAATCAGGATGTGGGGAGCATCGTTATCTACGATGTTGCTGGAAAAGAAGTTTTTTTTCTTGGTACCTACGAACAACAACCCCGGGAACCGGAATTCAGGTTTGAAATTCCGCTCATCCATACATCGGAAAAGAATATTAAATTTGCCGGTAGGGCAATTGTTACATTTCAGATTGATTATCTGCTGATTAAAATGGCCGAGCGAATCCGCAACGATGTCCTAATTCTTTTCATACTCACAGTTATATTATCCTTTGTTACCATTCTCATGGTCCGGCGTTATATCACCTCGCCGTTGCTGCGTTTCCGCTCGGCGATTGATGAGTCCCGCCTACATGGCGGCTGGCAACAGGTAATTTGGGAAACCGACGATGAACTGGGCCAGGTGGTTCATTCGTATAACGAACTTCTGAATCAAAAAATTGCGGCTGAGGACGAACTGATAAAGCATAAGAACAATCTCGAAGACATGGTTGCTGAAAGAACCCTGGAGCTTGAAGAACGCAACAATCTGGTCGAAGCTGTTTTGGGTAGTATGAGGGAGGGCATCGTCGCTTTTGACAAAGACCTGAGGTTGATTGCCTGGAATAAAAATTTTATGACCCTGCGCGGATATCCCGAGCATCTTGCCAAGGAGGGCACGACTTTCGCGACTTTTATGGAAGTGGATATGGAGGCCGGTGAATTTCGCCCCGATGATGAGGAGATGACGCTGCAAAGTCAGGTCGAACGGGCAGGGAAATTCGAAGTTCATCAATTCGAACGCCAACGTCCGAACGGTACTTTCATTGAGGTCCGGGGTGGTCCCATTCCCGGTGGCGGTTTTGTCAGCTCTTATGCTGACGTCACGAACCGTAAGAAAATGGAAGCGGACATTACAGAAGCGAAGAAAGCTGCGGAAAAAACAAGCCGACAATTGGCGGTTCAAAATCAGCAGCTTATCGAGGCAACGCAACTGAAGGAGGATGTCGATAATATAACGCGCCATGATCTCAAATCACCTTTGAACATTATCATCGGTGCCCCCCAGCTTCTGTTGGCGACACATGAATTCACCGATAGCGAAAGAGAACTTGTAGAGGGAGTGGAAAGCAGCGGTTGGCGGATGCTGAACATGATCAACATGTCCCTCGACCTGTACAAGATGGAGCAAGGAACTTATCAGTATGAACCCGCTGCGGTGGATGTTATGGAAGTTCTTGGCGAAGTGATGAGGGAACAGGATACCGGGGCCAAATCAAAAAAACTAGGAGTCAGTTTTTTTATTGAAGGCAAAAAGCCGAAAGAAGACCAAGAAGTCATTGTTATGGCCGACAAATTGTTGAGTTATTCAATGTTTGCCAATCTTATCAAGAATGCTATCGAAGCATCGCCGGAAGAAAACGAGATCATTATCCGGGTTGAGTCCAGCGGCGGGGAAATGGGCATCCTCATTGAAAACGTGGGCGAAGTGCCGGAGTCAATTCGTGACACTTTCTTCGACAAATTGGCGACCGCAGGCAAGTCCGGCGGCACCGGTCTTGGCACCTATTCGGCCAAATTGATGGCGGACACGCAAGATGGTCGTATCGAGCTGGATTCGTCTGTATCCGGAAGGACAACGGTTAAGGTTTTTCTTCCTTCTGTCATCTAGACAATCGGGGAAACCTCGATAGAAAGAAGAAATTTATCTGAATTGGGTGTCCATGTGTGGAGGTATAATCACCGTTTCCGGTTTTCATCTCCTTGCGATTCGGTAGCGGACACCAAGTTAATGTGCCGCTGGCAACAGTCGCGATAGCAATACTCCCTGCGGGTAGATGTGATCTGAAAAAAAATGGTGCGCCCGACAGGATTCGAACCTGTGACCCCCAGATTAGGAATCTGGTGCTCTATCCTACTGAGCTACGGGCGCAAAGAAAAGGACGGCCCATTCTCTACAGCAAGGGTGCCCCGGCGGTCAAATTGTCTTCAATAGTTATATGAAAAAGAGGATTTTAAAGAAACTTCTTTGCGTGTCCGCTTTAGGCCCCTAAATTTGAATGCGTAAGATTTTAACTTACACCGGCATCCTTTGTAGGGTTTTTATATGAAAGCCGTTTACCGCCCTGTCAGGCTTATCAACCACGAGGCTATTGATACTTTTCGAAGTATTCCGGTTTCTGAGAAACCGAAAGATACCAGGGTTATCGACAAGCGCCTGCTTACCCACGATAAGGATATTCTAACCACGGCAACCAGGAATGCCGCCTTGTTAAGAACTGCCTTTGACGAGCTTTCCAACGCCTTTGCCGCTGGTAAACGTTATCGTTTGATCGTGCCGATTAATTCCTATTCCCTTGCTTCGGACGAAGGGGCGACCCTGATTGTGCGGGCTATGAAAGAACTGGACGCAACTCTTCGCGATGCCATTATTTCAGAAATTATTGACCTGCCCAGATCGCTGACCCTGGATATGCTGGGCGATATGACGGTGCCGGTTTTGCCATTTTTTGACAAATATCTGGCCGAACCTCTGCCCATTACCAGAAAAGATAACTTTTCCATGTTTTCCAACTGCAACTATTTTGGCGTCAGCCTGAATATAGAGGCTTTTGAAGAAACTGGGAATGATGCCTTGATGATGCTGACCGAATTCTGGGCTGAGGCGACGAAAAGCCGTCTCAAGATCGTCATTCAGGGCGTTACGGAACAGGCGATTATCGACAAAGCCCAGCAATACGATATTTTTGCCATAGACGGCCCAGCCATCGGAGCCGACCAGGAAGGCCTGGTCTAAACAAACTCCTTCAGATCGTCAGTTGCCGAACAATTTATCGAACGGAACTGAATAAATTAGCGACGCTGATTCTGTTCCTGGATTGGTTTTGCCCAGGCTGGCGTTTGAATAGTGGGAAACGGCAATGCCGAGGCGAGAACGGTCGTCGAAACGATAAGCGAGTTCAAGTTGGGAGCGGAATTCCAAAGGATAATCCAGGTCCAGCTTCGAATTACCACCTGTATATAAATGTGGGGCAAAACTGGGCGTGAGGACGAGACGGTTCCCTAAAAAGACATCAATCAGAACACCGGCGCCAAGAAAACCCTGACCAGTCGAGGTGCCGGCAATGGCGGCAAACGGCTTGAACACCCAGAACTTGGCGTCGGAGCGATATTCAAGACGAAATTCAGCGCCCTCTTCCTTTTGCCGGTTCCAGTCATAGGATCCGGCGCTAAAGGAAAGAAAATCCGGGTCATCTGCAAAAGCCGGAAAGGATGTCCCAAAGCCGCCGATAATACCTGCAGCCAACAACAATGCTTTTGTGACTTTACTCATAGCTGCCCTCATACTCCCCTTATATGGGCGGCATCTTACCGGTCTATGATTAAGAAGGAAAGAGGGGGTTGTCCCTGAAACGATCCGTCGCCTGAACGAGGGCGCGCCGAATACCCGGCTCCATGGCCGAATGGCCGGCATCATTAACAATCACGGTGGTAACGGCGGTGTCCTTTGCGGGCCAATTGGCGGCCAGTTTGTCGGCGCTGACAGGCGGGCAGATTATGTCGTAGCGGCCCTGTACGATGATCGCCTTAAGGCCATTCAGTTTTCCCAGGTTATCAATGATAAAGCCTTCTTCCAGGAACATGAAGTTGCGAAAGTAGTGAGTCTCAAGGCGTGATATGGCCAGCATGCCCATATTATGGGTGGGCGAACTATCGCGCCGGGGCGGGGCCGATTGCGCCAGTGGGCCGGGCAGTAATGTGGAACAAACGCTTTCGTAACGGCTCCAGGATGCCGCCGCAGGCAGGTGTATTTTCGGGTCAGGGTCGTTTAAAAGGCGAAAATAGGATTCGACCAAATCGCCTTGTTCATCGGGGTTCAGGAAATTTTTAAAATCCCGGTGTGCTTCGGGAAAAATCGTCGCGATGCCGTTTACAAACCAGTCATGTTCGGCGGCACTGCCCAGGAAAATGCCGCGCAACACGAAACCAAGACAGCAATCAGGGTGATGGATGCCATACGTCAAAGCCAGGGTCGATCCCCAGGAACCCCCAAAAACCAGCCAGTTATCAATCAATAAATGCCTGCGCAGGGTTTCTATATCGGCAACAAGATGGGCCGTGGTGTTGTTATCAATGCTGCCGTATGGGGTGCTTTTGCCGCAGCCGCGCTGATCGAATAAAATGATCCGGTAGTGGCCGGGATCAAAAAAACGCCGGTGCGCGGGGCCGCATCCGGCACCGGGGCCGCCATGCAGAAAGACGATCGGGACGCCGTCGGGGTTGCCCGACTGCTCCCAGTAAAGGCTGTGCCCGTCGCCGACATCGAGCATACCGCTGAGGTTAGGGCTCAGGGCCGGGTAAAGATCGGTATTTTCCAAACTTGCGTCCATGACCGGAAGTATAGTGCAGGACGGGACCTGCGGGGGTGAAAATAATCACTACTTGGACAGAACTGCCCGGTTCGGATAAAACGATAGCAATATTCATAAGGAAAAATGGAACAAGCAATTATGAAAGCACGGGTTAAATGGGTCGATGAGGTGACGTTCATAGGCGAATCGCCAAGCGGTCATTCTATTGTCATGGACGGTTCACCAGAAGTCGGTGGCCGCAATATGGGTGCGCGGCCAATGGAATTGTTGCTGCTGGGCATGGGCGGATGCAGCTCGTTTGATGTCGTCGGTATTTTGAAGAAATCCCGCGCCGGGCTGGTCACCTGTGTCGTCGAACTTGAAGCCGAAAGGGCGGATGAAATTCCCAAGGTGTTCACCCGCATCCATGCCCATTACATCGTCAGTGGGACTAACTTGAAGCCCGCTGACGTCGAACGCGCTATTGAACTTTCCGTTGAGAAATACTGCTCGGCTTCGATCATGCTGGCAAAAACCGCCGAACTGACCCATGACTTTGAAATCATCGAGGTCTGATTGCGTCCCGCGCTGGCGATTCTTCTACTGATATGGGGCGTTGGGCAGGCCACTGCGGGCACTCTTGTTGAGGGCGGAAAGGCTACCGTTACGGCAGTGGTTGATGGCGATACGGTACTGCTCGACAGTGTTATTGAGGGATCAAAAGAAGTCCGGTTGGTTGGCGTTCAGGCCCCGAAACTGCCTTTGGGCCGTAAGGGCTTCAAGCAATGGCCGTTGGCCGGTGAGGCCAAGGCGATGCTGGAAGCCCTCGTGTTGGGCCGTACCGTTACGCTGAAGTTCGGCGGCAGGCGCCTGGACCGGCACGGACGCTTATTGGCGCATCTGTTCGTCGATGAGGGGGAGTGGGTTCAGGGCGCGCTACTGTCGGCCGGTATGGCCAGGGTCTACAGTTTTGCCGACAACCGTGCCGTTGTTTCTGACATGCTGAGGTTGGAAAGGGTTGCCCGCGCCGCCGGGCGGGGTATCTGGGGCTATCATTTTTATAGCTTGCGCAAGCCCGAACAACTGGATCACCTGATTGGTACTTTCCAATTGGTTGAAGGGATCGTTTTTGATGCCGCCACGGTGCGGGGAAGAACCTATTTGAATTTTTCCGATGACTGGCGTCAGGACTTCACCATCACACTGAACAGGCGGGTGGTTACAATGTTTAGCGAAGCGGGTATTGATCCGCTTATGCTCAAGGGACGCCCCATCCGGGTGCGCGGGTGGTTGAAAAAACGCAACGGCCCGATGATAGAAGCCACGCACCCTGAACAAATCGAAGTGTTGGGTGATGAAGGTTTAAATTGATATAATGGTGGACATGAAGATGACGAGAAAAATCCTTATCGCCGTTATCCTGGCCTTGCCGCTTATGGGGCTTGGCGGGTGCTCGACCAATCCGGCGACCGGTAAATCCAGTTTTACCGCTTTTATGTCGCCGGAAAAAGAAAAGGCAGTCGGCGCTAAAGAACATCCCAAGATTATTGAGCAATTCGGCGGTGTTTACGATGCGCCGGAACTGGGTTTCTATGTTGCTCGCATCGGCGGTAAATTGGCGGGTTACTCGGAACTGCCGGACCTCGATTACACGTTCACTATTTTGAATGATCAAAAGGTCAATGCCTTCGCCGTCCCCGGTGGTTACGTCTACATTACCCGTGGTCTGCTGGCAATTGCTACGGACGAGGCCGAAATGGCCGGTGTTCTGGCCCACGAGATCGGCCATCTGGTGGCCCGCCATACGGCCCAGCGTTATAGCGCCACAATGGCGACAAACATTGGTTTGCAGGTGCTGGGTGTGCTTGGCAGTGTTGCCGGTGCGCCAACCGGCACCGGGCAACTTGCTTCATATGGGGCGCACGCGGCGTTGCAAAGTTATTCGCGTGAGCAGGAACTTGAGGCGGACCGGCTTGGTGTTCGCTACCTTAGCCGCGCCGGATATGACCCGGACTCGATGACCGGGTTCTTTCACAAACTACAAGCTCATACCAAGCTGCAGGCTGCCATGCGCGGCGAGAAGGACCGTTCGGAAAACTTCAACATTATGTCGACCCATCCTTTAACGTCCGAGCGTATCAGCGCTGCCGAACGGCTCGCCACTGAGGCCGTTGTCAAGGGAAGGGAACGTGGAATTTCAACCTTTGCAAAGGAAATTGACGGCCTTGTTTTTGGCGATGATCCGGAACAGGGAATCCGCCGTGGCCGAATATTTGAACACCCAAGCCTAGAGGTTCGATTCGAGGTGCCGCCCGGGTTCACGATGATCAATTTGCCAACTAATGTTATCGCCAAGGATGGCGATGGCGCGACGATCGTTTTTGATATGGCCCCAGCCAAGAAAGTCCGCCAACTTGGCGGCATTGTTAAGTACCTGTCAGCTATCAATATCAAAGGCGTTAAATTCAAGAATGCTGAAAGGCTTGAAATCAATGGTATGGAAGCCGTTACAGGCACCGCCCGCTTGGGCAAAGAAGACCTGCGCTTACTTGTTATAAAGGAGAGTAAGGATCAGTTTTTCGAATTCCTGTTTCGCACGCCTTTGAAAAGGACTGAGGCCCTGGCCCTTGATTTCAGGCGCATGACTTATAGTTTTAATCGCCTGCGCGCGGAGGAAATTGCCGCTATCAAGCCTTTGCGCATACGCTTTAAAACCGTCCACAAAGGCGATGACGCAAAAACGTTCTCCCAGAACATGCCGATGGGAAAATTCAATATGCAATGGTTTGAACTGCTCAACAACATCAAGGCGGACGAACCATTGGAACAGGGCAGCCAGGTTCGTGTGATCTCGCAATAAAGGGTGGAACAACAAAGGCCCGGAAGTAACCTCCGGGCCTTTGATAGATTTATTCAGTTGAGGCTATTTTAAGCCGCAGCAGGTTCTGGCTCTGGCCCTGCTTCTGGTTCCGGTGGCGGCGGGGCTGCGGCGGACAAAATGTCTTCCAGTTTTTCGGTCGCTTTTTCCGGGTCTGTTTTTTCGACGGCGGCGACTTCACACGCCAGACGGTCTAGCGCCGATTCATAAATCTGACGCTCGCTGAAAGACTGGTCAGGCTGGCCGGTATTGCGATGCAGGTCACGCACGACTTCGGCAATGGCGACGGGATCACCGGAATTGATTTTGGCCTCATATTCCTGGGCGCGGCGACTCCACATGGTGCGCTTGACACGGGCCCGACCCTTCAAGGTGGTCAGTGCAGTTTCCATGATTTTTTTGGAACTTAGTTTCCTTAAACCGGAAACCCCGGCCTTGTCCGTCGGTACGCGCAGGGTCATGCGGTCGCGGTCGAACGAAATAACGAACAGCCTGAGCTTGTGCCCGCCATATTCCTGGGTTTCAATATTGACAACCTTGCCGACGCCGTGGGTCGGATAGACGACAAAATCGCCCGGAGCACACATTAAATCCTTAGCCATACTAAACCTTCTTGCTGCTGTTCAAACAGATTCCCGGTCCGCAAAATTCCCAAACCGATCAAAGCTCGGCACTTGGAAAAAACGGTTTAGGGGAAAATCCTGGTATTGCCTGGAGGCAAATCGCGATAATTTCGTTTTTTGATCCCAAACGGTAAAACCGGCCAGGAATTCTGGACCGGAATGGCTAATATAGCACATTTTCAGAAAAAAAACACCCCTGCAGGCCAGGTTCCCCTAACGTCGGGAAACCGATCTAATCGCCCTTGCCCGGATTGGGGCTCAAAAGCGCTTCTTTGTCTGGTTTTCCGTCCCATTCGGCGGCGTCAGCGGGGGGCGTGCCCTTGCGCGTGATGTTCGGCCATTCCTGGGCGTACTTGGTGTTGATTTCCAGCCATTTCTCGATGCCGGATTCCGTGTCAGGCAGAATCGCCTCGGCCGGACATTCCGGTTCGCAAACGCCGCAATCGATGCATTCATCAGGATGGATAACCAGGAAGTTTTCGCCTTCGTAGAAACAATCGACGGGGCAAACTTCAATGCAATCCATATGTTTGCACTTAATACAATTTTCGACGACAACGTAAGTCATGGAAGTCTCCGCTAAAGGGTCTTGAGAAAGGGCTAAAGGTAAAGCAGTTAGGCCGTTTATGTAGCTTCTTGGCTGCTTAAGTCAAGTTGTTCCAGCACGCGTTTTCGCGCTTCCCCGCTTTCGCGGTCCGGAACATAGATAAGCCCACAGATCCGGCGCACCAGATTGGCCTCGAAATCATGCAGGATTCCATCCGCATAGGCGACTTGCCACAGCATTTCTATCATCCGCACACGGTCTTCGTGATTGAAACTGTCCTTGATGGTGCGGGTGAAGCTGTATAGTTCGACGGAATTGGCTACGGCCTCGCGTGCGGCCTCGGTCAACGCGGCGGCTTCATCTTCAGCCAATCCGAAGTGAGCTGCGAGCAACGCTTTAACGGTGGTAATTTCGCCGTCATCGGCATGGCCGTCCATGCAGGCGGCTTCCATCAATAATGCGGCGGCGGCAAGCTTCAGGGTGGCGGGATCGGCGGTGGTTTCTGCGTCTTTGCCTTTTCGGGCGGCGAGCAGGGATTTTAATTTTTTAATCATGGCCCTTTGCCTATCACAAGGGGCCTCTTTTGCAAACAAGGGAAAACAAGTGCCGCTTGTTTTCTCTTGTTTGTGGACGGGTACGGGATTATTTTTTTGCCATGAGCAAAGCACATGCCCCGGCAACCCTGCGTAACCGTGACCCCATACTGGATGTTCTTAAGCGTGTTCTGCCGCAAGCTGGTCTGGTGCTGGAAGTGGCTTCCGGCAGCGGCGAGCACGCTTGTTACTTTGCTCAGGCTTTGGAGAACTTGACATGGCAACCGAGCGCGATAGATGCCGACAGTCGGGCCTCCATTCGCGCCTGGGCGAAGGAATCCGGATGCGAAAATATCCTCTCCCCCTTGCACCTTGACGTTCTTGACGAGCCGTGGCCGATAGATCATGCCGCGGCAATTATTTGTAACAATATGATTCATATCTCGCCGTGGGTGGTGACGATGGCGCTGATGGCCGGGGCCGGGCGCACCTTGAAGGCGGGCGGGGTGCTCTACCTATATGGCCCCTACAAGATTGCCGGTGCGCATACGGCGCCCAGCAATCAGGCTTTTGATGAAAATCTGCGCGGCCGCGATCCGGCATGGGGAATCCGCGATCTGGACGACGTTATCGCCGCCGCCGCCGCCAATTCCCTGACGCATATGGAAACTCTGGCCATGCCGGCCAACAACCAGTCGGTCGTCTTCAAACGGACTTGATCCGCTTTCGTCTGTTGCGGGCCATGGTGTTGAGAAATTCGACGAAAACAGAAAACGCCATTGCCGCGTACAGGTAGCCCTTGGGGAAATGGAAGCCAGCACCTTCGGCGATCAGGGTGGTGCCGATCAACAGCAAAAAGCTGAAGGCCAGCATCTTGACTGTTGGGTGACGCGATACGAAGTCCGCGACCGGTTTTGAAGCGACCAGCATGACGATCACGGCAAGAATTACCGCGGTAGACATAATCAGCAAATTATCGACCATGCCGACGGCGGTAATCACTGAATCCAGTGAAAAAATGATGTCGAGTAGGGCGATTTGCATGATCACGGCGGTAAAGCCAGCGTGCTTGCCTTTTTCCGGCCCGGCTTCCTCTTCGCCCTCTATACCTTCATGAATTTCCCGCGTTGCCTTGGTCAGCAGGAACAGTCCGCCACCGATCAGTATGGCGTCGCGCAGCGACACGCCGTGATCAAACACTATGAACAGGGGTTCGGTAAGGCCGACCACCCAGGATAACACCGAAAGCAGCACCAACCTGGTTGCCAGGGCGAGGATAATACCAATCTGTCGGCCCCGATCCCGTCTTTCGGGCGGCAGGCGGTCGACCAGCACGGCAATGAAAATCAGGTTATCAATGCCCAGAACGATCTCTAACACCGTCAGCGTCAGCAGGGATATCCAGGCGTGGGGATCGGTCAGGAGTTCGATTATCAAAGCCTTGTCCTTTTCATGAGGGCCGGATTATGATTTTTAATCATGGTCGCGAAGTTTGTCGATGGCGCGTCGTTCCGCCTTGGTCGGCCGGCCCGTTCCGGGGGCGCGGAGCGCAACGGAAGATTTCCGCTCAAGTCGTTTTTTGGCTAAAGGTTTTGGTGGCTCCAGGTCTTCATAAAGGCTGGCTGCCTCACTGGCCGGGCCACGGCGGGTGCTTAAAGAAACCACCTTGATGACCCGCCTGTCGTCCCCCTTGGGGAAGGTCAGAATATCGCCTTGCTTGAGCAATGCGCGGGCTTTACGAATGACGACGTCGTTATTGTTAAGTTTTCCCGATGCGCATAGCCGCCCCGCCAGGGTGCGGCTCTTGAAGAAGCGGGCGTGCCATAGCCACTTATCGATGCGCATTTCATTGATTTGGTTTTTGCTCATCAGTGAAAACTTCAAAGTTTTTAACAGGAGGCTTGCGTCTTCGACGATTCTCGCACATATCTCCCCGATACAATGTTCATTCATATCGCGATAGAAGGATAGTTACGTCACATGGCCCAGGAAAAATTTACATTTCAGGCGGAAGTCAGCAAGCTTCTTGATATTGTTGCGCGTTCTTTATACAGCCAGAAGGAAATTTTCCTGCGCGAACTGGCGTCCAACGCTTCGGATGCCTGCGACAAATTACGCTACGCCGCCCTAACCGATCCCACTCTTGGCAATGCCGAAACGGATTTCAAGATTGTTCTTGGCGTCGATGCCAAGGCCAAGACCTTGGCGATTTCCGATAATGGCATCGGCATGTCCCATGACGAGTTGATTGAGACATTGGGAACCATCGCCAAGTCCGGCACCGAGGCCTTCCTGGCCCAGGCCAATGGCGGCGATGACAAAGACAACGTCTCGCTGATTGGTCAATTTGGCGTCGGCTTCTATTCGGCTTTCATGGTCGCCAGCAAGGTTGATGTGCTGACTCGCAAGGCAGGCGAGGATAAGGCCTGGTTGTGGAGTTCCGATGGCCGGGGCGAATTCACAATTGACGCCGCGGAGCGCGACAACTGCGGCACGACGGTGACCCTGCACCTGAACAAAGAAGACAAGGAATACCTGGACGAGCCGCGTATCAGTCACATCATCAAGTCTCATTCCGATCATATCGGCATCCCCATCGTCTTTAAGGACGGCGAGCGCGAGGAAACCCTGAATTCGGCATCGGCCCTGTGGACCTTGCAGAAAAGCGAGATCAAGGCCGAACAGTACACGGAATTTTATCACCACGTCGGCCATGCCTTTGACGAGCCCTGGTTGACCCTGCATAACCGGGTCGAAGGCGTGCTCAGCTACACCAATCTGCTTTTCATTCCGACCATGGCGCCGTTTGACCTATTCACGCCGGAACGCAAAGGGCATGTTAAATTATACGTCAACCGTGTCTTCATCACCGATGATTGCGAAGGGCTCCTGCCACCTTACTTGCGCTTCCTGCGTGGCATCGTCGATTCCGAAGACCTGCCGCTGAACATCAGCCGCGAGATGTTCCAGCATGACCCTCGCCTGGCCAAGATCAAATCAGGCCTGACCAAAAGGGTTTTGACTGAGTTGAAGAAGAAGGCTGAGAAAAAGCCGGAAGAATATGCCGCATTCTGGCAGAACTTCGGCGCCGTCCTGAAAGAAGGCATCTACGAGGACCAGCCCAATCGGGAAAAAATTCTCGAAGTGACGCGCTTCCAGACGACCACTTCGGATGAGCCGCGCAGCCTGGCGGATATCGTCGCCGATATGAAGGACGGGCAGGAAGATATTTTTTATATCACCGGCGAAAATCTTGAGATGGTGCGCCAAAGTCCGCAGCTTGAAGGCTTCCGGGCGCGCGGGGTCGAAGTTTTGTTGATGACTGATCCGGTCGATGAATTCTGGCTTCCCGCCGTTGGTTCATACCAGGACAAGCCCTTCAAGTCCGTGACCCGGGGCGGTGCCGACCTTGATAAAATCGAGGACGGCAAAGACGACAAGAAAGACGCCAAGGACAAAAAGAAGAAGGATAAAAAACAGGCCCCCGGCATGGACGAGTTGCTTGCGTCTTTGAAGGTTTCCTTAGGCGACGCCGTCAAGGACGTTGCCGTTTCCGAACGCCTGACCGACAGCCCGGTGTGTCTGGTGTCCGGCGAGGGGGACATGGATATTCAACTGGAACGTATGCTCAAACAACACAAGCAGCTGGGCCAGTCGACGCCGCGCATTCTCGAGATCAATGCCGATCACGCCTTGATTAAAAAGCTGGCGGCTATGGCCAAGGACGGCAAGGGAAGCAGCGACGAAATCAAGGACGCTGCTTTTCTTCTGCTCGATCAAGCCCGACTGGTTGAGGGTGAAACCCTGCCCGATCCGGCAGAATTCGCCCGTCGCCTTAGCGTCATGATGGAACGTGGACTGGTCTGATGGCTTTATGTCCTTGCGGTTCCGCTATCGAATTTGAAGATTGCTGTGCCCCGTATATCGCCGGTGCGCCCGCGCCGAGCGCAGTCGCCCTGATGCGTTCACGCTATAGCGCCTACGCGCTGGGCAACAAGGACTATTTGATCGAGACCCTGGCCCCTGAATGTCGGGATGAAGATGACGAAGAAGATGTCGCTCAAACGTCCAACATGAAGTGGATGGGTCTTGAAGTCCGCGCCTTCAGCGATGGTGGGGAAGGGGACGAGACCGGCAGCGTCGAATTCGTCGCCAAATACAAAATCGGCGACAAGCCGGGCATCCACCACGAACGCTCAAACTTCCGCCGGGAAGATGGCCGTTGGTTCTGCTTGGGCGGGGAAATTAATCCCAAGCAGGAACAGCGCCGGGTCGAAAAGGTCGGCCGCAACGATCCGTGCTCCTGCGGGTCGGGCAAAAAATTTAAGAAATGCTGCGGCGCTTAAAATGAGGAAATAAAGATGGGATGATTTTATGACGCTTGAATCCTGGTTGCTTTTTACCCTCGCCGTTACCGTTGCCTCCATTTCCCCCGGCCCAAACGTTCTGATCGTCATGATCCATAGCCTGAAGTATGGCTGGCGGGCATCGATGTTTACTATTGTGGGCAATGTTGTCTGCCTTTTTGGCATCGCCTTGCTGGCGGCTCTTGGCGTTGGCGCGCTTATCAAGGCCGAGCCCCTGGCCTACACAATCCTGAAGACGGCGGGGGCGGCTTACTTGATTTATTTGGGCATTAAAATGATTCGTTCCAGTTTTACCATTCTTGGTAAAGGGCTTGTTTTGCCTGGTCCTGATGAACAGGGTCCGCGGCCTTCGGCTTTCTCACTGGCTTCTCAATCCTTCCTGGTCTCTGCCAGTAATCCAAAATCTGTGATTTTCCTGTCGGCCATTTTCCCGCTGTTTCTAAATGAGAGTGAGCCCTTGATCGGCCAATTCACCATTATGTTTGCCACCATTATTATGTTGGTGATGATTGTTCATTGGACCTATGCCATCATTGCATCGGCGCTGCGGCGCAAAATAGTCAGGCCGCAAACCCGCGCCATTATTTCACGCATTACCGGTGGATCATTTATCGCCTTGGGCGGCGGCGTGTTGCTTTCGGACTAACAACCGCAGCAGACGACCATCGACGGCGGCAAGGCCTGCGAAGATCAGCATCATGCCGATGATGGCGTTGCTGCTTAAGCGTTCGCCCAATATGAAGACACCCAGCAACAAGGCGCTGACCGGCACCAGGAAGGTGACCAGCAACAGGTTGGTCGCCCCGGCTTTTGCCAGAATGTGAAAATATATCAGATAAGCGACGGACGTACTCAGCAGCGCGATGGCCAGGACCGATCCCCAGGTCGCCATATCGGGGCTGGCTTGCAGGGGGTTTTCAAAAATCAGCGCCAACGGCACCATCATGAGGCCCGATCCGACCAGCATTCCGGCGGCGGCCACCGATGTCGGGTGACGGCTTAAGCGGCGTCCGTAAATTCCGGCGAAGGAATAGGAAATCGCGGCCCCCAGTATGGCGATCTTGCCCCATGCCTGACCGTCCAGGTTGTCCAGGGCGTCGGGGCCGATCAATACGGCGACGCCGATGATGCCGAAGACGATGCCCAAACCCTTGTTGAGAGAAATCTTCTCATCGGTCGTCAGCATGTGGGCCAGGGCGACGGTGAACAGCGGCGTCGTCGCGTTAAGAACGGAAGCCAGCCCACTATCGATATGGGACTGACCCCAAACGATCAGGGAAAACGGAATTATATTGTTGAGTCCGCCCATGACGAAAAATTGCCGCCAGCTTATCCAGTCCCAAGGCATCTGCTTGCCGCTCAGATAGACGAAAGCAAGCAGGGCGAGGGCGGCCAGGGAAACCCGCCCGCATACGATGCTCAACGGCCCTAAATCGCGCAGGGCCACCTCGGCGAAGAAGAACGAACCGCCCCACAGAATTGACAGGACAATCAGTAAGACCCACTCGCGGGTGGCCATGGTCGGCCCACTCATAAGGTTCCCTCCAATTCTAATAAGAAACGCTTTCGCTCGACGCCCCCGGCGTAACCGGCCAGCGCGCCGTTGCTGGCGATCACCCGATGACAAGGAATAATGATGCTGATCGGGTTGCGGCCATTGGCGGTGCCGACGGCACGATGCGCCTTGGGCCTGCCGATGCTGCGCGCCAATTGCTGATACGAAAGGGTGCCGCCGTGGGGGATTTTTTGCAGGGCCTGCCAGACGGATTGCTGAAACGCGGTGCCGTCGGTGTCCAGTTCAAGACCACTAAAAGCGTCTCGCTGGCCCTTGAAGTAAGCGTTGAAGCGGTCGCGAATCTTTAGCGGATTTATCTTTGTGGATTTCTCGTAAGTCCCGAAACGGCGCAGCAGGCGCTCTATGCGCTGCGGGCAATCGCTGAAGTCCAGAACGCACAGCGTGTCGTTTGAGAACACAGCCGTCATGTCGCCCAAGGGGGTGGGAAAAGTATCGAAAATCAGTTTCATGGTTTGCGTTTCCTTGGTTTATCCGTGAGCGTCGCCCACAAGTGCATGGCCGCATAAGCCCGCCAGGGCCGCCAGCGTTCGGCGTGTTTATCCAGGTCGCGGGTTGTGATGTTTGTACCCATCGCCTTGATGGCGTTGAGCAACCCCAGGTCGCCGGTCGGGAAGGCGTCCGGTTCGCCGAACGCCCGCATGGCGATGTACTGGGCCGTCCACGGGCCGATGCCGGGCAGCGCCGTCAAACGGGCCTCGATGTCCATTAAGTCACAAGCCATGTCCAGACCCAAATCTCCGGATGCGAAAGCGCGGCTTAACCCGCGCAGGGTGTCGATGCGCCGCCCGGTCAAGCCGATGGCTGACAGGTCGGCATCCATAAGGGCTTCGGGCGTCGGGAATAAATAGCTTAGTTCAGGCGTTGACGGGTTTTTCAAAACCTCACCGTAAGTGGCCGCCAGTCTCTGCGCGAAGGTGCGGGCGGCGGCGACACTGACCTGCTGGCCGAGGACGGCGCGCACGGCAATTTCGAAGGCATCCCAGGCACCGGGGATGCGTAAACCCGGTCGCGCCTTGATCGACTTTGCCAGTAACGGATCACCGCAAAGATGGGCGTTGATGGCGGCGCTGTCGGCGTCCAGATCGAACAGGCGACGACTGCGCTCAATCACCGCTTGCAGGTTGCTGGTGTCGGCAAGGCTGACGTTGACATTCAGGTGCGTTCCACCTGGGGCCAAATGAACCTCCAGAACGCCCTTTTGTTTGTCGATTTTGATTGTGCGCCGGTAACTATCATCGACAACGCTCTCGATCCCGGGAATGGCGCGGGTTTGCAAGAAACCGATCAGGTGCGCCCAGTCATAAGGAGACCTGAAGGGCAGTTTCAGGGTTAAGGCGGCTCCGTCACTGGCTATCCCTTCGCCGCTCATGCGGCGCAGGTCGCGCGGTGGGCGGGCGTAAATTTTCTGGAATGTGGAATTAAACCGACGGATCGAGCCGAAGCCTGCCGCCAGCGCAATTTCAGTCAGGGGTAAGGCGGTTTCATTGACCAGCTTCTTGGCGAACAGAACCCGCCGTGTCTGCGCAACCGCTTTGGGACCGACACCGACATATTCCATAAACAGGCGTCTAAGGTGACGCTCCCCGACACCTAATTTGGCTGCCAGATCATCGACACTGGCACTGTCCAGGGCACCTTCGTCAATCAGACGCAACGCCCGCTTTACGGTTGTGGAAACACCGTTCCAGGCGGGCCCGCCCGGCGCAGCCTCGGGCCGACATCTTAAGCAGGGGCGGAACCCGGCGTGCATGGCGGCGGCGGCATTGGCGAAGAAAAGACAGTTTTTTTGTTTTGGCGTCGTCGCCGGGCAGACGGGGCGACAGAAAATACCGGTCGAGATGACGCCCGTGAAAAAGCGTCCGTCGAAACGACCGTCGCGGCTTTTAACAGCCCGGTAACAGGTTTTTGAATCGTAATCCATATGGCCAGTATAACCGTAAGTCGGGTTTTGACTGGCCATTTTCGGACATGGAGTGAAAAGGTGTCAATTAATGGCGATTGTGGCCGCGCCGAGTATTTTTCCACTGGCCCGTGACTGAATAATTACGGCGCAGGCATCACCGTTGTCACCGAGCGGAAAGGACAGGTTTGCCGCCTCGCCGGTCCACGAACCGATGTTCATGAGGGAACGCACGACGTTGCGGTTGGAAATGGTCTTGCCGGAATTTTCGCCGCGTTTGATCTTGGTGATATGTTCCTTGTCATAAATCACCATGAAGACATTGGCGTTGACCTGCTTTGCGGTTTTGGCAAGCATGACCTGCATGGTTTGAGCGTTGCGATGCAGCTGTACATCGACGGCGGGCATTTTGCGGGCGGCTTTGATTTGCTCGACGATGGTCCGGCGATCAGACCCGGTCGCCTGTAAAGCACCTTGAACGACCATTTGCGGCGTGTAGATATAGCGCAGGTCCATGTGACTGGCGTAGTCGCGCTGGCGTTGGGTGTTGTCGGCGCTTGAGTAGGGATCTTTCCAACCCAGATTGTCCCAGTAATCCACATGGAAGGATAAGGGCAAAATGCCCTCCTTTTCATCCAGTCTGGCCAGTTCGCCAAGGTAAGCGTCGGCGGGTGGGCAGGACGAACAGCCCTGGGAGGTGAACAGTTCGACTACGGTCAGGGGTTGAGTTGATTCCGCGCGCGCGCTGGCGTTTGGCAATGACAATAAGGCGGCGGTAAAAAAAAAGGATGCCGCGAGGGTTTTGAATCGTTTAATCATGACATGTTGATATCGTGCCGCGAATGATTGCGCCAATCACAAGCAATCACATACATGTGAAGGCGACCTTATAATGACAAATCAGAATATCCTTTTAGAACGTATTCGCGCCGCCGTAATAGGCGATGACCGGGTGTTTGCTGGGCCTTTCGGGGCACGGCGCATTACCTACGCTGATTACACGGCGTCGGGCCGATCGCTGGATTTCATCGAAGATTACGTGCGTCATCAGGTGTTGCCATATTATGCCAACACCCATACGGAAACTTCGCTGACGGGAAAGCAGACGACCCATTACCGCGAACAGGCGCGCGGTCTTATTCGTAAATCCATCGGCGCTGATAATAATTACGCGCTGATTTTTTGCGGCTCGGGCGCAACCGGGGCCATCAACCGGTTGATCGATATCCTGAACATCCGCATCCCGTCCAATCTGGACGACCGCTATAGTTTGTCAAAAGCGATAGCGGAAAATGAAAAACCCGTCATTTTCATTGGCCCCTACGAGCATCATTCCAACGAGCTGACCTGGCGCGAAACAATCGCCGATGTCGTGACCATCGTTGAGGATGCCGACGGGCGGATAGATTTAAGGCATCTCGAACAACAGCTTGAGATTTATCAATCCCGGGAATTATTGATCGGCAGTTTCTCAGCCGCCTCTAACGTCACGGGAATTATTTCGGACAGGGCCGGGATTTCATCCTTGCTGAAGGCGCACGGGGCTTTGTCGTTCTGGGATTACGCCGCCGCCGCGCCGTATCTTGATATCAAGACCACCGGTAGCGCAGCACTTCTGGCCATGGACGGGCTGTTCATATCGCCGCACAAATTTGTCGGCGGCCCCGGTTCGCCGGGCCTGTTGGTGATGCGCAGGGAACTGATGGCCAACACCGTTCCGGCCCGCCCCGGCGGGGGAACGGTCAGCTACGTCAATCCGCTCGAACATGTTTACATTAAAGATGAAGAACACCGCGAAGAAGGCGGCACGCCGGCCATCATCGAAAGTATTCGCGCCGGGCTTGTATTTCAGTTGAAGGACCGGGTCGGCGTCGAATTGATAGAACAGCGCGAAGAGACTTTGGTGCGCCGGGCGCTTAAAGTGTGGGGCAAAAATGTGCATATGCATATTTTGGGCAACCCGGATTTGCCGCGCCTGTCGATTATTTCTTTCGTCATTCGTCGCGGTAAACAGAATTTGCATCACGATTTTGTCGTCGCGGTTTTAAACGACCTGTTCGGCATCCAGTCACGTGGAGGCTGTTCGTGCGCCGGGCCTTATGGTCACCGGTTGTTGCACATTGACCTTGATCAGTCCCGCGCTTTTGAAGAAAGCATTGTCCAGGGTTGCAATGGCATCAAGCCCGGCTGGGTACGGGTTGGCTTCAATTACTTTTTCTCCGATACCCTCGCCGACTACATCATTGAAGCCATCAATCTGATTGCTGATCATGGCTGGAAGCTGCTGCCGCAGTATACGTTTGATTCCGAAACCGGAATTTGGCGGCATCATAACGCGCTGGATGACGCCCCTATGGGACTGCAAGACTTCGACATGATGACCCCCCCCCCATCAGAAGGGGAAACGATCGGCGAGGACGCCCTGGCGGGTTATCTGAACCAGGCCCGGGACATTCTCGAGAAGGCAGACGCAACGATTAACGCCCACGCACAGGCGACAGGCCCGCTCACCAGCGAGGCGGAAACCCTACGCTGGTTCCCGCTGCCCGAAGAGTTCCATCAAGGGTGGATGTGAAAAGGGGATTAGTTCTTGAACCCTTCTTCATATTTTAGCCAATAAGAGACATTAACAAGGCACACGTTTATAATTGCGTTGGTTCAAATTGCTTATTGTAGAAAGCCCGCAAAATGAATAGAGCAGAAAAGCGCCGCCAACAGAAATTGGCCAAAAAGGCAGCAAGCATCTCCCCTAAGCATCACTCTATGGCTAGCCATCAAACCCTAAGCCTTGCTATGGAGCATCACAACGCAGGGCGCCTGTCTGAAGCGGAGAGTTTATATCAACAGATATTGCAGGTTGACCCCATCCAACCTAGCGCTTTGAATCTGCTTGGCGTGATAGCTCATCAGGCAGGAAAGAACGATATTGCCGTTGATTTAATCACTAAGGCAGTTGCCATAAAGCCTGAATATGCTGGGGCGCATAACAACTTGGGAAATGCCCTGAAAGAACTGGGGAAGTTTGATGAGGCTGTGGCCAGCTACAACAAGGTACTTGCCATAAAGCCTGATTATACTGAGGCGCATTCCAACCTTGGCCTTGCGCTACAAGAACTGGGGAAGTTTGATGAGGCCGTGGCTAGCTTCAATAAGGCACTTGCCATAAACCCAGATTTCGTCGAGGCACATTCCAACCTTGGACTTGCCCAAAAAGAACTGGGGAAGCTTGATGAGGCTGTGGCCAGCTACAACAAGGCACTTGCCATAAAGCCAAATTTCGCTGAGGCGCATTCCAACCTTGGACTTACGCTACATAGCATGGGAAAGGTGTCGGACGCATTTAGTTGTCATAGGCGTGCGATTGCTCTTAATCCTCATAATAACAATTTCTGGAACGGATTAGCGCAGTCTTTAAGTGACATTTCTTTTACTTCTGTTGATGATCACCTCTGCCGAGACCTACTCCATCTATTAGAGCTGCCCGCTGTGGTGCGTCCATCCAATGTTGTTAAGCCAATCATCAGCGCACTTCATCATAACTCGAGTTTCTCAAAGATTCTTGATCAAACGGTCTCTAGGAGTCTGGAGCAAGATAGCTCTTTCAGGGATATAACTGAGCAGCTATCGACAACCCCGCTCTTTCTGCAGATCATTAAACTGAGCCCTATCAGTGACCTGAAAATAGAGCAGATGCTGACATCCTTACGCCATTCAATGCTGCAGGAAACAATGGCGGGAAGGAGCGACGAGAATAGTCTGCCGTTTGCAGCGGCCTTGGCTCTTCAGTGCTTTACAAATGAGTACATCTATCCCGAATCAGAAGCAGAAACTGTTGAAGTAACAAAACTTGAGCAACAGGCCGAAGCACTGGTGGAGAATAAGCTGGATGTGGCACCATCCATTGTTGCCGCGCTTGGTGCCTATAGGCCGCTTCATGCATATTCTTGGTCTAAGGCGTTACAGGGTCGCGAATGGGGTGATGACATCAAAGAAGTTGTTGAGCGGCAAATATCCGAACCACTGGAAGAACAATCGCGACGCTCCCAAATCATCTGCCTAACCCCCATAAAGGATACAGTATCTAACTCTGTACGAGAACAATATGAGGAGAACCCCTATCCTCGGTGGGTCAAGACTGGTTTCAGTGATAAAGGAAAGTCAATTCGGGCCATTTTGCAGGGAGCACCGTTTCAATTTGATATTGGTGATTATACGTCTCCCGAAAAGCCAGAGATATTGATAGCAGGTTGTGGAACGGGCCAACATGCAATCGATACGGCATCTAGATTCTCAAATGCACATGTTCTGGCTGTGGACTTGAGTTTAAGCAGCCTCTCCTATTCATTGAGAAAGACCAACGAACTCGGCTTATCCAATATTGAGTACGCTCAAGCAGATATCATGGAACTGGGTAATCTTGAGCGGCAGTTTGATCTCATCGAAAGTGTGGGGGTTCTTCACCACTTAGGTGATCCACTGGACGGTTGGCGGGTTCTTGTGAACCTTTTAAAGCCAGACGGGCTGATGAAGATTGGTCTATACAGCGAGACAGCCCGCAAGTGCGTTGTAGATGGACGTTCTATAATTGCCGGTAAGGGATACACGACGTCACCCGAAGACATTCGTCGCTGCCGGCAAGAGTTCGTAGCGATGGCTGAAGATGGAAATGAAGAGATAACAAAGGTAATCGGGTACAGTGATTTTTTCAGCCTGAGCGAATGCCGTGATCTACTATTTCATGTTCAGGAACATCGCTTCACTTTACCGCAAATTAAAGAGGCCCTAAAATCTTTGAATCTAAAGTTTCTAGGTTTTGAAATGCAGGACCAAGGTATGCTGAAGAAGTTCAATGCATCTTACCCCAAGAAAGGTTATCAAACATCACTTTCTCTATGGGATAAATTTGAACTCACTAATCCCGATACGTTCATAGGTATGTATCAATTTTGGTGTCAAAAGATGTAGGTTGGACGGACCAAAGGCCTGCTCCGTGTCACTAAGAGACTAAAATGCCAGCCCAAAAATAGGCCCGGTATGCCCGCAATAGCGGATATTTCTCACATAACTGTGAGAAGCGGCATTGGCGCTCTTAACCCTTCTTCATGTTCCGCAGCACATACTGCAGGATGCCACCGGCCTTGACGTATTCGACCTCGTCCAACGTGTCGATGCGGCAGGTTACTGTGACTTCCTCGTTTGAGCCGTCGGCGCGGTGGAAACCCTGCGTTTATTCCCGCTGCCAGAGGGAATCCTCATTTCGTCTTGAGTCTCCATTCTTGAACTAATTTCCGAGCAAGCTCCAGCTGCTCTGGAGACATGTTTTTTGAAATTCGTTTGAGCAATTCTTTCCCTTTCTTTTCACCCCTATCTACTGGAAGACTTAGCCACTTATATGCTTGGATTAAGTCCTTGGAGGTTCCATTGCCATTGGCGTACATGGTACCTAATTTGTACTGAGATTCCGAATTTCCTCGCTTGGCGGCTTTGTTATAAAATTTCAATGATTCGGAGAAATCTTGTTTGACTCCAATGCCAGAGAAATAAATATCCCCAAGGTTTTTTTGTGCGATAGCATTCCTTTGTCTTGCAGCCTTGCGATACCATTTTATAGCTTCAGTTATATCCTGTTCCACTCCCTGACCTTTGAAATAGAGAACTCCTACATTGAGTTGGGCGAAGCCGAAATTATGCTCCGCCGCTTTGCGATACCATTTCATAGCCTCTGAATAATCCTGAGTTACGCCCTGTCCGTTTTGGTACATAACGCCGAGGTTATATTGAGCATTAGCATTATCGTTTTTTGCAGCTTGCCTGACCCACTTTACCGCTTTTGAATAATCCTGAGGGGTTCCTTCTCCAGATAAATACATATCACCGAGCGCTTTCTGAGCGAATGTGTTCCCTTGTCCAGCGGAACGTTTGTACCAATAGATCGCCTTTCTCTTATCGAGTTCAACGCCTGCACTCCAACGATACAAATTCCCCAAATTGGTTTGAGCGAGATTATCGCCCAGAGAAGCGGAGAGTTTAAAAACGTCAACGGCAGCTTTTTCGTTGCCTTTCCGAGCGAACTTAAATCCCTTCTCGGTGTAATTACCTAGAAAATCAAACCAGAGTTTTGGCGAAGCAATAAAGAAAATTGCAACAAGGGGAAGAAGTTTAAATGTCACTAAAATTTCTGCGCAATAGGTGAAAGAAGAATGCGATCTTATCTTGCCCATTTTAAGATTCGCTGGTGTAGGCCTATAAGTTTCTGGAAGTTGCCATTTTTTTTGAGAGGCTAAAATCAGTTCTTTGAATTGTTCTCCGCTCAATGGCCACATCTTATTGATCAGGAATTCAAAATCATCGAACCATCCATTAGGTAAAAACGACAAACGAGCATTAGCTGTCATCTTCAGTTTCTGAGGGGTTTTAAAACTCAGCCTTATCTGATCAACAACAGTTGATTTATATCCAACTGAGATCGACCTCGTTGTAACTGTGACATTAGAAATTTCATGCCATGGAATGTGCATCTTCATTAATGTTGGGAGGTACAATCCCTTCCTAGTCAATCGCGCGAGTGGCCGCTTTAAATTGCCTCTCGAGAGATGCCTCTTTAATTTTTCTCCCCACAAATGATATGTGAAGGTAATGACAAAAATCCAGCACAACCAACCTAAAAAGAGGTAGATCAAGATTAGATTTGGCAAACCAATTTCATCTACCCAATAGTCCAGCGGCGCAACTGCCAAAACGAGAAAGAATATGCCAGCAAGAAACCCAAGAATTATCCGTCCTGTACTTGGATAAACATTAATCTCATTTGAACAGTTGATATTATTGCTTGGCTTGATTCCTATTTGCTGGAGCATTTCAGGTAAAAGAAATTCCACATTTCCATTACAATGACCGCAGAGGCCGGTCTCAGTGGAAGTGTTCATTCCGCAATCGGGACAGCGAATGGTATTCGATGTTGAGTCATCCAATATGAGGTGCACCCTTTTACAACGTTAGAGCGTGGACCATTAAAAGAAAGTTTGTCAATAGAGAGGTGAGTTACCGAAGTTCAATGACATGACTATTTTCTCATCATGCCGAACTTGATCCGTCATCTAGTTCTCAAGGATTCCTGGATTCCGGATAAGCGCTTTCGCGCTTTCCGGAATGACGGTCTGTTAACTTAATCTGCCTTAATTCGCGCCCATATTGCGCAGCACGTATTGCAGGATGCCGCCGGCCTTGACGTATTCGACCTCGTCCAACGTGTCGATGCGGCAGGTTACTGTGACTTCCTCGTTTGAGCCGTCGGCGCGGTGGATGTGCAGGGCGACGTCCATGCCCGGCGTGATGCCACCGGACAATCCCATCAACTCAAAAGTTTCCGAACCGTCCAGCTTCAGGGTCAGGCGGGTCATGCCATCCTTGAATTGCAACGGCAACACGCCCATGCCGACCAGATTGGAGCGGTGGATGCGCTCGAAGCTTTCGACAATCACCGCCTTGACGCCGAGCAAGCTGGTGCCCTTGGCGGCCCAGTCTCGGCTTGAGCCGGTGCCGTATTCCTTGCCGCCGATGACGATCAGGGGAACGTTTTCTTTGCCGTAACGTTCCGCCGCATCGAAGATACTCATGGCGTCGTTTGAAGGCATGTGGCGGGTGACGCCGCCTTCCGTGTCCGGGGCCATTTCGTTGCGGATGCGAATATTGGCAAAGGTGCCGCGCATCATCACTTCGTGATTGCCACGCCGCGAGCCATAAGAATTGTAATCGGCGGGCGCGACCTGATGTTCGCTTAAGTAGCTCCCTGCCGGTCCGTCCGTGGCGATACCGCCGGCCGGGGAAATGTGATCGGTGGTCACCGAATCCCCAAGGATGGCCAGCGGCCTTGCGCCGGTGATGTCGGTGATGTCGGCGGGTGCTCCACTGAGGTCCTCGAAGAAGGTCGGGTGCTGGATGTAAGTCGATCCCGGTTGCCAGTTGTAGGTTTCGCCCTCGGCGACGGAAATTTCCTGCCACGCCTTCGGCCCTTGTGAAACGTTGGCATAGCGGGCGCGGAACATCTCCGGGGTCAGGGCTTTGGAAATGGTCTCGCGAATTTCCTCGTTCGATGGCCAGATATCTTTCAGGTAAACCGGGTTGCCCCCAATATCCTCGCCAAGGGGATCATTGTTCAGATCGCTGGTCATGGAACCGGCCAGCGCATAGGCGACGACCAGCGGCGGCGAGGCCAGATAGTTGGCCTTCACATGCGGGCTGATGCGGCCTTCGAAGTTGCGATTACCCGACAGCACGGCGGTGGCGACCAGATCGCCGCTCTCGATAGCGCTGGCAATGGGCGCGGCCAACGGCCCGGAATTTCCGATGCACGTGGTGCAACCGAAACCGGCGATATTGAAGCCCAGGGTATCAAGGTGTTCTTGCAAACCCGCGGCCTGCAGATAATCGGCGACGACCTGAGAACCCGGCGCCAGTGAGGTCTTGACCCAGGGTTTCGAGCGCATGCCTTTTTCGGCGGCGTTACGGGCCAAAAGACCGGCGGCGATCAGCACTGACGGGTTCGAGGTATTGGTGCAACTGGTGATGGCGGCGATGACCACGTCACCGTCTTTAAGATCATGACTTGAGCCTTCGACGTCAGCACTGCGCGGGGTATCGATGCCGGTCATATCTTTCAGCGTTGCTTTGAATGCCTGGGTTGAATCTTTCAGTTCGATGCGGTCCTGCGGGCGCTTGGGTCCTGAAATGGCAGGCTCGATGCTGGCGATATCCAGCTCCATGGTGTCGGTGAAAAGTGGGTCCGGGGTGGTGGCGTCACGCCACATACCCTGGGCCTTGGCATAGGCTTCGACCAGGGCGATGCGGTCAGGTTCACGCGAGGTGAACTCCAGATAACGCAGGGTTTCCTGATCGATGGGGAAAAAGCCGCAGGTGGCGCCGTATTCCGGGGCCATGTTGGCGATGGTGGCGCGGTCGGGCAGGGACAGGTTGTCCAGGCCCGGGCCGTAAAATTCGACAAATTTGCCGACGACGCCCTTGCCGCGCAGCATTTCGACGATGCGCAGCACTAGGTCGGTGGCGGTGATGCCTTCGGACATCTTGCCTGTCAGTTTAAAGCCGACGACTTCCGGAATCAGCATCGATACCGGTTGGCCGAGCATTGCCGCTTCGGCCTCGATGCCGCCGACGCCCCAACCGAGTACGGCTAATCCGTTGACCATGGTGGTATGGCTGTCGGTGCCGACCAGGGTATCCGGATAGGCGACGTTATTGTCATCGCCGCCGGTCCACACGACCTGGGCCAGGTGCTCGACGTTGACTTGATGGCAGATGCCGGTTCCCGGCGGTACGACGCGGAAATTATCGAAGGCGCCTTGGCCCCAACGCAGAAATTCATAGCGTTCCTGGTTGCGTTTGAATTCCATGGCCTCGTTTTTTTCCATGGCGTCGGGGGTGCCCGAGAAATCGATCATGACCGAATGATCGATGACCAGATCGACAGGCGACAAGGGATTAATGGCCTGTGCGTCGCCGCCCATGGCAACCATGGCGTCGCGCATGGCGGCCAAATCGACAACGGCGGGAACGCCTGTGAAATCCTGCATCAGCACCCGCGCCGGACGGTAGGCGATCTCGCGGTCCGAACGGCGGTTCTCAAGCCAGCCAGCCATGCCTTTGATGTCATCGACGCTAACGGTGCGTCCATCTTCCCAGCGCAAAAGATTTTCCAGCAAGACTTTGAGCGAGAAAGGCAGTCTTGAAATATCGCCTAGGCCAGCCCCTGCGGCGGCTTCCAGAGAATAGTAATCGTAGGACTTTCCCGCAGCGTTCAATGTGCGGCGGGTTTTCAGGGTGTCTGTTCCGAAAGCGGTCATGATTATCGAACCTTTATTTATGGGCTGTGCAGGGCAGTATGCGATAGTATATTTTGAAATTGAAGTCCACGTATACCAGTAGCAAGTTTAGCCCGGTTATGAGAAAAAAACACCCTAAGTTGACGTTAACGTCAACTTCCGCTTGACTTTAAAATCAGCTTGCGGCTGAGTGCCGCCTGTGTTGCTTAAAAGGAACCGGGCAAAAATAAGCCGGGGCGATAAAAAAAGAAGACAAATTCTATCCTGGGAGGCACGTAAGACAATTAGCAATCTCGATACATTCCCCAAGCTTCTGGTAGAGAATGCCCGTATGCGAGGTGCGCGTCCGGCGATTCGCGAAAAAGATTTCGGCATTTGGCAGACCTGGAACTGGGCCGAGTCTGAAAAAGAAATCCGCGCCCTGGCTTGCGGGCTTGCGGCTTATGGGTTTGAGGCCGGTGACCGGCTTGCAATAATCGGCGATAACCGTCCGCAACTCTACTGGGCTATGGTCGCCGCGCAATACGATGGCGGCGTTCCAGTGCCTGTTTATCAGGATTCCGTGGCCGAAGAGATGCAGTTCGTGCTCGAGCACGCCGACGCCCGTTTCGCCCTCGCCGAAGATCAGGAACAGGTCGACAAGTTGCTCGAAATCAAGGACCGTTGCCCCAAGCTGGAGCATATCATCTACAAAGATTTGCGGGGCATGCGCGACTACGACCAGCCGTTCATCCATTCTCTTGATGAAGTTCTTCAAAAGGGCCGCCAGTACGACATCGACCATCCCGGCTACGCCGAAGGCAAGGTCGCGGCGGGCAAGGGCAGCGACATCGCCATCATGCTCTACACATCAGGGACGACGGGCAAGCCCAAGGGGGTGATGCTCAGTCACGATAATTTAATTATCACGGCGCGCAATGGCGTTACTGCCGATAAACTGCGCGAGGACGAAGAAGCGCTGGCCTATCTGCCCATGGCCTGGGTTGGCGACAACGTATTTTCTCTAAGTCAGGCTTATGTAGCGGGTTTTTGTGTCAGTTGCCCGGAATCCAGCGAGACCGTGCTGACAGACTTGCGCGAAATCGGGCCGACTTATTTTTTCGCACCGCCGAGAATTTTCGAGAATATTTTAACCAACGTGACCATCCGCATGGAAGACGCTGCCCCGTTCAAGCGCAAGATGTTCAAGTATTTCATGGATTTGGCGCGTCGCGTTGGCACTCACATACTCGACGGTAAAGCGGTTTCCCTTGTTGATCGTCTGCAATACATGGCCGGAAAACTTCTCGTTTACGGGCCGTTGAAAAATGTCCTGGGCTTTTCGCGTATTCGCGTCGCCTACACCGCTGGCGAGGCAATCGGACCGGAAATCTTCGATTTTTATCGCTCCCTTGGCATCAACATCAAACAGCTTTACGGCTCGACCGAAGCCTCGGTATTCATAGCCGTCCAACCCAATGGCGAGGTCAGGGCTGATACTGTCGGCAGGCCGTCACTCGGCGTTGAAATCCGCATTGCCGATAACGGCGAGGTGATGTTCAACGGCCCCGGTGTTTTCCAGGGTTATTACAAGAATGATGAAGCGACCCGTGAGACCAAGAATGCGGATGGCTGGGTTCATACCGGCGACGCCGGTTTCTTCGATCATGACGGGCACCTGAAGATCATTGACCGGGCGAAGGATGTCGGCAAGCTTAACGATGGATCGATGTTTGCCCCGAAGTATCTTGAAAACAAGCTCAAGTTTTTCCCGTTCATCAAGGAAGTCGTGGCTTTCGGTAACGAAAAAGATTTCGTCGCTACGTTCATCAATATTGATCTGGAAGCCGTCGGCAACTGGGCCGAACGACACAACCTGCCTTATTCCGGTTACACCGATCTGGCCGGTCGGGGCGAGGTTTATGATTTGGTTCAGGAATGTGTTGAGACGGTCAACGCCGATCTGGCCACGGACGAACATCTGTCAGGATCTCAAATCAAGCGCTATCTTATTTTGCATAAGGAACTCGATGCCGACGATGGCGAGTTGACCCGGACCCGCAAGGTGCGTCGCAACTTCATCGCCGAGCGTTATGAAGAACTGATCGACGCTTTATATTCCGACAAAACACATATTCCGGTCGAGGCCGAGGTGACGTTCGAAGATGGCCGTAAAGGCATGATCAAGGCCGATCTGGAAATCCGTGAAGCGGTACTCTTCGACCCGAGCATGCGGGAGGCCGGATAATGGCGGCCCGCACCTTCGGCGATGTGATGCTGCGCGTTGACGATATCTCCTTGTCGTTTGGCGGCGTTCAGGCGCTTGCCAACATCAGCTTTCAGGTCCTTGAAGGCCAGGTTCTGGCTATCATTGGGCCTAACGGGGCCGGAAAAAGTTCGATGCTCAACGTCATCAACGGCTTTTATCACCCTCAACAAGGCACCATTACCTATCAGGGCGAAACCCGCAGCCGGATGAAGCCGCACAACGCGGCGCGTCAGGGGATCGCCCGAACGTTCCAGAACATCGCCCTTTTCAAGGGCATGTCGACGCTCGATAACATTATGACCGGGCGCAACACGAAGATGCACAAAAACTTGTTCTGGCAAGCCCTGCACATGGGCCCGGCGCGCAAGGAAGAACTGGCGCATCGCGAATTCGTCGAAAACATCATTGATTTCCTGGAAATCGAACACATCCGCAAGACTCCGGTCGGCAGACTGCCTTACGGCTTGCAAAAGCGGGTCGAACTGGGCCGGGCGCTGGCCGCCGAACCGGAACTGCTGCTTCTGGATGAGCCCATGGCAGGCATGAACCTGGAAGAAAAAGAGGACATGAGTCGCTACATCCTGGACGTCAATGACGAGTTCGGCACCACCATCGTACTGATCGAACACGACATGGGCGTGGTCATGGATATTTCCGACCATGTGGTGGTGCTTGATTACGGCCGCAAGCTGGCCGATGGCAGCCCTGATGAAGTGCGCGGCAATCAACAGGTCATTGATGCCTATCTGGGGGTTGCTCATGAATAAGACTGCACATACCAGGGGGGCGTTAGAATGGAATTCCTGACCGCGGTTTTTGTCTCGCCGTTTGTCGAGATCTATGAATACCCGCTGTTTTTCATCGAGGTGGTAACCGGCGGCCTGTTGGCTGGCGTCATGTATTCGCTGGTTGCGCTCGGCTTCGTGCTGATCTTCAAGGCTTCAGGCGTTTTCAATTATGCGCAGGGCGCCATGGTGCTGTTCTCGGCTTTGACCCTGGTTGGACTTATAGAACATGGCTTGCCTATCTGGCTGGCCCTGGTCGCTACGATCATCGTCATGATTGCGTTGGCTATGGCAATTGAAAAGGTGGTGCTCAGGAAACTGGTCAATCAGGAACCGATTATTTTGTTTATGGCGACCATCGGACTGAGTTATTTTCTCGATGGTTCTGGTCAAATTCTGTGGGGCAGTGACGTCAAAGTGCTTGATTTGGGAATTCCCAGCGCACCCATGGAATTTGCCGGTATTCTGGTAAACCAGTTTGACATCGTCGCCGCCGTTTCGGCCGGATCCCTGGTCGCCGTGCTGGCCATTTTTTTTCATAAAACGCGTATCGGCCGTGCCCTGCGCGCCGTCGCCGATGATCATCAGGCAGCGCTATCGGTCGGCATTCCCTTGAAAACCATCTGGGCCATTGTCTGGGCGGTCGCCGGGCTGGTTGGTCTGGTCGCCGGTATTATGTGGGGCACCAAGTTGGGCGTTCAGTTCACGTTGACGTTGGTCGCCTTGAAGGCGCTGCCGGTGTTGATCCTGGGTGGCTTTACCTCTATTCCCGGGGCCATTATCGGCGGCCTGATTATCGGCGTGGGTGAAAAAGTCGCCGAAGTGTTCTGGGGTCCCGCCTTCGGCGGCGCCATCGAAGACTGGTTCGCCTATATGCTGGCGCTGGTGTTCCTGTTGTTCAGGCCACAAGGCCTGTTCGGCGATAAAATTATCGAGAGGGTGTAACACACATGCTTTACCGCGAGGCCGGACAGTTCAAGACCAGCTACGCCAAGGATCAGGCAATTTTCCCGATCCTGCAAGATCGCGTCATGTTGGCGTTGGTGTTGGTCGTCGCCTTCGTCGCGGTGCCGATGTTGGCCAGCGAATATTGGCTGTCAACAATCATGCTGCCGTTTCTGGTATTCTCGCTGGCGGCGATGGGCCTCAATCTGCTGACCGGTTACGCCGGGCAGTTGAGCCTGGGCACCGGCGGTTTCATGGCGACGGGCGCTTTTGCCGCGTACAAGCTGGCGGTGGCTTTTCCGGAAATGAACATCATCATCGTGTTCCTTTTGTCGGGTGTGATTACGGCCATGGTTGGGATTCTGTTCGGTATTCCTTCCTTACGGATCAAGGGCTTCTATCTGGCCGTAGCGACACTGGCGTCGCAATTTTTCCTGGTCTGGATGTTCAACAAGTTTCCCTGGTTCACCAACTATTCGTCTTCTGGCGTCATCAGCGCACCGCCGCGCGCCGTGTTCGGGAATTTTTTCGTCACAGGGTCTTCGGCCAGTCCGGTCGATAAATATCTGTTTACCCTGGTCATTGTCTGCGTCCTGGCGTTGGCGGCGAAAAATATTGTCCGCTCGCACATCGGGCGCGGCTGGATGGCTATCCGCGACATGGATATCGCGGCAGAGATCATCGGTATCAAACCGCTGCAGGCGAAGTTGGGCGCTTTTGCCGTCAGTTCTTTTTATTGTGGTATTTCAGGCGCCCTATGGGCTTTCATTTATACCTCGAGCGTCGAGGCCCTAGCCTTTGATATTACACGATCTTTCCAGATATTATTCATGATTATCATCGGCGGCCTGGGCTCGATTCTGGGCTCGTTCATGGGCGCGGCCTTTATCGTCTTGCTGCCGATTTTTCTGTCCAATGCACCGACCTTAATCGGGTTTAGTATGTCCGTTGAATTAATCAGTCACCTGGAAGCCATGATTTTCGGTTCACTGATTATCTTCTTTCTGATCGTCGAGCCGCACGGACTGGCGCGGTTGTGGCAGATCGGAAAGGAAAAATTGCGTTTGTGGCCGTTCCCCTATTAGGGCAATAATCTAGCCCAAGGAATAGGGATTACTTGAGATAAGTCGATTTAATCATTAACGTAGCCGAAGAAAATTAAAAGGGAGGATTAGCTAATGACATTGACAAAACTAACTCTGGCCGCTGTTGGCCTGGCTATTGGCGTTAGCGGCTTTGCCGTTACAGAAGCCAAGGCAGCCGAACAATTCATTCCGAGCATGGTTTATCGGACCGGTCCGTATGCCCCCAATGGCACACCGTTCGCCGATGGCGCCATGGACTACTACAAAATGCTTAATGCCCGTGACGGCGGTATCAACGGCGTCAAACTGGTCGTTGAAGAATGTGATACCGGTTACAACACCGACCGTGGCGTTGAATGTTATGAGCGCCTGAAGGGCAAAGGCGAAACCGGCGCTGCCGCGTTCAGCCCGCTCTCGACCGGCATCACTTACGCCATCATCGAGCGCGCTACCAAGGATAAGATTCCCGTGTTTTCCATGGGTTACGGGCGCACGGATGCTTCTGACGGTCGGGTTTTCCCGTATGTCTTCACCGCGCCTTCTACCTATTGGAGCCAAGCTTCGGCTCTGGTCCGCTATGTGGGCGGCGAAGAAGGCGGCATGGACAAATTGAAGGGCAAGAAAATCGCCCTTGTCTATCATGACTCGGCTTACGGTAAGGAGCCGATCGCGACGCTCGAAACACTGGCCAAGAAGTACGGTTTCAAGTTTTCCAAGTTCCCGGTCACCCATCCGGGATTGGAACAGAAAGCCACTTGGCTGACCATCGGGCGCAAATTACATCCCGATTGGGTCTTCATGTGGGGCTGGGGCGTGATGAACCAGACCGCCATTAAAGAAGCCGCGGCTGTCGGTTTCCCGATGGACAAATTCATCGGCGCGTGGTGGTCGGGTGCCGAACCTGATACCCGTCCGGCTGGCAAGGCTGCGATTGGATACAAATCGGCGGCTTTCCATTCCCCTGGTCCTAACTTCATCGTTCACCAGGACATTTTTAAATATGTCTATGGCAAGGGCAACGGCACGACGACCGAGGATAAGGTCGGCGAGGTTCTCTACAATCGCGGCCTGATCAACTCGGTGTTCGTATCGGAAGCCCTGCGTACCGCGATGGCCAAGTATGGCAACAAACCAATGACTGGCGAGCAGGTCCGCTGGGGTTTTGAAAACCTCAACCTGACCAGCGCGAAATTGTCCAAACTGGGCCTTTCGCGGTTCATGAAGCCGATCAAGCTTTCTTGCAAGAACCATGAAGGCGGCACGCCGTTGCGTATCCAGCAATGGACAGGTCAGCAGTGGGAGTTCGTATCCGACTGGATCCAGCCCATGAACGATGTCGTTCGTCCGATGATCGAAGCATCGGCGGCCAAGTACGCGGCTGAAAAGGGCATTACGCCCCGTACCTGCAACTAGACTTATAGATCAGGATTGGTCGAACCCGTTTGATATCAGGGTTCGGCCAATCTGTTCTGTCTACCCAAATAAATTTACCAACGGTTAGTTTACGATGACTGAAAACGGAAGCCCGCTTCTGACGGTTAACAACATCGAGGTCATTTACGATCATGTGATCCTGGTGTTGAAGGGGGTCTCCCTGGAGGTTCCCGAGGGGGGCGTTGTTGCTCTTCTGGGTGCCAACGGGGCCGGAAAATCAACGACCCTGAAGGCGGTATCGAACCTGCTTAGCGCAGAACGCGGCGATGTCACCAAGGGCAATATTCAATACATGGGCGAGCGTGTTGACAAGTTGACGCCGTCTGACCTGGTTAAAAAAGGTGTCGTCCAGGTGATGGAAGGGCGTCACTGTTTCGAACATCTGACCGTCGAGGAAAACCTGTTGACCGGGGCTTATACCCGCGCCGACGGGGGGGCCGCGATCAACCAGTCCCTGGAAAAAGTCTATCATTACTTCCCGCGCTTGAAAGAGCGCCGCTCCTCTCAGGCCGGATACACATCGGGCGGCGAGCAGCAAATGACCGCCGTTGGCCGGGCCTTGATGGCCAACCCGAAAATGATTTTGCTCGACGAACCGTCCATGGGCCTGGCCCCGCAACTGGTCGCGGAAATTTTTGAAATTGTCGATGCCCTGAACAAAAAAGAAGGCGTCAGTTTTCTGCTCGCCGAACAAAACACCATGGTCGCGTTGAAACATGCGGATTACGGCTACATTCTTGAAAACGGCCGCGTCGTTATGGACGGTGACGCCAAGTCGCTGGCCGAAAACGAAGACGTCAAGGAATTCTATCTGGGCCTCAGTTCCGGTGGTCGCAAGAGTTTCCGCGACGTCAAGCACTACCGGCGGCGCAAGCGCTGGCTGGCATAAATGAGCGACTATTTCGACGATCTTGAGACCCGTTCCGTGGATCAGCGAGAAGCTGACCAAATGACGGCGTTGGCCGCGCAAGTCGCCTACGCCAAGGATAACGCCCCGTATTATACAGCTCTTTTTGCCGACGTTGACGCCGGCAAGGTCACTTCGCGTGAAGCCCTGACCCGTTTGCCGGTAACCCGTAAATCCGATCTCATCGAAGGCCAGAAAAAAGACCGTCCGTTCGGCGGGTTGGCGGCCATGAGTAATGGCGAACTGGCCCGTATTTTTCAGTCGCCGGGACCGATTTACGAACCGGAAGGCAAGGTGGATGATTTCTTCCGTATTGCCCGGGCGCTTTATGCGGCGGGTTTCCGAAAGGGCGATCTGGTCCATAATACTTTCGCCTATCATCTGACCCCCGGCGGTTTCATTATGGATTCCGGCGCCCGCGCCCTGGGTTGCGCGGTTATCCCCGCTGGTCCCGGCAACACCGAACAACAGCTCGATGTCATCGCCGATTTGCAACCAACTTGCTACGCGGGAACGCCGTCCTACTTAAAGATTTTGCTCGAGAAGGCGCAAGCGGCTGGCAGAGATGCCTCGTGTTTCAAAAGTGCGATGGTCAGCGGCGAGTATTTTCCACCCGCCCTGCGCGATGAGTGGGCTGCACGAGGACTTATGGCTTACCAGTGTTACGCCACCGCCGACCTTGGCCTGATCGCCTATGAATCCGTAGCCGCCGAAGGCCTGATTGTCGATGAAGGTCTGATCGTCGAAATTGTCCGCCCTGGCACTGGCGATGCGCTTCCTGATGGCGAGGTCGGCGAGGTTGTGGCAACATTGTTCTCGAAAGAATATCCGCTTATTCGCTTCGCCACCGGTGATTTATCGGCGGTGATGGCGGGCCCGAGCCCGTGTGGGCGTACCAACATGCGGCTCAAGGGCTGGATGGGCCGGGCCGATCAGACGACCAAGGTCAAGGGCATGTTCGTCCACCCCGAACAAATTGCCCAAGTCGCGAAGCGCCACCGGGAAATCACCCGCGCCCGCCTCATCGTCGAAAGCATCGCGGGTAAGGATGCCATGACATTGATGTGTGAAGTCGATGAACAAGACGAGTCTCTTAAAGCCGCCATCACCGAAACCCTGCAGAACCTGTGCAAATTAAAAGGTGCGGTGACCTTTGTCGATTCTGGCAGTTTGCCGAACGACGGCATCGTCATTGAGGACAAGCGTTCTTATGATTAAGCGGATTCCAACACTCCCTGCGTAATATTCTGAATTCACGTTGTGTGCCCTGCATGGCGTAGAGCGTCAACAGGGGTGTTCTTTTTGGGTTGGCGTGCTTGGCCGTCGGTAGGTATCGATGACACTGAGGGTGCGGGTTGATTTTGGGCCGAGATTTAAGAGATCGCCAACTGGTCTCGACATGTCCTTCGTTACCTTCCGTTACAGTAAATCACAGTTTCGCCTTATTTTAGGGGAAATGAGTCATAAAGTTGCCATAGTCCCTGCCTATAAGTACTCCTCATGCGGCTCCCAAATCCGCATCACCAGAGACCCCCCTCTCTGGTCCCTCATGGGGCGTATGAGCCTCAACCTGTCGGCCGAACTCAGATCCCCTGTGGTTCGGTCGACTTTTTCTTTTTAGGGGTGGACTTTTAAGCTACCTTTCGCCCATCATTCTTTCTCCTTGGGAATTTCATGAGTACTTTTTCCGGCCAGAACCTGATGTGTGTCCGCGGTGAGCGAACTGTTTTTACAGGTTTGGATTTTAATCTTGATGCAGGCGGAGCGTTGGTCCTGATTGGCCCCAACGGTAGCGGCAAATCGAGTTTGCTCAGGCTGATGAGTGGGCTCTTGCCCCCGGCCTCGGGAACCTTGGCCTGGGAAGGCGAGTCCATAAGCGAAGACCCGGAAGCCCACGGTGGCCGCCTGCACTACGTCGGCCATTATGACGCCGTTAAAGCGGTGCTCAGCGTCACCGAAAATGTTTCCTTCTGGGCCTCGTTGCGTAACGCTCAGGCCGACACCGACGCGGCGCTGGAGGCCTTTGGTATCGCCCATTTGAGCGATGTTCCGGGGCGTTTTTTGTCGGCCGGGCAGAAGCGCCGGGTCAATCTGGCGCGCATATTGGCCGCCCCGGCCCCGCTGTGGTTGCTCGACGAGCCGACAACCGCGCTTGATAAAGAAACCATTGCGGCACTGGAGGCAACCATTGCCCGGCACCGGCAAGGTGGCGGTATGGTTGTCATTTCGACCCATTCGGATATGAATCTTGAACACTATGACGTTCTCGACCTGGCTGACTTCGCGCTAGGACAGGGCGAAATGGCCCGCGCCTCATGAACGGATTTATGGCCATCCTCAAACGTGACCTGCATCTGGCCAGCCGTCAGGGCATGGATAACATGATGGTCGTGATGTTTTTCGTGATCGCTGTCGTGTTGTTTCCCTTCGGCGTTGGCCCCGAGCCCAACATCCTGGCCCGCATCGCCGCTGGCGTGATCATGGTGGCGGCGCTACTGGCATCCATGTTGTCGCTGGAAAGACTATTTCAGACTGATTACGAGGATGGCTCACTGGAATTGCTGAGCCTTTCGCCAATCGCCCTGGAAGTGGTCGTTCTTGCGAAAATTACCGCTCATTGGCTAACCACCGGCCTGCCGCTTATCATCGCCGCGCCGTTGCTTGCGGTGCTGCTCAATATGAACAGTGAGGGCTTCCCCATGCTGATCGTGGCGCTGTTGCTTGGTACCCCGTCCTTAAGCCTGATCGGGGCGGTTGGGGCGGCGCTTATTCTGGGTTCACGCCGGGGCGGCGTTCTTTTGGCGCTGTTGATCTTGCCGCTTTATATTCCGGTTCTTATTTTTGGCGTCAGCGCCATCGATGCCGTTATCGGCGGTTTTGAAGCCAATGCGCAACTACTGATCCTGGGGGGGTTCCTGATGGGAGCTTTTGCGCTTTGCCCCTGGGCTGCGGCGGCGGGCGTCAGGCAGGCCATAGAGTGAACGTGACAATTATGATAGCAACCGCTAAAACCATGCTTTCCAGGAGCTTGAGATAAGAAAATGCTGCATCGTTTCGCCAATCCGACCCGTTTCCTGCGTATTGCCAGCGTCGTCCAGCCGTGGATGGCGTGGAGCACCGTGCTGCTTGGCGGGGCGGGGCTTTATCTTGGTTTGTTTAGCTCCCCCGCCGATTATCAACAGGGCAACAGTGTGCGCATCATGTATGTGCATGTACCGGCGGCCTGGATGGCCATGTTCTGTTATTCGAGTATGGCCATTGCCGCCGCAGTCGGACTGATCTGGAAACATCCGCTGGCCGATGTTGCGGCCAAGGCAACGGCTCCCATTGGCGCTTGTTTCACCTTCCTGTCGCTGTTTACGGGCTCGTTGTGGGGCAAGCCCATGTGGGGCACCTGGTGGGTCTGGGATGCGCGTCTGACTTCAATGCTGGTGCTCTTGTTCCTGTATTTGGGCTATATCGCCCTGGTCAATGCTTTTGACGATCCCACACGCGGCACCAGGGCATCATCGATTCTGGTGCTGGTCGGTTTCATTAACGTGCCGATTATCAAGTTTTCCGTTGATTGGTGGAATACCCTGCATCAACCGGCCAGCGTCATGAAGATGGGGGGGCCGTCTATCGATGCCTCAATGTTGTGGCCACTGTTGTTAATGGCCCTCGCCTTCACTACTTACTATCTGTGGGTGCTTCTGATTCGCATTCGGGCCGAAATCATCGGCAATAAAATTCGTATCGCACGCCTGAAACAGGTTCAAATAACATGAGTACGATCAAGGAAATTATCGATATGGGCGGTTACGGTGCCTTTATTTGGCCCAGTTATGGCGTTACTGCTGTGGTACTGCTCGTGATGCTGATCGCCAGCCTGCGGGATTTACGTGATAATGAGGCGACCTTGCAGGCCCTGGACGTTTCTACAAAGGAAGAGCCGGTTGAAAAGAAAACATAAAAGACTAACCTTCGTCGGCTTGGCGCTGCTGCTGATAGCCCTTGCCGCGGGACTGATCCTCAGCGCCTTCGAAGAAAGCATCGTCTTCTTCCATAGTCCGACGGACATTGTTGAGAAGCAGATTTCGCCATCTCAACGCCTGCGTCTTGGTGGATTGGTCGAGGAAGGCAGCGTCGAGAGGAAAGCCGACGCGGTGGTAACCTTCCGGGTTACCGACATGGCCAATTCTGTCAACGTGACCTACCGGGGCATTCTGCCCGACCTGTTTCGCGAAGGTCAGGGCGTGGTCGCCGAAGGCACCTTCGCCGCCGGTGTTTTCAGCGCCGATGAAGTTCTGGCCAAGCATGACGAGAATTACATGCCGCCAGAAGTCGCCGATGCTTTGAAGAAATCCGGTAAGTGGGATGAAATGAGCGACAAGATGAAACGTCAGGGAATGGAGAGCACAAAATGATCGCCGAAGCCGGACATTTTGCCCTCGTGTTAGCGCTTTTTGTCGCTTTGGTGCAGGCCGTGGTGCCTATGTACGGGGCCCATCGTGGCAACGCGCTGTGGATGTCCATGGATAAGCCCGCCGCCGTTTCCCAAGTGCTGCTGGTGGCTTTCTCTTTTGGTTGTTTAACGTATTCGCACGTTGTTTCGGACTTTTCCGTGCTCAATGTCGTGCAGAATTCACATTCATTGAAGCCGATGCTCTACAAAGTCGCCGGGGTGTGGGGCAATCACGAAGGTTCGCTCTTGTTGTGGGTGTTTATTCTGGCTGCTTTCGGATCGGCAGTGGCGTTGTTCGGTGGTAATTTGCCGCCCAGCCTCAGGGCGCGTGTTCTGGGTGTACAGGCTTTGATTGCGGTTGGTTTTTACCTGTTCTTGTTGCTGACCTCCAATCCGTTCGAGCGGGTTTTTCCTGCCGCCCTTGATGGTCGCGATTTGAACCCGTTGTTGCAAGACCCCGGTCTGGCTTTTCATCCGCCGTTTTTATATCTCGGTTATGTCGGTTTCTCGATGGCTTTTTCGTTCGCTATTGCCGCCCTTATTGAAGGTCGTGTCGACGCTGCATGGGCGCGTTGGGTGCGACCCTGGACGCTTGCCGCCTGGTCGTTCCTGACCATTGGCATCGCCCTTGGCTCCTGGTGGGCTTATTACGAGCTCGGTTGGGGTGGTTGGTGGTTCTGGGATCCGGTCGAAAACGCTTCCTTTATGCCCTGGTTGGCCGGAACAGCGCTTTTGCATTCGGCGATCGTTGTCGAGAAACGCGACACCATGAAAGCGTGGACGATTTTCCTGGCCATTCTGGCTTTCTCCATGAGCCTGCTCGGCACTTTTCTGGTTCGCTCCGGCGTGCTGACGTCGGTACATGCTTTCGCCACCGACCCGGAACGCGGCGTCTTTATCCTGATATTGTTGCTCATCGTTATTGGTGGCTCCCTGGCGTTGTTCGCCATGCGTGGCCCGGCACTACGCAGCACAGGTGTGTTCAAGCCAATCTCGCGGGAAGGCGGGTTGCTTTTGAACAATTTGGTGATGTCGACAGGGTGCGCCGTGGTTTTGCTTGGCACGCTTTATCCGTTGTTCCTGGACGCTATCGGTGGGTCCAAGATTTCCGTCGGCCCACCGTTCTTCAATTCGGTGTTTATTCCGCTGATGGTGCCGATGTTCATGGCCATGGGCTTCGGTCCACTGCTGTCGTGGAAACGCGCTGATCTGGTGCAAGCGGCATTGCGCCTTAAAACCGCTTTCATCGCCGCGGCGCTTGTCGTTGCCGCTGCTTTGGCCGTGACCGGTGGCGGGCCGTTTATGGCTATCCTCGGGTTGGGGTTGGCCGGATGGTTGTTTGCCTCGACGCTGGTTGAACTGGGCGCGCGCATCAAGCTTTTCAAGGAACCACTGGGCGCCTCGTTGGGTCGCCTGTTGCGCCAACCGCGTGCATCCTGGGGCATGACTCTGGCGCACTTGGGAATGGCCATCACCATTGCCGGTATGGCCGGGGCCGGGGGCTGGAAAGTTGAAAGCGTGCAGGTCATGAAACCCGGCGAGACGGTCAACGTCGCCGGTTACGATTTCACCTTCACCGGTGCCCGTCAGGCCCAGGGGCCGAACTATTCGATCATCGAGGGGACGTTTAAAGTCACCAAGGATGGTCGTGATGTTGTTACCCTTAAGGCCGAAAAGCGCAATTATCCGGTGCGCCAGATGCCGACCACCGAGGCCGCCATCTATTCCATGATTTCTGGCGATCTGTACGCTGTTATCGGTGATCCCGATGGCAATGAGGGCGGTTTCGTGACGCGCATATACTTCAACCCGCTGATTGTCTGGATGTGGGCCGGCGCGCTGATTATGGTGTTTGGCGGCGTCATCAGTATTTCCGATCGCCGTTACCGCATCGGCGCTCCGGCCCGTCGGGCTAAAAAAACCGCCATGGCCGCGCATCCATGAATCGCCTGATATACATGTTGCCGTTGGCTATTTTCCTGGTCATCGCCGGATACTTTGCCAAGGGTTTGACGCTCAATCCCCGCGATATGCCTTCGATGCTCATCGATCAGGAAGTCCCGACCTTCGATCTGAAACCGCTCAAGGGGTTTCAGCGTGGATTTTCCAGCGCCGATTTGAAGGGGCAGGTGAGCCTCGTCAATATCTGGGGCTCGTGGTGTTTTGCCTGCCTAGCCGAACACCCGATGTTGATGAAAATCGCCAAGCAGAAACTGATCCCTATCTACAGCATCGACTGGAACGAAAAAAACCGCGAGGACGGTCCCAAGTGGCTGGTCAAACACGGCAACCCTTATACCTTGATTGGTGACGATCCAAAAAGCCGGGCGGCGATTGCCTTTGGCGTCACCGGCGCGCCGGAATCTTTCATCGTCGATAAACGCGGTTTCATACGTTACAAGCATGTCGGGGTTATCGACGATGAAAACTGGAAAAGCACGATATGGCCGTTGGTGCAGGAGCTTAGAAAACAGTGAAATTTATAATGGCCCTGATGCTTTTGGCCTTGAGCTTTTCCCCGGCCCTGGCCGTCGAACCGAGCGAGATGCTGGACGATCCGGTATTGGAACAGCGGGCGCGGGATATTTCCCAGGAACTTCGTTGTGTGGTCTGCCAGAACCAGTCCATTGACAGTTCTAACGCCGACCTGGCTCGCGACATGCGGGTGTTGGTACGTGACCGGCTTCTCGAAGGTGACAGCAACCAGCAAGTGCTTGATTACATGGTGTCGCGCTACGGTGATTTTGTTCTGCTCAACCCGCCTTTCAAAGTGGCGACTTATGCGTTGTGGATAGGGCCGTTGTTGATTATCGGTTGTGGACTTTTCATCGTTGTTGTCTTTTATCGCCGCCGAAGCAGCATTGTGGGTGCGGATACGCCGGTGGCCTTAAGTGATGAAGAAAGCCGCCGCCTAGAGACACTTATGAAAGACGAGAATTAAGCTATGAGCGCAGAGGAAATTCAATTGTGGGGGATCGCCGCCGTCCTGGTGCTGAGCGTGCTTGTGATCATGGGCTGGCCGCTTGTAAAACCCCGTAGTGGTGAAAACGCACCGCGCGAAGACTATGATATCAACGTCTATAAGGATCAGCTTCTGGAGATTGAAGCCGATCTTGAGCGCGGCCTGTTAAGCGCAGAACAGGGCAAGGCCGCCCGAACCGAAATCAAGCGCCGTATGCTGGCCGCTGCCGATGGGGGGGACGTGGTCAGCGAACAGGGTGCAGGATCGAACGTCTTGATGGTCGCCATCATGACCTTAAGCATTCCGGTGGGGGCAGTGTTACTGTATTTAAGCATTGGTAGTCCGAACCAGCCCGATCAACCGTTGGCGGGAAGGGATACACGGGCCCTCGCCGCGCAAAAAGAAGAAGATATGAAAATCAATCGCTCGGTGGCAAAGCTTGCTGAGCATCTGCAAAAAACCCCTGACGACCTGCGTGGATGGACGTTGCTGGCGCGCACTTATTTATCGCTCGGTCGCTATCAGGATTCGGTCAATGCTTACGCCGAGGTATACCGGTTAGACAATACCAACCCCGGTGCTGCCGTCGATTATGCCGAAGCCCTGACCTTGGCTGCGCAGTCGAAAATCCCAAAGCAAGCCCATGCCTTGTTTGAAAAAGCCCTTGCCGCCGATAGAACCGATCCCAAGGCCAGGTACTATCTTGGTATGTACAAGGCGCAACAGGATGATGTGCGCGGCGCCATGCAGGCGTGGATTGACTTGGCGACCATGTCGCCGGCGGGGGCCCCGTGGTTAAATATTCTTAATCAACAAATCGCCCGTGCCGCCAAGGATTCCGGGATCGATCCGGCCTCGATTATGCCCAGCGCCGAGGCGCAGGCGTTGGCTAAAGAAATAGAGCAAGTGGCGTCCCCAGATGCGCCGGGACCGAGCAACGCAGATGTCAAGGCGGCGCTGGGTATGTCCGAAGGTGATCGCAATCAGATGATCCGAACCATGGTCGAACGGCTGGCGGGGAAAATGCAGGACGATCCTACAAACAAGGACGGCTGGATTCGCCTTGAACGCGCTTACAGGGTGCTGGGTGAAACGGCAAAGGCAGACGCCGCAGCGGCGCGTGCCGCCAAGTTGCCTTAAAATAGACCAGGGCACATTCCAGCCCATTAAACTGCTCGATATTATTAAAATTGCTCTTAACGGCAAATTTGTTAAACTAGTGTCCGTTATGGGAAGCGTGTGCCCATATTTATGAAATGGGATGACAGCCCGGCTGGGAGAATACCAAGGCATGAAATCCAAGAGCATTATCTGCGTAGGGGCGGCGGTATTGTTTATGACACTGTTTATCGGTGTCGCCGAGGCTGGAAAAACCAAGACGAAAATCCTCGTGTATGACGATAAGGGAAACGTCATCGGCTATCAGAAAAGCGATGTCGAAGGTACGGAAAAAAACAAAAGTCCAAGCAAAGGCAACTCCAGTTCGACCGGCGGTAAAAAAGTATTCAATCCAGATACCAGCTTTGAAAAGGGTGAAGTGATTGTTATCAATCCGCCCAAGAGCTTTACCTCCGGTATTCGCTCCCTGGGCTATCGGGTTATTGAAACGGTCAAAATTTCTGGTCTGGAAATGGTCGTTCAACGCCTGCGCATTCCTGCCGGCTATAGTGTTCCCAAGGCAATTCGTCAGTTACGCGGGCGCTTCCCCGGGGTTGAAGTTGACGCCAACCACCAGTTTGATCCTTCATCCGGTGTCGAATTCCCAAAAAAGGTGGCGCGTTCTCTGATCCGCTGGAACAAGGCTCCGGCAAACTGTGGGAAAGGGGTCAGGATCGGTATGATCGACGCCGGTGTCGATGTTACCCACCCGGCTCTCAAAGGCCAGAAGGTGGTTTATCGCTCGTTCCATAAACAAGGCCGCAAGGAAGGTCCTAAAGATCATGGCACGGCGGTTGCCGCGATCATGGTCGGCACCCCAGAATGGGGCGGCTTGCTGCCCGGCGCCGAATTGTGGGCCGCCAACATGTTTGAATATAACGAGGAAGGTCGTAAGGTCGGCAACGCTATTGGTCTGTTGAAAGCGGCAAACTGGTTGATTAGCAAGAATGTTCAGGTCATTAATCTGAGCGTCGCCGGGGCCGACAACAAGGTCTTGCGGCGGATATTTCAAAAGGCGCTGCAAAAGAAAATGGTGATGGTCGCCGCTGGCGGCAACTGGGGACGTTCGGATAAGCCTGCTTTTCCTGCGGCCTACAAGGGCGTCGTTGCGGTAACGGCAATCAGCGATCAGGGCCTGATCTATTCCCATGCCAATACCGGTAAATATATCGATTTTGCCGCCCCCGGCGTCAGGGTCTATACTGCGGCACTTGGCGGCGGCGGACGCTTGCAAAGCGGCACTTCATTCGCGACCCCGTTTATTACGGCCTTGATGGGCCTGGAAATCTCCAAGGGCCATGCCAAGACTGTCAGTGAACTAGACGCGCTGTTAAAAAAGAACGTCAAGGACCTGGGGTTGCCGGGCCGCGACGACATCTTTGGCTGGGGCTTCGCACGGCGTAAACCGAACTGTTAATTTAGTTTAAGAAAGACCCATAAGGGATCGGGCGAAGGCGCGGGCCTCGAACGGGCGCATGTCGTCAATGCCTTCCCCGACGCCAATGGCATTTACGGGCAGGGCAAATTTTTCGGCCAAAGCGACGACCACACCGCCCCGCGCCGTACCGTCCAGCTTGGTCAACATCAAGCCGCTGACATTGACCAGTTCCTTGAACACATCGACCTGGGAATGAGCGTTCTGGCCAACAGTGGCGTCCAGAACCAGCAGGCAGTCATGGGGGGCGCTCTCGTCAATTTTACGGATGACGCGGATAATTTTCTCCAGTTCCGCCATCAGGCCCGCCTTGTTCTGCAGTCGCCCGGCTGTGTCAATCAGCAAAACATCGACGGCTTCACGTTTGGCCTGGGTGTAGGCGTCATAAGCAAGTCCGGCGGCGTCGGCACCTTGTTTACCCGTGATGACGGTTGTGCCTGTGCGTTCGCCCCAAACCTGTAATTGTTCGACGGCCGCGGCGCGGAAGGTATCGGCGGCGGCCATCATGACAGTTAACCCTTGGGCTTTAAGTTGCCATGCCAGTTTGCCAATGGATGTGGTCTTGCCACTGCCATTGACGCCACAGACAAGCACTACGTGGGGTTTCAGATCGCGGTTGACGGCGAACGGCCGGGCTACGGGGTGCAATATTTTTTCAATTTCTTCGGCCAGGGCCGTGCGAACTTCATCGGCCTCGACTTGTTTATCAAAACGGGTGCGCGCAAAATTGGCGGTTATTTTAGCTGCTGTGGCCACTCCCAGGTCGGCACCAATCAAAAGCTCTTCCAGTTCCTCAATCGCCGCGGCGTCGAGGCGGCGCTTGGTAAAAGCTGCCGTTATGGGATCGGCAAGTTTGGCGGTGGTGCGGCTCAGGCCCTGTCGTAAGCGGCTAAGCCAGCCGACTTTGGGTTCTTCATTCATGGGATTAATTCGGCGATAAGCCGTCCTTTTGCATCGTCCATGCCTAACGCCTTGGCCTTTATAAGCGTGCCGACGGGGGCATCCGTGGTCAGTTCGACCGAGGCGAAATGTCGGCAATGTCCGTTGCGTCCCTGTTCGACCAGAACTTCGAGCGTTTCACCAATCCGGGAATGCAGGAAGTCCTTCAGGGCGTCCTCGCCAACCTGACGCAGCCGGGCAGCGCGTTGTTTGATAAGCAGGCCATCAACCGTGGGCATTTTGCTCGCCGCTGTGCCGGGGCGGTTTGAATAGGGAAAGACATGCAGGTACGTCAGGTCCATTTCCGTGACCGTGTTCAGGGTGTTTTCGAACATCGCTTCGGTTTCTGTCGGAAAACCGGCAATCAGGTCGGCCCCGAACACCACACCCGGGCGGGCCACACGCGCCCGACCCACCAGATCAATGGCTTGCTGGCGGCTGTGGCGGCGCTTCATTCTTTTGAGAATCATGTCATCGGCGGCTTGCAGGCTGAGATGCAGATGCGGCATGAAACGTTCTTCATCGGCCAGCAGAGCAAAGATATCGTCGTCGATACAGGCCGGATCAAGGGAGGTAATGCGCAGGCGCTTAAGGCTTGTTATCTGATCGAGAATTTGCCGGGCCAATCCGCCCAGTGCGGGAAGGGTCGGGTCGTCCTGGCCGTAAGAGGAAACATCGACACCGGTCAGCACCACTTCAGAATGCCCATTTTCGCAAAGCGTGCGCACCTGTTCGATAATGCGCGAAGGCTGGACACTGCGGTTGGGGCCGCGGGCAAAAGGAATGATACAAAAAGTGCAACGGTGATCACATCCCTGTTGAACCTGAACGAAGGCGCGGGTGCGTTCGGCGAAACCTGAAATCATCGGCACGTCGAAATCCTGGCCGGCCTTCATAATGTCTGAAACAGCGACGTCAGAGCCGCTCTCGGCCATCAGAAGGGCACTGTCCATTTTTTCGGAATTGCCGACAACCCGGTCAACTTCTTCCATGGAGGCAAATTTCTCGGGGGCTAGCTGGGCCGCGCAGCCGGTGACGATAATCCGTTTGCTCGGATGCTCACGGCGCAGGCGGCGGATTGTTTGTCTGCCTTGACGTTCGGCCTCCGCCGTTACCGCGCAGGTGTTGACGATGATCGCATCATCAAGCCCGGCCTCGGTTGCCTGGGCCCGCATGATTTCCGATTCCAGGGTGTTCAGGCGGCAACCCAAAGTGATGACGTGTGGGGATGACATCTCTGTCAAGCCAACAAGGCCGGGTCTATGACCCCGGAAAAACTGGTGGTGACCGGGCCGCTCATCATGACGTGGTTGTCGGGCATCCACTCCACAATCAGGGTGCCGCCGATTAAGTGAACACTAGCCTTGCGGTTGATCAGGCCGCGACGCGACGCGGCGACAACAGCGGCGCAAGCGCCCGATCCGCAAGCCAGGGTTTCTCCGACGCCGCGTTCCCAGACACGCAGGCGGATTTCATCTTCGGAAATAATCCGGGCAACGCCAATATTGGCGCGCGCGGGGAAAAGTTTGTGCTGTTCACAGATGGGGCCGTGCACCGTTAGGTCAACTGCCTGGGCATCAGCAACGAAAAACACCGCATGCGGATTGCCCATGTTCACCCCGACGGGATCTTGCAGAGGCCCCGAATCGATGCCTAAGTGCAGGGTGTCCATGGCCTTACTTAAGGGCATATCCCGCCAATCAAGATTGGCCGGACCCATGTCGACGGAAACCAGGCCGTTCTCGGCGATCTCGCAATCGAGCAACCCGGCGAGGGTTTCGATGATGCAATGCGCTGCATTGTTTTGCGCCATGATTAATGAGGCGACGCAGCGGGTGCCGTTGCCGCAGGCTTCGGACTCGCTGCCATCCGTATTGTAGATGCGCATGAAAATGTCGGCATGTTCATCACAGGGCTTTTCAATAATCAGCAACTGGTCGCAACCGATGCCGGTATGCCGGTCGGAGATCGCGCGCACGTGATCGCGGCTAAACGTCAGCCCTTGTTGGCGCGCGTCGATAACGACAAAATCATTGCCGATCCCATGCATCTTGATGAACGGTTGTGTATCCATAATGGGGTTAATATGTCGCTCCGGCCCCGGAAGTCCACTGTTTTAGAGTTTATGGGCGGTGTGCCTTGAAAAATTTGTCCATATGAAAGCGGGCATGGGGGGGGGCATAGGTATAGTCACGGCCAATCGGGCAGGCCCTTCGGGCAAGGCAACTGGCTGAAAGACAGGCACCGCCCGGCTGTTTTTCCAAATAATCGAGGCAGGCAGGAACATCATAGCCTGCTTCGGAAAATGCCTCGACAGGACAGCTCGAAAGGCACGGTTTTTCGACACAGGACTGGCAGGGGTGTGAGGTTTCGCAAGGGACAGTCATTTCCAGTTTCGCGGCGATCAAAAATGCACCGCGGTAGGCATGCCACAAGCCGTAGGTGTTATGGATCATCGGCCCTATGGGCGAGGGGTGGGCGTTGCCGCTGCGGACGGCCCAACGCTGGAAGGGTTGATAAGGCGGGCCATCGAAAGGAAACACCGCCTGGACGGAGAGCCCAAAGCGTTGCGATAAAATGTCCGCAAGGTCACCCAAAACCTGACGCGACCAGTTATCAAGGGGGGAGGAGGCGTTTCTATCAAAGCCAGATTGCGAGAATACCCGCCACATTTCCGGCCCGGCGTTGCCGACAAGGACGAGGCTGCCACCCTCAATGCCGCCTGTAACGCCGTCAGAAGCCTGCCGGTGGAACGCGCCCAGGGTCAAAAGTCCTGTGACGGAAAGCGCTTCATCAATATGACCAAGGGTGATTTGCATGGGTTATTATTATCGCTCTTGGTATTAAGTGTCATCAACGCTTTCCTCATCGGCCAGATCTTTAAGGAGCTCAATAACGTTGCGCCGCAGGCGGTGGTCCTGAATTTTATAATAAGCCTGGATCAATTGTTCGGCGCCTTCGACAACCTCGGGGGAGCGGGCCAGGGGGGTTGCCTTGTAGACTCTTTTCCCGGCGCCAATGAAAAAGAACGAAACATCCACCCCCAACGCCGCGCTGAGTGCGTAAAGATCGCTCGGCCCGACAAATCGCCTGCCTTCTTCGAAGGCTTTGATATTTCCCTTCCTGCCGCCGATCAATGTGTCCAGATCTTCAAACGTCAAGCCGCGCTCAAGGCGTTGCTGGCGCAAACGCCGCCCTATATGCTGCTCAATTGGGCTGCCGCCGATTTTTGTGGTTTTGTTTTTCATGTCTAAAAAGCACGCTAGGTCGTTAAGGTAAAAAATACTATTAAGTGTGTATATTGCGTTCATGCTACTTTAAGAATACCATGGTGATGTCCGCACTCCAAGCCGAAAGCACCTGACGTTTACAGGTGCAGGCGGGGCTTGACTTGTCTGGGCTCTCTGCATAGAGTGCGCGCCCTACACTTGTACCCATGAATTCCTTTCGCCTCATGGGGCGCCGCCAGTCCGCGAGTTTCGCGCACTGGCGTATTTTTGGTTGGACTTTTTGAGACGATGTTTGACAGCCTGACAAGCAAACTTGGTGGTATTTTCGATGCCTTGACGAAGCGCGGCGCGCTATCTGAGGCGGACGTCGATGCGGCGCTGCGTGAAATTCGCGTCGCCTTGCTCGAAGCCGATGTCGCCCTGGACGTGGTCAAGGACTTCATCGAGGCTGTCAGGGAACGCGCCGTAGGCGGCGAAGTCCTGCGCAGTGTGACGCCGGGACAGATGGTTATCAAAATCGTCCATGACCATTTGGTCGAAATGCTTGGCGGCGAGCCAGCCTCTGATGTTAACGAGATCAATCTTGTTGGCACCCCTCCCGTCGCCATCATGATGGTCGGGCTGCAGGGGTCGGGTAAAACCACAACCAGCGCCAAACTGGCCCTGAGACTGCAAAAACGAGACAAGAAAAAAGTTATGATGGCGTCTCTTGACGTGTACCGCCCGGCGGCCCAGCAGCAGTTGGCCGTGCTTGGTCAGCAGAGCGAAGTGGCGACTTTGGCCATGGTCATGGGCGAGCAGCCGTTGGCGATTGCCAAGCGGGCCATGGACAATGCTCGTCGCGAAGGCTTCGATGTGGTCATTCTCGATACCGCCGGCCGCTTGCATATTGATCAGGAACTGATGGACGAAGTGGCCAAGGTCAGCGCCGCCACCAACCCCATCGAAACCTTGCTCGTCGCCGACGCCATGACCGGCCAGGACGCCGTCACCATGGCCCGGGAATTCAATGAAAAAGTTGGTATCACCGGCATCGTCTTAACGCGGGTCGATGGCGATGCCCGCGGCGGCGCAGCCCTTTCCATGCGCGCGGTCACCGGCAAGCCGATCAAGTTGATGGGCGTCGGTGAAAAGCTCGATGAGCTGGAAAGTTTCCAGGCCGCCCGTGTCGCTGGCCGGATTATGGGTCAGGGCGACATTGTCGGGTTGGTCGAAAAGGCCGCCGAGACCATTGATAAGGAAGACGCGGAAAAACTGGCCAAGAAGATGATGAAGGGCCAGTTCTCCCTCAATGATATGGCCGACCAACTGGGCCAGGTCCGCAAAATGGGCGACGTTGGCGGCTTGATGGGGATGATTCCGGGCCTTTCGAAGATGAAAAAGCAGATCTCGGAAAGCAATATCGACGACAAGATGATTGCCCGTCAGCAGGCGATTATCTCCTCTATGACGGCAGATGAGCGGGAAAAGCCGAAAGTCCTTAACGGATCAAGGCGGCGGCGCATTGCCGCCGGTTCGGGAACCTCCGTGCAGGAGGTCAACAGGCTTCTCAAGCAATTCAAGCAGATGGGCCTGATGATGAAGAAAATGGGCAAGATGGGCAGAAAAGGCCTGCTTGATGGTATGGGCGGTGGTCTGCCGCCGGGCATGATGCCCCCCGGCATGCGTTGATGAAAAACCCTAAGATTTTTTAAATAACACGTTTCACATAAACCAAAAGGACACCTATTTACCATGGCTTTGAAAATCAGATTATCTCGTGGCGGCGCCAAGAAACGCCCTTTCTACCATGTCGTTATTGCCGATTCCCGTAGCCCCCGCGATGGCCGTTTTATCGAACAGGTTGGTACCTATAATCCGATGGTCGCCAAGGATAATCCTGATCGGCTGGTGCTTAAAGAAGAGCGCATCAAGTACTGGATGGGCGTTGGCGCCCTGCCGACGGACCGTGTCGCCCGTTTCCTGGCCGATGCTGGCATGGGCGCCAAGCCCGTCGTTAACGAGCAGACCAAAAAGCATTTGCCTAAGGCCAAGGCGCAGGAACGTGTGAAGGAAGCCGCTGAGGCAGCCGAAGCGGCCAAGATCGCAGCCGAAGCTCCTGTGGAAGAGGCTCCTGTAGAAGAAGCCCCTGCTGAAGAAGCCGCAACCGAGGAAGCGCCTGCCGCAGAAGCACCGGTCGAAGCTGCTGCTGAAGAAACCGTAGCCGAGGAAGCACCTGCCGTGGAAGCCGAAGAGGACAAGGCGGCCGGTTAATCCGGCCTGCCGGAAGCGCCATGACTGAAATGCCCCAAGAGTTGATATTCGTCGGTGCGGTCACCGGTGCTCGGGGCCTTAAAGGCGAGGTCAGGATCAAAAGCTTCACCGCCGATCCGAAAGGCATCTCCAGCTACGGTGATGTGTTCGAGGAAAACGGCGAGAAAAGTTATACGGTCCGGGTCAATGGCCAGTCCAAGGGGCAGGTGTTCGCTACTTTAAGCGGGATTGATAACCGCACAGCGGCGGAGGCCCTGAAAGGGACCCGGCTTTATGTACCGAAGGCGGCCCTGCCGGAGCCTGATGAGGACGAATTCTACTTTTCGGACCTCGTCGGCCTCAAGGCTGATCTGGTGGATGGCGGGACGTTGGGTAAGATCAAGGAAGTGCACGACTTTGGTGCCGGTTCGATCCTTGAAGTTGTGGGCGGCGCATTAGGGGTGGTCATGGTGCCGTTTACCCGCGTCGCCGTGCCCATCGTCGATATGGCCGCGGGGCGGGTCGTTATCGACCCGCCGCTGGGATTATTGGAACCGCCGCCGCCGGAAGCAAAGGGTGAAGACGGAGCAGAAGAATGACCGGGAAAACGCCCGATTTGCCGTGGAAGGCAACGGTCCTGACCCTGTTTGAGGAGATGTTTCCCGGATTCTTGGGCCAGTCACTGGCGGGACAGGGATTGAAAGACGGCATTTGGGCGCTGGAAACGGTGGACATTCGCGGCTTTGCAAGCGATAAACACCGCTCCGTGGATGATACTCCCTTTGGCGGTGGCCCGGGAATGGTCATGCGGGCCGATGTTATTGATGCGGCGATAGAGAGTTTAAAGGCTGGGAAGCCTGATAGACCGTTGATTTATCTCTCGCCGCGCGGTCGTAGACTGGACCAGGACCGGGTCCGGGAATTGGCGGCGGGACCGGGAATGGTCTTGTTGTGCGGACGTTACGAAGGCGTCGATGAGCGTGTTCTTGAGGCCCACGAAATCGAGGAGGTCAGCCTCGGCGATTTTGTGCTTTCGGGTGGAGAGCCCGCGGCAATGGCCATGATCGACGCCTGTGTCAGGTTATTACCGGGCATCATGGGGTCGGATGTGTCGGGCGAGGAAGAAAGTTTCGAGCGGGGATTGCTGGAATATCCCCACTATACACGGCCCCAGCAATGGGGGGATAAAACGGTGCCGGAAGTTTTGCTTTCCGGGCACCATGAAAAAATTAAAGCCTGGCGAAAAGCCCGGGCCGAGGAAATAACCAGGCAGCGGCGACCCGACTTGTGGGCCGCCTACGAAACAAAAGATTAGAGTGATCAAGAGGAAGAGAACTATGAACATTATTGAAGAAATCGAACAAGAACAAATTAGCAAGCTGTCCGAAAGCCGCCAGCTTCCGGAATTTGCCGCCGGTGACACGCTCCGTGTCAACGTCAAGGTGGTCGAAGGAACCCGCGAGCGTATTCAGGCGTATGAAGGCGTTTGCATTGGCCGCAAAAACGATGGCCTGAATTCGGCCTTTACGGTTCGCAAGATATCTTCCGGTGAAGGCGTTGAACGTGTGTTCCCGCTGTATTCCCCGAAAATCGCCGGTATCGATGTGGTGCGCCGTGGTGACGTTCGCCGGGCCAAGCTGTATTACCTGCGTGGACGGACCGGTAAATCGGCACGTATCGCCGAAAAGGTCGATGGCTATTCCGGCAAGCTGATAGCCAACGAGAAAGCTGCGGCAGCGACGCTCAAGGCTAAGTCTCGCGCCGAAGGCACATCGAAGTCGAAGAAGGGCAAAAAGAAAACCGCCGCTGAGGCTCCTGCAGTTAAAGTTGATGAAGCCCCAAGCGATGCCTGAAACGCTATTCGATAAAATCTGGAAAGACCATGTCGTCGAGGTTCAGGACGATGGCACCAGTCTTATCTACATCGACCGGCATTTGGTGCATGAAGTCACCAGCCCACAGGCCTTCGAAGGCCTGGGGCTCGCCGGTCGCAGCGTTCGCAACCCGCAAGCGACACTGGCCGTCGCCGATCATAACGTGCCGACTGTTGATCGTGACAAGGGCATCGCCGATGAGCAATCGCGCATTCAGGTCGAAACCCTTGAGGACAATTGTGCCAAGTTCAAGATTCCGTACCTGGCTATGGACGACATCCGTCAGGGCGTCGTGCACATCATTGGCCCCGAACAGGGCTTCACCCTGCCCGGCACGACCATTGTTTGTGGCGACAGCCACACCGCCACCCACGGCGCTTTCGGGGCGCTGGCTTTTGGCATCGGCACGTCGGAAGTCGAACACGTTCTGGCGACCCAGACGCTGCTGCAGAAACCAGCCAAGAACATGCGTTTCAATGTCACGGGTTCCTTGCCTGCGGGCGTTTCGGCGAAGGATCTGATCCTCGCCATGATCGGTAAAATCGGCACCGCCGGCGGCACCGGTTATGTCATCGAATACAGCGGGGACGCGATCAAAGCGCTTTCCATGGATGGCCGCATGACGGTCTGCAATATGACCATCGAAGCCGGTGCGCGGGCTGGGCTGATCGCGCCGGACGAAACAACTTACGCGTATCTTATGGGCCGCCCAATGGCCCCCAAGGGCGGCAACTGGGAAGCCGCAGTGACGTATTGGAAGTCGCTGGCGACGGACGATGGAGCCTCTTTTGACAAAGAAATAACCCTCGATGCTTCGAGCCTGATTCCGCAGGTGACCTGGGGAACGTCGCCGGAAAACGTGCTGCCGATTTCGGGACGCGTTCCCGATCCTGCCGCCGAACCCGATGAAGGCAAACGCAACGCCATGAACCGGTCGCTCGAATACATGGGACTGGAAGCCGGAACGCCATTGCAAGATATTGCCATTGACCGGGTCTTTATCGGTTCGTGTACGAATGGCCGCATCGAAGATTTGCGTGCCGCGGCGGCTGTCGCTCGGGGCCGCAAGGTCGCCGACGGTGTCGGCGCCATGGTCGTGCCCGGTTCCGGTTTGGTCAAGGAACAGGCCGAACAGGAAGGCCTGGACGTTATCTTTATTGAGGCTGGGTTTGAATGGCGCGACGCCGGATGTTCCATGTGTCTGGCCATGAACGCCGACAAGTTGGAACACGGCGAGCGCTGCGCCTCTACATCGAACCGTAATTTCGAGGGCCGCCAAGGTCGCGGCGGGCGCACCCATCTGGTCGGCCCGGCCATGGCCGCCGCCGCCGCCATTACCGGCAAGCTGACCGACGTTCGCAAGTTGGAGCCAAAATAATGGATAAATTTGATAAACTGACCGGCGTCGCGGCCCCTCTGCCGATGATCAACATCGATACCGATATGATCATCCCCAAGCAGTTCCTGAAAACCATCAAGCGCACCGGACTCGGCAAAAGCCTGTTTTTCGAGATGCGTTATGACGACGATGGTAACGAGGTTGAAGACTTCGTACTTAACAAGTCTGCTTACCGCAACGCGGAAATCCTCGTCGCCGGCGACAACTTCGGCTGCGGCTCATCGCGCGAACACGCGCCGTGGGCGATTCTTGATTTTGGCATTCGCTGCGTGATTTCCACGGACTTCGCCGACATCTTTTATAACAACTGCTTCAAGAACGGCATTCTGCCGATCAAGTTACCGCAGGAAGATGTCGACAAGTTGATGGACGATGCCCAGCGTGGCGCCAACGCCACCGTCAGCATCGATCTGGAAAACCAGAAAATTAACGGTCCCGATGGCGGCGAAATTTCCTTCGACATCGACCCGTTCCGCAAGCACTGCCTGCTTAACGGTTTGGATGATATCGCCCTGACCATGGAAAAGGCGGACAAGATCACCGCCTTCGAAGAAAAAAACAAAGCCAGCCAGCCCTGGCTGTAATCAATAACTGTTAGAGGGTCTTCAGCATATGTCCGCCAACAAGAAACTCCTGATTCTGGCCGGTGACGGCATCGGCCCCGAAGTGATGACCCAGGTTGGTCGCGTTAGCGACTGGATGGCGAAAAAACGTTCCGTCAGTTTCGATATTAGCGAAGGCCTGGTCGGCGGCGCTTGTTATGACGCTCATGGTTGCGCGCTCACCGACGAGACCATGGCCGACGCGCTGAGCGTCGATGCGGTCATGCTCGGCGCGGTCGGCGGCCCCAAGTGGGACGGGGTGGCGCGGGAGCATCGCCCGGAAGCGGGCTTGTTGCGCCTGCGCAAGGACATGGACCTATATGCCAACCTGCGTCCGGCCATCGTTTTCGATGCGCTGGTTGAAGCCTCAACCCTGAAGCCGGAAGTGGTTCAGGGTCTGGATATTTTGATCCTGCGTGAACTGACGGCGGGGGTCTACTTCGGCGAACCGCGCGGCATTGAAACGTTGCCTGACGGCACCCGTCGCGGTTTCGACACCCAGGTCTATACGGAAAATGAAATTGAGCGCATCGCCCGCCTGGGCTTCGAGATGGCCGGGAAGCGGGGCGGTCGTTTAACCTCCGTCGAAAAAGCCAACGTCATGGAATCAGGCGTCTTTTGGCGCGAAATCGTCAGCGGCATCGCCGCCGACTACCCGGATGTTGAATTGAGCCACATGTACGCCGATAACTGCGCCATGCAACTGGTCCGCAACCCCAAACAGTTCGATGTCATCGTCACCGATAATCTGTTCGGCGATATCTTGAGCGACTGCGCGGCGATGCTGACCGGATCATTGGGCATGTTGCCATCGGCAAGTTTGGGCGAGGCCGACGAAAGCGGTCGCCGCCGCGCCATGTACGAACCGGTGCATGGCTCGGCCCCGGACATCGCCGGTGAAGATTTGGCCAACCCCATTGCGACGATTTTAAGCTTCGCCATGTGCCTGCGTTATTCCTTCGACATGGCAGAGGACGCTGATTTGATCGAACGGGCCGTGCAAAACGTGCTGGACGGTGGCCTGCGCACCGCCGACATTATGAGTGCCGGCATGACCCCGACCTCGACCACAGCCATGGGTGAGGCGGTTGTTGCGGAAATGGAAAAGCTTACGGGATAGGGGTGACCATAGAGAGAAATGATTGACCGAATTCCAAAGGGTACCCCGAAGCGAGCAATAGATCGGTTGCGAGAAGGCGCTGGTAGCACCAAAGTCGGCACTCCCGATGATGAAAATGAGATCACAGGATTCCTAACTATTGATGATTTGTTATACGTGGTAAAAAAACAAGGAATTTACCACTGTAAATTAGCTGATGAGATCGACCCTGAAAGGACAAATATTGGTGTTCCGAATACTGTTCAGAGAATTTTGCCATATGGTTCTAATGACGAATGGATTGGAAGGACGCTCTTAACAGGAAAGGAATTGTTTAATCCGAGTTTTCTGTCACCAAAAATTGATTGTAACCGAGCAATGGTCCTGATGCTGGACATTGCGAAAAACGTCGGTGCGATGAAAGAGGAAGCAAGGATTTTTCTTGAATGCGAAAAGCAGTCGATAGAAGCTCTCGACCCAAGCATAAGGGAAGACCGATCCTTCGTTCTGCCATCAGTTCATGATGTAGATCGACATTGTGCGAATTTTCTGCAAAAAGCTGATCACACGCTTCGGAATTTACAACATATCGTGAGATTGTTTTATGGTGATAACGCTAAAAAAGGATGGCCGGAGGCGTTTGCTAAATTTATCGAAGATCACGATGAGCGTGAGGATGATTTCCTAAAATTTCTTCGCGAAATCACGCCATTCATGCATGTCATTCGAAATGCGCGAAACTGCGTTGAGCATCCCCAGAAAAATCAACTGCTGAAAACAGAAGATTTTTCAATTAATGCGAAGCAAGAACTCACTCCGCCAATGATGGAGATTGTCCACCCGAAAACGCCACAAGAGCCTGTGCCAATTTTAGCGTTCATGGGTTCTGTTTCTGATAGCGTTGTTCTCGTTGTTGAAGATATGGTCTCTTTTTTATGTGGTCGCTTCGTAAGCGAATTTTCGGGGTTTCCTATTGTTTTATGCTCGTTTTCACAGGAGATGAGAAAAGAGCAATATGTTCAGTATGGTTATGGGACAGATATCGGATCAGGGATAACGCGTATCGGTTAGTGGCTTGCCGGGAAAACCAAAACCCTTGTTTTCCCGATCTCTTCAGGGTAAGAGTGTCTTCACTATTTTAAGGATTTTAGCGACATGCGCTTCGAGATGACGAAAACCACGAAGAAAATCACCACTGGCGGATAGCCGGGGCCTTTCTTTATGCGCGAACAAAAGGCCCGCGGAATTATCCGACGGGCCTTTCGCTTATTTGGAGTTAGAAAAATGGGTTACACAGTTGCCGTCGTAGGGGCCACCGGAAATGTTGGTCATGAATTACTGAATATATTGTCCGAGCGTAAATTCCCGGTCGACGAGGTTATAGCCTTGGCGTCGGAACGTTCGGTCGGTAAAGAGATTTCCTTCGGCGAGGACGATATCCTTAAAGTCCAGAATCTGGCGACCTTCGATTTTCACGGCGTCGATATCGTCCTGTCCAGTCCGGGGGCCAAGATTTCGGCCGAGTTCAGTCCCAAGGCCGCCGCAGCAGGGGCCGTCGTCATCGACAACACGTCACATTTCCGCATGGACCCGGATGTGCCGCTGGTGGTGCCGGAAGTCAATCCGCAGGCGATTGCCGGTTACAACAAGAAAAACATCATCGCCAATCCCAACTGCTCGACCATTCAGATGGTCGTGGCCCTGAAGCCGTTGCATGATCTGGCCAAGATCGAACGCATCGTCGTCTCCACCTATCAGTCCGTATCGGGTGGCGGCAAGGAAGCCATGGACGAGTTGTTCAATCAGACACGTGGCATTTTCGTCAACGATCCGGTGTCATCCAATCAGAGCGTTTTCCCCAAGCAAATCGCCTTTAACTGCATTCCCCATATCGATAGCTTTATGGATGACGGGCAGACCAAGGAAGAATGGAAAATGACCGTCGAGACGAAAAAGATTCTCGACCCCAAGATCAAAGTCACCGCAACGTGCGTGCGCCTGCCGGTGTTCATTGGCCATGCCGAGGCCGTTAATATTCAGTTCGCCAAGCCAATATCCGACGACCAGGCGCGCGAAGCGCTTCAGGCAGCCCCCGGCATTGTCGTCGTCGATCACAGGGCCGACGAAGGTTACGTTACGCCCGCTGAATGCGCCGGTGAAGACGCGGTCTATGTCAGTCGCGTTCGCAATGATCCAACCATTGATAATGGACTAAACATCTGGGTTGTCTCCGATAATCTGCGCAAGGGCGCGGCCCTGAACACGGTCCAGATCGCCGAAGAACTAGTCAAGAATCATTTGTAATAACGCCGAAGCCAAGAAACCTATTCCGCCTCGCCTTCCCCTTCGCCGGGGTTCATCAGGGTGTTGATGTCGTCCTGGTTCATAACTGGTTCATCCGAAGCCACGTTTTCGGGCAGGGTAGTCTTTTGGCTACGTCTTTCCTGAACTTTGAAGGGCATGTCCTTGCGACGGCGGTCGGGGCCGAAGAAATTATTGATACGGATAAAGGAGCGTGGTTTATCGATAACAGCCTGAATACGGCTGAACAGGGTATTGACGGAAATAGGCTTGATCACGAACTCGTTCACGCCAGCATCGCGTGCCTCGACAATCCTGTTCATTTCCGAATAGGCGGTCAGCATGATGATCGGAATGTAAGGATTGGGACTGTCCGATGCGGTGCGAATACTCCGGGTCAGCTCGATACCGTCTATAGGCTCCATAGCCCAGTCGGTAATGATGATGTCGGCGGGAAAGGTTTTCATAATTTTTAAGGCGTCCGCCCCGTCGGCGCATTCCTGAATATCCTCTGCCCCAAGCGTGCTCAGGACGCGCCGAACAACCGTCTGCATGAACTTATTATCCTCGACGATGAGGAATTTGACGTGAGTAAGGTAGGCATCGGCCATAAAGGCGTGTTCCAGTTCGTTCACGAGACCGCACTTTGGGACAGATTAAGAATCTATCAGGAAAATGCTTAATATAGTCTTGCAAAATTTTTCATGCAGGGGAAGGGGAGGTTAGCATAAAATGAAAGGCGGTCTTGCCTTGGGGTATAATCCGGATGTAGCTTCTCGCAACTGCAACACAACTTCCGAGGTTTTGACATGGCGCACAACGCTCGCCCGCGACGTAGCATCCTTTATATGCCCGGTTCCAACGCCCGGGCCCTGGAAAAAGGGCGCGGTCTTGGTGCCGATGGCCTGATTCTCGATCTGGAAGACGCCGTCGCGCCGGACCTTAAAGACATGGCGCGTACCCAGGTTCTTGATGCCTTGAAGGCTGGTGGTTACGGCCAGCGCGAACTGATTGTCCGGGTTAACGCCCTGGATTCACCATGGGGCCGGGACGATATCACAGCCATGGCGACATCCGGAGCCGACGCTGTTTTGCTGCCCAAAGTCGATAATGCGGCAATGGTTCAGGAAGTTGAAAAGATAATGCGTGCTGCGGGCGCACCGGATGAATTGGCGATCTGGTGCATGATGGAAACCCCGCTGGGGATTCTTCACGCCGAAGAAATTGCTTTTTCGAGCCCGGCCTTGAGGGGATTTGTCCTTGGCACGTCGGATTTGGCCAAGGATTTACACGCCACCCATACCAGGAACAGGCTGCCGATGATCACCAGCCTTGGCCTTTGTCTGCTGGCGGCCCGCGCAGCAGGGATCGCTATCATTGACGGGGTTCACCTTGATCTGGCCGACGATGAAGGCTTCGCCTATTCCTGTGCGCAGGGGTTAGAGCTGGGTTTCGATGGCAAGTCCCTTATTCATCCTAGGACCATCGAGGTCGCTAACAAGGTCTTTGCCCCTTCCAGCGAAGAAGTCGACTGGTCGCGGACAATTATCGCGGCCCATGCCGCCGCCGAAAAAGAGGGCCAGGGGGTTATTGTTATTGATGGCAAGCTTATCGAAAACCTGCACGTAGAGAACGCGCATCGCTTGGTAAGCCTGGCAGAGGCGATTTCAAAAAAGGAAACTCAGGATGAGCAATAAGACTAATCCGGGAAATTATTTCGAGGACTTTTCACTGGGCCAGGGAATTGTCCATGCCACGCCGCGCACCCTAAGCGAAGGCGATGTCTCTTTGTATACGGCTCTTTATGGCAGCCGCTTCGCGGTCAATTCATCAGACATGTTTGCCATGACGCTCGGCCTCCAAGCCGCGCCTGTAGATGACCTGCTGGCTTTTAATATCGTCTTCGGTAAAACCGTACCCGATATTTCGCTCAACGCGGTGGCTAATTTAGGTTATGCGGCAGGGCGTTTCGGTGCGCCGGTCTACCCCGGTGATACGCTTCGGGCGACATCGCAGGTCATTGGCCTGAAAGAGAATTCAAACGCCAAGACCGGCATCGTCTTCGTTCATTCCATTGGCCATAACCAGCGCGACGAGCCGGTGCTGGATTTTATCCGCTGGGTGATGGTCAACAAACGTGACCCGGCAAGCCCGGCCCCTGAACCGGTGGTTCCCGATATGCCGGTGTTCGTCGCCGATGAAGATCTGGTTGTGCCCGAAGGCCTGGACATGGGGGGCTTCGATACCCTTTTGTCGGGTAGCGATATGCTTTGGGATGATTATCGGGTCGGTGAAAAAATCGATCATATTGATGGCATGACCATTGAAGAGTCCGAGCACATGATGGCGACCCGGCTTTATCAGAATACGGCGAAGGTGCACTTTAATCAGCACACGCAAAAAGACGGTCGTTTCGCGTGTCGGATTGTTTATGGCGGGCATATTATTTCTTTGGCCCGGGCGCTGTCGTTCAATGGACTGGCCAACGCCTTGAAGGTTGTCGCCATTAACGCCGGCAGCCATGTCGCGCCAACTTTTGGCGGCGACACGATTTACGCATGGAGCGAGGTTGTTGATAAATCCGAACTTTCTGGACGTCGTGATCTGGGTGTGTTGCGCTTGCGCACGGTGGCCAGCAAGGACCGGTCATGTGAGGATTTTCCAGGAAAGAATGAAGACGGAAAATATGATCCATCCGTCGTCCTGGATTTCGATTACACGGTGCTGATGCCACGTGAACGTTAAATAAGGGAAAATTAAAAAAGGCGTCAGGCATACAGATCCTGGGAAACCTGTATAACGCGCCACCGCAGCGGCACACCTGACGCCTCTCAATGGAGCCGGCCAGGCTCCGCGCGAACAAAAGCGAGCTTATCGCTGACAACACCTTCGGTTCATGGGCGAACCCTGGGCAGAGAACCGCCCTAGACTTTAGGTATTGTGGACTGCCTACCTTACGCAATCTACCGCCGGTTTGCACCGGAAGCGGGCTGCAAAATACAAGCAATCCCCCGACGCGCCGTCGCCGTCCCCGGTGCTGCAGACGAATATGGGGCGTCACCGTCGTTCCGACCGAAGCCGAAATTTCGGATTTGCTCCTCCGCCAAAGTCTGATCGCTCTCCACCAGGGAAGTACGACCCGTCACTTGGCGAAGCGTCTGCCTCACTTTGATGAGGGCAGTTCTTTCGCTGTATCCCGCCAGGTCCGAGCCAAAGCCGAAGCTTCGAGGCGTAACCCTTTGGAAGATACTTTTCCCTAAACGTTCCCGGTGCGAACACCGGGGGCAATCAAGGAAGCTGCAAATTTCAATAAAGGCTTCAAAAAGGCCCCGAAGGGCGCTTTGGGAAACCCATAAAAATTTGCGGCATCGGCACTTTCATACACGCTAACATGGTCGGAAAAATTGAATCGGGCATCAATATAAATATCTCTGCAATAAGACTTTTTCTGTGAATAGAATATCAACATGCCCACATTTGGTGCACACGTTTTCCACAATAGTGTTCACATGGTCTGGCGGGTCTTTATAGAAATCAAAGACTTAAGCCCGCAAAAGAAGACCCTAATTTAGAAAAATAAAATATAACCAGAAGTTTAGTTGTTTCTTGCCAAACAACCATCCTGAATGGCCTTGATGGATGGTGGCGAACGTTGACTTGCCCGAACTGAGAGGTTAAACGGGTTGTGAAGGTTGCTTTAAATCAATTGGACTTCCCCCAAGAAGGCAGAAATGGCAAAAGAATCAACCCCCGGCGTGGCGTCCTCCCGGCCACTATCCCCGCACTTGCAGATTTATAATCCGCAAATTACGTCGGTCTTGTCGATCCTGCATCGTATAATGGGTGTTGCTATGTCTGTCGGCAGTGTGCTTTTGGTGTACTGGCTCTCGGCGGCTGCGTATGGCCCCGGCGCCTTCGCCACCGCCCAGGGCTTTTTTGGCTCGGTGTTTGGCCAGTTGATTTTACTGGGGCTGACATTTTCACTGTTTTATCACCTGGCCAATGGCATCAGGCACCTGATTTGGGATATTGGCCTTGGTTTTGAAATGCCGATGCTGCGGGCAACAGGCATTGTCGTCGTTATCATTGCCTTTGGACTGACTACGCTGACCTGGGTTGTCGCTTATATGCGCGCCGGTTTAATTTAAGGAGCCTTTGATATGGAAATGCGCTCATCACTGGCCCATGCGCGCGGGTTAGGCCCTGCGAAAAGTGGCGGTACTGCGCATTGGTGGACCCAGCGGTTGTCCGCCATGGCGTTGCTTCCGTTAATGCTGTGGTTTGTGATTTCCGTGCTCGGCCTCGTTGGCGCCGACTATGCGGCTTTTGTGGACTGGATTTCGGAACCCGGCAATACCCTGCTCATGGTGCTCACGGTGGTATGCGTTTTTTATCACTCCGAACAGGGGTTACATGTCGTCATCGATGATTATGTTCATGGCGAAGTTGCCAAACTGGGTGCCTTGATCGCGATAAAAGCTTTTTCTTATATCGGCGGGATTGCCTCGCTGCTTGCCATTTTCCGCGTCGCTTTCGGAAGTTAAATTCCCATGTCCCCTGCATACGAAATTATCGATCACGTTTATGATGTCCTTGTTGTTGGTGCTGGTGGCGCTGGTCTGCGCGCCACTTTGGGCATGGCCGATGGTGGCCTTAAAACCGCCTGCATCACCAAGGTTTTTCCAACCCGCAGTCATACCGTTGCGGCCCAGGGCGGCATCGGCGCGTCGCTCGGCAACATGGCCGAAGACAACTGGCGTTGGCACATGTACGACACGGTCAAGGGGTCGGACTGGCTCGGTGATCAGGACGCCATTGAATATATGTGTCGCGAGGCGGTGCCGGCGGTACATGAACTGGAACACTTCGGGGTGCCTTTTTCGCGTAACGAAGAAGGCAAGATTTATCAGCGTCCGTTCGGCGGCCATATGCGTAATTTCGGCGAGGCACCGGTGCAACGCGCCTGCGCTGCAGCCGACAGGACCGGCCACGCCATCTTGCACACCCTTTACCAGCAGTGCCTGAAGCGCGGTGCCGAGTTCTTCGTCGAATTCGTCGTTATCGACATGTTGATGGACGAGGAGGGGGATTGCTGCGGCGTGTTGGCCTGGAATCTTGATGACGGTTCCATGCACCGGTTCCGGTCCCATAAGACGGTGCTGGCGACCGGTGGTTATGGTCGCGCCTATTTCTCGTGCACGTCGGCCCACACCTGCACCGGTGACGGCAACGCCATGGTGGCGCGGGCCGGACTGCCCTTGCAGGACCATGAATTCGTGCAATTTCACCCCACCGGCATGTATGGATCGGGCTGCCTGATTACCGAAGGGGCGCGCGGCGAGGGCGGTTATCTGACCAATTCCGCTGGCGAGCGTTTCATGGAACGCTACGCGCCGAGCGCCAAGGATCTGGCTTCACGCGATGTGGTCAGTCGCGCCATGACTGTTGAAATCAGGGAAGGCCGGGGCGTTGGGGACGAGGAAGATCATATCTACCTGCACCTCGAACATCTTGGCAGTGATTTGCTGCTCGAGCGGCTTCCGGGTATTACCGAATCAGCGCAAATCTTTGCCGGTGTTGACGCCACACGCGAGCCGATTCCGGTGCTGCCGACGGTCCACTACAACATGGGTGGCATTCCGACCAACTATCACGGTGAAGTCTTACGCCCGACGACAAGCGATCCGGATGCCGTCGTTGGCGGCCTGATGGCGATTGGCGAATGCGCCTGCGCCTCGGTTCACGGGGCTAACAGACTGGGCACTAATTCGCTTTTGGATATTGTCGTGTTCGGTCGCGCCGCGGCGATCCGCGCCGTGGAGACCATCAAGAAGGGATCGAAGCCGAAACCCCTTCCGGCAGACCAAACTGAGCGCGCCCTGGCCCGTCTGGACAAACTGCGCCATGCCGACGGACCGTCCAGGACCAGCGAGATCAGGGGTGAGTTACAACGCGCCATGCAACGCGACGCCGCCGTCTTTAGAACCAGTGAAACCATGGAACAAGGCCGCGACAGCGTCGATGCCATCGTTGGGTCCATGGACCGCATAGGCGTGTCTGATCGCTCCATGATCTGGAATTCCGATCTTGTTGAAGCCCTGGAACTTGAAAATCTTCTCGCTTGCGCTCAAGCGACCATTCATTCCGCCGTCGCCCGCGAGGAAAGCCGTGGTGCCCATGCCCGTGAAGATTTCCCCGACCGTAACGACGAAACCTGGATGAAACATTCGCTGGCCTGGATCGACGAAAATAGCAAGGTCAGCTTAACCTATCGCCCGGTTCATACCTGGACTTTAAGCGATGATGTTGACTACATCGAACCGGCAGCGCGGGTGTATTGATATGGTAGAATTAAACCTTCCGGCCAATTCAAAGGTGAACCCCGGGCGTACCCATAAGGCACCGGCGGGGGCAATCCGGATCAAGAATTTCCAGATTTACCGTTTTGATCCCGACAGCGGTGATAACCCCCGGCTCGACACGTTCGAAGTTGATCTTGATAAATGCGGGGCCATGGTTCTGGACGCCCTGATTAAAATCAAGAACGAGATGGATTCGACCCTGACTTTCCGACGTTCCTGTCGTGAAGGGGTCTGCGGGTCATGCGCCTTTAATATCGACGGCACCAATACGTTGGCCTGCACCAAGCCGATTTCCGAAATCAGGGGCGATGTCAAAATCTATCCGCTGCCGCACATGCCGGTGATCAAGGACCTGGTGCCGGATTTGAGCGTGCCTTATGCGCAATATACATCGATCAAGCCGTGGCTGATGACGGATTCAGCAGAACCGGACAGCGAAAGATTGCAGAGTCCCGAGGAACGCGCCCGTCTCGATGGCTTGTGGGAATGCATTTTGTGTTTCTGCTGCCAGACCAGTTGCCCCAGTTACTGGTGGAACGGTGATCGCTATCTTGGTCCGGCAGTGTTGTTGCAGTCTTACCGCTGGATCGCCGACAGCCGGGATGAGGCGACCGGCGAACGCCTCGATGAACTGGATGATCCGTTCAAACTGTACCGCTGCCACACCATTATGAACTGCACCAATACCTGCCCAAAGGGCCTGAACCCGGGCAAAGCCATTGCCGAAATCAAGAAAGCCCTGGTCAAACGTTTGTAATTGATAGGGGGCGCGTTCATGAATTTCTATTCCATACTTCAGGACCGGGCCGAACGCGGTATGCCCCTGCGAGTCGGCCTGATCGGGGCGGGGAAGTTTGGCACCATGTTCCTGAGCCAGGCCCTGCATACCCCCGGATTGCATGTTTTGGCCATCGCCGACCTGGATGTGGGGCGGGCACGCGCGCAGCTGGCGGTGACCGGTTGGACGGCGGAACAATTTAACGCCACCTCGGCGGCCAAGGCGCTTGCCGATGGCACCACTTACATCACCGATGATGCCGATGAAGTCATAAACGCAGGCGGCATGGAAGTCGTTATCGAGGCCACCGGCGTGCCGGAAGCTGGTATCGTCCATGCCTTGAAATGCTTCGCCCGTAACCGTCATGTGGTGATGGTCAATGTCGAAGCCGACGCTCTTGCAGGGCCGTTGCTGGCGCGCCGGGCCGCCGCCGCTAATGTGGTTTATTCCATGGCTTACGGTGATCAACCGGCCTTGATTGCGCAGCAGGTCGATTGGGCCAGATCCTGCGGCTTTAAAGTAATTTCAGCGGGCAAAGGCACCAAGTATCTGCCCCAATACCATGCCTCAACGCCCGATACTGTATGGGATCATTATGGATTGGCACCCCACGAGGCGGCCGCGGCGGGCATGAATGCAAAGATGTTCAATTCCTTCCTCGATGGCACCAAGTCGGCCATCGAAATGGCGGCGGTGGCCAATGCTTGCGGCTTAAACCCGCCCGACGATGGCCTGCAATTCCCGCCTTGTGGTATCGATGACCTGGCCCAGGTGCTACGGCCTACGGCCGACGGGGGTGTGCTGGCCGAAAAGGGCACGGTCGAGGTGATCTCAAGCCTGCACAGGGACGGGCGTCCGGTCGCTCGTGACCTGCGCTGGGGTGTGTTTGTGTCCTTCGAAGCGCCGTCGGATTATGTCCGCAACTGTTTCAGTCAATACGGGGTCACAACCGATGACAGTGGGCACTACAGTGCTCTTTACAGGCCATTTCACCTGATCGGGTTGGAACTGGGGGTCAGCGTCATCGCCGCCGGTATCACCGGCCAGCCGACAGGGGTAGCGGAAGATTTCCGGGCCGATGTGGTGGCCACGGCGAAACGTGGCCTGGAAGCCGGTGAAGTGCTTGACGGTGAAGGCGGTTATACGGTGTACGGCTCCCTGATGGGGGCGGCGAAATCCTGTGGCAACGGATACTTGCCAATTGGCCTGGCCAGCGGCGTCACCTTAAAGACCCATATCGCTAACGGTCAGGCGATCAAGTTTTCCGATGTTGAGATTGATGAAAGCACACCGGCGTTTCAGTTCCGCCGCGAGATGGAAGCGGCATTTGATCCTGTCACGGGTTTGATTTAAACTCTTATTTTTCAACAAAAGGTGACGAAGCTGGAAGGCCCGCTAAACGATTATAGAACGATGATACTGGACGGGGACCTGCGTTCCGACCCTGCCCAGGGCCTCGCCGTGGAAAAACTGCAAAGCCTGCATCACGCCCTTGCCGCCTATGAACCGGCCAGCGGGGCGAGTGGCTGGAAAGAGCGTTTCGGCCTTGGCCGCAGGCGTGAAGAAGTGCCGCAGGGCCTGTACATGTTTGGCGGCGTCGGACGTGGAAAATCAATGTTGATGGACCTGTTTTTTCGAACGGCACCCGTTAGGAACAAGCGGCGTGTTCACTTTCACGCCTTTATGCAACAAATCCACGCCCGCCTGAACGAGTATCGTAAGTGGAAAGGCCGGAATGATGATCCCATCCCGCCCATCGCCAAGCGTTTGGCCGAAGAGGCGACGTTGCTTTGCTTCGATGAATTTCAGGTTCACGATATTGCCGATGCGATGATTTTAAGCCGCCTGTTTGGAACCCTGTTCGAATCCGGTGTGGTTGTCGTGGTGACATCCAATCGCCCGCCCGCGGATCTTTATAAAGATGGCTTGCAACGCGCCTTGTTCTTGCCATTCATCGACCTGCTGGAAGAAAAACTTGATCTGCTGATGCTTGATGGGGCGGTTGATTATCGCCGCGAAACCATTCGTCAGGCAGGTGTCTATCTGACACCGCACAGCAAACAATCCGAACAAGCTTTAAGTCAGTTGTTTGAACGCCTGACCAGCGAGGCCGATGAATTGTCCGAGCCGATTATCGTTAATGGACGCGAACTGAATATTCCTTTGGCTGCCGATGGCGTCGCCATGATCAGTTTTAAGGATATCTGCGGCACGGCGCTGGGCCCGGCGGATTATCTGGCCGTGGCCGAGCGTTATCATACATTGCTGCTGTTCGATATTCCCATATTGGGACCGCAAAACCGCAATGAGGCGAAGCGCTTTGTTACCTTGATCGATGCGCTTTATGAGAGCGGCGCTAATCTGGTTTGTTCCGCTGCCGCCGCCCCTTCAATGCTTTATCCAAGTGGTGACGGCTCATTTGAGTTCGAGAGAACTGTCTCGCGGCTGATAGAAATGCAATCGGAACAATACCTGGGCAGGGCTCAGGCAGCTTAAAAAGCCTGCCATTACCCTTGTGTAAAACTGAATCTGCGACTAAATCAGGGGTGAAATCCCTTTCTGTGGAGATGTTTGTTGACCAATTCCGACGTTTTACAAGCTTCAGTGACCCTTAAAGAAGGCGTGTCCGGCATTGACCTGGTGACCGGGATCGACAGGCTGCGTCGTGAAAAGAACGCCATTATCCTGGCCCATTATTATCAGGACTACGAAATTCAGGATATTGCCGATTTTGTCGGTGATAGCTTGGATTTGTCGCGCAAGGCGGCGGAAACGGACGCCGATGTCATCGTTTTCTGCGGTGTGCGCTTCATGGCCGAGGTTGCTAAAATCGTCAATCCGGAACGCACCGTGTTGCTGCCGGACATGGCAGCCGGATGCTCGCTTGAGGAAGCCTGCGGGGCACAGGAATTTCAGGCCTGGCGGGATTCCCATCCGGGTCATATTTCGCTTACCTACATCAACTGTTCGGCAGAGGTGAAGGCGCTATCGGATATTATTGTCACCTCGTCAAACGCCGAGGCGATTATAAATCAGTTGCCTAAGGATCAGCCAATCCTGTTCGCGCCCGACCGTCATCTGGGGAATTTCCTGATCAATAAGACGGGTCGTGAAATGGTTCTTTGGCCGGGAAGCTGCATCGTCCATGAGGAATTTTCCGAGGATTTGCTGCTGCAAATGAAGGCCGAGCACAGACAAGCCCGTGTCGTTGCCCATCCGGAATGTCCCGATACCATCCTTGACTTGGCCGACCATATCGGTTCGACAAGGAGCATTCTCGATTTTGTCGCAACCGACCCGGCGCAAAGTTTTATTATCGCCACCGAGCCCCACATCATCCACCAGATGAAAAAGGCCAATCCTGAAAAAACCTTTATTTCCGCGCCGGGGGTCAGTGAAGCCCGCGATGTCGGTGCCTGCCCCTGCACCAACTGTCCCTACATGGCCCTGAACACTATGGAAAAACTGTATCTGGCGATGGTTAATAACGGTCCTCGCATCGAGATGGACGAGAAGCTGCGACTGGATGCCCTGAAACCGATCGCACGCATGCTCGAAATGTCCCCCAAAGCGCCGGGTGCGGCCTCGCAAGCGGCAGAATAGCTACTATGGCGGCCCCTGATCAGGATACCATCAACCGTCTGATAGACGCCGCCCTTGAAGAAGACCTGGGGGCTGGCGACCTGACCTCAGCGGCTACCCTTGCGGCGGGGACGCGGCTGGAATTGGTGATGGCAACGCGCGAAGATATTGTTGTTGCGGGACTCGATATTGCCGTGCAGGTTTTTCTTCGCCTCGCCCCTGACGCCCATATTCAGTGTTTGATCAAAGACGGCGAACGGGCCGCCAGTGGCACCCAATTGATGACCCTTGAAGGCCCGGCGCAAAGTCTTTTGAGTGCTGAACGTACGGCCCTGAATATCGTCCAGATGCTGTCAGGCATTGCTACCGAGACGCGCCGTTATGTGGACGCTATCGCTGGCACCGGGGCGGTTCTGCTTGATACCCGCAAGACCATACCGGGATTGCGGCTGCTATCGAAGTACGCGACCGCTATGGGCGGGGCGACCAATCACCGCATGGCATTGGATGACGGGGTGTTGATCAAGGATAACCACATCGCCGTTGCCGGTTCCGTAGCCCATGCCTTGAAACTGGCCCAGGATGCTGGCTTGCAGGATATCGAAGTGGAATGTGACACCCTGGAGCAAGTCGCCCAGGCGTTGGCAGCCGGGGCCGGAAAAATCCTGCTTGATAATATGAGCAATGAGGCGTTGCGCAAGGCCGTGAAAATGACCGCTGGCCGTGTCGCGCTGGAAGCTTCGGGGGGGGTGACACTGGCGAGCATTCGCGCAATTGCGCAAACCGGCGTCGATTATATTTCTGTCGGCCGCATTACGCAGTCGGCCGGGGCCGTCGATATTGGCCTTGATCTTAAGGCAGATAACACCAAGTCGTTATAAATCCTCAATTTAGCGACAACCCATTAAGGTAGGTTCCGCTTGCCCTTAGGGGGAATTAGCGTTACTAAAATTGGTGATTGCGCGGCAAAATCAATCGTTGCAGCGACATTTTAACAGAAATATACAAGAAGCAAGGGGACAGATTCATGGCTCGTAACAAGATTGCCCTTATTGGCGCCGGTAATATCGGCGGAACACTGGCACATCTCGCCGGATTAAAAGAGTTGGGTGACATCGTCCTGTTCGACATTGTTAACGGCGTGCCTCAGGGAAAGGCGCTCGATCTAGCTCAATCCTCAACCATTGAAGGTTTTAATTGCGGCATCAAGGGCGCATCCAGTTACGCTGCCATCCGCGGCGCCGACGTTGTGATCGTCACCGCTGGCGTGCCGCGTAAACCGGGTATGAGTCGCGACGATCTGCTTGGCATCAACACGTCGGTTATGGAATCCGTGGGTAAGGGCATTAAGGCCAACTGCCCGAACGCTTTTGTTATCTGCGTTACCAACCCGCTCGACGCAATGGTCTGGGTGCTGCGCGAGGCATCCGGCCTGCCCCATAACAAGGTTGTCGGCATGGCTGGTGTGCTGGATTCTGCGCGCTTCAGTTATTTTCTTTCTGAAGAGTTCAATGTTTCCGTGGAAGACGTCTCCACGTTCGTCCTTGGCGGTCATGGCGACACCATGGTGCCGCTGCCGCGTTATTCGACCGTCGGCGGCGTGCCGCTGCCTGATCTGGTCAAGATGAAATGGACGACCCAGAAACGTATCGACGAAATCGTCCAGCGCACCCGTGACGGGGGCGCGGAAATCGTCGGTTTGTTGAAAACCGGCTCGGCCTTTTATGCCCCGGCCAGCGCCGCCATCCAGATGGCTGAATCCTATCTTAAGGATAAAAAGCGCGTCTTGCCTTGCGCCGCATATTTGAAGGGCCAGTATGGGGTTCGTGATCTGTATGTTGGTGTCCCATGCGTAATTGGCGCCAAGGGTGTTGAGCGGGTCGTTGAAATCAAACTCGACGCTCAGGAAAGAGCCGGCTTTAATAAGTCCGTTCGCGCCGTCAAAGGATTGATCAAAGTCATCCAGGGACTGAAAAAGAAAGCCGCTGTGAAAAAGGCCCCGGTCAGGAAAGCCGCTGTGAAAAAAGCTCCGGTCAGGAAAACCGCCGCGAAAAAGGCTCCGGTCAAGAAAGCCGCTGTGAAAAAAGCCCCGGCCAAGAAGGCTGTCGTGAAAAAGGCCCCGGTCAGGAAAGCCGTTGTGAAAAAGGGTCCGGTCCGTAAGGTTGCCGCCATTAAGAAAAAGTAAGCTAGGGAAGATTAAAGGAATCTGATGAATATTCACGAATATCAGGCCAAGCAACTGCTGGCCAAGTTCGGCGTCACTGTGCCCCGTGGGGGCGTCGCCTACACGGGGCCCGAAGCTGAGGCCGTTGCTAACGATCTGGGTGGCCCTGTTTGGGTCGTTAAATCCCAAATTCATGCTGGTGGACGCGGTGCCGGGCGCTTCGCAGATAAGCCGGATGGCAAGGGTGGTGTCCGCGTCGTTAAATCCTTGGACGAGGTCAAGGACAGCGTTAAGGAAATGCTCGGCCATGTGCTTGTCACCAAGCAGACCGGCCCGGCAGGCAAGGAAGTCAAACGGGTCTATATAGAAGAAGGCTGCGACATTGCGCGCGAGCTTTATCTTTCCATGTTGATCGACCGCTCGACTTCAAGGATCACGCTGATGGCCTCCACAGAAGGGGGTATGGAAATCGAGGAAGTCGCCGAGGCGACCCCGGAAAAAATCCTTAAAGTCTCTATTGATCCGGCAACCGGTATGTTGCCGTTCCACGCCCGCAAGCTGGCGTTCGGATTGGGCCTGGAAGGCAAACAGGTTGGCACGGCGACTAAGTTCATGCTGGCGCTTTATGATGCGTTTATTAAACTTGATGCCTCGATGATGGAAATCAATCCGCTGGTTGTTACCGGCGATGGCGGTATTATCGCCCTCGACGCCAAGATGAACTTCGACGACAACGCCCTGTTCCGTCACAAGGATATCGAGGAACTGCGCGACGAAGATGAAGAAGATCCGGCCGAACTTGAAGCCGCCCGTCATGAGCTGAACTACATCAAGCTCGACGGCAACATTGGCTGCATGGTCAACGGCGCTGGCCTTGCGATGTCGACCATGGATATCATCAAGCTTTATGGCGGTGACCCCGCAAACTTTCTGGATGTCGGGGGCGGGGCGACCAAAGAGCGCGTTACGACCGCCTTTAAACTGATTTTGTCGGACCCTAACGTCGAAGGCATTTTGGTCAACATCTTCGGCGGTATTATGCGCTGCGATGTCATTGCCGAAGGCGTCGTCGCGGCGGCGCGTGAGGTCAGCCTCAATGTGCCACTGGTTGTTCGCCTTGAAGGAACCAATGTTGAATTGGGCAAGAAAATTCTGGGTGAGTCGGGCCTCGCCATTGTTTCAGCCGACGATCTGGCCGATGCGGCCGAAAAAATCGTCCAAGCCGTAAAGGAGGCCTGAAGTCAATGGCTGTACTCGTCGATTCCAATACAAAAGTTATTTGCCAGGGCTTTACCGGCGCGCAGGGCACGTTCCATTCCGAACAGGCCATTGCTTACGGAACCAAAATGGTTGGCGGTGTTACGCCGGGTAAAGGCGGGACCACTCACCTGGACCTGCCGGTGTTTGATACCGTCGCCGACGCTGTTTATGGCAGCGGGGCCACGGCGAGCGTTATTTATGTGCCGCCGCCCTTTGCAGGGGACGCCATTGTCGAAGCCATCGATGCCGAAATCCAGTTGGTTATCTGCATTACAGAGGGCATCCCCGTTCTGGACATGGTCAAGGTTAAAAGGGCGCTTGAAGGCTCTTCGACGCGTCTGGTTGGTCCTAATTGTCCCGGCATCATTACCCCGGGTGAATGCAAAATCGGTATTATGCCGGGCCATATTCACACCCGTGGCAAGGTCGGCATCGTCTCGCGTTCAGGCACGTTGACCTACGAAGCAGTGGCCCAAACGACGGCTGCCGGTTTAGGCCAGACCACCTGTATCGGTATCGGCGGTGATCCCATTAACGGCACCAACTTTGTCGATTGCCTGGAATTATTCCTGGCCGATCCGCAAACCGAAGCCATTGTCATGATCGGTGAAATCGGCGGAACGGCTGAAGAAGAAGCCGCCGACTTTATCAAGCAATCGAAAACCAAAAAACCGGTGGCCAGTTTTATCGCCGGAATGACGGCGCCTCCGGGTCGCCGCATGGGCCATGCCGGGGCTATTATTTCGGGTGGTAAAGGAACTGCTGCGGATAAGATCGAAGCCCTGAAAAGCGCCGGAATTCTGGTTGCCGATTCACCGGCTGCGATTGGCTCGACAATGCTCAAGGCCATTGGTTAAGTGAAGATCTGATCATCAAGTGGAGGGGAGACGGACCCCGAGCGCGGTTCGTCTGAATAAGCACTATGGCTTCGTCGATTGATAGTTTTCTCACCGGCTCCAACGCAACCTATGTTGCCGAGCTCTATGCCCGTTTTCTTGAAAACCCAACCTTGGTTGATCAGACATGGGTCGCGTATTTCAATGAGCTGGCCGATGATCTGGGAGATGTAAAAAAAGATATGGGCGGGGCCAGTTGGGCACCATCGGATTCGACCGTTATCGGCGCTAATGGTGGGTTGGCTGCCGAAGATATTGTGGCCCAGGCCGCTGCTCAAAGCGAGACAGTAACGTCGGAAATTGTCGGCCCCGGTCTGCCGACCATGGCCCGTGGATTGGAAGGCCGCGCCGATGCAAACAAGGTTCGTCAGGCGACACGGGATTCAATCAGCGCCCTGATGATGATCCGCGTCTATCGGGTGCGTGGCCATCTCAACGCAAATTTCGACCCCTTGGGTTTGGAAGGCAAGGGCCTTCATACGGAACTCGATCCCAAGACCTACGGTTTTCATGAAGAAGACATGGACCGGCCAATTTTTATCAATAATGTTCTGGGTCTGGAAACGGCGAGCCCCCGTGAAATTCTCAAAATTCTGAAAAAAACCTACTGCGGCTCCATCGGCGTCGAATTTATGCATATTCAAGAGCCCGAAGAGCGGGCCTGGATTCAGCGCCGTATTGAGGGCGCACATAACCACACGGAATTCACTTTCAAGGGCAAGCGCTTCATATATCAACGCCTAGTCGAGGCCGAAGGCTTCGAGCAGTTCCTGGATAAGAAATATACCGGCACCAAACGCTTTGGTCTCGATGGCGGGGAAAGCCTGATCGCCGGTCTTGAGCAGATCATCAAGCGTAGTGGTCAACTTGGCGTCAAGGAAGTGGTGCTTGGCATGCCCCATCGTGGCCGTCTGAATGTGCTCGCCTCGATTATGAACAAGCCTTATCTGGCAATGTTCGCGGAATTCATGGGGCTGGCCGCACAGCCTGACGACATCATGGGTTCGGGCGATGTCAAATATCATCTGGGGACGTCAGCGGATCGCGTCTTCGATGGCACTACAGTGCATCTGTCCCTGACCGCCAACCCATCGCATCTGGAAGCGGTCAATACCGTCGTTCTGGGCAAAGTCCGCGCCAAGCAGACGCAAATCAAGGACGAGGATCGTAAAGTTATTATGGGTTTGCTGATGCATGGCGACGCCGCGTTCGCCGGTCAGGGCCTGGTTCCCGAAACGCTGGATTTGTCACAATTGAAGGGTTACCGCACCGGCGGCACCATTCATTTTATTGTTAATAACCAGATCGGCTTCACAACCGCGCCGTCCAAGTCGCGTTCCTCGCCCTATCCGTCGGATATCGCCAAGGGCATTCAGGCGCCGATCTTCCATATTAATGGTGATGATCCCGAAGCCGTCGTTCATGCATCAAGGATTGCCGCCGAATTTCGCCATGAATTTAATCGTGACGTGGTCATCGACATGTTTTGCTATCGCCGTCACGGCCATAACGAGGGTGATGAGCCGATGTTCACCCAGCCGATCATGTACAAGGCGATCAAGAAGCATCCGACGACCCGTGATATCTACGCCAGGCAGCTGGAAAAAGAAAACGTGCTTGGCGAGGGTGAAGCCCAGCAAATCATGCAAGCCTTCGACAGTGAACTGGAAAATGAATTTACCGCTGCAAGCAGTTATAAAGCCAATAAGGCCGACTGGCTTGAAGGTAAATGGAAAGGCCTGATCCAGTTAAACGGCGAGGAAGAGCTGCTCGATGACGATACGTCCGTGTCCATGGAATTGCTCAAAGAGGTCGGTCTGTCGATCGCCAGAATTCCGGAAAACATTGAACTCAATAAAAAGATTGTTCGCCAGCTCGTAGCCAAGCGAAAAATGATAGAAGAGGGCAAAGGCATCGACTGGGCAATGGGCGAAGCGTTGGCATTCGGCACGTTGCTTGTTGAAGGGACGGGTGTCAGGCTTTCCGGTCAGGATTCCGGACGTGGCACGTTCTCACACCGGCATTGTGTTCTGGTCGATCAGAATAACGAAAATCGTTATTTCCCGTTAAGTGAAATCCGCGAGGAACAGGCCCAGTTCGAAGTTATGGACAGCCCGCTTTCAGAAGCGGGCGTGCTTGGTTTCGAATACGGGTATTCTCTCGCCGACCCGTACACCCTGGTGCTGTGGGAGGCACAGTTCGGCGATTTTGCCAATGGCGCACAAGTCATCATCGATCAATTTATCGCCTCGGGCGAATCAAAATGGCTGCGGATGTCGGCCGTTTGCATGTTGTTGCCCCATGGCTTCGAAGGGCAGGGCCCAGAACATTCATCGGCCCGCCTTGAGCGTTATTTACAATTGTGCGCCGAAGACAATATGCAGGTCGTCAATATTACCACCCCAGCCAATTATTTTCATGTTTTGCGGCGGCAGATGCTACGTAACTTCCGCAAACCGTTGATCGTCATGTCACCGAAATCGCTGCTGCGTCACAAACAGGTCATTTCCAATCTGGGGGAAATGGGTCCCGATACCCGCTTCCGCCGCATCCTGCCAGAAACCGATAACTTATGTCTGGACAAGAACGTCCGCCGGGTCGTGCTGTGCAGTGGCAAGGTCTATTACGATATATTGCAGGCTCGGCGTGACGCCAATATCGACGATGTTGCGATCATTCGCGTTGAGCAGATTTATCCGTGGCCGCGTAAATCGCTGTACCAGCAGCTCAACCGCTATCCCAACGCCGAAATCGTCTGGGTTCAGGAAGAGCCCGCCAACATGGGATCCTGGTTCTTCGTTTATCCACGGCTGCTTTCCATGTTTGACAAGCTGGATGGCAAAAACAAACGACCGACCTATATTGGCCGCAAATCGGCGGCCTCACCTGCGACCGGTTTTGCAAAAGTCCACAAACAGGAACAGGACGAAATTATTGAGCGCGCCCTGAATGTGGCTATTAAAGATTTGCCGCAACCGTTTATGCAGGGCGGTTATTGATTATTAAACTTTGACCTTACTCAGACATCGAGGATGATATGGCGACGGAAATAAAAGTACCGACATTGGGAGAATCCGTGACCGAGGCCACGGTAGCCAAGTGGATGAAATCCGTTGGCGACGCGGTCGCAATGGATGAACCACTGGTCGAGCTTGAAACCGATAAGGTAACGCTTGAAGTGAACGCGCCGGTAGCTGGAACCCTGAGCGCAATCGACGCCGAGGAAGGCACCGAAGTCGAAGTTGGCTCTTTGTTGGGAATGCTCGAAGAAGGCGCGGGTGCCCCGGCGGCTAAACCTGCGGCTCAGGCTGCACCGGTTGCGGTAGCTGCTGAACCGGCCCCTGCCCCTGCCCCTGTGGCAGCGGCGGAAACCCTCTCGCCTGCGGTGCGCAAACTGATCGAAGAAAACAAGCTGGATGCCGCGTCAATCCCTGCAACCGGCAAGGACGGCCGTTTGGTCAAGGGCGATGTGCTGGCCTTTATGGAAGCTGGCGCCGCCGTTCCTGCTCCTGCTCCGGCCCCGGCTCCCGTGGCCGCTGCCCCTGCGGCTGCAGCCAGTTATCCGTCCCGGCCCGCTGGTCCGCGCGAGGAAAAAGTCCGTATGACGCGGTTGCGCAAAATGGTCGCCTCGCGGCTTAAGGAAGCCCAGAACACGGCAGCTATGCTGACCACTTTCAACGAAGTCGATATGACCGAAGTGATGGCGCTGCGGGCCAAGTACAAAGATATTTTTGAGAAAAAACACGGTGTTAAAGTCGGTTTCATGTCGATATTCGCCAAGGCTTGCGTTGTGGCGCTTCGCGAATTTCCGGGGGTCAACGCGGAAATCAGCGGTGATGAAATCATCTACAAAAATTATTACGATATCGGGGTCGCCGTGGGCTCACCGCAGGGTCTCGTGGTGCCGGTGCTGCGCGATGTGGATGCTTCAAGTTTTGCCGAAATCGAGGCGCAGATTGGTGACTTTGGTCGCCGGGCGCGGGATGGTAAATTGACCATGGACGAAATGCAGGGCGGCTCGTTTACCGTCACCAACGGCGGTATATTCGGTTCATTGTTGTCGACGCCGATCCTCAACCCACCGCAATCAGGCATCCTGGGGATGCACAAAATCCAGCAACGACCAATGGTCATGCCCGATGGCTCTATTGCGGCCCGGCCAATGATGTATCTGGCCCTGTCCTACGATCATCGTATCGTTGATGGTCGCGAAGCGGTGCAATTCCTGGTTCGTGTCAAGGATTGCATCGAAGACCCGCAGCGCATCATGCTGGACACTTGAGACTTAAGTAGGAAATAAAATGAGCGATCCTTATGACGTGATTATTGTCGGTGGTGGACCCGGTGGCTATGTGTGCGCTATCCGCGCCGCCCAATTGGGCCTTAAAGTCGCTTGTGTTGAAAAGCGCGGCACCCTCGGCGGCACCTGTTTGAATGTTGGCTGTATCCCATCCAAGGCGCTGTTGCAGTCGTCCCATCATTTCGAGGCGGCGGCTCACGAATTTGCAGATCACGGTGTCAAAACCGGCACGCTCAGTCTGGATTTGAAAACCATGCTTGGTCGCAAGGACAAGGTCGTTGAAGACCTGACCAAGGGAATCGAATTTTTGCTTAAGAAGAACAAGGTCGATTACATCATCGGTGCTGGAACGATCACTGCAGCGGACACGGTTGAAGTCAAACCGGCTAGTGGAAAAAAACAGGTCCTGAAAACGAAAAACATCGTTATTGCCACCGGCTCCGATGTTGCCCCCTTGGCTGGCGTCACTATTGATGAGAAACAGATCGTCAGTTCTACCGGGGCGTTATCACTTTCCAAGGTGCCGAAATCCATGGTCGTCGTGGGCGGCGGGGTCATTGGGCTTGAACTGGGGTCGGTCTGGCGGCGGCTTGGGGCGGAAGTGACAGTCGTCGAATTCCTGGATAACATCCTGCCGGGCATGGACGGCGAAGTCGTTAAACAGATGACCCGGACCCTGAAAAAGCAAGGCATGAAGTTCAAGCTGAAAGCCAAGGTCACAGCGGCCAAGGCAGCCAAGACGGGGGTCACTTTAAGCGTCGAACCGCGTGATGGCGGGACGGTGGAAACCATCAAGGCAGACGTGGTGCTCATCGCCATAGGCCGCCGCCCTTATAGCGACGGGCTGGGCCTGGATAAGGTCGGGGTCGTCATGGATCGTGGATTTATCACTACCGATCACAATCTGCAAACCAACGTTGCCGGAATTTTCGCCATCGGCGATGTCATCGGCGGCCTGATGTTGGCTCACAAGGCCGAAGAAGAAGGCGTCGCGGTTGCCGAGCATCTGGCCGGTCAATCCGGGCACGTTAATTACGATGTCATACCCGGCGTCGTCTATACCTGGCCGGAAGTGGCGGCGCTGGGAAAAACCGAAGAGGCTCTAAAAGAGGCGGGCGTCGCGTATACTGTCGGTAAATTCCCCTTCAGCGCCAATTCACGGGCCCGCGCCAATGCCGATAGCGAAGGCTTTGTGAAAATTCTGGCCGACGCCAAAACAGACAAAGTCTTGGGTGTTCACATCGTTGGACCGGCCGCTGGTGATTTAATTGCCGAAGCCGTTTCGGTGATGGAATTTGGCGGCTCGGCGGAAGATATCGCGCGCACCTGTCATGCCCATCCGGGACTTTCAGAGGCGGTTAAGGAAGCGGCACTTGCGGTTGGCGGTCGCGCCATCCATATGTAAAGGGTAAGATTTACCTTAAGTGAGGGGAAGAAAACCCCATGTTTGAACTATTATCAGGCAGCAAAGGCAAGGTCGTTGGCATACACGCCAGTGGACGTCTGACTGATTCCGACTACAAAACATTCATGCCCAAAATCGAAGAGCGGATCGACGAATACGGCAAAATCAGACTGTTGGTCGATATGGAAGGGTTCGCCGGTTGGGATCTGTACGCGGCATGGGACGATTTCACCTTCGGTATGACCCATTGGCATCATTTTGAAAAAATGGCCCTGATCGGCGATGCAACTTGGGAAAGGTTGGCGGCCAAGGCCAGCGCTTTGTTGATGCGCGGCGAGGTGCGTTTCTTTGATCTTAGCGAACGCGACGCGGCCTGGGATTGGATTAAAGAATAATTGTTGGTATCAGCCTCTCCTTTTCTTCTGACGGTGATTTTGTGTTTGTCGGAAATCGTCGGTATGACCGGGTTTTCGGTCTTCCCCGCCCTGCTTCCCGATTTTATCAGTGAATGGGCCCTAAGTAATACCGAAGCGGGGTGGGTAAACGGTATCCTTTATGGTGGTTATCTGGTGGCGGTGCCGGTACTGGTCAGCCTGACCGACCGGCTGCCGCCGAAGCGCATTTATTTTCTCTCCATGGCGCTCAGCGGCCTGGCCTGTCTCGGCTTCGCGTTGTTTGCAGAGGGACTGTGGACGGCGTTGTTTTTCCGCGCCCTTATCGGCGTTGGATTGGCTGGCACATACATGCCGGGCCTAAGGATTCTCAGTGATCATGTTGAAGGCCCAATCCAGAGCCGCGCCATTGCGTTTTATACGGCGAGTTTCAGCATCGGGGCGGCATTGTCGTTTTTGATGGCCGGTGAAATTACGGCCCTTTACGATTGGCAATGGGCGGCGGCGGTTGCCGCTGGCGGTCCCTTGCTGGCGCTGATGATGGTCTCGCCGTTCCTGCCGCGGGAATTGCCCCATGACCATGTCGAGCCCGATACCCACCTGCTTGATTTCAGGCCGGTACTGAAGTGCCGGGCGGCGATGGGTTATGTGTTGGCTTACACGGCGCATAATTTCGAGTTGTTTAATTTACGCTCGTGGATGGTCGCGTATCTGGTCTTCGCCCAAGGATTGGTCGAGCCTGGATATGAAATGTGGAGCGCCACGGCGGCGGCGACATTTGTCACCTTGCTGGGGCTGCCTTCCAGCGTCATCGGCAACGAACTATCCAATCGCTTCGGTCGCCAACGGGTCATTAGCATCATTATGTTGGTTTCCGCCGTGCTTTCCGCCGTCATCGGCTTTCTTGCCGGAAATGTACCCTACTGGCTGATTATCGGATTTTTTATTGTCTACGGCATGACCGTTACGGCGGATTCGGCGTCAATAACGTCCGGTGCTGTCGCTGCAGCACCCAAGGGCTACCGCGGGGCGACCATGGCAGTGCATTCGTGCATCGGCTTTTCGGGTGCCTTCCTGGGCCCGTTGGTGTTCGGGGTGATGCTTGATTTTGGTGCAAGCGTCCCCTCTGTCTCGCCCTGGGGGTTGGCATTCGTCGTCACCGGGTTGGCCGTGGCCATGGGTCCAGTGGCGTTAAGATGGGCGGCGCGAAAAGGCCCTATTTCTTAAAAGGCTCTATTGCTTAACCCAAACGTCACCGGCGACACTTGTCAGGGCGGCCTTGATGGTGTTCGGGCTATCCATGATGTTCATGAAGCTGTTATCGCCCATCATCGCCAGATCGGGGAAGCTGATGGCGATGCGGAAGCGCGCCGACAAGGAATAGACCCGGTTGTTGGTAACCAGCATTTCGTAGGGAAGATGGGCGGTTGAGCGGATATCCTTGAAGTCGATCTCGCTCATCAGGAATTTGTCGTCCTGCTGGTCTCCAGCTCCCTTGGTGCCGTTCATAGCGATGCCGAACAGGACTTCGTCCTTGCCCGGAATATCGATGCGAAAGACTTTGCTGATACCACTGGTTCCTGCGGCCAGACCTTTTTCGACGGCGGCGACGGCGTCAGCGTGGTTAGCGAAACGTGACAGATAGTGGGGATCGGTAAAGTATTCCATGCCGAACATGTAGTGGTAATCCCGCAAATCACTGTCGCTCATACCACCGCTCATGCCGTATTCCCGGGTCTTGCCCAATGCGCCCTCAAGAGCCTTGGCAGCGAAGTCCAGATTGCCTTCCATGCGGTAGGCAGCGGCCATGTAATAAGGATTGGTATAAGCGACCTGAATTTCACCCTTATGATCGGTAATGGATACCCGCTGGGCGGCACCGAAGCCGCCGCGGTCTGACTTGGCGGCAGCCTTTTTCATTTCATCATTGGTGACGATGAGAATGGTCGCGGTTGGATAGGGGCTGTAGGTGCCGACAATTTCCAATCCGGCAGCCGTTAATTTAGCGCTGACATCAGCGACGGTGGCGGCTATTTCGCCAGCCCTTTTTGAGGCTAGAACGAAAGGTTTGTATTTATCTTTCGAGGCGGCAGATGCATCGACAACGCTGAAACTAATGGCGAGCATGACCAGCAGGGCCGCGTGCAGAATTTTCTTCATCGGTCTTTCTCCCCTTACTTTATAAGATGCTAAAGTATAAGGGCTTGGTCTTAACCGACAGGTAGTATCATGAGCACACAGCTTCATCAGGAGCGCTGTCTGGCCCGTGGATGGGCTTGGCTGTAGACGGCGCTTAAGCGGGCGTTGTCCACTTCCGTATAACGCTGGGTTGTCGACAGGGAGGCATGTCCGAGAAGTTCCTGAATCGTGCGCAGGTCGCCGCCGCCGCTTAAAAGGTGGGTCGCGAAGCTGTGGCGCAGGGCGTGGGGGGTCGCGGTTTCGGGCAGGCCGAGATAATGGCGAAGGTTACGCACTTGTTTTTGGAATACCCCCGCATTCAGGCGCTTGCCGCGGGCACCGATAAAGAGCGGTCCATCCGGGCTTAAAGGATAAGGACAGGCTTCAATATAATCTTCGATGGCTTTTATAACCGCCGGCAGCAGGGGCACCAGACGCTGTTTGTTGCCCTTGCCGGTAATCATTATTGTCGTCCCGCTCGGGGCTTCGTGACGGCTCAACTCCAGCGCTTCGGAAATACGCAAGCCACAGCCGTAAAGCAGGGTCATCAGGGCGACGTCTCGTTTGCCGATCCATGGCTCTTGCGATATCTCGTCAATGGCCGCGACCGCCTCAAGGGCGTCTTCCTGGGTCAATGCCTTGGGGATTGATTTGGGGGTTTTTGGTGTGCGAATGCCGCCAATGGCGCCGTTGCGGGCAAGGTTGCGGCGCTCCAGAAACCTGAAGAAATTGCGGACTGTCGATAATCCTCGCGCCATTGAGGCCCTGGAAAGTCCGTCCGCAGTGCGGCGCGCCAGAAAACTTCTGAAATCCGAAGTCTTCAGTTTTTCCAGATCGCCAAGGCCCGGGGGAAATCCAAGATGATTATTCAGGAAGGTCAGAAAAAAGCCTAAATCCCGATTGTAGCCGTCCAGTGTGTGGCCCGAACAACGCCGCTCGTGGATCAGCCAGTCACGCCAGTTATCAATGGCGGACAGAACACCCGGTTCTGCGCTCAGAGGACCAGCCATCGGTCGATACACCGTTCCAGTATTCGGGCCAGGAAGCCGATTAGTTCCGTCCCCTGGCCGGGGTAAAAGGCGCTGCCCCGGGAGCCCAGGGCAATCAGGCCCGTTGGTGTTTTATGTCCGGGGCGCAGGCGCGCCAGGGCGGCGGAATGAACCAGTCCGTATCCTTCACCAAAAAGCGCACCATTGTCGGCGACATCGCGCATTAAAAGAACGTCCTGATCGGGGCCTAAATGGCGGTCAACATCGCCGGGAAGGAAGCTGTTCAAGGTAGGTGACTGTAGTGCGATGTTTGGAATGCTGGTCGGTTCGAAACCAATTCTGGCGACATCGATGTCGAGCAGCAACGGGAAGTCTTCTGAAATGACCCGTACCAGTTGCTCGAAGTTATTGGCCGACAACATGGCCAGTACGGCCGTATGGGTGCGGGTTTGAATAGACATGTTGGTGCGGCTGGTTTCGATCACGTCCTGGGCGCAATCACGTAAATTCTCGATTTCGCCGCGCAATTGCTCCAGCATGTATTGCTGCATGTCGGCGACGCCGTCACCGGACCAGCGAGAGGGCGCCATCATGGTTTTCAGAATATCCGGATTGCGAGCCAGATAATCCGGGTTATCGGAAAGAAAATCACTGACTTGTTGTTCTTTCAGATCGCCACCATTGCCGTTTGCGGCATCATTTTCGAGTCCACTCATCTTCAGGTGTTCCTGTCCTCTAAAAGATTCGCGTAAAGTGTACCCCATGCCCGAGTCTCCTGCCAAACACTGTCATCTTCCTGGACACCGCGTCGCCGTACTGTTGGCCCTGCCATTGCCTGCCCCGTATGACTATCGGGTTCCCGAAGACATGACCCTGGCTGATGGTGATTTCGTGCGGGTGCCGTTGGGGCGGCGCGAGGTCAACGGCGTGGTTTGGGGCGCGGCAAGCGCGATTGTCCAGGAGAGCAAGTTAAAAGACGTGCTGGCAAAGCTTGCGCCGCCGTCTCTTGGTCATGATTTCAGGCGTTTCATCGATTGGGTCGCCGCCTATACGGTCTCGCCACCGGGCGCGGTGCTGAAAATGGCGATGAGCGTCCCGGCTGCCCTGGAACCACCAAAACCGCTTGTCGTATACGGGCTTAACCCAACGCCGCCGGACATTAATATGACTTCGGCGCGCCAGCGGGTGATTGACGTGCTGAAAGACGGCCAACCGCCAAGGCCGGGGGCAGAACTGGCCCGCGCGGCGGCGGTTGGAACGTTCGTCGTCAGTGGATTGCTCAAGGCCGGTGTGTTGCTTTCCCTTGAGACATTGCCAAACCATGATGTTGCTATGCCGGACGGGGCCCATGTGGGGCCCAGGCTGTCGCCGGATCAGGAAGGCTTGGGCGTTACCTTGGCCGGGGATGTCATTAAGGGAGGATTCACAGCGACCTTGCTCGACGGGGTGCCGGGGTCGGGCAAGACGGAAGTTTATTTTCAAGCCGTCGCCGAGACTCTGAAGCAGGGTCGTCAGGCGCTGGTGCTGCTTCCGGAAATTGCGCTCAGCGCTCAGTGGTTGGATCGTTTCGAGCGGCGCTTCGGCGCGGCTCCCCAATTGTGGCATTCGGACCTGACCCCGGCCCGTAGGCGCGATACCTGGCGGGCAGTTTCAGAAGGCCGCGCCGGCGTTGTCGTTGGTGCGCGTTCGGCGCTTTTTCTGCCGTTCCACGATTTGGCCCTGATTGTTGTCGACGAGGAACATGAAGGGGCGTTCAAACAGGAAGAAGGCGTCATCTATAATGCCCGTGACATGGCCGTGGTGCGCGCCCATCTCAGCAATATTCCGATTGTGCTGGCATCGGCGACTCCGTCACTGGAATCGGTGACCAATGCCCAGGCAGGCCGTTATCGGCTGTTGCACTTGCCCGAACGGCACGGCGGTGCGCAGTTGCCGGATATCTCGTTGATTGACATGCGGGGCGAAGCGCCGTCGGCTGGGCACTGGATTTCACCGGCCCTGGTCGATCAGTTGAAGCAAACCTTTGCCGCCGGAGAGCAGGCGATGCTGTTCTTGAACAGACGCGGTTATGCGCCGTTGACGTTGTGTCGAACGTGCGGTCATCGCTTCGCCTGTCCCAATTGTACAACATGGTTGGTCACGCACCGCCGGGGCGCGGGAAGAATGCAGTGCCACCATTGTGGTTACGCTACGCCCATGCCCGATAAATGTCCGGCCTGTGAAAAAGAGACTCTGGCGGCCTGCGGGCCCGGGGTTGAGCGTTTGGCCGAAGAAGTGGCTGAATTATTCCCGGATATCCGTACCGACATCGCGGCCAGTGATTCCATTGCCGGACCAAAGGCGGCGGCGGAACTGGTGGCCCGTATCGAAGCCCACGACGTCGATTTGATCATCGGCACCCAGATCGTCGCCAAGGGCTATCATTTCCCGATGCTGACGCTGGTCGGGGTGGTTGACGCTGATTTAGGGCTTTCGGGCGGTGACTTACGGGCCGCCGAACGAACCTACCAATTGCTTTATCAGGTTGCTGGCAGGGCTGGTCGTGCCCAAAGACCGGGCCGGGTGGCGCTGCAGACCTATATGCCCGATCATCCGGTCATGCAGGCGTTGCTGTCGGGTCAGCGTGAGCAATTCATTGAAATTGAGGCCGGGGCAAGAAAACAGGCGGATATGCCGCCGTTTTCAAGACTAGCGGCGCTTATCGTATCGGGCCCGTTTGAGGCGGAAGTCGATAAGGTGGCCGTCCAGCTGGGTCGCGCCGCGCCAAATTTCAAAGATGTCATGATACTGGGCCCGGCGGTCGCGGCGCTGGCTAAAATCCGGGGACGCCATCGCCGCCGTTTCCTTGTCAGGGCTCCCAAACAGGTTGATATCCAGGCCCTGATTACGGCCTGGATGGCGGCCAGCCCCGTAGCTGGCAAAGTGCGCATTCAGGTGGATATAGACCCTTACAGTTTTTTATGATCGCTACACCATGGTTTGCTAATATGCAAATGCCTTGTTTTCTTCGGAATTCAGCCATTTATTTACCACAAACAAGCACTTATGAGTCACCTTGCATGGCCAAGATGAGTATGATAGATAACAACCAAATGTCGGGGTGTTTGCCAGCTTATGGTTAGCTTATAAACGCCTGTTTTAATGAATTGTCGATTTTCTGGCTTAAGGGATTTCCCACTTGTCATCGGATAAATCAGGCGCCAGCGGACTGGCCGGGCGTTATGCCTCTGCCCTTTTCGACCTGGCTGTAGCCGAAAAGCAGCTTGATGCTGTGACCGGTAATCTTGAACAGCTCAGCGACATGATCGCGCAAAGTGAAGACCTGCGCCGCTTGCTGGGTTCGCCGGTGACCTCGCGGGGTGACCAGGGCAAGGCCATGGCCGCGCTTGCCGAAAAGGCGGGTTTTGAGGGGCTGACGCGGAATTTTATCGCCGTTGTCACGGCCAACCGCCGTCTCTTTGTGCTGCCAGCGATCATTGGCGCCTATCGGGAAATTCTAAGCGCCCACCGCGGAGAAGCGACTGCAGAAGTCGTCTCTGCCTCTAAACTTTCAGATACACAAGTAAAAGCCCTTGGGTCTCAGCTGAAAAAAGCAATCGGCTCCGAGGTTACCATAGACACTTCTGTTGATCCTGAGCTACTTGGCGGTCTTGTCGTCAAGGTTGGTTCGCGTATGATTGACAGTTCACTTCGTACCAAGCTGCAACAATTGCGGTTAGCCATGATAGGGGTTGGATAATGGACATCCGGGCGGCGGAAATTTCTGCCATTCTTAAGGATCAAATCAGTAATTTCGGGACCGAGGCGGAAGTCGCCGAAGTCGGCCAGGTGCTTTCGGTCGGTGACGGTATTGCCCGCGCGCATGGGTTGGATAATGTCCAGGCCGGTGAAATGGTTGAATTTCCGGGCGGCATTAAAGGCATGGCGCTGAATCTGGAATCCGATAACGTCGGTATTGTTATTTTCGGCGATGATCGCACCATTAAGGAAGGTGATACGGTTAAAAGAACCGGCGCTATTGTTGATGCGCCCGTCGGCAAGGGCCTGCTTGGCCGTGTCGTTGATGGCCTGGGTAATCCTATTGATGGCAAAGGTCCGATTGTTGACGCCAAGCGCATGCGGGTTGAAGTCAAGGCGCCGGGCATTATCCCGCGTAAATCCGTGCATGAGCCCATGCAGACCGGCCTCAAAGCCATCGATTGCCTGATTCCCATTGGCCGTGGCCAGCGTGAATTGATCATTGGTGACCGTCAGACCGGCAAGACGGCTATTATTCTGGACACCATCATCAACCAGAAAGTAACCAACGACGCGGCCAAGAATGACAGCGATAAGCTGTTCTGTATCTATGTCGCCATCGGCCAAAAGCGTTCGACTGTCGCCCAGATTGTTAAGACCCTGGAAGAAAACGGGGCCATGGAATATACCGTCGTTGTTGCCGCTACGGCCTCCGAGCCTGCGCCGCTTCAGTTCCTGGCGCCTTATACTGGCTGCACCATGGGCGAATATTTCCGTGATAATGGTATGCACGCGGTTATCTGTTACGACGATTTGTCCAAACAGGCCGTCGCGTATCGCCAAATGTCGCTGTTGCTTCGCCGTCCGCCGGGACGTGAAGCCTTCCCGGGTGACGTTTTCTACCTGCATTCGCGCTTGCTGGAACGCGCCGCTAAAATGAACGAAGACAACGGTTCGGGTTCCCTGACCGCGCTTCCGGTTATCGAAACTCAGGCCTCCGATGTTTCTGCCTATATCCCGACCAACGTGATTTCCATCACCGATGGTCAGATATTCCTTGAAACGGAACTGTTCTATCAGGGTATCCGCCCGGCCGTGAACGTCGGTATTTCGGTGTCTCGTGTTGGTTCCGCGGCCCAGATCAAGGCCATGAAGAAGGTTTCCGGTTCGATCAAACTGGAACTGGCGCAATACCGTGAAATGGCGGCGTTTGCGCAGTTTGCTTCTGACCTTGACGCCTCGACCCAGCGTTTGTTGGCCCGTGGTGCCCGCTTGACGGAAGTCCTCAAGCAGGGCCAGTTCAAGCCTTACCCGGTTGAAGAACAGGTGGTTGCGATCTTTGCCGGCGTTAACGGTTATCTCGATGGTATCGAGACAGGCGCTGTCACCCGCTATGAGCAATCGCTGATGGATGATGTTCGCGTCAACGCAACGGACATTCTGGAATCGATCCGCGAGAGCAAGGATCTGACCGATGAAACCAGTACGAAGCTCAAGGAATTCCTTGATAAATTCACCAAGGCTTTTGCTTAAGATCGGACGCGCAGTCTTATGGCTAATCTGAAAGACCTGAGAATCCGGATCACCAGCGTCAAGTCGACGCGGAAGATCACGTCGGCCATGAAGATGGTTGCGGCTTCCAAGCTCAAACGGGCGCAGAGCGCGGCTGAAGAAGGCCGCCCTTACGCCGAACGCATGGAACGCATGTTGGGGGAATTGACCGCCAGTCTGGCGACCATGGACGGTGCGCCGAAATTGTTATCGGGAAGTGGCTCTGATGAAACCCACCTGATCGTCGCCATCACCGCCGACCGTGGTCTGTGTGGTGGTTTTAACGGCTCGATTATCCGCGAAGCCCGGCGCAAGGTTCGCGATTTGCAGGGTGAGGGCAAAAAAGCCCAATTGCTATGCCTTGGCCGCAAAGGCCGTGACGGCCTTAATCGGGACTTCCCAAATGACATCATTGAGACCATTGAAGGCCTGACCAAGACCGGTGTCGATTATGCGGTGGTTCGTGATGTGGCGAACGGGCTGGTCGAGCGTTTTGTGGGGGAAGAATTCGACGTTTGTACGATTATTTACAACCGTTTTGTTTCTGCGATCACGCAGGAAGTAACCGTCCAGCAAGTTATCCCGTTCCCCGTTCCCGAAACGGGAGCAGAGAGCGCAGCCGACAAACCCCAAAATTCCCAGCAGGCTATGTATCTGATGGAGCCTTCGGAAGAAGAAATTCTCGACGAGTTACTGCCGCGAAATTTGTCAGTGCAATTATTTAGGGCGCTGCTGGAAAGCAATGCATCGGAACACGGTGCCCGCATGAGCGCCATGGACAACGCAACCAGAAATGCCGGCGATATGCTCGACGGTTTAACCATGACCTACAACCGAACCCGTCAGGCCGTTATTACCAGCGAACTGATTGAAATCATCTCCGGCGCCGAGGCTCTTTAAGGCCGCGCCGGTCCAAAGTTTAAGAAGGCATTTTTAGGAGCCTGAGCTATGAGTAAGAAAAGTGTTGGAACAATTACCCAGGTCACGGGTGCCGTCGTCGATGTTCATTTCGATGGTGATCTGCCTAATATTCTAAACGCGCTTGAAACCGATAACGGTGGCAATCGCCTGGTTCTTGAAGTCGCTCAGCATTTGGGTGAATCGACGGTCCGGACCATCGCCATGGATACGACCGACGGCCTGGTCCGCGGCCATGAAATAACCGATACGGGTGAGCCGATTTCGGTTCCCGTTGGCCCTGAAACGCTGGGTCGTATCGTCAATGTTATTGGCGAGCCGGTCGATGAACGCGGCCCCATTAACGCTAAAATGCGTTTCCCCATTCACAGGTCGGCCCCTGAATTCATCGAGCAATCGACGGAAACGGAAATTCTTTCCACGGGTATCAAGGTCGTCGATTTGCTGGCCCCTTATGTGAAGGGCGGCAAGATCGGCCTGTTCGGCGGTGCCGGTGTTGGGAAAACGGTTCTGATTATGGAATTGATCAATAACATCGCTAAAGGCCACGGCGGTTATTCGGTGTTCGCCGGTGTTGGCGAGCGCACCCGTGAAGGCAATGATCTGTATCACGAAATGATTGAATCCGGTGTTATCGACCTGGAAGGCAACAGCTCCAAAGCGGCGCTTTGCTACGGCCAGATGAACGAACCTCCGGGTGCCCGCGCCCGTGTTGCCTTGTCCGGCCTTTCCATGGCCGAATACTTCCGCGACGAAGAAGGTCAGGACGTGCTGTTCTTCATGGATAACATTTTCCGCTTCACCCAGGCCGGTTCCGAAGTTTCGGCGCTGCTCGGCCGCATCCCCTCCGCCGTTGGTTACCAGCCGACGCTGGCTACCGACATGGGGACGCTGCAGGAACGTATTACATCCACCAACAAGGGCTCGATCACCTCTGTGCAGGCTATTTATGTGCCTGCCGATGATTTAACCGATCCGGCCCCGGCAACGTCGTTTGCTCACCTGGACGCGACAACGGTTCTTAGCCGTCAAATTGCCGAACTTGGTATTTATCCGGCTGTTGATCCGCTCGATTCCACGTCCCGTATCCTCGAGCCGCGTATTATTGGTGATGAACACTACAACACGGCCCGTGAAGTGCAGCGTATTTTGCAGACCTACAAGTCGCTTCAGGACATCATCGCTATTCTTGGCATGGACGAACTGTCTGAAGACGACAAACTGACCGTCGCCCGGGCCCGTAAAATCCAGCGCTTCCTTAGCCAGCCGTTCCACGTAGCCGAAGTTTTCACCGGCACGCCGGGCGTGTTCGTTGCCCTGGAAGATACCGTCAAAGGCTTCAAGGGCATTGTTGATGGCGAATACGATCACTTGCCCGAAGCCGCCTTCTACATGGTCTCGACAATCGAATCGGCGGTCGAAAAAGCCAAGAAGATGGCCGAAGAAGCGGCTTAAGAGCAGAGAGTAGGATACGCCCCATGGCGGAAGAAAAAATAGAACTGGAAATCGTTACCCCGGCCAAGCTGCTGTTCAGCGGCGAAGCCGACATGGTTGTCGTACCCGGCGGTGAAGGTGATTTTGGCATGCTGCCCGGTCATGCGCCGATGCTTTCGACCGTGCGCGCGGGAACCATCGATATTTATGACGGTGACAAGGTCACAGCCCAGGTATTCGTCGAGGGCGGGTTTGCCGAAGTCACCGACGAGCGCTGCACGGTGCTCGTCGAAAAAGCCATGATGGTCGCCGATATTGACAAGGCGGCGGCGGAAAAGCGCCTGAGCGAGGCTAAAATAGCCCAGAGCGCCGATGGCGATCATGTCGATGGCCTGAACACTGCGGAAGTAGACGCCGCCGAAGCAATGGTCGCGGCTACCGGATAAGCCAAGCGCTAACACTTTATTCTGCAATTTAATTAAAAAAACCCTGTCACGTATCGGTCAGGGTTTTTTCATGTCAGGTGTTAATGTAGGAAGTGCGATCTTAATCATGGATTTAACCGGTACAAGGGCATAGCTTGATTGGCATGCGAGGGAAATTGACGAAATCATAGAGGAGACAGAGCCGTTGGGGGACGGAGAGGAGGGGTTATGATATGAGAAATAGGATAATAATTTTATTTTCACTTACTGTATTAGCGTTGATTTTTTGTCTGTCACTGGTCTGGGAATTCTATCTTGAATTCAATGTGCTACCGGTTTTCGGTTTCAACGTTGTTGTCGAAACGTACAGAGAACATTTAAAAGATATCTTCACGGTAACGGGCTTTGCAGTGATAGCGCTGTTAGCCCCGACGCTTGTTCTACTGCGCCTGAATACACGACGAATAAAAGCAGAAGAGGCGTTTTATCAAAGCGAGGAAAAATTTAAAGGGGTGATGACAGCTTCGCCTGCTGGGATCTTTATTAAGGATCTTAATGGACAGTTTATATATTCCAATCCTGCCCATCGGGCCGCCTACGGCAACGGCGAGGAGACTGTCGGACAAACCGCCTACGACTTCTTTTCGCGAGAACAGGCAGGGATATTTGAGGTCCAGGACCGTGAAGTCATGATTTCGGGGAAGGTAAGGGAATATGAATACGAAAGAACAAGCGAAACCGGTGGGATATTGTTCTTTAATCTGATCAAGTTTCCGATCTTTGATCGTCGTGGAAAGGTTAGCGGAATCGGCGGAATTTCCACCAATATCACGGAACGAAAGCAAGCAGAGCAAATCGTTATCCAGACAATGGACGATTCTGTTCAATCGAATCAGGCTAAGTCTATATTTCTCGCCCACATGAGCCACGAGTTGAGGACACCATTAAATGCTATCATAGGTTTTTCAGGAATGATGGAGGATCGTGTTTTTGGGCCCTTGGGCGATCCCAAGTATGAGGAATATGCCGCTATCATTCGCACCAGCGGCGAGCACTTGCTTTCGTTGATAGACGATGTGCTCGACCTGTCCAAGCTTGAAGCCGGGCGTGTCGAGGTAAAATTAGAACCCATTGATATCGAAGAATTAATTTCAAATTCGATTGCCATCATTCGTGGCCAGGCGATGGCCTTTGACATGAATCTGTATACCGAAATCACCAATAATCTGCCGCACCTTCTTGCCGATCGCCGGATGGTCAAACAGATGCTTCTAAATTTGCTCTCGAACGCGGTTAAATTTACACCAGAGGACGGTGAAATCAAGGTGACGGCTGGTATTGTCCCTGACGGAGGCCTTCAGATCAGCGTCGTTGATACTGGAATCGGTATCGCCGAGAAAGATATTCCCACGGTTCTCACACCCTACGGGCAGGTTGCCTCGGATTCAAAGGCGAAGGGAGCCGGAACAGGAACGGGGCTTGGCCTCCCTCTCGTGGTCGAGTTGTTAAAACTGCATAAGGGCCAGCTTGAGATTAAAAGCGATGTCGATTATGGCACTACCATCTCCTTGATTTTTCCGGTGGAGGCCACACAAGAATATGTTCAAGTTTAAGGCTTTTTGTTCGTTTTTCCACTGATGCCTAAACGGTGGCATTCGAACCCGGAACCCTAAACGCACTTGAAAAGGATACTGATAAGAACTGGACCATTTAGTGGATGGTCAGGTCAACATTGTTAAATTAAATCATAATATAACAAGTGCAAATCAAGACTTGCGTCGTTTCCAGGATTTCGGTGTCTTCGATTTGGCCTTCGCGTCCCAGCCGCCCTGGGTCGCGGCTTTCAGGGAAACACCTGCCTTGTTAAGCCCCAGTTCACTGGCTTCAAGCCTACGGACTTCGTCGCGCAATCTTGCCGCTTCCTCAAATTCCAGATCGGCGGCGGCGGTTTTCATGCGCTCTTCAAGGGCGGCAATATGGCTGCGCAGATTATGGCCGACCAAATGTTTGTCACCCGATACGCCGGTATCGACGGTGACGTAATCTTCTTCATAAACACTGCCCAGAACATCGGTGATATGCGAGCGAATACTTTCGGGCGTGATGCCATGGGCGGCATTGTAGGCTTGCTGTTTTTCGCGTCTGCGGTTGGTCTCACCGATGGCGAAATCGAGGGATGCCGTCATCTTGTCGGCGTAAAGAATGACCCGCCCTTCGACATGACGGGCGGCCCGGCCAATGGTCTGAATCAGCGATGTTTTAGAGCGCAGGAAGCCTTCCTTGTCGGCGTCCAGAATAGCGACCAGGGCGCATTCGGGAATATCCAGGCCCTCGCGCAACAGGTTGATGCCAATCAGCACATCGAATGAGCCTAGGCGCAGGTCGCGAATAATCTCGATGCGTTCCAGGGTGTCGATGTCGGAATGCATATAACGAACACGCACACCATGATCGTGCAGGTATTCGGTCAGGTCTTCGGCCATGCGTTTTGTCAGTGTCGTGACCAGCACGCGCTCGGCCCGGCTGGCACATTCCTTGACTTCTTTTAAAAGATCATCGACCTGGGTTTCGACCGGACGGATGATGCACAGGGGATCGATAAGTCCTGTCGGGCGGATCAGTTGTTCGATAAAAACGCCGCCGGAATGTTCAAGTTCCCACGGCGCAGGAGTCGCCGAAACGAAGATGCTTTGCGGGCGCATGGCGTCCCATTCCTCGTGTTTCAGCGGCCGGTTATCGACACAACTGGGCAGCCGGAAGCCGTATTCCGCCAGGTTCACCTTACGGCTGCGGTCGCCCTTGAACATGCCGCCGATCTGCGGCACGGATACATGACTTTCATCGACAAACAACAGGGCATTTTCGGGCAGATATTCAAACAGCGTCGGCGGCGGTTCGCCGGGATTTCTGCCGGTAAGATAGCGAGAATAGTTTTCGATGCCGCTGCAGAAACCGGTGGTTTCCAGCATTTCAAGATCGAAGGTGGTGCGCTCCTGAATCCGTTGCGCTTCAATCAGGCGGCCTTCTTGCGTCAGATGTAGGACACGGGCTTTCATCTCTGCCTTGATCTTGGGAATGGCTTGCAACAAGGTTGGCCGGGGGGTGACATGGTGGCTGGAGGGATAAACGGTGACGGTTTCCAGGGCCGAGACCTTTTCCCCGGTGAGCGGGTCTATTTCCCAGATTGATTCCAGTTCGTCGCCAAAAAGGGATAGCCGCCAGGCCCGATCTTCATAATGAGAGGGAAACAGCTCCACAACATCGCCACGAACCCGGAACGACCCCCTGGAAAAATCCGTATCATTGCGGCGATATTGCAGTTCGACAAAAGATTTAAGCAGTTCATTGCGGTCGACCTGGGTGCCGGCGACGAGGTCCACCGTCATTTCCGCGTAGGTCTCTGCGTCGCCGATGCCGTAGATGCACGATACCGAGGCGACGATGATGACATCGGGGCGCTCCAGCAAGGCACGGGTCGCCGAATGACGCATACGGTCGATCTGTTCGTTGATGGAGCTGTCTTTTTCGATATAGGTATCGGTGCGTGCGACATAGGCTTCGGGCTGGTAATAATCATAGTACGAGACGAAATATTCGACGGCGTTATCGGGGAAAAACCCCTTCATTTCTCCGTAAAGCTGGGCCGCCAGGGTCTTGTTGTGGGCCATGATCAGAGCCGGTCGCTGCAGGTTGGCTATGGTGTGGGCAACGCTGAAGGTCTTTCCCGATCCGGTAACGCCAAGCAGAACCTGATCGCGCTCTCCCGCTTCTATACCCTTTGTCAGCGCCGCGATGGCTTGCGGTTGATCACCGGCGGGCGTGAAGTCCGAGACCAGACGGAACGGTTTTCCGCCTTTAACGGGCGGACGTTTTTTGCCTATGAAAAGGGGGCTCGTGGAAGCGCTGCTCATGCCTAGTTTTATAAGCGCGGAGCGTTCGGGAAGCTAGAGCAATTCCCATCCGGCGAAAACCGGAATTTCCTGAAAGTGTATTTTGTTTTGCGGTTCCTGTTTATGATGGCCCTTATGACTGATCGTGTTTTATTTCCGGCTTCGGCGATGCCCGATGACGACTGGTGGGGTGCTCTCTGGCCAGACCCGAAGGGCACTCTGGTTAATATCGGTATAACGCCGGGCATGACGGTCATCGACCTGTGTTGTGGAAATGGCTATTTCACGGTTCCACTGGCCTCCCTTGTCGGAACGCCCGGCAGGGTCGTCGCCATCGACCTGGATGCAGATATGCTGGCGACGGCGCGTTCGCGTATGGGGCAGGCCGTCGATAAGGTGTCGGCAGCCGCTTGCGCGTGGATCGTGGCAGATGCCACCATGATCGATGAGATCTTATTGGATGAGGACAAGGCCGACGCCTTGATTATAGCCAACACATTCCATGGCGTGCCTGATCAGGCCGCCCTATCGGCAAGTGTCGCCGGGGTGTTAAAACCGGGTGGTGCTTTTATTGTTATTAACTGGCATGCACATCCTCGCGAGCAAACGGTTGTTTTGGGGCAGGCCCGGGGGCCTAAAGAAGAAATGAGAATGACCCCCCAAGATGTCGAGCAAGTGGTGGCCGCCGCCGGATTTGTTGTTGGGGATATAATTGAGCTGCCGCCCTACCACTACGCCGCCGTGTTCCATGTTGCACAGGCGCGGACAAGGGATTAAATTGCCCTCGGATTTCCTTATGCTCGCTTAAAAATGGATCAGAAAAATGCCCTTTATTGCTTCCCGTCTTTCCCGCATCAAACCGAGCCCGACCATTGCCGTGGCCACCAAGGCACGTGAGCTTAAAGCCGCGGGTCGTGATGTTATTGGCCTGGGCGCCGGGGAGCCTGATTTTGATACTCCCGAGCACATCAAGGAAGCCGCCAAGGCGGCACTGGAGCGGGGCGAAACAAAATACACCGCCGTCGCCGGAACGCCGGAACTGCGCCAGGCCATCGTCGATAAACTGAAGCGCGATAACGATCTGGAGTATACCACCGAGCAGATTTCCGTCGGTTGCGGCGGCAAGCAGAATATCTACAACGCCATGATGGCGACGCTAAATCCCGGTGACGAGGTTATCATCCCGGCCCCTTACTGGGTGTCGTACCCCGACATCACCTTGCTGGCCGAAGGCACACCGGTGTTTGTCGATTGTCCGCCAGAGGCTGGTTTCAAGCTGACCCCAGATGCACTGGAAGCGGCGATCACGCCAAAAACCAAATGGTTAATCCTGAATTCTCCATCCAACCCGACCGGTGCAGGATACGGTTTTGAGGATATGAAGGCGCTGACCGATGTGCTGCTGAGGCACGAACATGTCTGGGTGATGACGGATGACATGTACGAACATCTGGTCTATGACGATTTTGTATTTGTCACCCCGGCCCAGGTCGAACCGGCCCTGTTTAACCGCACGTTGACCCTGAATGGTGTGTCGAAGGCCTATTGCATGACCGGATGGCGCGTCGGATATGCGGCGGGGCCTGACGAAATCATCAAGGCCATGAACAAGATACAGTCGCAAAGCACGACCCATACGGCATCGGTCTCACAGGCCGCCGCCGTGGCCGCCCTGAATGGCCCGCACGACTTCATCGCCGAACATAATGCTGTCTTCATGGAACGCCGGGACTTGGTTGTTTCCATGCTCAATCAGGCCGCCGGGTTGTCGTGTCCAAAACCGGTGGGGGCTTTTTATGTTTATCCGTCCTGTGCTGGCATGATCGGAAAAACGACACCAGAGGGCAAGACGTTGGAAAACGATGAAGATGTCGTCGCCTATTTTCTGGAAAGCGAAGGTGTCGCGTCCGTTCACGGTGCGGCGTTTGGTTTGTCGCCACACTTCCGGGTCAGTTATGCGACTTCGACGGAATTGTTGAAAGAGGCTTGTATGCGTATTCAACGGGCCTGTGCCGCCTTGAAATAGAGAAACCTGCCGTTATCTTTAGGTTGGTCGATGGGGTTATTTTTCCTTGGACTCCAATAGGCCAGAGTCCTAATCTTGACGTTGACGTCTTTTGTCGGGCGCTCACACTTTAGCGCCCGAATGCGTCCGTTGTTGGAAACCAACCTGGAGGCGCTGTCATGACTAAAACCCCATCTGGGCCCCGCGTGGCGGCTCTTGTCGGCCCATACTTAAGTGGCAAAACGGCGCTGCTGGAAAGTATTTTACTGCTCTGCAAATCCATAAACCGCAAAGGCAATGCCAAGGAAGGCTACAGCGTCGGCGATGGATCTGCAGAATCAAAATCCCGCGATATGGGCACGGAATTGAGCGTTGCACAGGCCCAATACATCGGCGAAAAATGGTCATTTATAGATTGCCCGGGTTCTATCGAACTCATCCAGGAAACTTATAACGCCCTGATGGTGGTCGATTGCGCGGTCATTGTCTGTGAACCGGAAATCGACAAGGCGCTTACCATTTCACCGTTATTAAAATTCCTCGACGATCATCAAATTCCCCACATAATTTTCATCAACAAAATGGACAGTGCGTCGGTCGGTGTTAAGGCGACGCTTGAGGCCCTGCAGGCGGTTTCCCAGCGACCATTGGTTTTGCGGGAAATACCCATGCGCGATGGAGATACCGTAAGCGGTCACGTCGATCTGGTCAGTGAGCGTGCCTTCGGATGGCAGGAAGGAAAACCATCGAATCTGATGAAAATCCCCGAGTCCATTGAAATTCGTGAACATGACGCACGCTCTGAAATGCTTGAGACTCTGGCCGATTTTGATGACGCGTTGCTGGAGGAGCTGCTCGAAGACATTGCGCCGTCAAAAGATGAAATATATCAGAACCTGACCCGGGACTTTCAGCAAGACAGCATTGTCCCGGTATTTTTTGGCTCTGCCGAAAATGATAACGGCGTCAATCGCCTGATGAAGGCGCTGCGTCACGAGGCTCCTGAAGCCGAGCAGACGGCCGGGCGCCTGGGCTTGGATAAAGGCGCTGAGTGTGCGCAGGTTTTCAAGACCATATATGCCGGACACGCAGGCAAACTTTCTTACGCGCGGATTTTCTCGGGCTCCATCAATGACGGCTCGGATCTCAATGGTGCGCGGGTCAGTGGTGTTTACGGGCTGCTTGGCCAGAAGCAAATCAAACAGGATACGAGCGTGGCCGGCGAAGTGGTGGCGTTGGGACGCCTGGAGAACGCCGAAACTGGAATGACGTTGGGCGAGGGTGGCGGCAAGGTGGCGGCTTTCTGGCCAGTTCCGCTGAGTCCATTGTTTTCAATGGCGGTTCATGCAAAAAATCGCGCCGACGAGGTTAAATTGTCGACTGTTCTGGCAAAACTGGTCGAGGAAGACCCATCCCTTGGTGTCGAACTAAGTCAGGATAGCGGCGAATTGTTGCTTTGGGGGCAGGGCGAAATGCATCTGCTGATCGCCATCGACCGTATGGCCAATCGCTTTAATATGTCTGTCACAGTCAGCCTTCCGAAAGTTCCCTACAAGGAAACCATCACCAAGCCTGCAACCCAGCACGCCCGCCATAAGAAACAAAGTGGGGGGCATGGTCAGTTCGGCGATGTGCATCTGGAAATCAAACCATTGGCGCGGGGGTCTGGCTTTAACTTTGCCGATACGATCACCGGCGGCGTCGTGCCGAAGCAATATATTCCCGCCGTTGAACACGGTATCAATGACTATATGAAACGGGGGCCGTTGGGATTTCCCGTCGTTGATATCGCCGTTACCCTGACCGATGGGCAGTTCCATGCCGTGGACAGTTCTGAAATGGCATTCCGGGCGGCGGCGCAATTGGGTATGCGCACGGCCATGCCCAATTGCCATCCGGTGTTGTTGGAACCTATTTGCAAGGTCGAAATTTCCTTACCCAACGAATTTACCTCGAAAATCCAGCGTCTGGTCAACGCCCGCAGGGGGCACATACTCGGCTTCGATGCCAAGCACGATTGGCAGGGTTGGGATCAGGTATCCGTTCAGCTACCGCAATCGGAAATGCACGACCTGATTATTGATTTGCGTTCGATGACTTTGGGGATCGGTACCTTTAACTGGAGTTTCGATCACTTGCAGGAATTTGTCGGCAAGCAAGCCGATCAAGTTGTTTCCGCTCGGGCGGTGCGGAACGCTTGAGAGGGGAATAGAAAAATGCCGGACCCGAAGGTCCGGCAAGTTCAACAGGGAGGTTTTTCGTCAAAAGACGAAGGGGCCGGTTGTCTGGGGGGGGGGGGGAGTAGACGTCCGGTCCCTTACCGACACTGAGACTTAAATAAAGTGCCAATGTCGAATGCTTATTACCATTCTAATATAATGATGTTCTAATATATGTCCAGCAAATTTTATAAATTATTAAAAAAAAGCCGGACCCATAAAGGGTCCGGCGAGTTTAACAGGGAGGTTTCACGTCGGGAGGACGTAAGGAACTACATGAGGCAGTCCCTTTTTTCGAGCGTTGCGCTCAAAACTGTGTGTAATGCTGCACTGCAACATCGCATGATCAGAATATAAGGTGAGCCGAGCGTGATCACCATTCACAATTTGACATTACAGCTATGTTATTCATGCATAGCTAGTAAAAAACTTTTAATATCAATAAGTTAAATGATTATGCGGGAGGATTTAGGGGGCTTATTATTATAATTATTATTTGTCCAGCCGCCTGTGCCTTTTGCTGTGCATTAAATCGTCTTCGTCAATGCGGCGGATCAGATAATCCCGAAAAACGGCGATTCTCTTCATGTTTTTAAGTTCTTCGGGATAAACGAAGTAGGCGTCGATATGCGGGCCCACCATTTCGGGCAGAACCTCCACCAGCTTGGATGATTCCCGCTGCATGTAATCGGGCAGGGCACCGATGCCCAGTCCCCCTTCGACGGCGCGAAAAATACCGTAGATGGAATTGACCCGCAGGGCTGCCTGACGGGGCTTCTGATCTTTTTTCAAACCCACATCAAGCAACCAATTAACTTTTTCGATGGGCGGGTGGGCATCTTCCCCGTAAACGATGAGTTTGTGCTGATCCAGATCGCCAGGAGTTTTTGGAATTCCGTACTGTTTCAGATATTCAGGGCTGGCGAAATTCTTGAAGGGCATGTTCATCAGATGGCGTTGAATAAGGTCTCCCTGGGTCGGGGGGGACATACGGATGGCGACATCGGCCCCACGCATGGAAAGGTCGAGGTCGAGGTCTGAAAGGATCAGCGAGACTTCTATCCCAGGGTAACGGTTCAAAAACTCGGCCATCCGCGGGGTCAGCCAGACCGAGCCGAAAGCGACGGTCGTGGTAATTGTTAAAGGCCCTTCCGGGCTATGCTTTGTATTGCTGATACGTTGTTGGACAAGAGCCAGCTTATTGTAAACGTCGTGGGCTTCGCGAAATAAAAGCTCGCCCTGTTCGGTCAAAATCAGGCCGCGGGCGTGGCGGTGAAACAAGGGTACGTTCAGGGTTGCTTCCAGTGCGCTGACTTGTCGGCTGACCGCTGATTGCGACAAGTTCAGCACATCACCGGCATGGGTGAGGCTGCCTGCTTCGGCGACGGCATGAAAGACGCGTAGCTTATCCCAATCCATAGTGCCATTAAGTCCCGTGTTCTGCTAAAAATTTCTCAACCTCAAGGGCGGCCATGCAGCCGGTTCCTGCGGCTGTTACGGCTTGACGGTAAATTTTATCCTGTACGTCGCCAGCGGCGAAAACACCGGGAATATTGGTTTGGGTGGTGCCGGGCTTGGTCAAAATATAATTTTCGTTGTCCATCTCGATCTGGTCTGAAAACAGTTCCGTGTTCGGGGTGTGCCCAATGGCGACGAAGACCCCGTCCAGGGCAAGTTCCGAAAGCGCGCCGGTCTTAACGTTCTTGATCCGCGCCCCGGTGACACCCGGTGGATTATCCTGGCCTAAAATTTCATCCAGTACGCTATCCCAGATAATCTCAATTTTAGGATTGGCAATCGCGCGCTCCTGCAGGATTTTTTCCGAGCGCAATGCGTCACGGCGATGGATCAGGGTAACCTTGGATGCGTGGTTGGTAAGATAAATCGCTTCCTCTACAGCGGTATTGCCGCCGCCGATAACGCAGACTTCTTTTCCACGAAAGAAAAAGCCGTCACAGGTGGCGCAGGCGGAAACCCCAAACCCCATGTATTTTTCTTCCGATGGCAGGCCCAGCCAACGGGCTTGTGCGCCAGTGCAAATAATTAAACTATCGCCGGTATAAGTGGTGCCGGAATCACCTGTCAGGACGAAGGGGCGCTTGGAAAGATCGGCCTTGATAATAATATCATCGAATAATTTTGTGCCGACGTTTTCGGCCTGCTCCTGCATGGCGATCATTAAGTCAGGCCCTTGAACGGCATGCGCAAAGCCGGGATAGTTTTCGACCTCTGTCGTGATGGTCAATTGGCCGCCCGGCTGCAGGCCTTTAACCAGGATCGGTTCAAGGCTGGCGCGGGCGGCGTAAATGGCGGCTGTGTAACCGGCCGGGCCGGAGCCCAGAATAAGGGCCTTGGTGTGGTGGGTTTCAGACATGGCGGGGCGACTTCCTGACAAAATAAAAAAGGCTCCCTAAAATAGAAAGGGTTTGAAGGCGACGCCAGTGTTCTTTGACTTCGGCGGCTTCCATTGTAATATAATTACTCAAATCAAAGGCTCCGGAGGCTGTCCTGAATACGAAAGAACCAAAAAAGGTCAAACTTGACCAAATCGACCAGCGCATTTTGCACGATTTGCAGGCCGATGGTCGTATTACCAACGTGCAATTGGCCGAAAACGCCGGTATTTCGGCGCCGCCGTGCTTAAGAAGGGTGCGCGCCCTGGAAGATGACGGGTTTATCCTTGGTTATCATGCCGAAATTGCCCCGGCCCGACTCGATTTCAAAGAGATGTTTTTCGCCCTAGTTGGCCTGTCATCGCAGGCCCAGTCTGTATTGCAAGGATTCGAAGACCGGGTCGCCGATTGGCCCGAAGTCCGCGAATGTCACATGATTCGCGGTGGTGGTGATTTTTTGCTCAAAATTGTCGCCCGTGACAAGGAACAGCGAGATGCCCTGACCATGAAGCTGACGGCGGCGGACAACGTTATAAAAGTCACCACACTGGAAACCATCCGCACCTCGAAACATCAACCCGGGGTGCCTATCGACATTGTCCGATAATAAGGAAGATAAAGTAAAAGCAAAGTGGCCAACCCTGCCGAACGGGAGCGTTGACTGGGTAAGCGTGTTTCAGCACCCGGTAAACGGGTTTATGGTCATTGTCGAGCAAGCCGATAGCAAAGAAAAACTAAAAGCCTGCATGAATGCCATCGTTAACGCCCTGTTTTCACGGGACAGCGACGCCATTGTCCGGCGCTCGTTTCTTGCTTCGATTAAAGAAATTTTTGCCAAAGGCGGTGGCAACCTGTCGCCCCTAAAGGCCAAGATCAACCTGCTGCTTGGCCGTATCATGTACGACCGCGAGGAAAGGGCGCAATTGTACGCTAAACAACTGGCCAAAAGCCAAAACGGCGAGACGGAACAGCGTCTGAAGGAAGACGATCCCCTGCAGGTGCTAAAGGATCTTTAATTGCCGCGACATGAAGACGCTATGGGGGTCTTCTATGTAATCCGCAAAAGGCTGGCATATCTCGAAGCCATATTGAAAATACAAGGCCCTGGCCGGCGCGAAGGCTTGCATGGAACCGGTCTCCAGACTTAAGCGTTCATAGGCGCGCTTATGGCCTTCATTAATGATGTGCTCCAGCATGAAAGAGGCGACGCCTTTACCTCGGTGTGCCGGTACCGTGCGCATGGATTTAATTTCGCCGTGCGTGGGATCGAGTTCTTTAAGTGCTGCGCAGGCCAACAAAGTGCTGTCGTCCCAGACAGTCCAGAATGTATTTTCCGGGCCGCGTAAGGCCTCAAGATCAAGGGCGTGCACGCTTTCAGGCGGCGAGTGCTTGGCCATGTCATCAAGATGATCGCCCAGCAACTTGGCGATTTCTGGGCCACGCAGATCGTCTTCCCGGATCAACATTGAGCGGGGCTCCGCTTTATTTGTAATCAACCTTGATGATTTCGTAGAATTTGGAACCACCGGGGCTAACCACTTCGATGCTGTCACCCAGGGATTTGCCAATCAGGGCGCGGGCCAGGGGGGCGGTGATAGACAGGCGGCCATTGTTGACGTCCGCTTCGTGGGTGCCGACGATCTGGTAGCTGGATTCGGCGTCGGTTTCCTCGTCGGCCAACTCCACGCTCGCCCCAAAGCGTACCACATCACCGGACAGGGCCGCTGGGTCAATGATTTCGGCCAGGGAAATGATCGATTTAAGTTCGGACAGGCGGCCTTCGACAAAGCTCTGGCGTTCACGGGCCGCGTGGTATTCGGCGTTTTCCTTAAGGTCGCCATGTTCGCGGGCAATGGCGATGGCCTTGATGATGGCCGGGCGTTCGTCTTCTAACAGACGGCGTTGCTCTGCTTCGAGCCTGAGCACGCCTTCCTTGGTCATTGGTAATTTTTCCATAAGCTTCAAATCCGAAACAAAAAATTTAATCCGCGCCTACTACCTTTGCAGGCCGCGCCAACAATCAGGGCATTCTTGAGTGTTAGAACGAGGGTGTAAAGTATGATTGTAACGGCGCAACTTCAAGTCCGTCGTCACATAAGGCTTCAATGCCGCCAACCGCCGCCGCGGCCCCTGCCATGGTCGTATAATAGGGAATGTTGTTGGTCAGGGTCGAGCGGCGAATGGAATAGCTGTCTTCGATGGCCTGGGCCCCTGCGGTGGTATTGAAAACCAGTTGCACATCGCCCGAAATGATCGCATCGACGCAATGGGGGCGACCTTCCAGAACTTTGTTGATGTGTTCCACGTCGAGGCCTTGTTCGCTTAAATATTTCGATGTGCCGCCGGTGGCAAGCAGCTTGAAGCCGCGTGCCGCCAAACGCCGGGCCAGTTCGCAGACCGCTTCCTTGTCTTTGTCTTTGACCGAAATGAAGACCGTTCCCGCCGTTGGTACCTGCATGCCTGCGCCCAGTTGCGATTTGGCGAAGGCGCGCCCGAAATCCGTATCCAGCCCCATCACTTCGCCGGTGGATTTCATTTCGGGCCCTAAAATAATGTCGACGCCGGGGAAGCGCTGGAACGGGAACACCGCTTCCTTGACCGCCACGTGGGCTCGTTTCGGGGTTTCGTGAATATCGAAATTGGCAAGCTTCTCGCCGGCCATCACACGGGCGGCGATTTTGGCGATGGGAATGCCGGTTGCCTTGGCGACGAAGGGCACGGTGCGGCTGCCGCGGGGATTGACTTCCAGAATATAGATATCGTCTCCCTTGACGGCGAACTGTACGTTCATCAGGCCGACTACGTTAAGGGCCAGGGCGAGGGCCGTGGTTTGAACCTTGATTTCGGCGATGATGTCGTCGGACAACGAATAAGGCGGCAACGAGCAGGCCGAATCGCCTGAATGGATACCGGCTTCTTCAATATGCTGCATGATCCCGGCGACGAAGACTTCCCCGCCGTCGGACACCGCGTCCACATCGATCTCGATGGCGTCTTGCAGGTAACTGTCCAGCAACACCGGACTCCCAGACGATACCTTGACGGCGGTTGTCATGTAGCGGTTCAGGGACTGGTGATCGTGGACGATTTCCATGGCCCGCCCGCCGAGTACGTAAGACGGCCTGACGACCAGCGGGAAGCCGATCTTGTCGGCGACGATGGTTGCTTCCTCGTTCGAGCGGACGATGCCGTTGGCCGGTTGTTTAAGTTTCAGCCCATGCAGCAGGGTCTGGAAGCGCTCACGGTCTTCGGCCAGGTCGATGGCGTCCGGGCTGGTGCCCAGAATGGGAATGTCGGCGGCTTCCAGCGCTTCGGCGAGCTTTAGCGGCGTCTGCCCACCAAGCTGCACGATAACGCCCAGAAACTCTCCGTTTGACTGCTCGACCCGGATCAGCTCGATGACATCTTCGGCGGTCAGCGGCTCGAAGTAGAGCCTGTCTGATGTATCGTAATCCGTGGACACGGTTTCCGGGTTGCAGTTGACCATGATCGACTCATATCCCGCTTCCTTGATGGAATAGGCGGCGTGGACGCAGCAATAATCGAATTCGATGCCCTGGCCGATGCGGTTGGGGCCACCGCCAAGGATGACGACTTTTTTACGGCTTGAGGGTTCGGATTCGCATTCGGGCGGGTTGACACCGTCGCCTTCGTAGGTGGAATACATGTAGGGGGTCTTGGCCGGAAATTCGCCGCCGCAGGTGTCGACCCGTTTGTATACCGGATGGACGTTCAGGGTGCGGCGAATACGGGCGATGTCGCGGCCCTTGCAGCCGATCAGCTCGGCCAACCGGTCGTCGGAAAAACCCATTTTCTTGAGCTTGTGCAGGCTCGGCGCATCCTTGGGCAGGCCGCTCTCTTTAATTTTTTCCTCAGTGGCGACGATGTGTTCGATCTGGGCCAGAAACCACGGATCGTATTTCGACGCGGCCTGTATTTCATCAAGCGTCAAACCGTGGCGGAAGGCCTGGGCGATGACCAGCAGGCGGTCCGGGCTGGGGATCGTCAGGGCCAGCTTGACCGCATTTTTGTCGCCGCCTTCCGCACCCTCGATATGGATTTCATTGAGGCCGGTTAAACCCGTCTCCATGGAACGCAGGCCCTTTTGCAGGGATTCGGCAAAGGTCCGGCCAATGGACATGGCCTCGCCGACAGATTTCATGGCTGTGGTCAAAAGCGCGTCGGTGCCGGGGAATTTCTCGAACGTGAAGCGGGGAATTTTTGTCACCACATAATCGATGGTCGGCTCGAAACTGGCGGGCGTAATGCCGGTGATGTCGTTCATCAACTCATCAAGGGTGTAGCCGATGGCCAGCTTGGCGGCGACCTTGGCAATCGGAAAACCGGTGGCCTTCGATGCCAGCGCGCTTGAGCGCGACACCCGTGGGTTCATTTCAATGACAATCAGGCGACCGGTTTCCGGATTGACTGCGAACTGCACGTTCGATCCCCCCGTATCGACGCCTATTTCGCGCAAAACCGCGATCGAGGCATTGCGCATGATCTGGTATTCTTTGTCGGTCAATGTCAGCGCCGGGGCGACGGTGATGCTGTCCCCGGTGTGCACACCCATGGGGTCGACATTTTCAATGGAGCAAATGATGATGACGTTGTCCGCTTTGTCGCGGACCACTTCCATCTCATATTCTTTCCAGCCCAGCACCGATTCCTCGACCAGCACTTCGGTCACCGGGGATGCGTCCAGGCCGCCCGCGACAATTTCTTCGAACTCGGCGGTATTGTAGGCGATGCCGCCGCCGATGCCGCCCATGGTGAAGCTGGGACGGATAATCATCGGCAGGCCAATATCGGCCATGGCGGCGCGGGCTTCATCCATGTCTTTAACGACGTGGCTGCGCGGGCAATCCAGGCCGATTTTCTCCATGGCGTCGCGGAACAACTGGCGATCTTCGGCCTTGGCGATGACCTTCGAGTTGGCACCGATCAACTCGACATCGTATTTTTCAAGAACTCCGGCGGCCTCAAGGTCCATGGCCGCGTTCAGCGCCGTCTGCCCGCCCATGGTCGGCAGCACCGCGTCGGGGCGTTCCCTGGCGATGATTTTCTCCAGCATATCCACCGTAATCGGCTCGATATAGGTGGCGTCGGCCATATCCGGGTCGGTCATGATGGTGGCCGGATTGGAATTAACCAAAATCACCCGGTAACCCTCTTCCTTCAGCGCCTTGCAAGCCTGCGCCCCGGAATAATCAAACTCACACGCCTGACCAATAACAATGGGCCCGGCGCCGATAATCATGATGGATTTTATGTCTGTTCTTTTGGGCATGGGTTAGGTCACCACGGAAATAACATTAATGTCGTCATTGTCCCCGCGCTCATCGTCATTCCGGCGAAAGCCGGAATCCAGAGACGCCAGAAAAAGAACTGGACTCCGGCTTTCGCCGGAGTGACGGGAGGGGGTAGGGGTGAAATGGGCGTTAGTATCTTTGGACATTAGCTGAGACCTAACAATACTTTTACGGCTTGGATAGCTACTTCTACCAATGCATGGAGGCCTTCTTCTGCATAACTCGCATAGACATTGTAGAGCGGGGCTAGAAGCATCCCGGATGCTGCTCCTACAAGAATTCGGCTTTTCTTGATGTATTCCATGCCATTTTGTAGAGGAGTAAGAACTGGTTCCTTTTCTTCAGGCCCTTGTTCATTGCTTTTTTCAATGGCATTGATGACATTGTTTAGAGCCTCTTCAGCCTGAAGATACTCTTGACTGTTATGGTTTAGGGTAACAATGCGATTTGATGCCGGGATGATTCCCTCTACGTGTAACCCTTGATTGTCGGTTTCGTTTTTAACGTGTTTTGGGGTGCTTTTTTCATTTGGACAGACGTGATCCAAAAAGGTTTCAACTAACTCAAATTTTGCCGGGATTTTTTTGTCTTCATAATTATTAATTATGTTGAAGAACCCTTCATTAACGATTTTGTGAGTATTTTCAGGTGTTTCATATAAACAGCTTTCCTTATCTTTTTTGCGTTCCTCAACATAGAATTTTGCCCGGTCTGTAATTTGGTATGTTAGTCCAGAAAATTTTCTAGGTACTTCAATAAAAAAATCGCGTGATAGAAATTCTGAATAAATAATCTCTTTTAGTTTTGAAACTTTAAGAGTTAAGCCAAAATTCCAGTTAAAATTAAAATAAAAATCCTTTTCTAGTAATGGGTCATTTGTTTTTGTTTTATTAAAATTTTGTAAATACATCGAATAATCATTATAGAAACGCATAACTAAGTAATCCATGATGTAAACCCACTCATCTTCTGGTATGAATTCTGGGCGTGACATCAGCAATTCTCCCCCATCATCTCAACAAACCGCTCGAACAGATAATGACTATCCTGCGGACCGGGTGAGGCTTCGGGGTGGTATTGGACCGAGAAGGCTTTTTTGCCTTCGATGCGCAGGCCTTCCAGAGTGCCGTCGAACAGAGACGTGTGGGTCTCTATGACGCCCTTGGGCAGGCTGTCGCGCTCGACCACGAAGCCGTGGTTCTGGCTGGTGATTTCGACCTTGCCGGTTTTCAGGTCCTTGACCGGGTGATTGGCGCCCCTGTGGCCCATGTGCATCTTGGTGGTCTTGGCGCCCATGGCCAGGGCCATCATCTGGTGGCCCAGACAAATCCCAAACAGCGGCATATCGACATCGAGAATGGCCTTGATCATCGGCACGGCGTATTCACCGGTTGCCGCCGGGTCGCCGGGGCCGTTGGCCAGGAACACGCCGTCGGGTTTATGGCCGAGGATGTCCTCAAACGTGGTATCGCCGGGCACCACGGTGACCTTGCAGCCAGCGGCGGCCAGACACCGTAAAATGTTCTTCTTGGCCCCGAAATCCACCGCGACGACGTGGTGTTTGGGGTCTTTTTGCGTGGCGTAACCGCTATCGATGGCCCATGCCGCCTGATCCCAACTGTAGGTTTGGGTGCAACTGACTTCCTTGGCCATGTCCGTGCCTTTAAGGCTGGGCCAGGCCAGCGCCATGGCTTGCAGGGCCTTGATGTCGATGTCCTCGTTGGCGTCGCTCAAGTGGATCAGCACGCCGCGCGGCGCGCCCTTATCGCGAATGTGCCGGGTCAGCCTGCGGGTATCGACGCCGGTGACGCCGACCAGCTGGTGTTTTTTCAGCCAGTTGTCCAGATGTCCCGCCGCCCGCCAGTTGGCAGGGTCGGTGATGTCTTCGCGCAAAATGCAGCCACGCACCGCCGGGGTGTCGGTCTCGATATCATCATCGTTAACGCCGACATTGCCGATGTGCGGGAAGGTGAAGGTGACGATCTGGCCGGCGTAACTGGGGTCGGTGAGGATTTCCTGATAGCCGGTCAGCGATGTGTTGAAGCAGATTTCGCCGATGGCTACGCCTTCGCTGCCAGCCCCGCGGCCCCAGAAAACCTGACCGTCTTCAAGAACAACGGCGGCGTTGGCTCCGGGAGGCCGGGCGTCGTGAAGCGGCTGCGCTGCGGTAGGGGCCTCAGACATGGTGTCTGCCGTCCTTGATATGTTGAAGTTGCAAGTGTTTAAGCAATACGCCCGGTAACGTCAAGTGCTCCGCTGTTGGCAAGTGATTGCCTTTTCGGTCCGGTTTCTGTAACGTCACCCGTCCCTTGAATTGCAGGAAGAATTTACATGTTGCGCACGCGCATAAGCGACGCCCTGAAGGTAGCGATGAAGTCGAAGGAGACCCACGTCGTTTCTACCATCCGCTTGATCATGGCGGCGCTAAAAGATCGGGACATTGCCGCCCGTCCAAAGGGAAATGGCGATGGTATCGGCGACGATGAAATCCTTTCCATGTTGCAATCGATGATTAAACAACGCCGCGAAAGCGTTGAAATGTATGAAAAAGGCGGTCGCACAGAATTGGCCGCACAGGAAGCCAGCGAAATCGGGATTATCCAGACCTTCCTGCCCGAGCAAATGGATGACGCGGCCTTAAGCGCCGCCGTTCAGGAAATCGTCAAGGAAGCCGGGGCCAAGACCCTGAAAGACATGGGCAGGATTATGGGGCTGTTGAAAGAACGCTACGCCGGTCAAATGGATTTTTCCAAGGCCAGCACCCAGGTCAAAAACCAGCTTTCCTGAGCGCAAATCAAGACCCCTGTGGATTAAACTCTGCATAAGTTGGTGGATAAAAGGCGAATCTGCCTGTAGGTCGTCGCACCCTGTCGGTTTAAAATCATCTATAGAGTATGAATTCGATCGTCTTTCTATCAGCAGGACCGCCCGGATATGGCCTTTTCGCCGCAGTTTCTTGATGAGTTGCGCCTTCGCACCGGCCTCGCCGATCTGGTCGGCAAGCGCGTGCGGCTGACCCATAAGGGCAACGAGCATCAGGGTTTGTGTCCCTTCCATAAAGAAAAGTCGCCGTCTTTCACCCTGAACGAGGAAAAGGGCTTCTATCACTGCTTTGGCTGCGGCGCCCACGGCAGCGCCATCGACTTTGTTATGAACATGGATGGCCTGTCGTTCCCCGAAGCCGTCGAGCGGCTGGCCGCCGACGCCGGTATGGAAGTCCCCATGGATACCCCGCAGGAGCGTGAGAACGCCAAAAGGCGGCAGACATTATATGATGTGATGGAGGCGGCGGCGGCGTTCTTCGAGCGCATTTTGCGCATGCCCGAAGGCCGGGCGGCGCTGGATTATGTGAAAAGCCGGGGGCTGGATGATACGATCATCACCAAATTCCGCTTGGGCTTCGCCCCGGGCGGGCGCGGCGCTTTAAAGACGGCGCTGCGCCATGAAAACATCACCGACGAGCAGATGATCGCTGGCGGTCTTTTGATTCAGCCGGAAGACGAAAATCGCGATTCCTATGATCGCTTTCGCGACCGGGTGATTTTCCCGATTACCGACAAGCGGGGCCGGGTCATCGCCTTCGGCGGCCGGATCATGGCCGGGGACGACGACAAAAAGCTCGCCAAGTATCTGAACTCGCCGGAAACTGCGCTGTTTCACAAAGGCGATGTTCTGTACAATCTGGCTCATGCTGCGGCTGCGGCGCGCCAGCACGGCACGGTCATCGTTACCGAAGGTTATATGGATGTCATCGCCCTGGCCCAGGCCGGGTTTGAGCATGCCGTCGCGCCGTTGGGAACCGCCCTCACCGAACAGCAGATCACCGAACTGTGGAAGTTGGTGCGCGAGCCGGTATTATGCTTCGATGGCGATAATGCCGGCGTTCGTGCGCAGGCACGTGCCGCGGAACGGGCGCTGGCCCTGCTCAAGCCCGGTTATGGCTTGCGTTTCGCCACGTTGCCAGTGGGTGAAGACCCGGACAGCCTGATCGCCGCCAAGGGGGCACAAGCCATGGCTGACCTTCTTGAGCAGGCCGAGCCCTTGTCGGAGGTGTTGTGGAAGCTGGAAACCGGTGGCAGGTTGCCAAAAACGCCGGAACAGAGGGCTTCCGTGCAAAAAGCGCTGGAAGATCATGCCCGTTCCATCGCCGATCCGACCGTGCGGGCGCATTTTTCGAAGAATTTCCGTGACCGCCTCTGGGCCGCCTCTGGAAATAGTAACAAAGGCGGGAAATGGGGCGGCAGGGGGGCTAAAACGACCGCCCCGACCATGGGGATTGGGCTCGGCGCTGCTTCAGGGGCTAAAATAGACGCCCATACCCTGCAAGAACGCATATTAATCGCCACTCTTTTGAACCATCCGGGGCTTTATGACGCCGTCGGGGAACACCTTGGCGGGGTGTCATTTTCGGCTCCCGGCCTTGACAATCTACGTCAGGAAGTTCTAAAGACCTTGGCCGGGGAGCCGGACCTTGACTCTGACGGTGTGAAACGCCACCTCAAAGAGAATGGTTATTCGGAATTCATGGATTTTGTTTTGATGCCTGAGGTGCTTGCCAACGCTTTTTTTGTTAAACCGGGGACGGACATCGATACGGCCATGGAAGGCTGGGAAGAGATGTACGCTCTATATAAAAACACGGATCTGGGGATCGAAATTCAACAGGAGCGCAACCGTCTGAAAGATGATATGTCTTCTGAAAACTTCAATCGGTTCAATTCGTTATCTGAACAAAAGATGGAAGCGTCAAAAGGCATTGAAGAAAATCAGGCGAGCCGCACCAAAAGTTAAAGTTTGAACGCAAATAGTCTGGATGGCGCTGTTAAGATTAATGGCAGCGACAGTCTGGACAGGGGTTGTTATTTTATAAAGCGCCCCTTGAAGCAATGATTTAAGAAGGTATAGATGGCGACTAAATCTACTGCCACAGCGGAAAAAACCACTCAGGCTGAAGAAAGCACAGACGGGCCCCTGCTGGACACGCTGGGTGCTTCCGTTAAAAAAATGCTGGCTAAGGGCAAGGAGCGCGGTTTCGTCACCTATGACGAGCTTAATTCGGCGCTGCCCCCTGAACAGGTCTCTTCCGAGCAAATCGAAGACACCATGACCCAACTTTCCGAGATGGGCATCAACGTCGTTGAGAGTGAAGACAGCGAAGAAGCGAACAAAGACGAAGTCGAAGAAGAAAAAACAGAAAAAGCCAGCGGCAACGTCGATGAGAGCGATCTTGGCCGCACCGATGATCCGGTACGTATGTACCTGCGCGAAATGGGCTCGGTCGAATTACTTTCCCGCGAAGGCGAAATCGCCATCGCCAAGCGCATCGAGGCCGGTCGGGAAATGATGATTGGCGGTATCTGCGAAAACCCGCTGACCATCCGCGCCATCGTTGAATGGCACGACGCGCTGCTTGATGAAAAAATGTTGCTGCGGGATATCATCGATCTTGACGCCACCCACGGCGGCGGCCCAGGGCAACCGCCGAAGAATGCCCCCACCGCAGACAATCCCACTGGTTCTGTTGCAACAACCGCGACACCGGTAGAAGCGGGGGCCACAGAGTCCAAACCCGCTAATGATGATCAGGAAGAAGCTAAAAAAGTAGAGGGCGAAGAAGGCGAGAGTGAAAAATCTGAGGCCGAAAAAGCCGCCGACGCAGAAGAAGAAGCCGATGAAGAGGTGAATTTGTCGCTGGCCGCCCTCGAGGCCAAGCTGATGCCCGAAGTTATCGAAACCTTCGAAATTATCGCCAAGACTTATAAGAAATTACATCGCCTGCAATTGCAGCGCATGGAGGCGTTCTCGGACGGTGAAACGATCAAACCGGCCCAGGAAAAACGCTATGGCAAGTTGCGCCATGAACTGGTCGCGCTGATGGACGGCGTTCATTTGAATAACGCCCGCATCGAACAACTGGTCGAACATCTTTATGGCCTTAACCGTCAATTGCTCGGCTTTGAAGGTAAAATTCTACGCATGGCGACCACGTCCAAGGTCAAACGCGAAGATTTCCTTGAACATTATCACGGCCATGAACTGGACCCGCGCTGGCTCAAGACGGTTGAAAAATTACCGGGCAAGGCGTGGGAACGCTTCGTCAATCGTTTCGGCGACGAGGTCCAGGAAATCCGGGGCCTGATTGGCGATATTTCCAACGAGGCCGGTTTGCCGGTTGGCGAGTTCCGCCGTATCGTCGCCGTCGTCCAGAAAGGCGAGCGCGAAGCCGCCCGGGCCAAGAAGGAAATGATCGAGGCCAACCTGCGGCTGGTAATTTCCATCGCCAAAAAATACACCAACCGCGGCCTGCAGTTCCTTGATCTAATCCAGGAAGGCAACATCGGCCTTATGAAAGCGGTCGATAAGTTCGAATACCGCCGGGGTTACAAGTTTTCGACCTATGCCACCTGGTGGATCAGGCAGGCGATTACCCGTTCCATCGCCGATCAGGCCCGGACTATCCGAATCCCTGTTCACATGATCGAAACCATCAACAAACTGGTCCGCACCTCGCGTCAGATGTTGCATGAAATCGGTCGCGAGCCGACGCCTGAAGAACTGGCCGTCAAGTTGTCCATGCCGCTTGAAAAGGTGCGCAAGGTCCTGAAGATTGCCAAAGAACCGATCAGTCTGGAAACCCCCATTGGCGACGAGGAAGACAGCCATCTTGGGGATTTCATCGAAGACAAAAATGCGGTTCAGCCGCTGGACGCCGCCATTCAGGCCAACTTGCGCGAAACCACGACGCGCGTGCTGGCCTCTTTAACGGCGCGCGAGGAACGCGTGCTGCGCATGCGCTTCGGCATCGGCATGAACACCGATCACACCCTGGAAGAAGTCGGCCAGCAGTTTTCGGTCACTCGCGAGCGAATACGTCAGATCGAAGCCAAGGCTTTGCGCAAACTGAAGCACCCCAGCCGGTCGCGCAAACTCAGAAGCTTCCTTGATTACTAGGTAACGGCTGAGATAAAAGAAACAACAGGGCCGGGGTAATCGCCCCGGTCCTTTTTTGTTCCCGTCACCAGCTGGTGAATGCGGGAACACGGTGGGCCTGTAGCTCAGTTGGTTAGAGCCGGCCGCTCATAACGGTCTGGTCGCAGGTTCGAGTCCTGCCGGGCCCACCAATTTTCTTCTAAGGGGTTGGAATATATAAAGTCCAACCCTTCCAATACCTTAGCATTCCCAACTGGTACACATTGGTGGTACACATGGGGTATGTCAAAGGTGCCAAAGAAACATAATCTGACGGACCGAAAAGGCGTTTGGTATTACCGCCGCCGCGTGCCCAAGGACTTGCAAAGAGCCTTTGGTAAATCGGTCATACAGTTATCCCTTAAAACAAAAGACTTCAACGAAGCCGCAAAGTTGCGGAACCTACAGGACGTTGAATGGGATGCCTGCTTTGAACTGGCGGGAAAACAAACCGGTGATGTCCTCCAAGCCATTTCAACATTTTCCAGACATGAAGCGTTAAAGATTGTCCGTGACTACGTTCAAGATAATGACCTGAAATTCCAACAACGGGAAGCCAAGCGGGGGCCCGTTTCCGATGACATCAAGCAGGACATTGAATTTGACCTTGGCTTATCGGAACAATCCCTAGCCGACATATCAGATAAGGAAGGTGAATTGGAGGTTGGAACTACGGTCCGTGAACTGCTTGCACGAAACAACATTAAACTGGATTTTGATGACCCGGTTCATGATGAATTCTTCGAGTTTGTGCGCCGTGCCCTACTTGAAGTTTATCGCCGGTCAATTGCCCGCCATAGGCAGGACTTTTCCAATTCAAACTTTGATAAGCTGTTTGCACCATTTCAGGGCAATGGAGTTAGACCATTCCCTGACATGCCATTGTCAAAAGTCTGTGACGAATATCTGGCCGATTACGAACGTCTTGCCGAAGCTAAAAATATCAGGAACAAGCGCCGCCATGAGAAACATGTGGTGACGGACCTTATCCTTGAAGTGATGGGGGCGGATACGCCCGTTCATGCCGTGACGCGTAAAATGTGCCGTGACGTAGTGGTTGCCCTGTCAAAGTTACCGCCAAACCGAAGGAAGAAATTTAAAAACTTACCATTGGAAAAAGTGCTTGCGAAAGCAAACAAAGATGGTCTTGCGCCCCTGAAATGGGAAACGCAAAACAGTTACCTTTCAACATTAATCAAGGTCATGGATTTCGCACGTAAAGAAGGTTACATAGACCGAAATCCGGCAGAAGGTTTGACGCCACTTGCACTAACGGTGCCGGACGAAGATAAGCGTGACCCATATACCTTGGAGCATCTACAGAAAATCTTTATGGCCCCCATATACACAGGGTGTGTGAATGATATGCAGGGCTGTAATAAGCCGGGGCCAAACTTCCCAAAACGAAGCCGTTATTGGTTGCCACTAATCAGCCTGTTCACGGGCATGCGGATGAACGAAATCTGTCAGCTTAATTTGGACGATTTGAAATGCACGGACGCGGGAACACACTATTTTCACGTGTTCCCAAGCACCAAAGACCAAAGCGTGAAAAATCAATCCAGCCGTAGAAAGTTCCCCGTGCATCCAATCCTGATACGCATGGGCTTCCTTGACTACATAAAGGGGCTAAGGGCCAAAGGGGAAAGCAAGACATTCCCGGAAATACCCGTTCCCAAGTCGGGATATAGAAGCGATATTTTCAGTAAGCGTTACGCCACGTTTCAAAAGGCCCTTGGCATACCCCGCAAAATTGGTGTCCCACCTAATGAACGGCAATATTCATTTCACAGTTTCCGTCATAATTTCCGGGATGAACTTAGAAGAACCGAAGTTCCTACTGACATCGTTGAAGTTCTTGGCGGATGGGCATCGGGTAACAAGGCGGTGAATAAAAGCTACGGGTCTGGATATGAACCGGACCAGCTTAACAAGTACGTGAAGGAAGTAAGCTATCCCGGCTTGGACCTTTCGCACCTGTACCCAAAAAAGAAATAACGCACCTGACCAAATCCCCGAATTGGTCCGCGTCAAATACTGTTTGGGCCTTGGACATCTATATAGAAACCAAATGGGGAACAGTAGTTGACCTAAGCCACCTGTTTGTAAAGGATGACTGAACCGAAGGACCAGGCCATGGAGGGCAATCGGTCTGCTAGGTTGGTGGGGAACCAAGATGAATGATTTAACGCTGTTAGGCGAATGCGTTGTTGCCTGTGAACAGGATACAACCACAGCCGTTCTTTTATACACTGTACGACATTTTGAACCTATGGGGCGCGTGTGGCGTAAAGGCTATCGGTGGTGTGCTAATGACGCGGCTTGGTGGCAAAGCAAAACCGGTTTAACATCGGAACAATACCAACGTGCTTTAAAAGTCATGAAGGACAAAGGGTGGGTGGAAACTGCACAAATGTTCTTCGCAGGGTCTTGCATCACGCATATCAGGATAGCCGTGGACCCGGTGACCGGGGTGCCCGTTCAGCCTGTAGACGGAACGCCGGATACGGCTACAGACGGAACGCTTTGCGATGGGGTTACAGACGGGGCGCATAACAATAAAACTTCTAACAATAAATATCATACAATAAAAACGCCCAAGGGTGAGGGGAACCAGAAGGAAGGTGAGAAGAAGAAAGCAGGGAAGAATAAAAATAAGCAGACAAAGCCCTGCAAGAGCGCACAAGACCTATATCAACTTTGGGCTGCCGCTCTAATTGCCAATAATTTCGCTTCATCTATCCCGGAATGGACAGTACCTGAAAAGGGAATAGCCAAACATTTGCTTTCTGTTCCTGATATCGGAACTCTCCTTCCCGCTGTGATTAATCAATGGTTTTATTTCATCACGTACCTGACCGAAGAAAATATTTGTCAGAACCCGCCGTCTGAACCCAACCTAAAATTCCTTGCGAAATTCAGACCTTACATAGCGCCGTTCTTCGAACAGGCGGACATGCCAGCGGAAACTACGGGGATGAAAACAATGTCCGACATACTTGCGGGTTTGAAAAAATGATTGTTGACGAAGACTACCCGGCTTCACCGAAAGCGTGTGATGGCACGTCCCTTGTCAGAAGGCCCCGTAAGGAAGCGTAACCGCTTTACGGGGGTGCCCTTGCCCGGATGTTGCTGAAAGGGCCTTGCGGGCCACCCAAGGCCCCCTATGCGGCTTCTGCCACCTTATTCACGGTGTGTCATCACTCCCCCAATAACATTTCAAAATTCGCTATATATCAACGCCTATCCCTTATCGCAATTGCATGCTAATATATTGAACTTAAATACGAAATATTTATTGCAATCAATTGCACCATAGGGACCGTTATTGGCACGGCAGTTTTAATGTTGACACAAGAAAAGAGGATTGTGGAAGACACCCCCAAAACCCAAAAAACCGCCCGTTCTAAGGCCACCAAGAAGGCTGTGGCGATGCGGGCCAAACATGTCCGCCCGAACAAGGCCACCAAAGTGAAGGCCGTAGAAGCAAGGGGCTGTGACACCGAGAATGATGAAGTGTCCTTGGATGAATTCCCGAAAATGTTTGAAGGGGAGCAAGTCCACGTTGAACCCGTAAGCCTTAACCGTCTTTCCGCCATGATGCTGACGGTGGAAGAAATCGCTGAATTTTACGGTATCAGTCTTTCCACCATGAACCGGCGTCTACGGAAGCCCGAATTACGGCAAGCCTATTTGTCCGGAAGGGCGCATGCGAAAGCAAATATTCGTATTGCCCAATTAAAGATTGCCCTTTCGGGGAACACCCAAATGTTAATTTGGTTGGGCAAGCAATGCCTTGGTCAGAAAAGCACACCCATCGGCGGGACATCGGCGGAAGATGAACTGCCGCCGTTGGAAGAAGAACGGGTCATCACTATCCCGTGGACTAAAGACCTTGAAGCAGAATGGGCCGCTATTGATGCGGATTTTCCCGAACTGGACAGCGCGTAAAAACCTTTTCCGACATCTTCCATTTGTAAGTTCATCGCGCTATCGTGTGCGTGAAGCCATGACGCACGGCTTCGGGGCTTAGAAAACCCCACGTAAAGCGGTTGTCGCTGACCGGTAATAGCGGCGCTCCTTGACTTATGGTCGGGGTGCCTGTGGTTATACAACAGGCCCTTGGCTAAAGGCTACAGGGGCCGTCTTTACGCGGTTTTTCTAACCCCCGATCACCAAGTCAGATTGAGGCTACCTTCCAGCGGGCGCGTTGGAAGCACTGGCTTCTCAGACGGGGGTTCATCCAATGGCAAATCAATATCAACGAAGTCCGATGGCATTCATCGGGGGTGCGGTTGCCGCCTTGCTTGCGCTGACCATTGTGTCCGGGTGCGTGAAAAGACCACCGGCCTATAACACGGCCACCGCCGTGCAAAAATCAACAATCATGGAAAATGACCCATACAAGAAAACCAACTGGATAAACGGCCCGGAATTTTACTGCGCCCCATTACAAATGTGCCGGATGTTTCTTCGGGCAAGGGTTTTAGATGGCGGCGCAATGGTGTTCTACCAAATGTACGTCCACGATGACGCTTTCAAGTGGCGCTTTTACGACAAGGCTCATGACAGGAATGGGGACTTGATGAACTTCGTCAGTCTGGACCGCCGAACCCGAACGACAAATTCAGCCGTCAAGACCATTGAAATCTTCGTCATTGATCTGGATGACGCGTACATGAACCGCGCCAGAACCGAAGGTTTGGACTTCAAGGTTACAGGAACACGGGGTGCCAAGATATTCGCCCTGCCCCCGCACTACGTCCAAGGCTTCATGTCCGTAGTGGACGCACAGCGTTTCTAATTCATTCAAAACTGAAAGAGAAAGGCTGGATTGTTCTCATTTATACTACCCCTTAGGCCTGTAGCCGCCACCGGATTACCTGTCATTTTGAAAATGGATAAGAGCCAATGAAGAAAATTAAAAAGAAAAAATCAAAGACAATAAAAATTGTAATGATGGCGTTCTTTTTTGGGGTTATCTTTTTAGTGGGCTTCTTCGGAACCGTACTCTTTATATCGCAAAAAGAAGAAACGGAAAAAGCTGAAAAGAATGAAGAAAAAGCAAAACCAAAACCATCCTTGTCAATGGGCACACCGTCTGAAAACGGGCAAGGGTTTGGAGACTGGCAGTATTCCAAAAATGCGGGAGGGGGCTATGCTTTTACAGAAAGTAACAGCGGCACAAATACAGCGGGAATTGGGGTCAAGTGCTTCTTTGGGACTGTTTTTGTCATGTACATCCCCGGCAAAGATGTTGGAAAGGGAGAAGACCGCAAGGTCAAATATTGGATAGATGATATCGGCCCCGTAACCGAGCGGTGGACCCTTGAAGGTGACAAAATAGAAAATTTTGACGGGAAGCAGTCTAAGGCTTTAGCATTAAAAATGATGGACGGGGACAGATTAAAAATAGGTGCTAATGATTTGTCGTATAGTGCCCACACGCATAGCTTTTCCCTTCGGGGAGCCTATGCTGCACTTACCCGTGTTTTGGAAAAGTGTGGGGGATGATCGTGGCAAATTTATCCTTCCCAAAAGCATGCCCTGTATTTGTTGTCATGATGCTATCACTTGCACTGACTATGGTAACGTTTGTCCCTGCCTTTGCGGACACCTTGGTTGGACGGTGGTGCGACACGATGATACCGGGAAATCCAAAATTCAATCGCCTGATCGTCATTTCCATCACCGACAAGGGTGCGGCAGAAATTCATTCTGAATTTGTTGACGGTTCGTCTGGCACCTACAAGCTGAAAGAAAAATCGGGGAACATCTTTGAAAAGGTAAGCAGTGGAAGCGGTGACAAATACCGGGTTGTTCCGGGGAACGGTGATCTTCAATTGCTAGACAATGAAGGTCTTATCCGAACGGCAAGGCGGCTTGAAGCGAAACCACAGGCGGAGGATTGTTTGACCTTCAAGGATTAAGAAAGATCATCCCGGTGCTTTCTTACCTCCATTCACCGAAAAGACCACCTTCGTCACGGAACTTCCGCGCGTAGTAAATCCGCTGGTATTTTTTTGTATATCCATCTTTTCGAACTGCTACGAATGAACCATCCGCCTGTTTGTATATTCCATCTTCAATTTGTTCTAATTGATCTAAACGCAACGCCAACCTTAACTTTCTTTTCTTCTTCTTTTTTTTAAGGGCAATCCAACTAGGAATGCGATTAAATCCCTTGTTGTTATCGGGACATGGATTGCGAGAAATACAATAAATTGTAACAAAAACAGTAAGGACCGATGATAGATATGGGACACCCGCTGCAATGAAACTCAGCATGCCCGCTGCATCATAAAGTGGAATTGAAAAATTCACATAACGATCAAGCCCATCCCATAGAAAGACCTGTGGCAAAACCCAACACAAAACGGCTGCACACGTAAACAATGTTGCCGCATAAGAACTATTTGTTTGAAATGAAAAATCTAAAAGATCGAAAATTAAGGTGAATAAAAACGCCAACCACAAAGCGTTCAGCCATCTCCTTTTCATAAGATAAAGGGAAATGCTCCAACCAGAAGCATACAAAACCCAAGCTAGGAAATGCTCGTCAAACCATGTGGGGAAAAATGAAGGGTCCATTTATTCGCCAATAAGCTATTGGTTATTCCTTTCAACTTAAAGAAGGTGCCGTGCCTATTCAGGCTACCCGTGAAAGTTTTATCATTATTCGTGTCAATTGTCTCATTGAACCAAGCCTATGGGGGACACACCCCCTTCCTCGTCATGGTGTCCCATATAAGTTAGGATAGACTTTTGGTGCAGAATGTTCCATAATGTCTATAGTGCTATTGAGACAGATGGGAGATACACCATGAAAGTCGGATATGCACGGACCTCCACATTAGATCAAGAAGCCGGTTTTGAAGCGCAGTTGCGTGAACTGAAAGAAATCGGCTGTGAAAAGTTTTTCAAAGAACAAGTTTCATCCGTGGGGGAACGTGAACAACTGGACGGGGCCATAGACTTCATCCGTGAAGGTGACGCGCTTGTCGTGACAAAGTTGGACAGGTTAGCTAGGTCAACGGCCCACCTTGTTCAAATCACCGATGCCTTGGAAGCCAAGGGTGCCTGTATGCACATACTAAACCTTGGCATTGATACCAGCACGCCAACGGGAACGCTTATGCTGACCATGTTGGGGGCCATCGCCCAATTTGAACGGGAAATCATGCTGGAAAGGCAGAAGGAAGGCATTGCCAAGGCCAAGGCGGAAGGAAGATACAAGGGACGCAAGCCCACGGCACGGGCCAAAACCGATGACGTGCTACAGCTTAAAAAGGAAGGCGTGGGGGCCACAGCCATCGCCAAGCGCCTTGGGATAGGCCGGGCATCCGTATATCGCATTCTAGGGGCCAAGAAGGCCGCATAACTATGATTATCGCAAGGCCCATGTATGCCATCGCTGACGGCCTTGCCGGTACCGGAAGAATATCAAGAAGACGAGTGCAACTGATTGCAATGGATGCGCGATGAAAAAGAAACCGCCCCGTAACACCGACAAGGAACTATTGAAGCGTGCCGGTGCGGGGCCGGACGTGCCGGAACAAGAACCGGATATCACGGACATGGCACGGGCTACAGCGAACGCTATGCCCGCTTCTGAACACCGGGCTTGGTTTATAAGCCGGGGGTTGCCGGTGCCCGAAGAGTATTTGGAAGGATATGACCCACTTGATAAGTATGACGAAATGGAAAGTTATGTGGAGGATAAAGAGTTTAATCCAGTCCGTATTATATCCCCCAAGAATGCAAAATATTCTGACTAGCTAACGGATGTGGTGGAAAAATGCTGGTACCAGAAAAGTACCAAGAAGACGATTGTAACTGATTGCACAGGGAGTGATTTCAGAAACCGAATATTTACATATCAGCGTTATGTCATGATATGACGTAAAAGTTGGTCTAGACTGAATTTGAAGAATATCATTGGAGTTTGTTGTGGCGACAATACGTGCAAATGCAAATCCGGAACTGTTGGCTTGGGCACGCAAGTCACTTGGGATGTCTGTTGCCGAAGCCGCACAGAAGATTGGTGGGCGGGACTATAACCAAGAACATATTGAAGAATGGGAAAACGGCACCGCACAGCCAACAGTCAAACAGCTTCGGAAAATTGCCAAAGTCTACAAACGGCCACTGGCAACATTTTTCCTTTCCGAATTCCCAACGGACTTTACCATCCCCCGTGATTTCAGACGGCTTCCGGGTGATGGCCTGTATGAATTATCATCCACCTTACGGACCCAATTGAAACGGACCGAAGAACGCCGCGAACTTGCGTTGGAACTGTATGAAGAATTGGGGGAACAAGCCCCGGAATTTCCGTTACAGGCCACCCTTGACGATGACCCCGAAGAATTGGGGGGACGTATCCGTGAAGCCTTGGGCGTCACCTTGGTTGAACAGGTGGGGTGGCGGGACCGTCAACGCTACAAACCATTGAACCAATGGCGTTCCCGCATGGAAGAATTGGGTGTCTTGGTCTTCCAGTTTGCCGATGTTGAAACCAGCGAAGCCTTGGGTTTTTCAGTGGCAGCCGAAACTGCCCCGGTAATCGCAATAAACAGAAAGTTGCGCCTTAATGGCCGCATCTTCACAATGATGCACGAATTCGTCCATTTGGCACTACGCCAAAGCGGCTTATGTGACATTGACGAAAACCTTGCCCGCCGTCCCGAAGAACAGCGTGTTGAAATCTTCTGCAACAAGGTTGCCGCCGCAACATTGGTACCTGCCGCGAACCTATTGGCAGAACCGGTTGTTGCTGCCCGTCCTGCCGAAGCACAAACTTGGGATGATGACGCCATTGAATTATTAGCGGACAAGTATTCCGTAAGCCGGGAAGTTATCGTCCGCAAACTGTTGACGTTGAACCGGACCACGGAAGACTTTTATCGGGGTAAACGCCAAGAATACAAACGTCAGTTAGAAGATGCCATACGGCAAGCGCGTGGCAAGCCCGGTTTTGAAAGCCCGGCAGTTAAGGTTGTAAGCATTGACGGACAAGGGTTCGTGAAACTCGTATTGGAATGTTACCACCACGGCAACATAACTCTAAGTGACGCTTCCAGTTACTTGGGTGTGCGGATTAAACACCTTCCAACAATTGAACAAAGGTTGTTGGCCGTATGATTGATGAACTTTCGGAAAACGCAAGGTACAGCCTTGATACAAGCTGCCTGATAAATGCGTGGGGGAAAAATTATCCCCCCGATTTGTTTGAGCCCTTGTGGGACCACTTGGATGCCCTGATAGACGGCGGCATCGTAGTAGCGTCAGCCGAAGTCTTGGTGGAACTGGAACGTCAGGCCGATGACCTGCACGAATGGTGTTCAGACCGGGATGACATGTTCTTGGACTTAGTGGACCCCTTACAGGATGCCGTCACAGCCATCATGCAGGAATACCCAAAGCTGGTTGCCACAGGGCGCAATCAAGCGGACCCCTTTGTCATTGGCGTGGCCCAACTGCGAAACGAAAACTTGACGGTGGTCACTGAAGAAGCGGCCAGCCGCGCAAGCAAGAACAAGCCTAAAATTCCCTTTATATGTGGGGAACAGGATATCCGCTGCATAACGCTTGTGGACATGCTTCGCGAAACCGGGTGGAAGATGTAAGTGGACGGCTTTAAGCCCTTATCAGAAGTGTTGGAATCCAATGCGTATTCTAAGATGTTGGTTACCGTCAATACTGAAACCGGTGAAAAATTCCCCGCCCGAATTGATGAATTTCATAATGCTATTCAGAAGTTTGAATTAAACGGAAATCCGCCCGATGATGTGCGGAAGCATTTTGATTTAGCAAGAAACCTATTTTTGTATACATGGTTCGTTTACGGGTTTAGCACCCCCGCTATTGGTCAGGCACATGCGTCTGTGGAAATGGCTTTGCGGGAAAAGTTCAAGACATTAGGAATGGAGGTCCCACGCCATCCTAATTTGACAAAACTACTTCGGGCGGCAATTGAAAATGGATGGATAAAGGACGGAGGTTTTCCCCACCTGTTCACTGATGAAGAACCAGAATTCCCTTTCAAAAAAGTTGAACGAAATCCTGATGGAACGGATTACTGTCAACTGCTTTTGGAAACCATGCCGGGACTACGAAACAGCCTTGCCCACGGAAAGAACATGGTGATGACGCCGGGTATGGCGTTAATGCCATTGAATGTTTGTGGGAGAATAATTGATCAACTCTTTCCTTAAAGGGAATGAACCCCGAATTCGCGCAGGACCTAGCCATCAACATCTTGATAGGATCGCGTAAAAGGGGCAAAGTCTGGCGCTATGACAAGTTGCGGGACCTGTTGAAGGTCTAGTAGCGTCAATTTACACCTGTGATGGAGAAAACACCGAATGTCCATGAAGTTTGCGATTAAGCGGCTAACGAAATCAGACCTGACTTTTTTTGAATGGCAATTTCGCAACAAGAACGCCGGAAACCAGAAATCCATCAACCTGAATGCCCGCGTTTTCATTGACCAGCTTTATCCCGGTATTCCTTCACTTGCCCCACTGACCGGAAATGAAATTCCCGTAGCATTGAATTTGTTCGGGCCAGGATTGAAGGGTGAACACAAGGTTGCTCGCAAGATTACCAAATCAACGGACAGCTATAAAAATTGGCGTCTGAATGGAGAATTTGTTCATAACCCGGATGATGATACGGCCCGATATAATGTTCTGGAACCGGGTGACATTGCTGTTTTTGCTTTTTCAGGAGAACCCAAACCGGACAAGGTTTCCGTTTTTTTGGTTTCTGCGCACGTTGTAGAAGATACTCGCATCCATGCAGCACTAGATAAGGGAATACCTTGGGGCACCAATCAAAGCATGGCGGTATTGGACAAGAGCAAACTTGCTGAACTGATTGCCACAGCCAACCCTGACAGTGAACACCCCATAAGGGCATTGCTTCTTGACCCGGAATATGACGAAGACCTGGAAGATGCCGTGTTGGGCGGTGAAGAAGGTACAGCCAGGGTTCTGCATAGGAAAGCGGGGAACAAGCTATCCCCACTTGAACTGGATAAGGCCATAGCGGCTGCCAAGCAAACTGGCCGTGACGGTGAAGAATTGGTGCATACAATGCTTTTGCAGCAAGTGTATGAAGGAGATTTGAAAACCGTTGAATGGAATGCGGACGAAAATGCAATTTCACCCTACGATTTCTCCGTCCAAACAACGTCCGACGAAACTCTATACATAGAAGTCAAATCGACGAAAGGGGAATTTGATCGTGCCTTTCACATTTCGACTACTGAACTTGGAACGGCCATAACTGATAAACCGCGATATGACTTGTACCGTGTTTACAATTTGAAAGACGGTAGAGCAAACATACGAATTTCAACTGATATCAAACAGTTCGCCGAACTTGTCATGGATGGCGTTTCCGGTCTGCCAGACGGTGTAAGGCCAGATGCTTTTTCTGTAAAACCCGATGTTCTTGAATGGGGTGAAGAAATCCAGACGTTAATTCCAGAAGACGAAGAAGATTAATACAGTTTTCTGTTCTTATTCAGCAGCTACCTGGGTAGACACACACGCTTCGGCAAGACTTTGCTGAACGCACTTTGCCATTGCATAGGACATTAACGGCGGAACGGCATTCCCTATTTGGCGGAAAGCGGAGTTCATTGTTCCAGCAAACGAAAACCCATCAGGAAATGATTGAAGGCGGGCCGCTTCCCTTGGTGTGATGACACGGGCCTGATTGCTATCATAGTGAATGTGGGAATATGTATCCTTCCCGATGTGTGCCATCAGTGTCCGGGAAGGACCGTTTTCCCGAAGTTTCCACCACCGATTGGGGAAACTGGTAATGGGATATGGTGGAACCATCTTGCGGTGAAGAACGTTCCATTCACTACTGTCACGCAATATGCCTTGTCGCATTGCTTCTTGTTCAAAGAGTTTAGACGCCACCCTGTTTGCAGCGGGGTATTCATCGCCCTGCGCCATGTGGCGGAAGATTTCAGTGTCGCGGGGAAGACACCTTAAGACATGGTCATATACCCCTTCCCCGGCTTCAAAGCCCTCCCATTCGCGCATCTGCTTGGTGTATTTAGACAGGCGGGCACCCTTTCGATAGTGAAGCAGTTCGGTAAAGCGTCTGGCACCGCGTTTCAGTTTGCCTTCCTGGTGAAGCGTAAGAAGAGGAAGATCAGACAAGGCTTCCTTCGCTGTTACGGCAGGGGGAAGTCCTTCATCCCCCAAATCGGCTTCAACAAACCCGGTACCATTTAACATATCAATCAGCTTGTAAGCTACGGCACGCGTACCCGCATAGCCTGATGGTAGATTGTGATAATTAGTAGCTTTGGGGAAATGCAATCCCGCGCCTATTTCCTTTCTTACAGCAATCATGAACACGCGGTCACGCATCTGTGGGACGCCATGATGCGCACTGCTTATCAGGGAATACTTCGCCACATATCCAATTTCATCCAACGCTTCCACCATCTCTTCCACAACGTTATGCCCGCCGTAGTTAAGAATGTCGGGAACATTCTCCATCAGCAAGGCTAATGGTTTCAGCTTCTTCACATAGTGCATATAGCGAAGGTATAGGTTTCCCCTTGGGTCAACCTTGAAGGCCTTTGGGTGGTCCATGACTTCCCGCAACTTGGCGCGTCCAACACGGGCATATGCCTGACAGGGAGGGCCACCAATAATGACATCAAAGGCCCCACTGCATGGACCAAGTTGTAATTCTTTCACCAATTCAGCAGGTTCAAGTTGCGTGATGTCACGCGCCTTACTATGCGCTTCAAACTGATCGTCATGTCCCATATAAAAGTTTTGTGCGTGGGAAAGCGCCGCCAGTTCATCTATTTCGACAGCCGCCGCTATATCGAAGCCCGCCTTGTGAAACCCAAGGGACAGCCCCCCACAGCCCGCAAACAGGTCCAGCACACGCGGCTGTTCATTTCTGACCAGCCTTTGCACCTTTTCGGCAATTACCTTGTCCACTAACAACTATCCTGCTTCAAAACTCAACCCTGTGGGCGTTCTTGCCCGTTTGATGCAAGAAAGTCCACAACCCTTCCTGCAAGAACATCAAAGTCATCCAATTCACATTCCCATATGACTAATACATCCCAACCCATTTCTTTTAAATCCGCCAGGTTTTTTTTGTCACGTTCCTTGTTTTTGTCAAATTTTCCCTTCCAGAATTCGGTTCGGCTCTTAGGCATGTAGGCCAATTGGCATCCTTCATGTTGATGCCAGAAACAGCCATTCACGAAAATCACCTTTTGCTTACGCCGAAAGACCAAGTCAGGTTTTCCAGGCAAGTCCCGGCAATGAAGACGGTATCTATACCCAAGTCCATATACGAAACGCCGGACCTTCATTTCAGGTGTGGTGTCTTTGCCTTTAATACGCCGCATGATTTCACTGCGGCGTTCGGGGGTAACGATGTCCACCATAATTGCCTACCGGAGTGTACTGGAAGCAGTCTTATTTGATCTGAATTCTACAGGGCATTTACTAGAAGGGCACACACCATACGGCATTGCGACAGCCAGACGATATCGCAAATGAAATTGTGGAATATGCTCGGACAAAATGGAGTTTAGGATGAAGCTACTTAACCCTTCAAGATGCGCCAATGAAAATGTGGGACAAGTGATACACAACGATGATAAACTCTGCGTGTATCATGGGAATGCAAAGCATTGAAACTTAAGGGCTTCTAGGTCAGGCAACGAAAATCCTGCCGGGCCCACCAAATTTCCAGAACCAGCGCCGAACCGATTCGTATGAAATATCAAGCCCGCGTTCAGCAAGTGAATCCTCAATGTCCCGATAGCTCAGTGTGAACCGAGCATAAAGCCAAACGGCATGGCGGATAACAGATGGTGGAAAACGGTGACGCTTGAAGGAAATGTTCTGCATCTCATTATGCTACTTTGGTGCAGCAGTCAGATGCCAGCCAGTTAATGTGACAATGCCCTAGTAAGTTAGGCCCCGTAGCTTTAACTCGTCGCGGATCTTGGCTATACGGTAAACATAGCGTTCGGCCTTGGTCTGGGCGGCATGGACGATATCCTCGGAACCGGCGCTCTCTGCATAACCCAAAAACAGATCGACCGCCGATTCCAGTTCACGCAGAAGGGTTTTCAGGGCGGAGAACAGATTATCGTTTCCTTGTATTATTCTGGTTTCGAGAGCCGCCCGGTCTTCATCGGCGACAAGCCCATCCGGAAAATCACGAAAATCATCCAGTAACCCTTGAAGAACCTGCTCTGTTTCATTCGTTATCTCGGATTCCCAGGTATCTCGAACGACGATTGTCACGGTTCGAATGATGCCGTGTACGGTCCGCACGATCTTGTTGAAATTGTCCATCCCGGCAGGCGGGGTGTCGAGACCTTCATTATCAATAACGGTTCCGACTTCGGAACGTGACGCCTGGCGGCGGCGTAGGCGCAGCCCTGAAATTTCCGCCAGTTGTCCTCGCGCCAAAGCCTCTGCATGCTGTCGGATGGAATCGTCTTCCTGGTTGGCGGCCAAGGTCGATAAAATTTCAAATACCCGCTCATTATTGATGACAGCCAGTTGCAGCACACGATAGGGCGTCATCAGATACGGGTTATCGGCTATTTCACGGGCTAGAACACCCCTCAAATCCTGATCAAGCCATATGTCATCAATATCGACATCTAAACGAGCCCCTGCATGTTCAGCCTGTTTACGGATTAATCCCAAATGCGTGTTTTCCCGATCCGCCAGATCTTCGAAAGTATGTGCGGAATCTTCATTTTGGCAGGCTGTCATTTCTTTTGCTAGACGTTCGCAACACAAAACCATATTTTGCCCGAGCGTCAGAGCAATGGAAAAAAGTTCATCAACGGACGAGACCGGCGGCACGTCCGAAAGGATCATATTCGTTGCTCTAATCATACCACTAACTCTATCAAAAAATTAGATCGCAGACTTAACATTAGTCAATTCTACTATTACAGCACTGTAGTATTGTTTCGCGTGAAAACTGAGGACACAATCATGTTTTCGCTGACGTAACCGAGATCAATCGTTGTGGCGCACCAGTACTGCTTACCAAAAAAAGCAGAGTCCAAGAAGTTAAAGGAAATATCCGTTGCACCGCTGCTTACCTCAAATGATTGCCAAACTGATTTTCTTTCTGTTTGTGATAGGTCTTCCGATTGACGCTTTTGCGGCCAGTCAGATCGACACATTCAAAGACAAGTTTACTTTAGACGAAATTATTCCCGGAGCCGACCGGTTGGGTCTGGAAGAAGGCAGCCCACCCGCCGCCCCTGCGTATCGTGGCGAAAAATTGATCGGGTACGTTTTTCTTAACTCTGCCATCGTAAATGCCACGGGTTATTCAGGCAAACCTATACATGTGGTCATCGGGATGGACGCCAAGGGCGTGATAACCGGGGCCAAAATGGTTAAACACCAGGAGCCCATTGTGCTCGTCGGTATCCCCGTCAGCAAAATCAATACCGTGATCGATACCTACCGGGGGCTCGATATCATCGCCATGATCAAAGGTGAGGGCGAGCGTCACGAAGTCGATATTGTCAGCGGCGCCACTGTTACTATTTTGATCATTGACGACACCATCGTCCGCTCCGCGATCAAGGTTGCCCGAAGCCGGTCCATTGGCGGGTTAAAAGCCAATGAGACAAGCGGACCAACGGAAATAGTCTCTATTAAAGAAATGCCAATTCAAATTGAGGACTGGCAAACCCTACTGGGGGATGGTTCGGTAAGACGCCTTTCCCTGTCTGTCGGTGAAATTGATGACGCGTTTGAAAAGGCCGGGAAATTTCAAGCTGTCGCCAAATCCGAATCCGGCAATCCTGAGGTTCAATTTATCGATCTCTTCACAGCCTCGGCCGCAATTCCCAGCGTTGCGAGGAGCCTTATGGGAGAGCAGGAATTCAAAAACCTGCAAAAAAAACTGGGTCCCGGGGAAAGCGCGATTCTCGTAGCTGGAAACGGGCTCTATTCTTTCAAAGGCTCGGGTTACGTCCGCGGCGGGATTTTTGATCGCTTCCAACTCGTCCAAGGTGACATCGGGGTTCGCTTCCGTGATCGTATTCACAAACGTCTGGGAAACTTCGAAGCCGAAGGATCGCCAAAGTTCAAGGATGTTGATTTGTTCATCATCCCCGCCGATGCAGGTTTTAATCCGGCAAAACCCTGGCGTATCCAATTGCTCGTTCAACGCGCCGTGGGTCCGATCAAGAAAGAATTCATCACCTTTGATCTGAGTTTTGCGCCACCTGAAAAATACATTGAACGCAAGATCGTCAAGGCGGCGGCGAAAACGGATAATGTTACCAAGGGCGACGACAGTATTTTTGATCCCGCATCAACAGAAATCCCGCTTTGGCGGAAAATCTGGCACCAGAAACTTCCTGAAATTGGCATTTTGAGTGTGGCGCTTGGTGTGCTGACGGTCATCTTCTTCTTTCAGGATACGCTGGTGGTACGCCCGATCCTCACGGACCGCATCCGCTTGGGTTTCCTCACCTTTACCGTTCTGTGGATAGGCTTTTATCAGCAGGCTCAACTTTCCGTAGTTAACGTGCTGACCTTTGCCGGGTCCCTGATCAATGGCTTCAGTTGGGATTTTTTCCTGAAAGAGCCGCTGATTTTTATCCTTTGGTGCTCAGTTGCGGCTTCTCTTTTGTTTTGGGGTCGCGGCGTTTACTGCGGTTGGCTTTGTCCATTTGGTGCTTTGCAGGAACTTCTTAACCGCGCAGCGAAGTTTATCAAAATTCCGCAATTAGAGGTCCCCTGGGCTCTTCACGAGCGTGCTTGGCCGATCAAGTACACCGTCTTCCTTGGGCTTATGGGCATGTCTCTTTATTCTTTTGAACTTGCAGAACAACTGGCCGAAATCGAACCCTTCAAGACATCCATTGTCCTGACGTTTCTGCGCACATGGCCTTTCGTCCTTTATGCGGTGACCCTGCTCGTCATCGGCCTGTTTATTGAACGGTTCTTCTGTCGCTACCTTTGCCCGTTGGGGGGTGTGCTTGGCATCCCAGGGCGCCTCCGCATGAATGAATGGTTGCGCCGTCATAAAGAATGCGGATCGCCCTGCCACCGTTGCGCCAATGAGTGCATGGTCCAGGCCATTCATCCGAACGGTCAGATCAATCCTAATGAATGTCTGCAGTGCCTTCATTGTCAGACGCTTTATTACGACAGCCACCGTTGCCCACCTGTGATTCAGCAGCGACTGAAGCGGGAACGGCGTCAGGCCCTTTCCGCCAAACCTAAAGACCCAACAATGGAAAATGAAAATATGAATTGATCAAAGGCCGCATAAAGAACGCGGCGTATAACCCACCAGAAAACGGATGTTCCGGGGGCCGTTAACACAAGCATGACCGTCAAGGTAAGAGGAATGCAGCCGGAAACCACAAACTCACAATTAACAGGAGCCGTACTAATGACAAAAAGTAAACTCACTGAAAACGGCGTTTCACGCCGGGAACTTCTAAGCACGACAACCAAAGTTGCGACGCTATCAGGCCTCGGTGCGGCCGCCGGTGTTAGCATGCTGATGACCCCAGAGACCGTACAAGCGGCATTGAAAAATGCCAAAGCCAATGTCGAACCTGGCGAGCTTGATGAATACTACGGCATTTGGAGCGGCGGCCAATCCGGTGAAGTCCGGGTTCTGGGTATGCCTTCCATGCGCGAACTAATGCGCATTCCGGTGTTTAACCGCTGTAGCGCAACTGGTTGGGGCCAAACCAATGAAAGTCGCAAAATTCTTATGGAAAACCAGCTTCCTCATGAGCGGGAATTTCTTAAGGACAAAGGCGGCATTCATTTAAACGGCGACACCCACCATCCGCATATGTCCTTTACCGATGGTACTTACGACGGGCGTTACATTTTCGTCAATGACAAGGCCAACACCCGTGTTGCCCGAATTCGTTGCGACATTATGAAGGTCGATAAAGTCATCACGATCCCCAATGCCGCCGACATTCACGGTTTACGTCCGCAAAAATTCCCCCGCACGGGTTACATCTTCGCCAACGGAGAACATCGCGTGCCGTTGCCCAATGACGGCCGTGATCTGGATGATCCTACCAAGTATCATGCGATATTTACCGCTGTCGATGGCGACACCATGAAGGTGGCGTGGCAGGTGATTGTCGATGGCAACCTGGACAATGTCGATGCCGACTATCAGGGCAAATACGCCATTGCCAGCTGTTACAACTCGGAAGAAGGCGTGAATCTGGCGGATATGACCTCGTCGGATACCGATTGGTGTGTGATCTTTGACCTTGCCGCTATCGAAGCGGGCGTCAAGGCCGGCGACTTCAAGACCTTCGCTGGTGACGTCCCCGTTCTGGATGGTCGCAAAGGGTCCAAATACACCCGTTACATCCCCATTCCGAACAGCCCGCATGGCGTAAACGCATCGCCTGACGGGAAGTACATGATGATCAACGGTAAACTTTCGCCGACGGTTTCCGTGGTCGAGATGAAGCGTCTGCCGGACCTGTTCGCCGACAAAATCAAACCGCGCGATGCGATCGTCGCCGAACCCGAGCTGGGTTTAGGACCGCTTCACACGGCTTTTGATGGTAATGGCAACGCCTTCACCACGTTGTTCCTGGACAGCCAGATCGTCAAATGGAATATCGACAAGGCGGTCCGAGCCTATGCCGGTGAGAAAGTCGATCCGATTGTCCAGAAAATCGACGTTCATTACCAGCCGGGTCACAACCATACATCTATGGGTGAAACCAAGGATGCCGATGGCCAATGGCTGGTTACTCTGAACAAGTTCTCCAAGGATCGGTTCATCAATGCCGGCCCGCTAAAACCCGAGAATGACCAATTGATCGACATTTCCGGTGATAAGATGAAGATCGTTCATGACGGACCGACCTTTGCCGAACCTCATGACTGCATGATTGTGCGCCGTTCGATTCTTAACCCTGACAGCATTTACAAACGTGACGATCCAATGTGGGCCGACGCGGTTGCCATGGCCAAGAAAGACAAAGTTGTTCTTGAGGAAGCCGAGGATGTCATCCGTGACGGCAATAAGGTTCGTGTCTACATGCATTCGGCCGCGCCGTATTTCTCCATGGAATCCTTCAAGGTCAAACAGGGAAACGAGGTTACGGTCACCATCACCAACGTTGATGACCTTGACGATCTGACCCACGGATTCACGATCGCCAACTACGGAATCGCGATGGAAATCGGGCCACAGGCGACGGCTTCCGTCACCTTTACGGCGGACACGCCAGGCGTTCACTGGTTCTATTGCCAGTGGTTCTGCCACGCACTCCATATGGAAATGCGCGGTCGGATGCTGGTCGAAAAAGCCTAAGACTTAAGAGAACGAAGGAGCTGAAATCATGGTTAAGCCGAGCCATCGGAAGCGCATCTGGTCTGTTGCCGGGATTATCCTGGCGGCATGCTTCGCTGTGCGTTCGATTGATGCAGAGGCCGCCATGATTTCAGTATCGCCGGGGGCAAATAACCTGAGCACCGCCGTTGCGACGGCCGCCCCCGGCGATGTCCTTCAATTATTACCGGGCATCCACAACGGCCCCATCACCCTCGACAAGACCATTCGTCTGGTCGGTGAAGCCGGCAGCATCGTGAAAGGCTCCGGCGTTGGCTCAACCATTACCGTCGCCGCCCCTGACGTCGTTATTCGCGGGCTGACCGTGACCGGGTCAGGGACCGCGATCGAGACCATGGATTCCGGTATTTTCGTCAACAAGGCCGGCGACCGTGCGCTTATCGAAGGCAATCGCATCGAAGGCAATCTGTTCGGGGTATATTTCTGGGGTCCGAATGACGCGATCATGCGCGCCAATACGGTCATCGGCTTGAAGACCTTGCACGTCAACCGGCGCGGCAACGGCATCAGCCTGTGGAACACGCCGGGTTCAATCGTCGAAAATAATGACTTTCGATTTGGCCGTGACGGTATTTTCACGAACACCAGCCGGGATAACATTTTCAGAAACAACCGCTTTCGCGATGTCCGGATTGCAGTCCACTACATGCACACGAACAACAGTGAAATCAGCGGCAATATATCCGAAGGCAATCATGTTGGTTACGCCTTGATGTTTTCAAAAAATTTAGTGATTAGGGGCAACAGATCAATCAATGATCGTGACCATGGCATCATGCTAAATTTCGCAAATTCATCCGTTATCGAAGGCAACAGTGTCGAGAACGGAAAAACAAAATGCGTCTTTATTTATAATTCAAACAAAAATAGATTTAGCGGGAACCAGTTCAAAGGGTGTGGAATCGGTATCCATTTTACGGCAGGCTCGGAACGCAACATCATCACGTCCAACGCCTTTATCGGAAATCGCACACAGGTCAAATACGTCGGGTCGCGATACCTTGATTGGTCCGATAACGGTCGTGGCAACTTCTGGAGCGACAATCCGGCCTTTGACCTTGATGGCGACGGCCTGTCGGATGCGGCTTACCGACCCAATGATCTGATCGACAAAGTCGTCTGGAAACACCCGGCAGCCAAGCTGTTGCTGAACAGTCCGGCCATACAGGTCATGCGCTGGGCCCAATCCCGTTTTCCAGCTCTGCTGCCGGGCGGTGTGGTCGATACGGCACCGCTTATGACCCCACAGCAATTGAAAATACCGGAATATGAGATGGCGAAACCATGACCGCAGCGACCTTGCAATTTGAAGGGGTTGGAAAAACCTATGACGGGAAGACCGTCCTTGATGACATTTCCCTTGATGTCAGCGAAGGAACCGTTGTCGCGCTGATCGGCCATAACGGTGCCGGTAAAACAACGATGATGAAACTCCTGTTGGGACTGATCCGCCCCAGCACTGGTCAGGTCAGGGTCCTTGGCTTGGACCCGGCAGGGCCGAATGGCGCGGACGCCAAACGCAACCTGGGCTTTCTGCCGGAAACGGTCGCGTTTCAACAGGCGATGACGGGGCTGGAGGTTTTGAATTTCTATGCCCGCCTGAAAAAGGTGGATCCGGGCACCAATCTGCAACTACTGGAAAAAGTCGGTCTGTCCGAAGCGGCCAAGCGGCGGGTCAAGACTTATTCCAAGGGAATGCGCCAGCGCCTTGGCCTTGCCCAAGCCTTGTTGGGGGCACCCAGGGTGATGCTTTTTGATGAACCGACAACCGGTCTTGATCCGGCCCTGCGGCAAGGTTTTTACGATACTCTTTCATCCTTGAAGCAAGATGGCGCTACCGTCCTGCTGTCATCGCATGCTTTGTCCGAACTGGAATCCCGGATAGACATGGTCGCGATCATGAACGAAGGCAAGTTGATCGCATGCGACACCATGTCTGAACTTCGCAACAAAGCCAATATACCCGTTCGAATTCGCTTGCGAACCCGGGACGGAATTGCCAGCGATGTCGCCAACCAGATAGGTGGGGCCGACATCAGCCGGGTAAACGGACAGACCGTTGAATTCTCCTGTGCCCGCAAAGACAAAATGGTTCTGATCAGGCGAATTTCCGAACTGGGCGTCGCCATCGAGGATATGGAAATCCAGCTACCGACACTCGATCAATTGTATTCTCACTATCGTGATGAAGGAGGCCTGCAATGAGCACCACGATGATCATTGCAGGGCAGGAAATCCGTGACGGTTTTCGCAATCGCTGGATCGTTGCCCTGACACTGGTTCTGGCCGGGTTCGCCCTCAGCCTTACGTTGCTCGGCAGCGCCCCCGGTGGCACCGTAGGTGCAAGCCCCCTTCTGGTGACCGTCGTCAGCTTATCCAGCTTGACCATCTTCCTGCTGCCCCTGATCGGTTTGATGCTGTCCTATGACTCGATCGTTGGCGATATTGAACGCGGCACCATGCTGTTACTGTTGGCCTATCCGATTTCGCGCTGGCAAGTCATGGCCGGCAAGTTTCTCGGCCACATGGCGATCCTCGCTTTCGCCACCCTTATTGGCTACGGCTTGGCGGGTTGCGTTGCAGCCTTTTCGGGTGATGGCGTTGATAATGAGGCATGGATAGCCTTTGCGGCGATGATCGGATCATCAATCATCCTTGGTGGCGCCTTCCTTGCCATCGGTTATCTGATCAGCATTTGTGTGCGGGAACGTGCGACGGCGGGCGGCATTGCGATTGCCGTCTGGTTGTTCTTTGTCCTGGTCTACGATATGGCCTTGTTGGGACTGCTGGTTGGACAGGGTGACATCGTGAGTGGCGGCCTATTTCACGCAATGTTGTTGGCTAATCCGGCGGATGCTTATCGCCTGTTTAATTTGGGGGGCTTCGACAGCGTAGCCGTACTCTCAGGCACTATCGGCATGATGGCCGATGTGAAACTCCCGCTTTGGGCACTGGCAACGGCGCAACTGGCTTGGGTGTTGGTGCCCTTGGGATTGGCCGGTCTGATATTCAGAAAGAAGGAAATCTGAGATGCGTTTTCTAATATCAACCTGCTTCGCCGTTATTCTGGCAGCCAGCCTGACGGCGTGTCAGGAAGAAGATGTGGCGGAGCTACCGCCGCCGGTTCCCTTGACCCAGGAACCGGTAGGTTATTACTGCAGTATGACCGTCGCAGATCACCACGGCCCCAAGGGACAAATCCGGCTGAAAAGCCAAGACAAGCCGATTTGGTTTTCCTCGGTCCGTGATACCATCACCTTTACGTTGTTGGCTGAAGAGCCAAAGGATATTTTGGTTATCTATGTAACCGACATGTCGAAGACCGGCTCCTGGGAAAACCCGAAAAACAACGATTGGATCGAAGCTAAATCGGCTCTGTTCGTTACTGGAAGTTCGAAGAACGGCGGCATGGGCGCGCCGGAACCGGTTCCTTTCGCTTCAAAAGAAGCCGCCGAGACGTTTGTCAAACAGTTCGGTGGCAAGATCGTCGCTTTTCTCGATATCTCCGACGGCTCTAGTTTGGGGCCGGTCGAGATTAGCGATATTCCCAGGAATAAGGATAATGGTGGATGACAACTTGCCTTTCCCGACGCCGGTTCATAACCATCAGCGCCAGCATGCTGGCGGCTGACCTTATTCCGGGTTCTGGCCTGATGGCGCAACCGTCTCTCGTCCGCTGGCGGGGGGTCGCCATGGGCGCGCGGGCGGAATTGAACCTTAACCACCCCAACCGCAAGGAAGCCGAAACGGCGCTGCTACTGGTACAGGATGAAATCCGGCGATTGGAAGAAGTATTCAGTCTCTTTGATCGGGAATCGGCCCTGTCTCGATTGAATCGGCAGGGCGCTCTCGAAGCACCGCCCCTTGACCTGGTCAGGTGTCTGAACGACGCGGAACAAATCAGCAAAATCACGGATGGCGCGTTCGACATTACTGTGCAACCGCTGTGGGATTTGTATGCTCGCCATTTTTCGGTTGAGGCCCAAAATGCTGATGGGCCTGGAAAAATTGAGATCGAAGCGGCAAAGAGGCTTGTTGATTACAAAGCCGTTCAATACGATCCGCAACGAGTTTCATATGGTAAAAAAGGAATGGCGGTAACCCTGAACGGTATCGCCCAAGGTTACATCACCGACCGTGTCACAGATCTGCTGAAAGCTCGTGGCTTTGCTAATTTACTGATTGACCTGGGAGAGATCAGGGGCATTGGGTGGCGTGAAGACGGGGCGCACTGGCGAGTTGGTGTAAGGGCGCCGGACGGGTCCGGAGGACTGATCCGGAAGCTGGCGTTGCACGACAAGGCTATCGCCACATCGGGCGGTTATGGCACCCGCTTCACCGCCGACGGTGTATACCACCATCTCTTTAACCCGAAAACAGGACGCAGCGCCAATTTGTGGAAGTCTATCAGTGTCGTCGCTGACGACGCGACGCGGGCAGACGCCTTGTCGACCGCGTTTTCCAGCTTGCCGGAAACCAGTATCCGCAGAATTGCAGAAGCATTGAAGGTCTCCGTCATCACCAATGACGGGTCTCAAACGGTTCTGATCAACGAGCAAGAGGTGTAGTCCCATAGTTCCGTGGGGCATTGTCAGAGGAAATTACCTAGACATACAAAACTCTGAGGCGGCACGTACTAGGCCGCAAGTTGCCGCCACTCGGCCAGAGAGCCGGTGCGGTTGAGTTTGAAATTTTGCCGATTGCAGAGGTGACGTTCTTGATTGAAATGGTTGTGGAGTGAAGCGTGGACCGAGACGAATTTTTGAAGAGTGGCAGAACTTCGAAATTTCGCCATCGCCTTTTCCCGTCGTCGGAACGGTTGGTGAGAATTTTCTGCCCGATTGTTAAGCCAACGCCCGGTTTCCTGGCGGGCCTCGTTGCCAATAACTTTCATCGCTGCTCGGTATGAACGAAGCATGTCTGTCACGATGACTTCTGGGCGACCGTATTGTTTCAGTACTCTTCTTAGAAATTTCAATGCAGCTCTACGATCCCGCCTCTTTGTGATAAATGATTCCAGAACTTCTCCTTCATGATCAACGGCCCATCAGAGATAGTGAATTTGGCCGTTGATCCGAACAAAAACCTCGCCCAAATGCCATCTCCATTGCGGCGAACTCCGCATGTCCGCCGTCCGCTTCTTTCTGATTTCTGATGCAAACACCGGCCCGAATCGGTTCTACCAAGCACGTACCGTTTCGTAACTGATATCGATGCCGCCTTCGTGGAGCAGGTCTTCGACCTGCCGCAATGAAAGGGGATAGCGAACATACATCATGACTGCCAAGCGGATGACATTTGGTGAAGTCTTGAAATATCGGAAAGGGTTTTTCATTCGAAGAGGCTACGAAACCCGCTACTCCGACACAAGCCAGTTTACTCTGACAATGCCAACTCAACCGAGCCACAGCCTTGGCTGAGTGGCGGCAACTTGCGGCCTGATACTTGTTGGTTCCGGGTTTCGCAGTCCTGCTCCCTTTAATCTGACAATGCCCAATTACGTGCTGGAATTTAATTGTAGAATGGTTGATCCTAAAGGAGTCTAGCTTGGACGGCATTACTTTTGGGCGAGAAGAAATACAAAAAATGGGAAATATATTGTCTTCGTCAGTGACCGGAACGGGCTTCGCTGGGGCCTCGCCAATGGCCTGGAACAGCAACTTTAAACGGCTGATAAACAAGCCCTACCACCATATATTGCATGAAGGATAGACCTGTGAAACGGAAAAGTAAAAATGGAGAGCCTTCAGATAAAAATGGTTTGAAATCCGGTTTGCTTGAAGAACATCGTATTGGCGTCAAGTTGAAACATGCACGGATGGTCAAGGGGCTGCGCCTGAAAGATGTGGCCGAATACGCAAATTGTTCGGAAAGTTTAATTTCCAAAATTGAAAATGGCAGAGCCAATCCCTCAATAAGCATGCTACATCGATTGGCCAGCGTGCTTGGGACAAACATTGCCCATTTATTTGCTACGCCTGATGAAAATGGGAGTGTGGTTCAACGCAACGGCGAAAGGCCGGTCATTGAAACCAATTCACTGCGTCGGGGACTGGGCGTATCCTTGGAAAGTTTGGTTCCCAACGTCGAGGGCAGTCTGCTGCAAGGAGCAATTCATGTTATTGATGTCGGCGGTGGAAGTGACGAGGAAATCAGCCACGAAGGTGAAGAAATTGGCTATGTTCTGATAGGGAAACTGGAACTTTACGTCGACGGGCAAGCCTACACCCTTAATGAAGGCGATTCTTTTTACTTCAGATCCGAATTGACTCATCGCTTTCGAAATGTACATGAAGGCACCACAAAAATCATGTGGATAAATACGCCGCCAACATTCTGATTTTTTATTAAAAAATTTAAAGATCCCTTCCCTCATAAATTCTTGTGGCCTGTGTCTCCCTGATTGTCGCTGAACAATTGGTTGTGAATGTTCAGACTTGGACAAATGTGATGGTAGGCCGGAAATAAACTAGGCTCCCAAGGAAGCCTGAAATAAAGTTTATTGAATTTCATTCAAGACGCTTGAATTTTTCATCTTGCCTGATAATATTAAAGTTAGAGCAGTTCAAAAGCTGTGGAAGATAAGTTGGTTTAATTAAGCGAACAGGGTTGTTTAACACCATGAAGCCAAGAGATCGCATATCGTTCAGTGCCATTGTCGACCGTCCTAAATTGACATTGCCAGACGATGCCCGGATTGCCGTTTGGACCATTGTAAACGTCGAAGACTGGGACATTGAGAATCCAATGCCCCGACAGGTTTTGACGCCTCCCTGGGGGCAAAACCTGCAGCCGGATGTACCTAATTGGGCCTGGCATGAATATGGTATGCGGGTCGGTTTCTGGCGCATTGTTCAATGCCTTCAAACCTATGGCATTACCCCGACTCTGGCGATCAATGGGCGGGTTATTGAAAGTTACCCAAGGGTTGCCGAAGCGGCATTGGAGGCCGGTTGGGAATTCATGGGGCACGGTTACGTTCAGGGGCCGATGCATAAACTTGATGATCAGCGCGCCGTCATACGTAAGACCATTGATGTGATTAAGGAATTTACCGGAAAAGCCCCCCGTGGCTGGGAAAGCCCTGGATTGACAGAGACTTTGGAAACCGTTGATTTTCTAGCTGAAGAAGGTATCGAATATATCGCCGACTGGGTAATTGATGATCAACCTTTTAAAATTTCAACCCGTGCGGGGTCGATTTATTCGGTGCCTTACACGCTTGAGACCAACGACATTACGATGATGGCTTTGCAGCATCACGATTCCGACACCATGCTCAAACGAGGCAAAGATCAGTTTGACCGATTGTATGCAGAAGGCGAAACCTCAGCCCGAATAATGGCCATCAGCCTTCATCCCTTCATCACTGGTGCGGCCCACCGGACCCGATATTTGGAAGAGTTATACGCCTACATCGCGGAAAAACCCGGGGTAAAAATGTGGACCGGCGAGCAGATACTGGACTGGTATAAATCGGCAGTATGAACTTCTGCCGGATGCAATGTCTCGGAGACGGTTTTTAAGAAAGAGAATTAATAAACATTACAGGATTTGAGTGCGATGGACATAATACCTGAAATTCATAATATTTCAAAAGATCTGAAGGCTCATTACGAGCCTTACGGATGGCACCATTGGCCTGAATTCCCCTGGATGTCGTACCAGTTCCGCCGCGCATTAGGTGAAACCCAGGAAGGCGGCGGATCAATCAGCGAGTGCTTTCAGGCAGCCAGCCGAATGATTCCGGGTGATCATGAGAGCTGGCACAAAGAATGGCTAATCGTTGGCGAGCGCAACATGCACCGTGGCGACGCGGCTGAAACCGATGGCCATATCATCACCGCCCAGCAATGTTGGCTGCGGGCTGCAGATAGCCTTAGGGAAGCCGAATTCTGGTTGGATAAGGATGACCCACGACGTCTGGAAACATTCAATAAGATCGAATATTGCACGCAAAATTGGGGGAAATACTTAAAACCGGCTCTGGAATTTCTTCAAATCCCCTACGAAGACGGCGTCAATTTGGCGGCCTATTTCATCCGCTCGCCGGTCAATTCAGAAAAGCGGCAGCCTGTGCTTATGTGTTTTGGCGGTTTGGATTCCTTCAAGGACGAGCTGTTTTTCATGGTTGGCAGCGGGGCCCTGAAGCGCGGAATATCAATTCTTATGGTCGATGGCCCCGGACAGGGCGCAACAATTCGAAGGCATAAGGTCCCCAACCGATTTGATTATGAAGTCCCTGTCGGACGCTGCATTGATTATCTGGAAACCCGTGAAGACATAGACCCCAAGCGGATTGCCGTCAGTGGCTCCAGCTTGGGCGGTTATTATGCGGCACGGGCGGCGGCATTTGAGCACCGCCTCGCGGCCGCCGTATCACACGGCGCCATTTGGAGCGTTAATGGTCTGTGGGGGGAGCCTGATGAGAACTTTGGCTTGGCGGCTCATATAAAATGGTCATTCGGCTGTGAGACGATGGTTGATGCTTTCGAGAAAGGAAAGGACTTCGAATTAGCGGGTGTAATTGGAAATATTAAGTGCCCCTACCTGATTTGCCACGGCGGTTTTGACGTGCTTGGTGTTGCCCAGGCCCAGACGGTTTATGACAATGCCAAAGCAGGCGGCGTCAACGTGACCTTGAAATTTATCGGCGAAGAAGAAACCGGGGCCGAGCATTGTCAACATGACAACCCCACTATCGGTCAGGAATATGTCAATGACTGGCTGGCTGATCAATTTGGTATCGATCAATCCAAGCTCGAATTCTAATCTTTGCGGGGCCTGCTGAAGCGCGTCAACGGGCCGACTAATCTTCAATGCGCATGTTTAACGACTATGGGAGGTCTTGATGACAAGTTATAAAAATCTTAAAACGCTTACAGGGGCTATGGCCTTGGCCGGGTTAACCGTATTTGGTCTGGATATTGCCCAACCGGCAAACGCTGCTGGCGTTATGAAAATTGCCAACGTTGTACCTGCTGCTGCTCCGCGCAGTCGTGGAGCAGAGCTGGTTGCTAAACTGGTCAATGCCGATGATCGCTGTGACCTTGAGGCAAAGAGTTATCCCGGTGCCGCGCTCGGCGGTACCACCGACCTGATTGAGGGCTTGCAGGACAATTCCATTGAAATGGTTGTTCTCCCAGGTTCGTTCCTGGTTGGCTTTCAGCCGTTGATGGGAATCATGGATTTTCCGTTTTTCTGGCCACCGAAAAAAGATGACATTCTGAAAATTCATCAGGGTGAAGCTATGAAGAAGCTTCTCGCAACCACCGACGAGAAGGGCATCAAGTCGCTCGCCATCTGGCACACTGGTTACAAAACGTGGACGGCCAACAAACCGCTGAATACCTTTGCCAACTACAAAGGTCTGAAGGCGCGTGTGATGCCGTCCGCCGTGCTGAAAAAGCAGGATGACCTGCTTGGTCTGAATGCTGTCGGCATGCCGTTTCCTGAAACCTACAATGCCCTGAAAAACAAATCCATCGACGCTCAGGAAAACCCGATCACGACGAGTTTTTTCATGAAGTTCTACGAGGTTCAGGATTACATGGCCTTGACCAACCATGGTACTCTCGATCAGGTCATTATGACCTCCAAGGTGTGGTGGGACAAACTCCCGGGAAAATGCCATCAGGCTATTCGTGAAGCGGTTAAGGCCGGTGGTGATCTGACCGTCGATCTGACTTATTCGATCATCGACGCTAAGGCCATGGGCGCATTCAAGAAGTCGGGCATGAAGCTGGTCGACGTCAGCGCCGAGGATTATAACGATATGCGCGAACGCGTTCTGCCCGGTGTTGAAAAGTTCTACATCGAACAAAATGGCGCACGCGGACAGGATATCCTCAATGCGTTCAATAAAGAACTAGCCGATAAATAAGCTAAGATCATTTTTAAATGAAGTTTATCGATAGAATAGAAGCCGCTCTCAGCGTCATTGACACGGTTGTTCGGTGGTTCGCTGGGAGCGCGCTTTTGGCCATGGCGGCCGTGTTGTTTTTTAATTCGATCAGTAGAGCATTCTTCAGCTATTCATTCGTCGGAGGTCCGGCATTGGGCCGGTTGTTGTTAGTCTGGCTTTGTTTCCTTGCCGCATACCTGCTGGTCAGGAGCAACGGGCATGTGGTCATTGACCTGTTGGCGCGCGTCGTATCAGGTCGCCTTTATTGTGCTTTGTGTATTGTAAACGGTCTGGTTGGCAGCGTGACAATGGCTTATGTCAGCTGGCTGGGCTACCTGTTTACCGCTAAACGCTTTGCCTTCGGTCAAATGGATCCGATGCTGGATGTGCCGACCGGATTTTTTTATCTACCCATTCCCATCGGCGCTTTCCTGATGTCAACGGCATTCCTGTTCGAGGCCTGTAAAGCCGCATTTGGCGGTGATAGCTATCAGGCGTCTTCGAAATCTCCCGTCGTTGCTGAAAGTGAGTAGTTAACCGCCATGCCAATAGCCGTTTTCTCATCCGCAGCATTTATATTACTGGCAATTTCAGCGCCCATATTCATCGCCATTCTGGTGCCGACTTTCATCTCCTTTGAGCTTTTCGGGCCGCCGATTCCATCGACGGTTCTGGTCCAGAAGATGATGCAGGGAATTAACAAATTTAGCCTGCTGGCTATCCCGCTGTTTATTTTCTCCGCAGACATCATAGCCCGTGGCCAAATCGGTCAACGCCTGCTGAAACTGGTCGAAAGCCTGATCGGCCACATCACCGGTGGTCTGGCTATCACCACCGCCATAGCCTGTGCCCTGTTCGGCGCCATTTCCGGTGTTGGGGCGGCGGCCGTTATCAGTATCGGCCCGATTGTCTACCCAGCGCTACTGCGCCAGGGCTACAGCCGTGGTTTTGCGGTCGGACTGATTTTAACGGCGTCGACACTTGCTATGCTGATCCCGCCGGGGGTCGCTATGATTCTGTACTCGTTGCAAACAATGAGTTCAGTTAGCTCCGTCTTTTTAGCCGGTCTGAGCGCGGGCGTTATCTTCACGGCCCTGCTGGCGATCTATTCCTACGTCTATGCACGGGTGCTAAATATTGGACGGCAGGGAAAGGCAAGCTGGAATGAACGCCTGACCAGTTTGAGGGAGGCGGGGTGGGCCATTGGATTGCCAGCAATCATTTTCGGCGGCATATATTCGGGGACCTTCACCCCGACCGAGGCCGCAGCCGGTGCTTGTGTCTATGCCATGTTTGTCGAAACGGTTGTCTATCGCCAGCTTAAATTCCGTGAACTGTTCAAGGTTTCAACAGCGTCTGCGATGGTCATCGCGATGCTGCTGATCTTGATTGCGGCGGGCTCGGCAATGACATATTTCCTGACCGTCATGAACGTCTCCGATGCGATCAGCGGCATGCTGGATGGAAACAGCGCCGTAACGGTGCTGATGCTGATCAATGTGTTGTTTCTGATGGCAGGGATGATTATCGATCCTAATTCGGCGATCATCGTGTTGACCCCGCTAATCTATCCGGTGGCGACGGCGCTTGGGATTGACCCGATCCACCTGGGTGCAGTGATTGTTCTGAATGTTGCTCTGGGGATGATCTCGCCGCCATTTGGGCTCAATATTTTCGTCGGCATCACGACCTTTAATGTTCCCTACTGGGAAGTCGTCAAGGCCGTACTGCCGTTCATTCTTGTATCACTTGTGGCACTGGCGATTGTTACCTACATCCCCGAGCTTATTTTGTGGTTACCCAATTTGGTCAGAGGTTAAATTTAAGAACGGAGAGTTGAATAAATGATTGATCTTGGCGTAGATGCCATACGACCGGCAGTTGTCGCGATTGACTGCCATCGGGGTCACCTTGACCCCGAGGTTGCGACCATGCCTGCACCGGCCGATGTGGCCAAGCAGTTGGTCGCGAACTGTAAGGTATTTTTTGATAAATGCCGGGATATGAATATTCCCGTTGTCCATGCAGTAACGGCCTATCGTGACGTCGCTGAGATCCGCAGCAACCCACGTTGGCGCGCACTTTCTGACGACCCGAATGCGACCCGAAAGAATGTCGAGCGGCACAATCTGATCGGATCACCGGGGCTGGAGATCATGCCCGGCCTGTATGACCCGGATCGTGATATGCTGGTCAACACCAAAAAGCGTTACGATTGCTTTCGTGCAACTGATCTCGACTTCGTGCTGCGCAAGCACAGGATCAACACCCTGTTCGTGACCGGAATCAATACCAATTCCTGTGTTTTGGCGACTGTCTGTGCCGCTAACGTGCTCGATTATGCACCGGTTGTGATCGAGGATTGCTGCGACACTATGGACGGCCCGCAACTCCATGACGCCGCATTGTTGTGTATTCGTACGGCTTTGGGGAGCGTGATGACGTCACAACAAGCCTTGTCAGATATAGAAATGGACGCGAAATGAATCAGCTTCCTCTCCATAAAATGTTTGTCGACGGCAAGCCGACGGACGCCCTTTCGGGTAAAACATTCGAGATAGAAAATCCGGCAACCGGTGAACCTGTGGCCCGAGTGCCGGAAGGCGACAAAGCCGATATCGACAATGCCATCGATATCGCTACGTCGGCATTCAAAGTTTGGGGACAAATGCCGGGTGAGATAAGATCGGATATCCTGAATAAGGCAGCGGCCATCCTTGCCGTGCAAATCGATGATTTTGTTCGGGTCGAAGTTAGCCAAACTGGTCGCCCAATTCGTGAAATGACATCACAATTGGCGCGTCTTCCTGAATGGTTCAAGTATTACGCGGCCTTGATACGCACCCATGAAGACACGGTGCCTCCCTTTGGTGGCGATTATATAAATTACACCCAACGTGTGCCGTTAGGGGTGGTCGGCCAGATTACTCCGTGGAATCATCCGCTACTAATTCTGGTAAAAAAAGTCGCCCCGGCCCTTGCTGCGGGCAATACGATTGTTGTCAAGCCAAGTGAAATCGCCCCCCTGACGCCCTTGATGCTGGGAGCGGTTTTCAAGGAAGCAGGGTTGCCCGACGGCGCCTATAATGTCATCACCGGCTTCGGTGCCGGGGCCGGGAAATCGCTGTGTGTGTCACCGGGGATTTGCAAAATCGACATTACTGGCGGTACAGATACAGGCAAGTTGATTGCGTCACTGGCTGGCGCCAACCTGACCCAGGTATCGGCTGAACTTGGAGGTAAGGCTGCCGTCATTGTTTTCGACGATGTGGATACCGAAGAAATTGTCTCGGCGGCGCTGTTCGCTGGTTTTATCGCTACCGGTCAAACCTGCGTCCAAGGGGCTCGCTTGTTGGTGCCCCGGGCACGTCATGATGAGATCGTCGCAAGACTAGTGCAGCGTGCGCAAAAAATTATCATTGGCGACCCGACGGACCCCATGACATCCATGGGACCGATGGTCTCGGCGCGACAGTTGGCACTGACCGAGCGGTATGTCGAAATCGGAAAGCAAGAAGGGGCCGTTCTGGCCAGTGGCGGAAACAGGCCTTCCGGGCCGGAATTCGGCAATGGGCATTTCTATCAACCGACCATTTTTTCCAAGGTTACCAATGAGATGATCATTGCCCAGGAAGAAATTTTTGGCCCTGTGATTTGCGTCATGCCCTATGACACCGAGGATGAGGCTATTGCCATCGCCAACGGTACCGAGTTTGGTCTTGCCACCAGTATCTGGACCCGAGATATCCGCCGGGGGCACCGGGTTGCCGGCAAGCTGGACTGTGGTATCGTCTGGATTAACGATCATCACCGGATCGATCCAGCATCCCCATGGGGTGGCTTTAAGGCCAGTGGCCTGGGGCGTGAAAACGGCATTGCCGCTTACCATGGGTATACGCAAATCCGTAACATTATCATCAATACATCCAACGCCCCGTTCGACTGGTATGCGGAAGATGCACAGAATTTGAGGTACAGTTGAAACCAAAAATATCCGTATTAGCTCTTGGCGGCACTATCGCTATGGCGGACGACGGCGGTAGCGGCGTCGTCCCGACAGTCACCGGCCAGGCCTTGGTCAATGCCGTTCCGCGACTTCAGGACATCGCTGAAATCGATGCCACGTCTTTTCGCCAAATTCCCGGACCACATTTATCGATCGATGATCTGATTCCTCTGGCTGCGGAAATCCAACGCCTGTTCGCCGATGGTGTACATGGGTTTGTCATCACTCAAGGCACCGATACCATTGAAGAAACGGCCTTTGCCCTTGATTTGCTGATCGATTGCCGATGCCCGGTTGTGGTAACCGGGGCCATGCGCAATCCAACCTTGGAAGGGGCCGATGGTCCCGCCAACCTTTTGGCCGCGGTTCAGGTCGTCCTTGCGGGGGCGGATCAAAATCTGGGCGTTCTGGTGGTTTTAAATGATGAAATTCATGCTGCTCAGTTTGTCCACAAATCCCATACCAGCAGTCCGTCGACTTTTAGTTCGGCCCCGCTTGGGCCCATCGGCTGGGTGTCTGAAGGTACTCCACGAATAATGATGCGACCACCGACCTGGCCCATATTTAGCCCGCAAGATGCTGTTACGGACACACCGATAGCCTTGATTACCATGGCTCTGGGTGATGATGGACGGTTGATTGATGCCGCAGTTGCGGCAGAATATCAAGGCCTTGTATTTGAAGCCTTCGGCGGTGGTCATTGCCCGCCAAGTGTGGCTGAGGCCTTGGAACGAGCAACGGCGAAAATACCGGTTGTCTTGTGTTCCCGCACGGGCACCGGGGAGGTCCTGCAGCGGACATACGGTTTTGTCGGTGCTGAAATTGACCTTCTGCGCAGGGGGCTGATCAAGTCCGGATGGCTGGATGGACCGAAGGCCCGTATTCTGCTGACCCTGTTATTGCGTTCAGGGGCATCTCTAGAGACTATAAAAACTGTATTCTCCGATGCTGCCGGTGGATTTAAAACCTCAAATTCGGGGAAAAACTGATGACCCAACACAGTAGTATCGATATTCACGCACACTATTTCCCGGACCCCTACCTGGAACTGATTGCCGAAGAAGGCTTGCCGTTCGGAGCGACATGTTCCCTGTGCGCATCCAAAGGTCCTGTCATCGATGTCGGTGAGCTGCATGCTGGGCCCCTGGAACGCCGGTTCACCGACCTTGAAATGCGCATTGCCGACATGGATGCACAGGGTGTTTATGCTCAGGCCCTCTCACTGACCCAACCGATGGTGTACTGGGCTGATGATGACCTCTCCAGAAGGCTGACGGAATCTTTTAATAATTCCTTGATAGAAGCCAATGCGGCGTACCCGGATCGGTTGTTCGGGTTGGCTATATTGCCGATGCAAAACCCGCAATTGGCCATCGCGGAAATAGACCGTCTGGCAGGAAATAAAGCCATACGTGGCGTCTATATGGCCACCCGGATTTTGGAAAGAGAGCTGTCGGATCCCGCCTTTTTCCCTGTTTACGAAAAACTCGAAGCAGCCGGCCTGCCGATCTTTTTGCATCCCTTAAATGTGATTGGGTTTGAACGCTTAAAGCCCTATTTCTTGACTAATTTGCTGGGTAACCCGTTCGACACAACGGTTGCTGCTGCGCACCTGATTTTCGGCGGAGTGCTGGACCGGTTTCCTAATCTTGACTTTTGTCTTCCCCATGCGGGTGGCGCATTTCCATTCCTCGTGGGTCGTCTCCAGCATGGTTGGACGGTGCGCAAGGAATGCCAGCATCTGGAACACGGCCCGCTCACTTATTTAACACGATTTTATTATGATACCATCAGCCACTCTCAGGAATCCATGGGATATTTGCTCAGCCTGGTCGGCCCCGAACAGATCATGCTTGGCAGTGATTATTGTTTCGACATGGGTCTTGAGCGACCCGTCGGACTAATTACCGAGCATCCCGATTTAACGGATTCACAACGGACTCTGATATTGGAGGGTAACGCCCGGCGGTTGCTTGGCCTGTAAATATATCTGATGGACAGCTTCCGGGGCTATCGGAAAGAGACTGTAGATCAACGAATCAATCTAGGAAAAGGCATGACTGAGAATGCGACACAGAGAGTAAAACCGAAGACCGCTGGCAAGGCGATGGTTCGAACAAAATCGGTCTGCCCGACCCCAACTCTGACAAAAGTGTCGGTGCGTAATTTCGAGATTATCATCGATGAGCCCCCTAGCAATCATGGTGAAGACGAAGGCCCGCAGCCACTCGAATATTTACTGGCCTCCCTAGCCGGTTGCACAAACGTCATCATCAATAAAATCGCAGTTGAAAACAGTATCAGCCTAATCGATTTGGAGGTTGATGTAGTCGGAGTGCTTGATACCCGCGGTATTTATGGTGTGGAGCCAATTATAGTGCCGTTTCCAGAAATCAGATTGGATATAAGGCTCAAGACGAGAAATTCCGAAGACGACATGGACCTGGTTAGAGAACAACTCGACTGGCGTTGTCCAGTAAAGGTAATCGTCAGGCAAAGCGGTTCGGTCATCAAGGAAAACTGGGATATTGAGTACGTTTAAGGCTGTAATTCACTAACTATCAATCTATTCAATTCAATTCAATAGCCCCGCCCTGTCAGGGTGAATGTGGATCAGTGAAGTGGCCCGGCATGTTTAATGCAGCCTCCATATCGGAGTGGCGTTCGAACTCGCCGCCATGACAGGGGCTAGCGGACATACATCTTAACTGGCAGGCGGATGATGTCTGATGGAGTTATGAAATATCGGAATGGGTTTTCATCCACAAAGCCTACGGAACTGGCCTTGCAGGCTCAAGTTTATTTTCTTTGACGTTGCCTTTGCGAAGACTGACTCCGTTCCGCTTTCGCTATTTGAAATCGCATAATGGTCAAATCCGCCGAGTCGAAATTTAGAAAATTGTGTAGGTACGGAATAAGGCAGCAACAAACCTAATTTTGTGCATCCTGTTTATTGGGGTTTGCGCAAAACCGTTGCCAGCCACGGTTGCTGAGCGCGGGGTAACCCTGTAGGGCGGAAATAATGGTGGATTTTGATAAAACCCGCAGCGGTAACGTAACGACACCATGTGTCTAAATCGTGGTAGCAGCAGTAGCGTTCACCCTGAAAACCTTCCTGATTGTCGCCTCGTGGGTTGGAACTGAACAGCACACCGCCGGGCTTCAGGGAAACGTAAAGCTCATTTAGTACGCGGGGGAGTTCCTGACTCGGGACATGAAAGAGCGAGGCGTTTGCGAAGATACCATCGAAGCGATTTTCCGGGAGGTCGAGATCCAGAAAGTTCTGATGTAAAACTTCGCAGCCAGTCTCAGCGCGGGCCATCTCAACGAATTCTGAGGAGCCGTCCAATCCAACCGCTTCCAGTCCCTGGGATTTGAAATAGGCTAAATCACGACCCGGTCCACAACCGAGATCAAGAACTTCGTGCGGCCCTTCGCCTTCGAGACAGTCGACCAACGCCCGGTAATTTTGCGTCACGTCATGATCCCAGGTGCCTTCGCGAAACCCGACGGCCGAGCGATCGTAGTGCGCCAATGTCCGTTCTGTGGTGTGGTTCAGGTCAGGGCTGGACGGCATGGAACGGGCCCTTCTGACTTATCCCCACATCAAACTGCAACGCTGCTAAGTGAGCGTACAATGGGCTGGTTCCCAGCAGTTCTTCGTGGGTGCCGCTGGCGACAATGCTACCGTGGTCAATCACGGCAATGCGGTCCGCATTGACCACGGTAGCGAGGCGATGCGCGATCACCAGCGTCGTTCGTCCGGCTTTGAGTGTTTCCAGGGCTTCCTGGACCAGGCGTTCGCTTTCCGCATCCAGCGCGCTTGTGGCTTCGTCAAGCAACAAGACCGACGGGTCACGCAATAGCGCGCGGGCCAGCGAAATGCGTTGGCGTTGTCCTCCTGAGAGGCGGACACCCTTCTCGCCCAAAAATGTCGCAAACCCTTCTGGCAACTGATCAAGAAAATCTGCCGCAGCCGCAGCTTCTGCTGCCTGGCGCACCGAGGCATCGTCGGCACCGGGACGCCCATAGCGGATGTTTTCCCAGCCGCTGGTGCCGAACAAAACCGGGTCTTGAGGCACCAGAGCGAAACGCTCGCGCACGGCTTTGGGATCGGCGTCGCAGATATTTATTCCATCCAGTTTCACCGTGCCGTTAATAGGGTCATAAAAACGCAAGAGCAACTGGAACACTGTCGATTTACCGGCCCCGGATGGTCCGACCAAGGCCACCGTCTCACCGGGATTTACCTTGAAAGTAAAGTCTGTGAGCGCTGCCTGGTCAGGGCGCGAAGGATAATGGAAGGTGACATGTTCAAAGCTGATCCTGCCTTGCGTCTGATCGGGGAGGGAGAGAGGTGTGTCCGGGGCTTTGATGTCGGTTTCGGATTCCAGTAATTCGATCAGCCGTTCGGTGGCCCCGGCGGCGCGTTGCAGTTCGCCGTAGACTTCGCTCATCACGCCGACGGAAAAGGCCACCAGAGTGGCGTAATAAATGAATGCCGCCAGTTCACCGCCACTGATTTCGCCAGCTAACATTTGCCGCCCGCCAACCCATAGGATCACTCCAATGGCTCCGAACACCAACAAAATCACCACTGCCATCAACAAACCGCGGGTGCGGATGCGAACGACGGCCGTGTCGAAAGCGTTAGTGACTTCTGTGCCAAATCGATTCCGGTCCACGTCTTCGTGCGTGAAGGCCTGCACAGTTGACATGGCGTTGATGGTTTCTTCGGCAAAGGCTCCAACGTCGGCAACGCGATCCTGACTGGCTCGCGATAATTTCCGAACGCGCCGCCCGAAGACTAAAATTGGTATTACGACCACTGGAACGACCACCAACACCATGGCCGTCAGCCCGGGATTGGTGATGAACAGCATGATGACGCCGCCCACAAGGTTGAGCATGTTGCGCAGCGCAATTGAAGCGGAAGAGCCAATCACCGATTGCAATAACGTCGTATCCGTGGTCAGGCGTGACAGAATCTCGCCTGTCTTGGTGGTTTCGAAAAAACCTGTGTGCAGGGACAAAACACGGTCAAACACGGCCTGGCGCAAATCAGCCACAACCCGTTCGCCCAGCCATGAAACAAAATAAAATCGTGCGAACGTGCCTACGGCCATGATCAGTGACAAGGCTAAAAGTAAGAAGAGAGTGTTATCGAGTGCGCTTGGATCACTTTTAGCCAATCCGCCGTCAATAAGTGCTTTCAGTCCTTGCCCCAGACCCAGAACCGAAAGACCGGTTACCACCAGTGCCGTGATGGCAGCCACGACATGCCCGGTGTAGGGTTTCAAGAAACCCGCCGTACGGCGAAGGTATCTGAAGTTCCGGCCCTTGGGTCGATCAAATGAAGCAGAGTTGCGCGCCAAGAGCGTTATCCTGATAAAATAAAAGGTAAAATGAATATGGAGGCGGTGTAGAGTTAGGGCAACCAGAGAGATGCCGTTAGCCGTACTGTTTAGCGTAAAAAAATGAACATAATCAAGCGGTGGAAATAATTTCTGCTAACAGCCGAAACCTGATATCTCCAGGATACTGATCCTTCATTGGTGATGTGATAAATCGTCACATTGAGACTTTTTAACCCAGCTAAACGAGGCTACATTCTCAAAAAAAACAGTTCGTAGGAGCTTGCCATGCCACAAACATCGAATGCCAATCGTCGCGTGGTCCTCGCGGAGCGCCCCAAAGGCATACCCAACGAAAATACGCTGCGCCTTGAAGAGGCCAGCATTCCGCAGGTTGGTGCGGGCGAGATGTTATTGCGCACGGTTTATCTTTCAATTGATCCTTATATGCGCGGTCGGATGAATGACGCTAAATCCTATGCGGAACCGGTGAAGATCGGCGAAGTGATGACAGGGCAGGTCGTCGCCGAGGTCGTATCCTCAAACCTTGATGGTTTTGAGCCTGGAGATTTTGTCTTAACTGGAAGTGGTTGGCAGGATTATGCGGTTTCAGACGGCACGGAGGTCATGAACCTCGGCAAAGACCCGAAAAACCCATCTTGGTCGCTTGGCATTCTGGGAATGCCTGGATACACGGCCTATGCGGGTTTGTTGCAAATTGGAGATCCAAAACCCGGCGAGACCGTGGTTGTTGCCGCAGCATCAGGCCCCGTTGGCGCCACTGTCGGCCAAATAGCAAAGATTAAGGGTTGCCGTGTGGTCGGCATCGCAGGCGGCGCTGAAAAATGCGCTCATGTTGTCAAAAATCTCGGATTCGATGCCTGTATTGATCATAAATCCGACGACTTCGCAGAGCTGCTCAAAGCCTCCTGCGCTGATGGCATTGACGTCTATTTTGAAAACGTCGGTGGCGAAGTGCTTTATGCAGTTCTGCCGCTTTTAAACGCCTTTGCCCGAATGCCTGTCTGCGGCGTTGTCTCCTGGTACAATCTTACAGGACTGCCCGAAGGCATGGATTTCGGCCCCGCCATCATGGGCACCATCCTGCGTATGAAAGTGAAGGTGCAGGGTTTCATTATCTTCGACAGTTTTCCCAAAAGCACATACACGGACTTTGTCAATGATATGTCGGAATGGCTGGCTGAAGGCAAGGTACAGTATAAGGAGCAGGTTGTTGAAGGTCTGGAAAATGCTCCGGCTGCGCTCAATGATGTTCTGCTTGGGAAAAGCTTCGGCAAGATGGTTGTGAAAGTGGGTTAATAATATTTCCTGACCGCCACGAAATTTATTACCAGAGCACGAACGAATGTCCGTTAAGAACTTGTTCGGTAAAGGTGCGTGCGAGTCCCCGCAACCATCAACTTTGTCGGGTTTCTTTTTGTTCCAAGACAATAAACAACGCGCTCACAATCTCATCCCATTCATCACCTAGTCTTGATGTGCAGACGGGTTTACCCGCCAGTCGATACCAATATTCCGCATTTCCCTTATCACCTTCAACTCGATGCAGGTGAGCATGGACCCAACAACCAGTCGGGCTTTTGTCAGACTGGGCTAGGCGATGTGCTGCGTCCCAATCACCTTTAGCTTGATGCCATAGAGCATGCATTGCCGGCGAAATATCTGGCGGTGGCGTGTCGGTACTCAGTGATGTTTTGAAGTCTTGATGTTTCATATTGTGTGAAATTCTAGGAGTTAAGGTAGATAAAAGAAAGGGAAGGATAATAAAGATTTCTCCATTCCTGATCTGCATATATCCTATCCCTGTTTAACAGGGAAATTCAGCAGAGACAGGTTCGCCCCAAACTGCGTCCACCACCAAATCTTCTTTAGGGGGTTGGGATATATGAAAATCCAACCCCACCAATACCCTCGTATTCCCAACTGGTACCAAAATAGATTGCTGTTGAAAGGCATCGGCTTGATACTGCTGATGGGACAGGGAGAGATCATGTCGTTCAAGAGTTCAAGATTAGATTGGCTTGCCAGTATCGCCACGGCGCTTTCGCTGATCGCCTGTTACGGAACTCTTGCGGTCATTGGCATCCTTGGCGTCCTTGGAATTTCCATCGCTCTCAATGAAACACTCTGGGCCGGGGCCATTGTCGCCTTCGCGGCCCTCGCTGTCGGCGGTCTTGGCTTTGGTTTGGCCCGGCATCGCCAACCATGGCCGATTTTGGTCGGTGGATTCGGGGCTGCCGCTATTGGATACGCCATGTATGTACAGTATGATCGTTTGATCGAACTTGCCGGTTTCGTCTTACTGTGTCTCGCGGCCTACTGGAATTGGCGGCTTGGTCACGACTAAGCTTATCAGCGGATAATCGGAAAAAAAATTCAGATGAGTCATGAAACGGCACCACCAATCCTGACCGGTAAGAGATACGATGCGCCCTCGGCCTTCACTCCCGAGAATTTGTTGCGGGAAGCACGGCGTCAAAAGGCGACTGCCATTGAGCCGGTTCCAGATATTTGTATTCTTGATCCAGACGGCGATATTGTTCGCCAGGTGATGGCGGAGGGCCGTGCCCGTCGTCATGAGGGGTGGGTCTGCTATCACACGGATCTCCATATTTTTCAAGAGGAAGGCCTGACGCTGGGCATCGTTGGCTGCGTGGTCGGCTCATCTTTTGCCGTTTTGGTGGCAGAACAACTTTTTGCATCGGGCTGCAAACTTTTAATCAGTATGACTTCATCGGGGCAAATCACCCCAGGACAAGCGCCGCCTTATTTCATTCTGATCGATCGCGCGTTGCGGGATGAAGGCACGAGTTATCATTACCTGCCACCATCACAGTACTGCGAAGGTAAAAAGGAACTTCTTACAGCGCTAGACGGTGCCTTCACAGACTTGGATGTGCCCGTGCAACGCGGTCCTGTATGGACGACAGATGCGCCATTTAGAGAGACACAAGAGGGTATTGATGCGATGCGCGAACGCGGTCTACTTGCCGTCGAGATGGAAGCGGCTGCACTCTATGCTTTTGCAAAAGCGCGCGGCAAGCCTGTGATTTGCTTCGCACACGTCACCAATCAGATGGGTCAGATCGAGGGTGATTTCGAAAAAGGGGATGCCAACGGTACGATCGACGCCCTAGCCATCATCACACGGGCCGCCCAGCGGATCGGCATTGGGGTTAGGTGAAGCCCTACAACAAGGTGCCTTTTGACGTGGGGCGCATTGCTTTCTTGCATTCGGTCACGCTCATGCCATTTCCGTCATCAGCCACCCTTATCTTGGCAACGTCATCTCTACAATCACCAAAATTTTAAACCCAACTGCACCTCATGCCCAATTCCATAGATTATTTATGGACACACTGTATAATAGGTAATAAGGTACCGAAATAAGTATTATGGAGATGTGAGGAAATTAGGATGGCCTTTCCTGGGCAACGCTGGTTGATGAACGAAATTGGTCAGCCGATGAGCAAAGAACAATTTGAGGTGGCGGACCCTGGACACGGGGACGTGGTCGTTGAGATTTCCGGCTGTGGCGTCTGTCATACGGATCTCGGATATCTTTACGATGGCGTGCGCACAAACCATCAATTGCCGCTAACTCTGGGTCATGAAATTTCCGGCACAGTCGTTGTCAGTGGAGTCGGTGCCGAAGACTGGATGGGAAAGTCCGTCGTCATTTCCGCCGTTATTCCCTGCGATGAATGTGACCTTTGCAAATCTGGTAAAGGCACCATCTGCCGCAGCCAAATGATGCCCGGTAACGATATTCATGGCGGCTTTGCCAGCCATATCACCGTGCCGGCGCGTGGCTTGATTGAAGTCGATATGCAGCGGCTTCATGCTTGTGGCATGACGCTGGCAGACATGTCCGTTGTCGCCGACGCGGTGACCACACCTTATCAGGCCGTAATTCAGGCTGAAATTCAGCAGGGTAGTCTGGCTATTGTGATCGGTGTCGGCGGTGTTGGTGGTTACGCGGCGCAGATTGCCGCAGCTAAGGGCGCGACGGTGGTCGCAATCGATGTGGATACGGCGAAACTGGAGATGATTTCTAAATACGGTGCTTCGGCAATCTTCAATGCCCGGGAAATTTCCGGCCGCGATCTAAAGAAGGCCATTTTCGCTTTTGCCAAGGACAACGGGTTACCGGCAACGCAATGGAATATTTTTGAGTGCTCCGGCACCACAGCCGGGCAACAAGCCGCGTTCGGTCTGCTCGTTCATGGCGCCACGCTCAGCGTCGTCGGCTTCACCATGGACAAGCTGGAAGTGCGACTGTCCAACCTGATGGCCTATCACGCCCGCGCCTTGGGCAACTGGGGGTGCACGCCGGGTCACTATCCTGCTGCCATTGATATGGTGCTTGATGGCGACATTCAGGTGTTGCCTTTTGTTGAGCAGCACCCGCTGGAAGACATCAATTCCGTATTCGAGGCCGTACACCAGCATCAATTGACACGCCGGGCGATTTTGACGCCCGGCCCATAAACGCGTTAATCCTTAAGGAGCTTCGAACCGATGGCCAGCATCGAAAACATTATTAAAGACACGCAACCCGGCACGCTTGCCGATCATAATCTTGTCGCCATCGAACAAATCATTTGCGAAGGCATTGTCTACGAAAAACGCCCGGCCAAACGCCGTGATGGAACGGTTGCCGAAGGTCTCTACAACGCCTGGATAACCCTCGACAATCCGACTCAGTTTAACTCCTACACAACCGATATGGTTAAAGGCGCCATCCTTGCCTTCCGTCGGGCATCCGTAGACCGCGAGGTCAACGCCGTGGTCTTTACTGCCGTTGGAGACAAGGCCTTCTGCACCGGCGGCAACACCAAGGAATACGCTGAATACTACGCCGGTAACCCGCAGGAATACCGCCAGTACATGCGTCTGTTCAACGATATGGTGTCGACCATTCTGGGTTGCGACAAGCCCGTCGTGTGCCGGGTCAACGGCATGCGTATCGGCGGCGGTCAGGAAATCGGCATGGCCTGCGATTTTTCCGTTGCCCAGGATTTGGCTAACTTCGGTCAGGCGGGTCCCAAACACGGTTCAGCCGCCATCGGTGGCTCAACGGATTTTCTGCCGGTGATGATCGGCGCTGAACAGGCAATGGTTTCCGGCACGCTTTGCGAACCTTTTTCCGCCCACAAGGCATACCGGCTGGGTATCATTTCCGGCCTCGTACCGGCGCTCAAAATCGATGGAAAGTTTGTTGCCAACCCCAGTGTGATAACGGATCGCATGTTCGACGAATACGGCCGCATCATCCACGGTGAATTTAAAGGCGGCGAGGAGATGAAGGCGGGTCGCCAATGGATCAAGTCAGGTGAAATCGATTTAAGCCTGCTTGATGAAGCTGTCGAAGATCTGTGCGCGAAATTGCTCGAAACGTTCCCTGACTGCATGACCAAAAGCCTGGAAGAACTGCGCAAACCGAAACTTAATGCGTGGAACGCCAACAAGGAAAACTCCCGTGCCTGGCTGTCGCTGAACATGATGACCGAAGCGCGCACCGGGTTTCGCGCCTTTAACGAAGGTACCCGTGAAACAGGCCGCGAGATTGATTTTGTTAAACTGCGTCAGGCACTGGCCGTCGGTACGCCGTGGACGCCGGAACTTATCGATAGCCTGATGCCGGGGGCAAGCAGTGATGACTGACGGCCCCTTAAAAGTCTGGCGGGAACGGGACGGGCGGATGCTCAGGCTTCGCCTGAACCGGGCGAAGGCGAACGTCATCGACGCGGAAATGATCGCCGCCCTTGATGCCGCTTTCAGCGAAATTGCCTCTTTGTCCGGCGTTAATGCCGTGCTGCTTGACCATGAGGGGCCGCATTTCAGTTTTGGTGCCAGCGTCGAAGAACATCTTCCCAGCCGATGCGCCGCTATGCTGGGAGGGTTGCATGCCCTGATCAAGAAAATGCTGGCCTGTCCGGTGCCGTTACTGGTTTCCATCAAGGGGCAGTGCCTGGGTGGTGGCCTTGAAGTGGCGATGGCCGGTCATATGATCTTCGCCGCAACAGATGCGATGCTGGGTCAGCCGGAAATCAAACTGGCCGTTTTCGCCCCGGCGGCGAGTTGTCTGCTGCCGCGCCTGGTGGCGCGCCAACATGCCGAAGATCTGCTTTATTCTGGGCGCAGTATTTCCGGCCAGCGGGCCGCAGAGATCGGCCTTGCCGTTTCCGCCCACGTCGACCCGGAGGCCGCGGCGCTCGGCTATTTTGATGAACATATCGCAGGCCTATCGGCAAGCAGTCTTCGCCATGCCGTCGAAGCCGCCCACGGGCCTTTCCGTGATCAGGTCAGTGCCGATCTTGATCGCGTAGAAAGGCTTTATCTGGAAGAGCTGATGAGCACCCACGACGCCGGGGAAGGGTTGCAAGCCTTTGTCGAAAAACGCCCAGCCAAATGGGAGCATCGTTAAGCCATGAAAACGACATCTGAAATCATCAGCACCTGTCAGGAACTTTATGACGACCTGAACTTTACGGCTGTGCGTAAATGGAAAGAGGCCGATGAAAGTCGCAAGGTCATCGGTTATATGCCGGTTTATGTGCCGCGCGAATTGATCCACGCCGGTGGCATGCTGGCCCTTGGCATACTTGGTGGCGGGGATTCTCTGGAAGTCATTCATGGCGACGCCTATTACCAGAGCTACATCTGCCGCATTCCACGCTCGACCCTTGAACTGGCGCTCACCAAGCGCCTCGATTTTGTTGACGGCATGCTGTTCCCATCAATTTGCGATGTGATCCGCAACCTGTCGGGCATGTGGAAACTGATGCAGCCCGATGTGTACGTGCGCTATTTCGATGTTCCGCAGAATTTCAAGGATGACGTCGGCGGCAATTATTACGCCGAGGAATTGCAGGAATTGCGCAAAGGCCTTGAGGGCGTATGCGGACGCAAGATCACCGACGAGGATATCCGCCGTTCCACCGCGATCTACAATGAAAATCGCAAGCTTGTTGAAGAAATCTATAGCTTTCGCGCTCAATCACCCTGGCAGGCTCCGTCTTATGAAGTCTATTTGCTCATGCGGGCGGGTATGGTTTTACCCGTCGAAGAGCATTCCCAGCTGATGCAGGATTATCTGGTCGCGGCAAAGTCCGAAGACCGTCCCATGCGGGATAACTGCCGCATTGTCGTGCAGGGATCATTCTGCGAACAGCCGCCGCTTAATCTGGTCAAATCCATCGAGATGGCGGGCTGTTATATTGTCGATGACGATTACATGCTGGTTACCCGCTGGCTGATGGAAGACGTGCCGTTGGATGGGGATCCCATTGCCAATCTGGCGTCGTCATTCCTGCACCAGTCGGTCGAGACCGCCGCCAAATATGAACCCGATGGCACCCGCAAAGGCAGCTACCTGTTGGAAACCGTTCGCAAGCGGGCCGCCGAAGGGGTTATTTTCGCGGCACCCAGTTTCTGTGACCCGGCGCTGTTGGATCGGCCCATGCTGGTCCATGTCCTTAACGACAAGAACATCCCGAACATATCGTTCAAATATGCCGAGAATTCCGGCCAGATGCAGCCTATTCGCGAACAGGCCGGAACATTTGCCGATTCCATCAAACTATGGAGCGAAGCATGAGCACCCAGCCAGAAACACAAGATGTTGTCAAAGAAGCTTCGATGCTGAAGCAGAAAGACATGATTTCCGCCAATTATGAAAAGCTGACGAGCACCGAAGAAAGCGGCGCCAAAGTGGTGTCGACGTATGTGCCTGGCAACCTGAACGAATTGATCATGTGTTTCGACATGCTCAATAATTTACCTGAAATCAATGCCATCCAGAACGGCATGCGCAAGAAGTCCGGCGGCATGATTATGGAAGCCGAGAAAATGGGGCATTCCGAAGATGTCTGCACCTATGTTAAAGCGGACATCGGCAATATGGCGAAGGGCTCCATCGCACCAAATGGCAAACCGATGCCTGTGCCTGACCTGTTGCTGCTGTCCTACACCGGCTGCTTTACTTTTATGAAATGGTTTGAATTGCTGCGCGACCAGTATGGTTGTGAGACGACCATGCTCCAGGTTCCTTACAAGGGTGACGGCGAAACGACAAAAAATATGCGCGATTATGTGGTCAAACAGCTCAAGGAAGATGTGATACCGGCGCTGGAACGGGTCAGCGGCGTGAAATTTGACATTGACCGGTTACGCGAAAACATGCGTCGCTCGGCTAAAGCCGAAGATGATCTGGTCTGGGTATTGGAAAGCGCCAAGAAGAAACCTTCTCCCATCGATGCCTATTTCGGTGGGGTGTTCTACATCGGCCCGATTTTTACGGCCTTTCGGGGAACCCAGGACGCAATCGACTATTATCGGTTGCTGCGCGAAGAGATTGAGGCACGCATCGCCGCTGGCCAAGGGCCGGTAACGCCGGAAGGGGATATGGGAGAGGAAAAATATCGCCTTGTCGTCGAAGGGCCGCCTAACTGGACCAGTTTCCGTGAATTTTGGAAAATGTTTTACGATGAAGGGGCCGTCGTCGTCTCCAGCACCTATACCAAAGTTGGCGGGGTTTACGACTACGACGGCTTCCGTCACGATCCGGATAACCCACTGGAATCCATGGCCGATTATTGCCTTGGTTGTTACACCAACCGCAACCTGCCTGAACGGGTCGATATGATTGAAAAATATATCAGCGATTATGAAGCCGACGGGTTGCTGATCAATTCCATCAAAAGCTGCAACAGCTTCTCGGCTGGTCAGTTAATGATCATGCGAGAAATTGAAAACCGCACCGGCAAACCGGCGGCCTTCATTGAATCAGATCTGGTTGATCCGCGCTATTTCTCGGCCTCGAATATCAAGAACCGGCTCGAGAGTTATTTCCAGATGATCGATCAGAAACGTCGTGGCGGCGGTAGCGCCCCACGCGCCGCTTAAAGGGAGACCACATTCATGCGTTGTTTCATCGGTATCGATCTGGGGTCGACCACAACCAAGGCCGTTTTGCTTGACGAGAATTGTCAACGTCTGGGCTTTGGCATCACCAACTCCCGCTCAAACTATGCAACGGCGGCGACGGTCGCCAAGCAGGAAGCCGTCATTTCGGCCAGATTGACTCTGTTTCGTCGGGCGCTCCGCGAAGAGGGGCTGGACGCGGCGAAGGACGAGAAGTTCTTTGAGCGTGTTGAGCTGTATTTCCGCCTGGAACAATTCCTTGAGCAGCTTGAAGATCTGCACGGTACTTGCGGCTCCTTTGTCCATGGCCCGAAATACGAGGGTAAGGAAAAGGCTATTACCGAAGTGCTTGATGGCGTGTTTTCACGCATCCGCGAAGAAGCCCCCGCCCTTTATGCGCCGGGTGGGGCGCGCAAATCTGATTTCTTTAGAGACATCGCGGGCTCACGCTTCATGCAAATAGGCGAAGAATGCGCCAAAGATGCAGGGCTTTCTTTCGATCTGGTGCTCAATGTTTACGACAAGTCAATCATCGAAGTTGAAAACCGCCCACCGTCTGGCGATATGGCCGGTAAATTCGGTCGCGCCCTGAACCGTGTCATCGACGAGGAAACGGACCTTAAGGAACAATCTGAAACATTGGCCAATGCGCTTTCCCAGGCGCTGGATATTGAATTGGATGAAACCTATGTGGTGGGCACCGGATATGGGCGGGTGACGCTACCTTTCCCCAAGGAACACATTCGTTCGGAAATTCTCTGCCACGGGCTGGGCGCGCACATTATGTATCCGGGTACCCGCACGGTCCTGGATATCGGTGGCCAGGACACCAAAGGCATTCAGGTTGATGCCGATGGCATTGTCGCCAATTTCCAGATGAACGACCGTTGCGCCGCTGGCTGCGGCCGCTATCTCGGTTACATCGCCGACGAAATGAACATGGGGCTTCACGAACTGGGTCCGTTGGCTATGAAATCAACCAAGTCCGTTCGCATTAACTCGACCTGCACGGTTTTCGCCGGGGCCGAACTTCGTGACCGGCTGGCTATGGGGGAAGAACGCGCAGACATTCTGGCCGGGCTTCACCGTGCCATTATCCTGCGCGCCATGTCGATTATTTCCCGCTCCGGCGGGGTCACGGATCAGTTCACTTTCACCGGCGGCGTCGCCAATAACGAAGCCGCCGTCAAGGAACTTAAAAAACTGATCAAGGAAAACTACGGCGACGTGACCATCAATATCGATCCGGCGTCGATCTATACGGGTGCCTTGGGGGCCGCTACTTTTGCCCAACGCGCCGTGGTAAACTAAAAAGGACCATTTGCCATGACTATTACAGCAGGAATTGACGTCGGCACCGGAGCCCTGAAAGTCGTTTTATTCGATGTTGATGGCGAGAACACAAAGTGGATATCAAAGCGCACCGAACGTATTCGCCAGCGTGACCCCTTCGTTCTTGCCGAACAAACGTTTGATAATCTTTTAGCCGAAGCAGGCATGACCCGCAAAGATGTTGCCTATACGGCTTCAACCGGGGAAGCAGAAACCCTGAACTTCACCACCGGCCATTTCTATTCCATGACCACTCACGCCAGGGGCGGTATTTATTTGGAACCCGGTGCGCGTTCGATCCTCGACATTGGCGCGCTGCATGGCCGCGCCATCAATATCGACGAGAGGGGCAAGGTCATGAACTATCGTATGACCAGCCAATGTGCATCGGGGTCGGGCCAGTTTCTGGAAAACATTGCCCGTTATCTTGGCATTTCGCAGGACGAAATCGGCACTCTGTCCCGGCAGGCGGACGACCCGGAAGTGGTCAGCGGTATTTGCGCCGTACTTGCCGAAACCGATGTCATCAATATGGTCTCAAGACAAATCTCATCACCCAATATTCTTAAAGGGATTCACATATCCATGGCCACCAGGCTGATGAAATTGCTGCGCGCGACCAAAGTCAAAGAAGGCACAGTCCTTCTTACGGGCGGGCTTGCCCTGGATACGGGACTTCTGGCAGCATTACAGGAAATCATTGCTGATCAGAAATTGACAATTGAGGCGAAATCGAGCCCTGATTCAATTTACGCTGGGGCCATTGGTGCGGCGATTTGGGGCGCATTCCGTCACGAAAAACTCGCACGTCTCAGCAAAATAGCTGCCTGATTAAGCTGCTTTTATCATGGAGAAGGAGGACCCCCTATGGCCTTGATGATTACCGAGGAATGCACGGCCTGCGACGCATGTGTTGAACCCTGCCCTAACGACGCCATCAGCATCGGCGATCCCATCTTCGTTATTGATGCATTGCGCTGTACGGAATGTGTCGGGGCTGAGGACGAACCGCAGTGTGAACTGGTCTGCCCCGCAGACTGCATTATCGTCAATCCGGACTTCGCGGAAAGTCCCGACGAACTGCAATCAAAATACGAGGCGTTGCATAACTAGAGCGATTCCGAAAAATTCTGAACCACTCTATTTTTTATCGCTCACGACGATGACCTAAAGGTCAACGTCTGCGCGGGCGCGCCGGACAACCGGCGAGCCGCAGTCGCGGCCTTGAGCGGTTCAGAAAAACTCGAAACCGCCCCAGTGTTCGTTTATGGCTGCGATTGATGGCGCTGCGTTAGTTTCATCAGGGTGGAAAGGGTTATCGATTTCAGGGTGGATACGGTGATCTCGTCAATTTCTGTCGTCACCTGTTTTAAGGCCCGACCGATAGGGGAGTCATCTCCCGCTTCCTGGCGGCCCTCTTGCCCTACGTCCTCAAACATTTTGACAATTTCATACAAGGTGACCCGTTTGGCGTTGCCGGAAAACCGATATCCGCCACCGGCGCCGCGCATGGAATCGACCAGGCCTGCACGCGACAAGTCTCGCATTACCTTAGCCAGGTGATTGGCGGATATGCTGTACTTTTCAGCAATATCGGCGGCTGAAACCTGTTGTTCGGGATTCTGGGCAAGTTCAAGAACCGCAAACAGGGCGCATTGAGTCGCCTTTTGAAGCCTCACGTTTTTTCTCCCGCCGTTGGTGCGTCGCTGGACAGTGCGGACAGTCCCATCTCCAATTGGATAAAGGGGCCGCCCATCATGCCCAAAGAGCGGAAAAAAGCCATGTTTAGCTCATCATCACGGGCCAGCATGGTGCGCACCGTATCAACGCCGGATTTTCTCAAACAGGCGCAGATGGATTCGAACAGGATTGTGCCAACCCTCATTAGACGGGCGTCCGGATCAACACCTAAAGCGAACACCCAACCGCTTGGGGGTGACCCAAACTCCCAGGCCCTGACTTCACCGATAATAAAGCCGACCACTTTACCTTCCGGATCTTCGGCGACCAGGAAATAGCGATTTTCCCTTTTGCCATAGCGCTCAAACATATCGGCCCAGTAATCGGCTTTGTTTATGCCCGTGATTCGGGCATCCAGTTTAACCACCGAGGGCACATCGGAGGATTCTGAATTTCGAATTGCCAGGCCATTGTCAAGTTTTGGCATGCGCCCCCTAAATATTAAAAAATTACGCAACCCCTCTCTGATAAGATGAAACTTGTTGAAGACGATGTAAACAGGCAATTCAGTACCTATTAATTGTTATGACCCCAATTATGCCCCTTTAACGTTGTACAACGGTTGATTCTTGTTTAATTAGGTATTACAGTACTGTTTTATTGAATTAGCCTGAGCCCTACGCACATGCTGTCGTAAACATGGAGCAATGCCCTATGAACAAAGAACCTTCAGAGACACTTCGGGCGCTGAAACCTGATGATCTTGAGCGGGTCGTCGAAATCGATTGCCGGATTACAGGGCGCACACGTAAGCAGTTTTTCGAGAAACGACTGCAAGCGGCACTTGCGGATACGACCGGGTTTATTACGGTTGCGACGCAATCAGATAATACGCTTACTGGCTTCGCCATCGCCCGCCTTCAGAACGGCGAGTTTGGAATTGAGCGAGGAGTCGCCGTTCTTGATGTCATCGGCGTTGACCCTGAAAGCCAAAAGCGTGGTCAGGGCTCAATGCTCATCGATGGGATTGCCGCCTACGCGAAGAAGGTGGGCATCGATGAAATTCGAACCCAGCTTGATTGGCAAAACAAAGACCTGCTCGGTTTTTTTGCCAGTCATGACTTTCTTCTCGCCCCTAATCATGTCCTGGAACGCGCCGCGACCAGACATCTGTAACCACCATAGACTTGGAGGAACCAAAGGGTCATGAAACAAGAATTAGGGAACAACAACCAACCGATGGATGCGGGCGTTTCCGATTACAGCAACAATGGGGTTGATGATTTTAAAGCCCTGTCCCGCGATCGCTTTCCAATCCGTTCGGCTGAAGAAAATGACCTGGAAGTGATTATCCGCATCGACAAAAAACTGAATGGTCACGAACGCCGCGAATATTTCCTCGCCAAGATGAATGAGTTGATGCGAGAAAGCGGGATTCGCGCATCCCTGGTCGCCGAACAGGACGGCCACGTCGTTGGGTTTATCATGGCGCGGGTCGATTACGGCGAATATGGACGCACGGAACCTGCCGCCGTTATTGACACTATCGGCGTTGATCCTGGATTCGCTCGCCATGGTATCGCCAGCGCCCTTCTTTCGCAGCTGTTAACGAACCTGGACGCCCTTCACGTCGAGCGCGTCAGGACGAATGTTTCGTGGAAAAACGTCTCACTGGTAAGTTTCCTTGATCGAAACGGCTTCGAGCCCGCACAGCAACTGATCCTCTCAAAAGCGATCTGAATAAGGGCGGGCTGTCCCTGGAAACCGTTATTCCTGCAATAATGGCGGATCAGGATCTTCGTCCCAGCCTTCATCGGGTTCAGGTAATTTGGCAAGCCATGCCTGTATCAATTCCACGTGTTCACGTTCCTCATCAAGGAGCTCCTGGGCCAGATCGTGGATCATGCCGGGCCCGCTTTGCTCGAGGAGGCGGGTAAAGAAATTGACGGCTCTTTTTTCGGCCTTTAACGCCATTTGTAGGGCGTGGTGCGGTGTCATAAGATAATGGGTGTTTTCGCCGGAAACAGATTCCGGAGCCTCACCATCTGTCCATTTATATTCCCAGGGCGGAATGTGTGGAAGGTCAATCCCCTCGGCACGCTCAAGAACTTTTTGAACATGCAGGGATTCAACTTCGGCCATTTTACGAAACAGGCTGGCGGTTTCAGAATTGTGATGAACCTCCATCTGTTCGGCCAAATCCTGATAGCGGTCCATGGCTTCGCTTTCCATGGCTTTGACATGGGCGAGAAGGTCCGCCACTGAGTCTATATTGATTTGATCGGTCACAATATTCCCCTGCTAATGGCAAACTGTTTCTCAAGGCTCGCCATGTCGCCCTCATCTTTATGGCTGGCAAGTTTGTAGGGCTCGCGCTTTCCACTGAAAAGCACCCCTAGGTTAAAGCCGTCGTCTGTCATAAGGCGCCGCGCCGCCTGTCCTATATCTTCGGTTGGAACGACTGGTGCCGGGCGCACTATTTTTTTCCAGTCGCGCTGATCCGGGCGAAAGGTCACGCAGGGGCTCAACACCTCAACAAAGGAAAATCCTGGGGTCTGAATGGCCTCTGTAATCAGTTTCGCCGTGCCGCTGGGATCCCCGGAAAACCCGCGGGCGATGAAATTGGCCCCCGAGGCAAGGGCGATCACCAGCGGGTTAAACGGTCTCAGCCCGGTGCCACCGGGCGACAGGGCGTTGTCCCAGTCTGGCTCGGTGGTTGGCGAGGGCTGACCCTTGGTCATTCCGTAAACCCGGTTGTCCATGACAATGTAGGTCATGTCCACATTGCGGCGGCAGGCATGAAGAAAATGGTTGCCGCCTATGGAGAATCCGTCGCCGTCACCGCCGGTGACGAGCACGGTAAGGTCAGGGCGCGACAGTTTAAGCCCCGTCGCCAGCGCCAGTGATCGGCCATGAACACCATGAAACCCGTAAGAATTCAGGTAAGCAGGAATTCTCGAGGAGCAGCCAATTCCTGAAATGACCGCGACGTCTTCAGGCGGCAGCGCCAGTTCTGCGAGCGCCTTGGTAATCGATGAGAGGACCGTGTAATCGCCACATCCGGGACACCAGACCGGCTTGACATCGGATTTGTAATCACGCGCCGTAAAAGCCGCGGTAACGGCACTATCTATATTCATTGTGCGCTCCATTTGGTAATGACATCACAAATTTCAGCGACGCGGAACGGCAAGGGGCCGGGACGGTGATAGGATTGAAGGGGGCAGGAAATATCGAAGTAGCCCTTTAAATAATGATGAAACTGGGCGGAGTGGCTAAGTTCAATTGTCAAAACCCGCTCAACGCCTTTGAGGGCACGCGCCATTTCGTTGGGCCGTGCCGGGGCCAGCAATCTAGGCGAGATCAACTTGAAATCCAGGCCTTGCCCGGACAAGCGGGCCTGCGCCTCACGCACGGTTGCTGTGGTCGATCCCCAGCAAATAATGGCAAGCGGCCCCATCCCCTCGATGTCGGCCCAGTGGCTGCCAAAATCATAGTTGTCGAGCTTGGCTGAACGTTTCTCCAGCTGCGCCGTATGATCCTTGTCCTGGCTTGAGGGGTGTCCTTTTTCGTCATGCTCCAGGCCGTCGGCTGTATATTGCCCATGTGGCGTGCCCGGAATGGCCATGGAGGAGACACCCGAGCCTGATACGCCGTAACGCTGGTAACCCTCGCTAATATCATTGGCGGATACCCTTCGAGAGACAAACGCCAGGTCGGCGGGGGGATCTATAATCACCTTGGACTGGCCGAGCAATTGATCGGACAGGACGATAGCCGGTGTTTGTGTGGCTTCGGCGAGACTGACCGCCCATTGGGTGGAGAATACGCAGTCGCCGACGCAATTGGGGGCGATGACAAGATGCGGTGCATCGCCATGTAGCCCGAACAGGGCGATGTTCAGGTCGGTCTGTTCCGATTTGGTCGGAATACCCGTTGACGGACCACCGCGCATGACATTAACGACGATGATCGGCACTTCAGAAGCGACCGCCAACCCGAAAGATTCGGTCATCAGCGCCAACCCCGGCCCGGACGTTGCCGTCAACGCGGGCGTGCCGCCGTAAGACGCGCCGATAATCATGTTGATGGATGCCAGTTCATCTTCCGCCTGAACCAATGCGCCGCCCATGGTCGGCAAATTGTGGGCCATCCACTCCAACAATTCCGTGGCCGGGGTAATGGGATAGGCAGCGACAAACCGTACACCGCCACGGAGCGCCCCCAGACCGGCCGCCTCGTTACCACTCAATAACCAACGATCGGCCCCTTCGTCCGCCAGCACCTGCACAGCCAGGGCGAACCCTGCCTCTCGGATTTTCTGACCACCCACAACAACCGCCTCGCGACTGGCGGTCAGGGCTTCTTTTCCGCGTTTGGCGAGCAGGCGCTTCATGACCGTATCGACAACATCTTCGTCAAGACCGATCAGGGCAGCGATGGCGCCAAAGGCGATCATGTTCTGCCGCCCTTTCTTAATTGTCTTGGCAAGATCCTTAAGGGGGATTTCAAGAATGCGCGCGCCGCTGCTTGCAATGACTAGCGGAATGTCGCCTTGCGCTGGGTCGGCGATGACAAGACTGTCTTGCGTTAAAGGCAGTTCGCTGGCGAAGCGCTCGATATTGTGCCAGTCAATTGCAATCAGAATATCAAAGTTATCGCCGGGAGCGGCGACGGGTTTCTTTCCCAGGCGGATCATGGCGGCGGCTTCCCCGCCACGGATCTGCGGACCCGATGACCGTGTGAAAAGCCCGTACCATCCCGCCTTGGCCGCAGCCTCCAGCAACATGGTGCCCGCCGTAATGACACCCGCCCCACCGCTGCCGGTGATCGCGACGTTCACGGAATTTGTAAATTGGTTAGCGTGTAACATCCCGGTTTCCCTTGCCAGATTACCGACTTGCCATATAGGACTGCGCCAGATCACCGTCTGCTTTCTCATCCAATATATCTTCGATCAAGGGCAGCAGCGCCATTTCTTCTTTCTGCACATGGCTAATAACCCACTCGATGAGTTCACCGGCCAGCTGATGAAACTGATGCCATGAATCGGCGTTGAATCCGTTTTCACGGGCCGCTCGGGCTAACGCAATCACCGCTGTTCCCGTTTCACGGATCGCCTGATGTTCACTGGCCAGGACCATGCCGATGCCCACTTCACCGCATTCGGCCAGTTTCGGAAATAGAAAGGTTTCTTCAAAAACAAAATGTTGATTGATCTGGGTGTCCGTATTGCCAATCAGATCGATAAGAATGCCGGTCATGAAAGAATCATCGGTGGCGGGAGGGGTCGTGCTTTTTTGCTTTTGCAGGGCCCCTTCCAGGCGCTCCAGGACGGCGACTTCTTCCATGTGTTCGTCGTGCAGTAAGCGCGCTATCTGTGATGTGTGCTGCATAGGACTCTTAATCTCCGGCATTGTACAAAGGGGGCAGGAAAGCTCCATGTCGCCCCTTGCCTTGACAGCAATTGGGCGAGCATATACACTAAATTCCGTATTCCGGTACTGTATTGCGGAATAAAGATTTCGTCAAGCGGCAAGGTTCACAATATCATGTCTGATCCCTTCGATTTCACTCACCAAACCGCCATCGTTACCGGTGCTGCGCGTGGTATCGGTCGGGCTATTGGCGAAGCGCTTTCGCGGCACGGGGCAGATGTCCAGGGTATCGATTGGGCCCTTGATGAGGCAGCCCAATTACCGTTTCCCCTTCATAAGGTCGATATTTCCGATGCAACTGCCATTGCCGAATTGGTTCGCTCGTTAAGCACTCCGCCTTCCTTGCTGGTCAACAACGCTGGCATTACCAGGGACCGTTCGATTGTCAAAATGAGTGACCAGGATTGGGCGGATGTTATTTCCGTCAACCTGACGGGAGCCTTCAACGTGCTGCGTGCGGTTGCTCCGGCGATGACGCAGGCGGGTTATGGACGGATTGTCAACATTACCTCAATCAATGGCATGCGCGGCAAATTCGGACAGGCCAATTACGCGGCGGCCAAGGCCGGGCTCATCGGCTTGACTAAAACAGCGGCGCGGGAATGGGGGCGCAAAGGCGTCACCGTCAATGCGCTGGCCCCGGGCATGGTGATGACCGACATGGCTATGCAGCTGCCACAGCAAATCCTGGACACGGCTTTAGGCGAGGCTATGACTGAACGGCTGGCCAGCCCTGAAGATATTGCCTACGCGACGATGTTCCTGCTGTCTAAGGGTGCCGCCATGATTACCGGCGAAGTCCTTCGCGTCGACGGGGGGCAGTATATCTAAGGCTTCCGCTGGTGGATAATTAAGCGGCGCATGACTTCCAGCACATAAGCCAGCATGGCAATGGCGCCGAGGCTACCGAACAGCGCCCCGGCCTGGACCAGAACCGGTTGCTCCAAATATATCCCGCCGCCGACAAGAATAATCGCCAAAGGATGGCAGGCAACCAGGATTTTCTGTGGAAGTTCGGGGGTCAGCGTAGACAAACGCACGGCGCTTCCTTTGCCCGTGGTGCTGTGCATGGAGGTTAGGAAAGGGACAATTTTCAGCAAAATCCCCAGCACGAATGTCAGAAGCCAGCCGACCAGCAGGGTGAAACCGAAGATCGACCAACCCGGTCCGACAATCCAGCCAGTCCATGTTGCCCATCCATAGGCTATGGAAAACAACAATATAAGCCAACTTAAGCGAATAAGAACAAAGGGGGGGCCTAATCGTTTCCGCATGCCTTTTGCAAGGCACCCAAACATGGTCGCAACATACAACCCGGCCGCTGCAATTCCGGCACTGAACGCAAAATGGATTATCCAGGGGATTTTGAAAGCAATCCCCAGGCAGGACAAGGTGATCGCCAGCAGGGAAAGACCAAGGATCAAATATCCTCGTCGGTCCGGAACATGGCCGGCCAGTGTGAACATAGGGATCAGGATCAAACTGAAACCAAAGGCCAGCAAGCCCATGATACCGAAGATGGCGAGAACAAAATGCACGCCCAATACAGAAGAGTGATCGGTTAAAAAACCCAGGTCAAAGTCAAGCACCAACGATAGTCCCAGGGTGCAAACGGCGATCAGCGAAACAAGCGCCGCCGCGCAAAAAGCGACAACCGAATTTTGCCCCTTTGCCCGAACCAGGTTATCAGCCATCACAATGACATAAATCAACACCCCGCAGGACACCGCCCCACCACCCCACAGCGCGACATGTCCGTCACCGCTTGCCATACCCCAGATCAGCAAGGGTGTTCCGCCAATCAACGATGCGGAAACAAGATGACCGGGCCAAATGGCGCGGGTTGCCTGACGAGTCGCGACAGGAAGCAATTGCAGGCTGGCGCCGATGGCCGTCATTAGAAACACGCCAAGGGTGAGGACATGAACCGTTCCCAGGGCTATCCCGAGACCTTCATTAAAACCGCCAACTCTATCGGCGTTAAGCCCAGCCATGATCCAGAATATAACGTGGAATACGGCGGCAGCGGTGAAAAAGCGGAACGGTATGGACATCGGTAACAGGCGACTTTGCGCGCCGCCCAGAAAGGAAGGACCAATACTCATGATTCCGTATTCCGGATGATACGCATGCAAAACTTTCCCGGTTGGTCACTCTCGGTGCGGCATTCCCATCCGAGTTCATTCAGTTCTGGATACAGGTGAACGGGTTCCCGGTCGTTGTGAAAGACGATCTCGTTACCAATGTCCGGGCAGGCGACCAGCCGCAGGGTCGCCACAAAAGGATCGGGCGCACGAAGTGTGCTCACATCAATGTGGATCACGCCCGCCTCGCGCCAGACTTTTGCATTGAGAAAATCATCGCAATCCATTTTAATTCCATAAAGATATTGTGGATGACGGATAAATCCGGTATTTTGGTACCTTAAAACATATTAGAAAGCAAATACACAGAATTGCGCGGTTTTAAAACAGGAAGGAGAAGCAGTATGACATCACTCTTTAAACGGACAGGGCTCGCGGCCCTGGTGGCACTGACGACAGTTGGCCTGGCGAGTAGTGGAGCGAAGGCCGAAGACAGTATCAAGATTGGATCGTTTTTAGCCGTTACAGGCGGCGCATCGTTTCTTGGCGACCCGGAAAAGAAGACCCTTGAGATGTACGTCGAGAAGCTCAACGCCGAGGGCGGTGTTCTTGGTCGAAAACTTGAACTTATTGTTTACGATTCCGGCGGCAGCCCAAAGAAGGCCGTTCCTTTCGCCAAACGCTTGATCAACGATGATAAGGTTGACATTATTCTTGCCGGTTCAACCACCGGGGCGACCATGGCGGTTATCCCTATCGTTGAGAAAGCGGGCATCCCCTTTATTTCCTTTGGTGGGGCCGGTGTCATTATCAATCCGGTGAAAAAGTGGGTCTTTAAAACACCCCATACCGATACCCTTGCCGTTCAGAAAATATTCACGGACATGAAATCCCGCAGCATATCCAAGATCGGTTTGCTTTCGGGAAGTGGCGGGTTTGACAAGTCATGTCGCAAGCAGGTTCAGACATTGGCTCCGGGTGCCGGAATGACCCTTGTCGCTGATGAGACCCATGGCAAGGGTGACACCGACATGACCGCCCAGATTACCAAGATCAAAAATGCAACCGGCGTACAGGCTATGCTGTATTGCGGATTTGGTGGGGCAACATCCATTGTCGCCAAAAACTTCAAGCAACTGGGTGCCAAAATTCCGCATTATCAAACCCATGGTTCGGCATCCAAATCGTTCATCAAGAATGCCGATGGCGGTGCAGAAGGCGTACGTCTACCGGCTGCGGCCCTGGTTGTCGTCGATTCTTTGCCCGCATCCCATCCGCAAAAGAAAGTCGCCACCGCGTACAAGAAAATGTACGAATCCAAAACCGGCGGTGAAATTTCGTCTTTTGGCGGGCATGCCTACGACGGTTTGATGATCGCTGTCGAAGCGATTATTCGTGCTGGTTCGACTGACAAGGCCGCTGTGCGCGCCGAAATCGAAAAAACCAACAACTTCATTGGCGTTGACGGCATCTTCACCATGTCACCGACTGATCACTTAGGGCTGGACGAAGCGTCATTCGTTATGGTCGAAGTGACAAACGGCGATTGGAAAATGCTCAAATAAGCCTTAGCTCCTTGTAGAATATTGGCTCCCTCATTCTCATATGGGGGAGCCACTTTTTCAGGCATAATCTGACCTATGTTTGCAGAACTCTTACAGTTTCTGTTTTCCGGCATTACCGTCGGCGCTATTTATGCGCTGGTTGGTCTTGGCTTTGCTATTATTTACAACGCCAGCAATGTTATCAATTTCGCCCAGGGTGAATTTGTCATGCTTGGTGGTATGGGCACGGTATTCTTTATTGGTCTGGGATTACCGATGCCGTTGGCGATTGTGCTCGCTGTTGCTTTAACCGTGTGCGTCGGTTTCGGGTTGGAAAAAATCGCCGTCGAACCGGCCAGAAACGCCCCCATCGTGACCTTGATTATTATCACCATCGGGGCTTCCATTTTTCTAAGAGGCGCGGCTCAATTGGTCTGGGATCGAAACTTCCACAGCCTTGAATCGTTTTCGGGAAGCGATCCGATCATGATAGGTGGCGCGTCCATCTTGCCACAAAGTTTATGGATACTTGGCAGCACGGTTGTCATTGTCATTGCCCTGCATTTATTTTTCGGCCGCACCATGGCTGGCAAGGCGATGATCGCCACATCCCACAACCCACTAGCGGCCAGATTAATGGGCATCAACACGTCCATGGTCCTGCTCATGAGTTTCGGACTGTCGGCCCTGTTGGGCGCCAGCGCGGGTATCCTGATTGCCCCCATCTCGCTGACCTATACGGGGGTCGGCATCATGTTGGGGCTTAAAGGATTTTGTGCCGCAGTCCTGGGCGGGCTGGGCAAACCAATGGGGGCTATCGCCGGGGGGCTGATCGTCGGTATCAGCGAGGCCATGACGGCGGGATATATTTCATCAGCCTATAAGGACGCGGTTGCCTTTGTCATTATTCTGGGCGTCCTGTTTTTGATGCCACGCGGCCTGTTTGGCGTACGTGGAACGGAACGGGTATGAAGGCCCTCTACAAACCAGAAACCGGCGGCATCCTTGCCCTTGCTGTGGTAATCGCCATCCTGCCGTTGTTCCTGCCAAACAGCTTTTATTATGACGTGGTCATCCTGGTTGGCATCAACGCCATTGTTTGTGTCGGACTTAATCTGTTGATCGGATATGCCGGTCAGATCAGTCTCGGCCATGCGGGTTTTTTCGCTTTAGGGGCCTATTTTTCCGGCATTCTGGTGAGCCAGCATGGCTGGCCACCTTTGGGTGCGATGCTGTCGGGAGCCGTATTCGTCGGCGTGCTTGCCTATATTCTCGCCCGCCCGGTGATGAAGTTACGCGGTCATTATCTGGCTATGGGGACGCTGGGAATGGGTATCGTTATCTCTATCGTCCTTAACCAGGAAGATGAGCTGACCGGTGGCCCCGACGGGATGCCCATTGACGCTTTTTCCCTGCTTGGCTGGGAACCGGCCAATGAATTGACCTGGTACTGGATGATTGGCGGCTTGTTACTGATTGCGGTGTGGCTGGCGCTAAACCTGATCAATTCCCCGGTTGGTCGGGCGTTGCGCGCCGTCCATGGTTCGGAAGTGGCGGCTTCAGTCGCCGGTGTTGATGTGGTCAGGTACAAGGCACTGGTGTTTGTCGTCTCGGCCGTTTTTGCCAGTATTGCTGGTTCGTTGTTCGCCCATTATTCCGGTTTTCTGACGCCATCGGAGGCAAATTTCTTCCACTCCATTGAGTTGGTCACTATGGTTGTTTTGGGCGGCATGGCGTCAATCTTCGGTGCCGTCGTTGGCGCTGCCGTGCTGACCATGCTGCCGCAATTGTTGACGGTTTTTCATGATTACGAAATGTTGGTGTTCGGGGCGGCGATGATGATCACCATGATCTTCATGCGGCGTGGGCTTGTTCCAACCCTGCATTCCGCTTATCGGCGGTGGCGACAATGAGTCTGCTTCGCGTCGAAAAAATGAACATGTCCTTTGGCGGTATTCACGCGCTTGAGGATATTAGTTTTACCGTCAATCAGGGCGCTATCCATTCTATCATCGGGCCAAATGGGGCGGGTAAAACGACCCTGTTCAATTTGATCACCGGTGTTTACACCCCAAGTGCAGGGCGGATTTTATTCAACGAGCAGGATATTACCAATGTCCCCACCTATGCGCTTGCCGGGTACGGAATTTCGCGCACATTTCAGAATTTGCAGATATTCTTCAATATGAGCGCCGTTGAAAACGTCATGGTCGGAAATCACATCCAGACCGACAGTCGATTTTTGCCAGCCCTTTTTGGCTTACCTTCAATCAAACGGGGCGAGCGCGCATGCCGCGAGCGGGCCGAACAGATTATGTGCGAAGTGGGCCTCGAGAAATTTATCGGTAGCGATGCGGACTCCATGCCTTACGGCGCCCTTAAGTGGCTGGAAATTGCCCGCGCCCTGGCCAGCGAACCCGACATGCTGTTGCTTGATGAACCAGCGGCGGGCCTTAACCCGTCGGAAACCGGCGAAATCAACGACCTGATAAAACGGGTCGCTGAAAAGGGAATCACGGTGATTCTTGTTGAGCACGACATGAAACTTGTGATGGGCGTCTCGGATCATATCCTGGTTCTCGACAGTGGCCGCAAACTGGCCGAAGGCACCGCCGAAGAGATACGCCAGAATCCGAACGTTATAGAAGCCTATCTGGGCCATCGGCGGAGGGCCCGTTAGATGTTGCTCGAAATTAAAAATCTTTCCAGTCATTACGGGCGCATCAAGGCGCTTCGCGGCATAAATGTTGAAGTCGATGAAGGTGAACTGGTTGCTCTGGTCGGCGCTAACGGGGCTGGCAAGACAACGCTTTTGCGCACCATATCGGGTGTTCAACCGGCCAGCGGCGGCTCCATTGTGCTCGCCGGTAGAGAGGTCAGTCAATATTCATCTTCCCGGCTGGTAAGGCTGGGCATTATTCAGGTGCCTGAAGGTCGGCAGGTGTTTGGACCGATGTCGGTCGAAGACAACCTGATGCTGGGTTCCTACACACGCAGCCGCAGTGAGGCGGCGCGAACGATTGAGCAGATGTATAGTCGTTTTCCAATTCTTAAGGAAAAACGCCATCAAATGGCCGGAACCCTGTCAGGCGGTCAGCAACAAATGCTGACCATGGGGCGTGCTTTGATGGGGCAGCCCCGCATCCTGCTTCTTGATGAACCCAGTATGGGGCTGGCCCCGTTATTGATAGACGAGATTTTTGAAATCGTCGCCCAGCTACGCGCCGCCGGCACGACAATCTTCATGGTCGAACAGAACGCCTTCATGGCCTTGGAAATCGCCGACCGCGCTTACGTTCTGGAAGCCGGGCAGATCACCCTCGCCGGCACCGGCAAGGAACTGCTGTCCAATGAAAAGGTTATCGAAGCCTATCTTGGTATTTAGTCCTTTGGCCGCATATCGCGGACACGAACGGCCTTGCCTTCGGATCGCGGAACCTCGCCGGGTCCCAGAACGACCGTCCGACAGGTCACCCCGATCCGGGATTTAATGACATGCACGACCCCTTTGGCGATGTCGTCATAGCCACTTGGCCCAACGTCGGGACTGGCCTCAATTTCGACGGTCAGGGTGTCCATATTGCCTTCGCGTTGAAGGACAAGTTGGTAATGCGGCTCGATGCCCGGTTGCCCGACCAACACGGCCTCAACCTGAGACGGGTAGACATTGACCCCGCGGATAATCAGCATGTCGTCATTGCGTCCGGTAATGCGCATGATGCGTAGATGCGTTCGTCCGCATTCGCAGGGGGCCGTCTCCAGGCGGGTAATATCGCGGGTCCGGTAACGGAGCATCGGTTGCGCCCATTTGGTTAAAGTTGTGATGACCAGTTCGCCGACTTCCCCCATCGGCAGCACGGCACCCGTTTCGGGGTCAATGGTTTCAAACAGGAAGCAATCTTCCCAGCCATGCAAGCCGTTGCGCGCTTCAATACATTCAGCGGCCACACCCGGCCCCATGATTTCCGATAATCCGTATATATCGACGGCCCTTATCCCCAAGCGTTCATCCAGTTCCAGGCGCATGGCCTCGCTCCATGGTTCGGCCCCGAAGATGCCGACTTCTAGTGGTAACTTCCTGATGTCGACACCGGCGCGTTCGGCCACTTCGGCAATGTTCAGCGCGTAGGACGGTGTGGCGCACAGCACCCGGGGCCCGAAGTCTTCCAACAGAACGATTTGGCGTTCCGTAAAACCGCCCGATACGGGGGTGACCGTACAACCCAGCGCCTCGGCGCCATAATGGGCACCAAGTCCGCCGGTAAACAGGCCATAGCCATAGGCGTTATGAATAACGTCATCGGGCAGGGCGCCGGCGCAAGCCATGGACCGGGCCATGAGGTGTGACCAGGTATCGACATCGTCTTTGGTATACCCGACGACGGTGGGCTTGCCTGTTGTCCCGGATGAGGCGTGCAGCCGAAGCACCTCATTGCGGGGAACGGCAAACATGCCGAATGGATAATTGTCACGCAGATCGTTTTTAACGGTAAAGGGGAATCTGGCAAAATCATCCAGAGACCTAAGATCATCAGGGCCAACCCCCGCAGCGGCGAAGCTGTTTTTGTAATGCGCGACATTTTCATGGGCATGGCGAACGATCTTTTGCAGCTTTTTTAGTTGCAAGTCGGCTAGTTCTTCCCGCGCCATGGTTTCTATTTCGGGATTGTGCCTATGTGTCTGATATGTGGTTTCGCTCATTATCTTCTCCCCTGTCAGTCAGTTTTTCCCGCAGTCTTTATCCGGGTCGTGGCGGGCCTGATTTAAAATCCTGTCCACATCGGCGCTTAGTGATTCCGGGTCGTCTTTGAGTTTCGCGCTCCAGTCACCGAACAATCCAGCCAGTTTTTCCATGCCCCGCGCACGCACCCCCCCATATCCGCGCGCCAGAACCGCCAGTTGCGCCGTGGCCAGCGCTAATCCGGAATCGACTTTCAGCGCTTCTTCTACGGCGCCGAGCCAGTGCTCAATCGCCTTTTGCTCACATTGATAACGATAGGTTCTGGGCCGCCAACCTCGCAACTGTGCGAGAATTTTCAACGCGCCGAAGCCCAGTACGGTTGTCGTCGGCAGGCGTAATGGCAAGCCCGAAGTGGATGTGGAGGAGTGCCCTTTCATCAGCATCTTGCCCACAGTTGGCGGCATCAGACTGGCAAATTCTTCCCGCCCCGGTTTAAGGAATTCGATCACCGACAGTGGTGCCTTTTCATCAATCCCAATCTCGCTTCGAATGCGCGTTAGTCGGCCGGGCCGGGTTTTAAGCTGGGCGACGCGGATGACATCTTCATAAGACATCCAGGAGCCGAGCCGCCTTGCAAGTTCCAACGTCAGCTCTTTGGGCGCGTTGGTAAAGGGCCTTAAGCGCTGCAAGAACAGGTGGGCGTAACTGTCATCCTGATAATCGATGAGGGTTGCGCAGGCGTGAGCGGCAAGGGCGCGAATGGGTTCAGGCAATGCCTTGAGATCTTTATCAAAGTCCGCAGGGGCGGCATCAAATTGTAAAATATCGCTTGTAGATGCCGGTCCCTGAATGTGATTGAAGCCCTTGTTAAAGTCGGCCAGGCTGGCCTCAACGGCGATGCCTTTAACTTCGATAGCCTGTCTAAAGTCCTCTGCAGTCAAGGGCAGGATTGCTGAGCCCGCGATAGCCCCGAACATGGTCGCATTTCCGGGACCGCCGGTTCTGCCGCCCAGGCTATCCAGGTCCAGTCCAACAACTGCTTTGGCCGCGCCCTCAAGGGCGGTAAACAAGATATTGCTGGCGATGGCACCATCCCCGGCAATGGATTTTTCCGCCGTGCTATAAATCCGGCTGGTCGCACTCAACACCGTGGTGCGCGCCGTAATTAAACCCAATTCAAGAGCCCGTGCCGCTTCCAGTGGCTCCATGGCGACCATCAGATCGAGGCCGTCGGCATCGGGAGACAAACAGAATACCGGTCTTTGTGGGCAGTCACGCTGGGGATACATTTCAAAGTAATAGGTCGTCGCGCCTGTGCGCTGGGCAACGCCGGGAATCGATGTGACCTGCGCCGGGTAGCCGCCGTGGCGGGCGGCTTCGGCCAACCATTCCGCCAGCACACCGCCGCCCTGACCGCCGAGCGCCGCAATCTGCACACAGATGGGTTCTTTGGTGCTCATGAGGCACCCATCAATTTGAGCAATTTCATACTCATTGCCGCCCTCCAGCGCTGCAGGGCGCTGGCATTGACGATACCCTTGGCCTTGTAAAAAGACGGACACAGTTGTGCGGCGTGGGCATTCTCGCCGCATAAATTACAGGCCGCACAGTTTGTGTCGACCATTGCCGTTGGCCCGTCTTTCAGGGGATCGGTCGCGGCTTTAAGGGTCAATGAAGGGCATCCACTTAAGCGAATACAGGAATGGTCGCCGCTGCAAATAGCCGCATCGACGCCGTAACGGGCATTCCGCACGGATGTTCCCGCGCCAAGCGCCTTTGCCTTGAGCGCGTTGCCGCGGCGCTTTTTGGCGAGCATACATTCGTTGCCCGACATGATCACCCGAAGGCCTTTTACGGGCCCATCGAGCGCTTCTTCCAGGGCGGCGCGGGTGGCTTTGACGTCATAGGAATCAACATGCCTGATCCACTCAACGCCGATGCCGCGCAAGGTTTTTTCGATACTGATCTGAACCGGTTCACCAATCGGAGTGGCCCCGGTCGAAGGCAGGTGTTGCTGCCCGGTCGCTGAGGCGTAGCCGTTGTCCAGGATAACCAGTACCGCATTCATACCCTGCCACTGGGCATTGATCGCCCCTGTCGTAAGCCCGTTATGCCAAAATGCGCCATCGCCCATGACGGCAATTGCCGGTTGATCCAGCGCCCCGGCAATGGCCCCGCTACTGGCCAGGCTGAGGCCATAACCCAGAACCGTATTGCCCATATTGAACGGCGGCAGGGTGGCGAACGTCGAACAACCGATATCCATGGAAATATGTAATGGTCCACGCGCGCGTTGGATGAGCTTAAGGGCGGTAAAGACCGGTCGTTCCGGGCACCCTGTGCAGAAACTTGGCGGACGGGGAGGCAAGGGCTGGGTGGGCTTGTTTTCACGGGCGAGGCGAACCCTCTGTTCGATGGCGTTGTTCCGGCGCTTTGTTTTCGCGGCAAGGGGTGTGTCGTTGAGCGCGGCGAGGTACGTGGCGATACCGGCGCGAACGACCGGCGTTATATATTCGCCGGTCGTGGGAATGACGTTTTTACCATAAACGGCGCAACGCATGTCCGTTTGCTGAATGATGGAACGAATCTGCTCTTCAATAAACGCCGGATGACCTTCCTCGATAATCAGCACGCTGTCCTTGTTTTCCAGGAAAGCGGTAATTTCATCGGGCACTAGCGGGTGTACGACGTTGAGAACCAGCAGGGGAACATCCGTTTTGCCGAAGGCATCGGCGTGCCCCAGACGGGCAAGCGCCCGCATGACGACGCCATATGTTCCACCCTGCATGATAATGCCGTGGCGGACACCGTGAACCGGAAAAACTTCGTTTAAGCAGTTGTTTTGGATGTAGGCCCGAGCAGCGGGCAGGCGCTCCTCGACCTTGGCCTTTTCCTGGGCATAGGACGAAGGTGGCAGGACGATCTTTGCGTAGTCGAAATTTGGCGACAGCGGAGCATTCAGGGTTTTGCGCAAGGCCGGGCGGTTTTCCTTGCAAATGAAACTGCCGGTCATATGGCAGGCCCGAATGCGTAAGGAAAAGAGAACCGGCAAATTACACGCTTCGGACAACGCGAAGGCATGTTCGGTTAAATCGACAATGGTCGGCATGTCATAACGCGGATCGATCAACGGCATCGATGATTTAAGCGCCGTCGCATGGGTGCGTTCCTGAATAACGCTGGCGCCTTCGCCGTAATCATCGCCAATCACCACCACCGCCCCACCCTTGACGCCAGCCGAGGAAAGATTGGATAGCGCGTCAGAGGCCACATTGGTGCCGACGATGGATTTCCACGTTACCGCCCCACGCAGAGGGTAATTGATCGAAGCGCCGAGCATGGCCGCCGCCCCGGCTTCGGATGCGGATTGCTCGAAATAGATTCCATAAGGCTCCAACACCGTGTCTCGCGCATCGGCGAGCACGTCCATCAGGTGTGAGATGGGGGCTCCGGGATAACCGCCAACGTAGGAAACGCCCGCCTGCAACAGCGCCTTGGTGACCGCTAAAATCGCCTCGCCATGAAATTCATCGCCTTGCCCGAGCAGCAGCTTTTCCGCCTCACGGGCGAAGGAGCGCTCACGGGTCAAGGCTTTAAGGGCGGAACTCATTGGGTGCGACTCCAGCCCGGCTTGCCACCCGGTCCACCGCCACCGCTGCCGCGTTCGGGGGTGTGATTGATGGCGTAACCCTGATTGTAAGATGCTTTGGTGATCAACTGATACTTCATCACCCAACCGGCGATCAAGGCGCAAGCCCCGGCAAGCGCATCAATGATCGGCGCAGCCTCTGTGAACACATAACCACTGGCAATAAGCGCGATGGGAAGCAGGTGGCCTAATAAAACCAAGGGCGGGCTCAGTCGGCGTAGAACACCCAGCGTTTCATCGGGGGCCGAAACTTTCAAGGCCTTCAGATAGAACCGCCAACTTAGTTGCCTGAGAACCAGAACAACGGCCAACACTGAGGTCAACCCGCTGAGTACAGGCGTTGGCAGGAAACCTATAACCACCAGCAAGCCGGTGCCTTCGCAAAGGCCCGTCGTGATGAGTAATCTGACGATCGCAGGTTCACGCCAGGCCGGTATGCCCTTGCATGCCTGCACCAGACGGGCCTGGCAATAAAGGAAGCTCAGTCCAACGAGTGCTGCGGCAATCAGAAGAGGTCTGGCTTCAAACCAGAGCGCGGCGAGGGCGAGCGGGAACAGGACGCCTGCGACAATGGACTCACGGCTCATCCATGATGTCTGTGGATTGAAAAACACGTTCAGCGGCGCTCGCCACGGCCTTCCGGTTTCAAGCCAGACCAGGAACAACCCGGCCCCGACAAATGCCAGGGCAACCAGAACGCTCAAGAACGAGATCGGCGTAAACAGGGCTGCAACCGCTATCGCCGCCAACAATCCACTACCGGTTCCACCGCAGATGAAATTCCCCGCCGCTCGCCAGTCCCAGTGTTGTTGCAACCAGGGGGCGGCGGCCTCGACGTTGCCAATACCGCTGGAAGATATTGGCGGCACGTCTTCGTCGTCATCGTTTGCGGCGCTGTCTTTTCGTTTCCAGATATAGTGAAAGCCGGGGTTGGTCCCGAGTTCCGTATGCATGCGAAAGGTCTGATGGGTGTCGAGTAGTTTCGAGACGTTGCTGTCCTGGTCTTTCAAATCGCCAAAATGCAAGGCACCGGCAATGCAGGAATTGACACAGGCCGGGGTCGCTTGCGGATCGATGCCCGGGGTCAGGCCGTTTTCTAAACCGTAATCAATACGTTCCGAACAGAAAGTGCATTTCTGAGCCACACCCAGACGGGCCGGGTCTTCGCGACGGCCCTCGTTTTTCATGCCGGCGCGACCGCCATAAGCAAAAGTCGGTCCGTTGACTTTGTAGCGGGCCTGATAAGGGCAGGCGACGGCGCAATAGGCGCAGCCGATGCAAAGATCATAATCAATGGTGACGATGCCATCTTCGCGCTGGCCGGTCGCCGTTGACGGGCAAACCGTCATGCACGGTGGGTCTTCACAATGCATGCAGCCGACCGGAACGAAAACCCGTTTCACATCCGGGTAGGCGCCGACTTCCAGATCGAGAACCTTGCGCCACTGCACGGCGGGGGGCGTGGCGTTGGTATGTTTGCAGGCTGCCGTGCAGGTTTGGCAGCCGACACAGCGTTCCAGATCGGCGACCATTCCCCAGCGGGTCATGACGCTTTCTCCACAAGAGTGACGGAAGCGCGAACAAGATCGGCCCCCGAACCCGTGGAATCGGTCAGGTCCAGTAGCATCGGCGTCAGCTTGTTCATGCTCGGCACATCGAAAGTTTTGGCAAGCGGTGTCGCCCAATGATCGAATTGACCGATCATCACCAGGGTATCGGGGCGTACCCCTTCACGCAAAATGGCTCGGCCCCGTGTCCCGTTCAGGGGCGAGGTGATTTCAATCAGATCGCCCTGGCCGATGCCCAACTCCTTGGCCCGACCGGTGTTGATGATGACGCCGCCGTGACCGGCGATGTTGGAAGCGACTTCGCGGATCATCTGGATATCGGCGTTGCCGCCCCAGGCATATTGCATGGAGCGCGAGGTCACCAACCAGAACGGAAAATCACTGATATCAACATTAAAATTATCCTCGAGGGCGTGTTCCCACAGGGCCGCGAAATCTTGCCACACGGGCAATGGTTCGTACTCGTCAAGTTGCGCGTCCCACCAGCTGATGCCACTTTCATGAAGCCGGTTGGCCAGTTGCTTGCCGGTTCGATACAGGCGTTCCTGATAGGGCATTTCGAAGCGTAAGCCCTGATCTACGATTTCCGGGTAAAGGTACCAGTTCAAACGCTGGTAAGGGATCATCTTCAATCCGTGTTCGCGGTAGTAATCCAGACCATCCTGATTTTCGCCGTTGGACATCTCGACACTGGCCGCCCGGCAGATCGCGTCCCAGATTTCCTCGACGGAGTGTTCTTCCTCCACATTCAGGGAACAGTCGACCACATCACTTTTTAAGCGCACCCCGGCGGCACCTTTATTAATGGATTCATTATAGGCTTCCAGAAGCCCGGTGCGTTTGGCCAACTGGGTGGCGATCCAGGTGAAATCCTTTGCCTCGCCTTGCGTTTCGACGGCGGGTTGGCGCAGGGCGAATCCTTGATGATCCCAGAACTGCTCAAAGTATTTGGTGCCACCGATGCGGATCAATTGCAGGCTTTCAAGGTCCGTGCATTCGGGCAGCAGGATATCGGCCATATGGTTGGTTTCATCAGGGGTGTAGGCGAAACACACCGTGAAAGGAAATCTGGAAACCGTATCGGCTATTGAATCCGTATCCCAGAAGGAAATCACCGGGTTGGTCCGGTAGACAAACCAGACATCGGGAAGCGTTGGTTCCGGCCAGTTCTCGGGCGTATCATTTTGCAGCATCCAGGCGATGTGGGTCGGTCCCAATGCCTGGCTCCACGGTGAATTGGCGACCAGGGGAACGAGTGTCCGGTTGGCGTTGCGTACGTCGGGTCTGGAGACCCAGTTTTCCTTGTCGGTCGGGTTCATGGGGTATTCCATAAACCCGTCGCGTGACGGTTTAACGCTGGCTTGGCGCGATGTCGCGGGTCGGTTCAGGCGCACCGTTGTGCCCAGCGTTCCACCGGGAACCTCAAGCCCGCCCACCAGGCACGCCAGCAAAGTCCGTGCCCAACAGCAGTCAAAGCCACCCCAGCCGTTGTTGACGGTTTTGCCCAATGTGATGGCGACTGGCCTGAGCGGTAGCGTGCGGCCATCTATTTCAATAGTCTCGCCGATGCGGGCGTGTTCCAGGTATTCGACGGCGATGCGGCGGATGGTTTTTACCGGCACATCGCAAATTTGCGAGGCCCACAGTGGGCTGTAGGGCTCGGTATGTTCGACCAGTTTCTCCCATGCCGTCTGACAGCGCTCGTTGGTGTGTTCCCATTCCTTGCCGTCTGCGCCTTCCTCGATACCATGTTCGACCAGGAACGCCGCTTCCAGAACCGGGTCGGCACCCGGCGTATCGAAGGGCACCGGCTTGTTGGTGTTGCCGTCCCAGATCAGTGGCTTACGAGTTTGGGGATCGCGCATGTAATAGCCGAACTTGCCCAGTAGGTAGGGCGAGGAGGTCCGGTGTTTGATGAAGTCAAGGTCAAGCTCGTCCCATTTGCGTTCATGCAGCAGGACATGAATCATCGCCATCAAGAAGGCCGGATCGCTTTTTGGCCGTAGCGGAATCCACTCCGCCGAACAGGCTCCGGTGATTGAAAGGTGCGGTTCCAGTTGCACCCGTTTCATACCCCGCGCCCGACCATCGGCGTGGCGTTTGACCCCGCAGACGCCACCGGATGCCTCGACATTACTGCCAAAAGAAAGCACGTATTCGCAAAGCGGCGTATCGGGCGCAACGGTGAAGGCGCGGTGCCAGTATTCGCCATAAAGATGTTCGGAATGATAACACTTTACGCCCTGTCCGCTGCCAAAGCCGGCGTCAATGGGGCCCCAGGCGCCAAGAAAAGCGGGGAATGTACCCATGTAGGAGGTCGGTGTTCCACCGCCGCCGAAACTGGCGGCGACGCGGGGATATCCGGACTGGTCATTGAGCCCCTTGGCCCGGGCTTCGTTGAGTTTTTCGGCGACCAAATCAAGCGCCTCATCCCATGAAATGGGGGCAAATCCCGGATCTTCACCGGGGCCTTTTTTCGGATTGGTTCGCTTCATTGGCGTTTTGATGCGGTGCGGGTTGTAGGTTTTCTGGATCAGGCCGTAAGCCTTGACGCAGACTTTCCCCGCAGCGGGGTGAACGTTGGCCGAATCGAAGTTTGGCTGAACCTCCGTCGCCACCCCGTCTTCGACACCGACTGTCAAAAGGTCGGGGCCGGCAACGCATTGGTAACAGTAGGTCGGGACTTCGCGGCGAGTCTGCTTGACTTTTTCGCTCATGGCCTTTCCATCCCGGCTTAAATTTTCGCGGCCTTTGCCTGAAGGCGTTGTTCCAATTTTGAAGTCTCAACAACAAACCGGACATGGGTGCACTTGGCGACAGGCTCAAGATTATCTTCGGCGATAACCTCGAATGTGACCAGACGACCCTCGACGGATTTGATGGTTGGGGAAATGCTCACCGTCATGCCTAGAAGGGTGGCACCGGTATGGTCGATTTCGACACGCGTACCGACGGAATCCTCACCCTCGTCCAGGTGTTCAAGCAACAGGTCGCGGCAGGTGTGTTCGATGTCGCGGACCAGTTCGGGCGTCGCATAGACGCGCAACGCATCGCCCATGAAATCAATCGTGCGCGCGGTGTCGATATCCACCTTACGGGTGGCGGTTACACCATCTTTGAGTGTTGGTTTCATAATAAGTATTCTCCCATGGCAGGCCGGTCGAAAAGAACGAGTTTGTTTTTATTGTTAGCCTACAGAACAATCTATTTCAGGTATTCCTGTACGACAATACTTATTTGAGAGTTTTGGCAGGTTCCGGCACGTTTTGGCTCTGGACCATGCGATATCCTTCGCCGAGGGCTTCCAGATTGAGGGTCAGGAATTTAGGCGGAACACCGGCACGCACAGCGTCTTCCATAAACGCGAAGGAGCAGATATCGCCAAGACCAATCAAGGCTCCCAGCGAAATGATGTTGGCGACACGCCCGTTACCCAGCTTCAAGGCGGTCTCGCTGAGCGGCAGATGATAAACCCTGAAGGCCCCGGATGGGGGGGTGGGCACAAGGCGGGTGTCGGCAATGACGATGCTTTGGTCTTTTAGCAGCCCTAAGGAAATATCGAGCGCGCTTTGGTCCAGCACGACCAGAAAATCAAGGGACGTAACCAGCGGGAATCCTGCGATCCCATCGCTGACAACAAGGTCGGAACGGCTGAGGCCACCGCGGGAGGTCGGCTCGTAACTTTGCGAGAGGGCGATTCTCTTATTTGCGAGATTAAGGCCGTGGGCGAGAATCTTTGCCGATAACTGGAGACCCTGGCCGCCGGTGCCACTGAAACGGATTTCATAATCCTGCATGATATCAGTTCCCTTACCCGGCCTGAACGGATTTGACATGGTTGCGATAAACCGCACCGTATTCGGCCCGATCAATTTCGACAAAGACACCTGTCTTCATATGGTTGGAGCGGAACGGTTCGTCGACTATATTGCCGTAGGAATCCGGGCGCATACTGCCCTTTTGACTGAGAATCATTTCAGGTGAATCGCCAAGGTCATTCTTGCGGCCGTAAATTTCGGTGCAGTCGGAAATGACCTCGACGAAAGAAAATCCGTCATGGTCGATGGCCCGGCGCAGCAGGTTTTTCAAGGCCGGGGTTTGCAAGGTCACTTCGCGGCCGACAAAACTGGCCCCCGCCCCCATCGCCAGATCGCAGGCATTGAAGACCGGTTCTATACTGCCCGTAGGAGACGTTGTTGTGTATCTGCTCTGGCTGGTTGTCGGCGAGGCCTGGCCGCCGGTCATGCCGTAAACTTCATTGTTGAGCATCATACAGGTGATGTTCAGGTTGCGCCGACAGGCGTGGATCAGGTGATTGCCGCCGATGGCCAGACAGTCGCCATCACCGGTAATGACGACGACTTTCAGGTCGGGACGGCTTAGGGCCAGTCCCGTGGCGAAGGCCAGTGGCCGCCCATGGGTGACATGAAATGTATTGGCGTCCACATAAGCGCCGATCCGCCCGGAACAGCCAATGCCTGAAACGATGGCCAATTTGTCATTGCTAATATCCAGTTCGTGGACCGCCCACAGCAGGGCGCGCAGGGCAATGCCATGGCCACAGCCGGGGCACAGGAAATGCGGAAACATATCTTCGCGCAGATAGTCGCGAATATTGAAGGATCCTGTCGATTGTTCACTCATGATCTAAGCCAACTCCTCTATTTTGCAGAGGATGGCCGCCGGATCAATAACCTCGCCATCAATTCGGTTGATTCCAATTGTCTGTTGCTTCCCGGTTATCAGGCGGTCGATTTCTAGAATTATCTGACCGGCATTCATTTCGGGTACGACGATGTGCTTTGCTTTCTCCGAGCTCGCATGAAATGCCGCTTCAGGGAATGGCCAAAGTGTGATGGGACGGAACAGGCCTACCTTCAGGCCTTTCTCGCGCGCCTGCTTTTGGGCTCGACCGGCGGCGCGGGCACTGATGCCAATGGCGACGAGGATGATCCTGGCATCTTCACAATCAATGGCCTCATAGGATTCAATATCGTCTGCGTGATGCTTCAATTTACCAAGACGGCGGGCAACCATGGCCTCAACCTGTATTGGGTCCTGGGTCGGAAAACCGCTTTCAGACGTGGTCAGCCCGGTGGTGTGGACGCGGTAGCCATCGCCCGGCCTGGCCATTGCCGGCACCATGTCTTCGGTTTCTTCGTAGGGCTGGAATTCGGCGCTAGGACCGCTGGCCCATTTTCGCATGCTCGCTTTAATGGACCCCGGGGCTGGCAGTTCAACGGTTTCGACAAGATGGCCGATGACTTCATCGTAAATCACCAATACCGGCACCCGCAGGGTTTCGGTCAGCCAGAAAGCGCGGATCATTTCTTCATAAATTTCCTTCACCGATGAAGGCGTCAGCACGATCACCGCATGATCACCGTGGGTGCCCCACCTGGATTGCATGATATCGCCTTGCGAGGGGCGGGTCGGCAGGCCGGTGCTGGGTCCACCGCGCATAACGTTGACGACGACGCAGGGAATTTCGGCACCGGCGGCATAGCCGATATTTTCCTGTTTTAATGAAAAACCAGGCCCGCTGGTCGCCGTCATGACCTTCGAACCGCCCATGGAAGCGCCTAAAATGGCCCCCATAGAAGCGATTTCGTCTTCCATTTGAACGAAAATGCCACCGACTTTAGGAAGTTCCAGCGACATTTTTTCGGCGATTTCCGAAGAAGGCGTAATCGGGTAACCGGCGAAAAAACGACAGCCGGCGGCGATTGCGCCCATGGCGCAGGCATGGTTGCCTTGTAAATTCTGAAGGTGTCCGACGGCTTTCATCTTAGGCGCTCTTTTCCTGTCTGATCACATCGATGGCGAAATCCGGACATAGCCACTCACATACACGACATCCCGTACAGCGTTCAGGGTGGAGCAGTGTGACAAGCTGCTGCGTGTCGAGCCCCAGACAGCGTTCCGGGCACATCTTGACGCAAATATCACAGCCCTTGCACCACGCCCGGGTCAGGCGCAGTTCGAAATCGTCAGTTATCTGGGTTTCTGCCAATAACGTTTCTGGTGTTGCAACAAGCGGCTCCCGAGCGGTTCCATTTTTCGCCTGTTCCGCCCACTCGCGGCCTTTGAGGAAAGCCTGGCGGTTGACCTCTATTGTTTTCGGCGGCACGAAATCAGAAATCACCTGCAGCCATTCTTCGACAGTGAATTCCAGCGCCGTAGACAAGGTTCCCAACAGAACCGTGTTCGATACCCGCGGATTGCCAAGTTCTGTCGCGATCATTGTCGCATCCAGGGCCAACCCATTGGCAACCTCAGCAACAATCTGCGCCGGGGTTTCCTTTGAATAAACCTTCTCAGCTCCTCGTTTGCGGTTGAGACAGGCAAATGGCGGTACAATATGCTGGGTGTCGGTGATGAAGGTGCCGTTACTCGGTTCAAGATAATTCAGCCAGCGCAGGCCTTCGGCCCATTCCAGGGCCAGCAGAACGTCGGCCTCCCCGGTGGGAATCGTCGGCGACCAGACCTGCACGCCGAACCGCACATGGCTAAAAACGGAACCGCCCCGTTTGGCCATGCCATGGACTTCGCTTTGCTTGACCTGATAACCGTTCATCTGGCAGATCATTGCCAGCACTTTTGAGACCATGATGACGCCCTGGCCACCGACGCCAACGATCAATACATTCGTCGTTTTTGTTTCGTTCGATTGATCTTTCATAGGCTTAGTGAACTTCGACTGCGAGCGGGCGGATGCTGTCAGCCGGACAAACCTGGGCGCAAAGGGTGCAGCCGATGCAGGCTTCGCCATCGATTTTGACCTTATGATGACCATCGTACCATTGATCGGACCACGACAGCGCCGGACAGCCCAGGTTCATGCAGGATTGACAGGCGACGCAGTTTTCGGAAATGACGGTAAGCGCTGGTCCCTTGACCTTTACCGGGTCCAATACACACGGGCGGTCGGAAATGACCACGGAAACGCCTTTGTGTTCGGCGGCCTCGCGGAAGGTTTGATACATGGCGGCGATGTCATAAGAATCCGTTCTCCTGATCCATTTGACGCCAACGGCGCTGATCAGTTTTTCGAAATCGATGCGATGGGTTTCATCGCCACGCAGGTTCTTGCCGGTCGCCGCATGGTTCTGCCCGCCGGTCATGGCGGTGATGTGGTTATCGAGCAGGATTACGGTGATATCGACGTCATTATAAACGGCGTCAATCAAGGCGGGGATTCCGGCATGCAGGAATGTCGAATCGCCAATGGTTGCGATGATTGGTTTCGTTTCCAGGCCAGCCTTTGCGACGCCGATGGCGTTGCCGATGCTTGAGCCCATGGAGACGCAGGTGTCAATGGACCTGAGCGGCTCGACAGCGGCCAGGGTATAGCAACCGATATCCCCCATGACGCGCCCGTTCATGGCCCGGATTGCCATATAACCGGAGGTGTGCGGACATCCGGCGCACAGCACCGGCGGCCTGGGTGTCGGTCGTTGGTCATGGGGCGGGGGCAGATCGGGCTTGGTCAGAACCCCGGCGTTTTCCAGGCCAAGGCGGACAATTTCAGGAGAAAATTCGCCGACACGGGGGAAGTATTTTTTCCCCTCAACAGCCAGCCCCATGACCTTGATCTCGTTTTCAACAAAAGGTTCCAGCTCTTCAACGACGAAAACGCGCTCAACGGACCCGCAAAAATCGGCGATCAGGTCAGCAGCCAAAGGATAGGATGCGCCGAGCTTGAGAATGCTGGCGTCAGGGATGGTCTCCATAACATAGGCATAGGACGTCGCCAGGGTGATGATGCCGATGTCTTTGCGACCCTTCTGCCATTTATTGATGTCCGAAGTGTTGAAATATTCCGCAAGTTTCTCTTCCCGCTCAATCAATTGCGGATGGGCGACACGGGCATTGTTGGGCATCATCACGTTCTTGCTCGGGTTATCGACGAAGCCTTTTGAGTCTCTCTCAATGCGCTGACCAAGTTTGACGGCGCTGCGGGTATGTGACAGGCGGGTTGTCGAGCGGACGATGACGGGGGTGTCAAATTCCTCGCTCAGGTCAAAAGCAAGTTTGGTAAAATCGAGCGCTTCCTGGGCATCGGAAGGTTCCAGGCACGGCACCATGGCGAACTTGGCGAACATCCGCGAATCCTGTTCGTTCTGGGATGAATGAATTCCCGGATCATCACAGACAATAAGAACCAGGCCGCCATTAACGCCGATGTAGGTGACCGACATCAAGGCATCCGATGCGACGTTGAGACCGACGTGCTTCATGGATGTCATCGCCCGAACCCCGGCGAAGGAAGCGCCAATAGCAACATCACAGGCGACTTTTTCATTGGTCGCCCATTGCGCCGCGACGTCTTCACTGGGGAATCGCGACAGGCTCTCCATGATCTCCGTACTTGGCGTACCGGGATAAGCCGAGCCCACCTTGACGCCAGCTTCCCATGCCCCGCGCGCGAGCGCTTCGTTACCCGTCATCGGGCGCTGGGTGGCCTTTTTGCTTTTCTTATCTATCGACTGTTTCACAGGATGGTCCATACCGCCCCCTTACTGGCAAACGCCATTTGCCTTTTTGTCATTGTAGGTTTCAAAGGAACCCCACTGCAATCCCCTACCTTTGCAATGGAGTTACCATTATAGCCAGGCTGTAGGTGGCGGGTCTTGATTTGGGTCAATCAACGAAGGCGCTGCAATAAATGAATATTTAAAGCTGACGGTTGCGTTCTTGAACGGGGCTGCAGCCGTAATGATTGCGATAGCACTTGGAAAAATGCGAATGCGAAATGAAGCCCGATGCCATGGCCACCTCAAGCACCGGTATTCCGGTTTGCAATAGCAGAAGGCGCGCGTGCTCCAGGCGTAAGTCCATGTAATATTTGACAGGTGTCATATTGACGTACCTGTGGAACAAGCGTTCGACCTGACGCATGGTAACCCCGACCTGGTCGGCGATGTCTCGCAGTTGAACAGGCTCTTCCAAATTTTCCATCATGATGTTGACGGCGGACATTAATTTCTCTGATTTTGACGCCAATAGAATATGCCGCGACATAAGTTGTTGATCGGTGTTGTTGCGAATCCTGTCGTGCATGAACTGGGTCGATATTTCGGCTGCCAGGGTGTGGCCATGGTGTTCGGCAATCAGGTGCAGTATTAAATCCATTGCCGACGTGCCACCAGCGCATGTGTAACGGTTCCGGTCAATTTCAAAGACGGCGCCGGTCAGTTCCACGTTGGGAAATTGCTCCCTGAATCCGATGGCGTTTTCCCAGTGGATGGTACAACGGTAACCATTCATTAGTCCGGCCCGGGCGGCGACGTAGGTACCCGATGAGATTGCGCCGAAGGCGTGGCCGTAACGCGCCCTTTTGCGAAGCCAGGCAAATGTGGCCGGATCATTGAAGCTCTCATAGTCCAGGCCGGTGCAGATGAACAGGATAGTGAAATTTGGTTCGTCTTCCATGAACGCCGTTGGCATGACGTCGATGCCGTTGCTGGCTTTCGATGGTTTGCCGTCGTGGGTGATAATATCCCATTCGTAAAGAGTGCTTCCATGCAAACGGTTGGCTACGCGCAAGGGTTCAATGGCGGAAACCAGGCCCATCATTGAATAATTAGGAAAGATCAAAAACCCATAGCGGGTTACTTCTGGCGAATCCATAATGTGTCTTGCATTCATTCCGCTCGGAGCAATGGTATATCGGAGTAATAGCGGGTCGACTTTAAGCTAATTACTGTCAATTATTGTAGCGTCAAAATTTAGGAGAAGCCAGATTTATAAGTTACTTCTTGCAGTTTATGGGAGGAGAGAGGCTGACTTTAACGGGCGCATATACGTCGTAAACTGTATACAGGCTAACTCCACGGGAACGGACTGTTTGAGGCCGGGCGCAAGTCGCCTTCTTCAAACCGACTAAACCGGAAGGGGGTCAACAAGGCCGGTTTATCGTCCGTGATGTCGTCGGCGACGACGTAATCTGTGTCAATATCACCGCGATCCGTTTGCACTTTTGAAACTGCTGCGCCGCTCATCCCAAAGCCGGTGACCTGAATCCCGGTCAGGATGCGGACGCCTTCGCTTTCGGCTTTACCGGCAAGGCCATAGATGGCGGCGGCGTTATTGGCGTAACCGCCCGGTTTCTCATGCAGGACCGAGGTGACGCCCCTGGCTTGCCAGTCGCCAAACATCGCTTTCCCATTGGGCGACGCTGTGGGCCATCAATTCACTCATATGCAAGTCAGCTACGAGGCCACCCTCCTTTCTCTTACGAGTCAGGAAGTGCTCTATTACCAGAATTTCTTTATCATGAACCCGAAGATATTGATGTGTCCGGGAATGACCACATTGTCTTCGTCAAAATCACCTTCATTTGCCGTGGTATGACATTTTTGACAACGGGATTTTGACCCCACTTCCTTACTTGCGAAAATGGCGGCAGAAACGTCATCATGTTTGTTTATAAAACGCGGCGTGTCGGTGATCTTCATTGGCGGATTGTTGAGGTCGACCCCGGCAAGAAATTTCTTCGCCCGCCGGCCCTGATCGACATCAGAAGCGTGGGCCATGTGATAATCGGTGACTTCCGCCAATGTCTTGGGGTCAAGGCTGGCGTCTTCGCCAAAATGATTGGCGAGGTTACCCATTATCGCGGCCCAGGATTTCGCTGGCAGCATCTGCGGACGGTAAAGCAGATGACATTCGGCGCATTCCTTGTTTACGGCTTGACTGGTGATTGGGGGGAAGGCCCCGCCAGCCATCGCCGGAGAGGCGAGGGCGGCGAGCAGGCCACATAAAACGAGCAAACGTGTCATCAAGTCGGTTCCTTATTGCGAAATCATAAAGGTCAAATAATCGCCTTTTTCCTGAGCCGTGCATTCACGCCCCAGGACGCTTCGACAATTGCGGAAGAACCATTTGTCGACTTTTTCCGTATCCGTAAAGCGGGTCGGATTTACCGATACCGCCATTGGCTCAATGACTTTTTCTGCACGGGTCTTCCCGGAAGATTGAGGATGTGCACCGTGGCATGTGGAACACGAAGGCGTATCGGGCTTGCCACCGGTATGGGTTGAATGGAACAGGGTATCACCGGCAGCCGCAGAAAACCCGCTGAAGGCGGGGTTTTCCGCTTTCGCCTGGGCGGCGAAAGCGGCGACGATGGCATCGCGGGCCGGGTTTGCCTGGGCGCTGTTAACGCCGGAAATACCAAGAGTGATGGCCAGGGTGATGGCAAGGGTTAGGGCAAGAGTTTTCATGGGGTTATTCCTATTTTTTTGGGATTTTAATGCTTTGGTCGTCAAAGCGTCCGGTTCCAGCGTCCTGATGGCAGCTTTTACAATGGGACTTTCCGCCGACGCCTTTTCTTTTGAAAACGTCATCGGTGACATCTTCGTGTTTGCGGACCCAATAGGGGGACGCGGAAATTTGATACGGCGCGTCCGGGGAGACGGTGCGGAAACGGTTAGATGCTTCCGTATCCCATTTCTCCGCCGCGTGATTTGCCAGAAAAGCCGTAATGGCGATGGCCTTTTTTGAAGGCAGGCTGGCGTCTTCACCAAAATGGTTGTCCAGGTTGGCCATCAGGGTTGTCCATGAAGCGTGCGGCAATAAACTTGGGTGGTAGATTTCGTGACAATCGCTGCATTCGCTTTGAAAGACTTTGTTATCGGCCATTTTGGAAAGACCAGAAGGTGGCATCGTTGAGAAAACCCACAGCAACGTTCCGGCGATCAGGGCGAAAGCAATCATCGCCGTTATCGCTGCCAGGGGGCGGGCATTGCGGTTTGTGGGCGCGGCGATGTTATCGGGGACTTGTTTGTAACCATCGATCATGGATTTGATCAGGTTTGATCCGCTCAGGCGCATTTCCGTAAAAACGCCAAACACATGAAGGACAACCAGGACCATTAACGTAATGGTCAGGATGGCATGAATGGGTGACGCCAACGCGCTGACCTGATAATTGACAGCCCCGGCCAGCGGGCCCTGGTTTTCCTCCCCGCCAAGTACCAGCAGGCCGCTTAAGGTAATGCCGACAAGAATGAAGATCAGCGCGAAAATCATCAGGGCTCCGGCAGGGTTGTGGCCGATGTAATGGGTCGGGCGCAGGAAAAACACCTCACGGATATGGGCGATCACTTCTTTTGGCGTGAAGGTAAAGGTTTCCAGTCTTGAATATTCCGAACCGAAAATACCCCAGACCAAGCGAAAGATGACCAGCAACACGGTGCCGTAACCGGCCCACAGATGCACGCCCATCCACCATTCGGGCGCCAGGAAGCCGGTAATCAGTCCGACAACGACCAGGGCAACCAGTGACCAGTGGAACAGCCTTGTCGGCAGGTCCCAAACTTTGACTTGGTGTTCATTCATTTCAGTATCAGGCACGTCACGGGGTCCTTATCCGGCAATGGCAGGGAAAGTAACAATTATAACCTGAACTTTACATGATGTCCCGGTTCAGGGCGTGTTCATGTTAAACTATTTATAGTTAGGCAAGGCTCAGTAAGGGTATTTTGGGCATTCGTTGATGTTTTTGTCTGGAGACCTGCTTCATGCCGCAAACACACCTAGATGAAGAGACCAGCATCGACACGATTTCAGGCCGCCGGGTCGTCCGCGTCTGGGATTTGCCGACAAGGATGTTCCATTGGGGCCTTCTTGTTCTTGTCGCTGTTGTCTGGATTTCCTCCGAAGCGGACGGGGTGTTGTTCAATATCCATATCATTACCGGCATTGCTATTCTGGCAATGATCTTTTTTCGCCTTCTGTGGGGCGTCTTTGGTTCCCGTCATGCCTTGTTTACAGACTTCGTCAGGGGTTACGCGAAGGTGCGCGCTTATGGCAAAAACCTGCTTAACTTCAAAGCGCCCTATTATGTGGGGCATAACCCACTGGGTGGTTGGATGATTCTAGGACTGTTGCTGATCCTTGCTATGAGCGCTTTAAGCGGCTTGTTTATATCTAATCATAATTATGTTGGCCCCCTGGTTGGCACCATATCGTCAGGATTTTCCGAGGTTATGGGCGCGGCCCATGAAGGAATCGCAGGCTTACTGGGGTTTCTGATCGGACTTCATGTCCTTGGCGTCATCGTACATAGCTTGATAGCGGAAGAAAATTTACCCCGCGCCATGTGGAACGGGAACAAGTTTGTCCCCGCCGGACAAAATGTGTCTAGTATTGCGAAGGTCGGATGGTGGCGCGTTGCCGCCGCCGTCGTTCTTTCCTTCGCCGCTATTTGGGGCTTGCTGCCGTGAAAAAAACTGCATGGCTTTTGCTGATAGGTCTGACCGCGTTTGGCGCGCTGGGTTCCCGGTTGGCTATGGCCGATGATGTTTCCGATCACGAGCGCGCTCGTGCCGCCGTCGAAAGCGGCGATGTCGTCCCGCTTGCCGAAATACTGGAAAAAGTGGAATCCATCTACTATGGCTCGATCATCGAGGTCGACCTGGAAGACGAAGAAGACGATGGCGGCGAACACACTATGAGTAGTTTCATTTATGAAATCAAATTGTTGACGCCGCAAGGTAACCTCCTGAAACTTCAGTTGGACGCACGCACGGCGGAACTGATTCAGGTTAGGGGTAAGAGCGAAAAACTGGCCCGTAAAAATGTATCGGCACCGGAAAGGGAGCAGGAACCATGAGGGTTCTGATTGTTGAAGATGAAATCGAATTGGCAGGGCAGATTGGTAAAGCGCTTCAGGAAGCAGGCTACACCATCGACACCGCGCATGATGGCGAAGAAGGTGAATATCTTGGATCAAACGAACCTTACGATGCAGTGGTGCTGGATTTGGGGCTGCCGAAGGTTGATGGACTGACGGTCCTGGAACGGTGGCGAGCTCAGGGAAAAACCATGCCCGTCTTGATTTTGACGGCCCGGGAAACCTGGAGCGAGAAGGTGTCCGGCTTTGATAAAGGGGCTGATGATTACGTCACCAAGCCGTTCAATATGGAAGAATTGCTGGCCCGCTTGCGAGCCCTGATCCGCCGTTCTGCCGGAATCGCCACGCCTATTATTAATTGCGGGCAGGTGCAATTTGATACCCGCAGCGGCAAAGTCAGTGTTAAAGGCATGTCGATAACGCTGACTGCCAATGAACTGAAAGTTCTGTCTTATTTGATGCATCATCTTGACCAGGTTGTCTCTCGGACCGAGCTCACCGAACACATCTACGATCAGGATTTCGATCGGGATTCCAATACCATCGAGGTGTTTGTCGGGCGGTTGCGGAAAAAACTAGGCCCCGGTGTTATTCAAACTCACCGTGGCCGTGGTTATTCCCTGACCCCGTCAACAGACGAAACCTGATGAGCGGACCTTCCGTCAATCGACGCTTGATGCTGGGCGCTACCTTGTGGATTGCGGTGGCTTTACTGGTGGCCGGCTTCGTGTTGACGGAGTTGTTCCGAAATCACGTTGAGATAAGTTTCGACAAGGAAATGCACGACCAGCTTGAAGAATTGCTGGCCCTGGCCGGGGTCGATGAAAGTGGCAAACCCGTTCTTAACCGCCATCCAGCCGAACCCCGCTATAACAGGCCTTTTTCGGGTTGGTATTGGGAAATTCTGTCGGCCGATCAAACAGTTGAAAAGTCCCGCTCCCTGTGGGATCAGCGATTGCTCGCCCCTGTCCAACTTGCCAAAGATCGGGAAACGGCTTTTTATCTTTCGGGCCCAAGGAGGGAATCCCTGCGCGCCATGGCCCGCACTTACACCTTACCCGATGCGAAAACACCGATCGTCATCCTGGTGGCCGGTCCGGCAGATGATATCAGAAGGGCGACTCGCGGCTTTGCCGGAACTCTCGCTATCGCATTGTCTTTATTGGGTATTGGCCTTATCGCAGCGGCGTTCTTTCAAGTCCGTTTTGGTATAATGCCGCTGCTTCAGATGCGTGAAGAGCTGGCCCAGGTGCGAGCTGGCCGGGCAATTCGTATGGTCGGCCCTTTCGCCGCCGAAATAGAACCGCTGGCCGATGAACTTAATGGACTTCTGGATCATAATTCAGAAATCCTCGAGCGCGCCCGCACCCAGGCCGGAAATCTGGCCCACGCCCTGAAAACACCGCTTGCCGTGTTGTTGAACGAGGCCAATCATTTAGATGGCGATGTTGCTGATATTATTCGCAACGAAACGGCGATGATGAACGATCAGATCAGTCGCCACCTCTCCAAGGCCAGGGCCGCCGGGTCGCGTGGAGTGCTCGGCGTTCGCGCCGATCTGGACGAAACGACGCTGGCTTTAAAGCGGACGCTGGCGCGCATCCATGAAGACAAAAATATTGAGCTCACGATTCATGGCATGGAGGGCCTGTCATTCCAGGGAGAGCGTCAGGATCTTGAAGAAATGCTCGGTAACCTGATGGACAATGCTTGTAAATGGGCCAAAGCGCAGGTCCGTGTTCAGGGGCGACGCGAAGGACCGTGGTTGTTGTTGAGCATCGAAGATGACGGACCGGGCATCCCTGAAAACGCCATGTCCGATGTGATCGACAGGGGCCGCAGGCTGGACGAGACGACACCGGGTAGCGGTCTGGGGTTGTCCATCGTCCGCGATGTCGCCGAGCTCTATGAAGGCAAGCTGGATTTGTCCCTTTCCACATTAGGCGGATTGTCAGCAAGGCTGAAGCTTCCCGCAGCTCTGCAATAGCCTCCCCACCCCAAGGGGTGTTGCAATGGCGGGCAGCAATGCGGATAACTCTCTAGGGTCCAAACTCATTAAAACGATGCAATTCCGTTGCCATAGGAAAGCCGAATGCAAGGAAATTAACGCGAAGGACATGCCATAGCATATTCGAGCGTTATTGACGCGGCAGTCGGCTTTCCTATGGCAACCCGAAGGGCGCGGGAGATTTAGCCTTTGGGGGCGTCGGCGGACCTTGAAATATGGCCTATATTACTTCGGCCCGCCTCCTACCCAAAGGCTAAATTTCCCACGCGGAATGGATCGTTTTAATGAGTTTGGACCCTAGCATTTAATTTTTCTAATGAGAGGCATTTTCAGCCATGTCACAGTTCAAGACCATTGACGACCTTGATGTTGCGGGCAAGCGTGTTCTTGTGCGTGCCGATTTGAACGTACCCATGCAGGATGGCCGGGTCACCGACACCACCCGCATCGACCGTACAGTGCCGACCATAAATGAGTTATCCAACAAGGGGGCCAAGGTTATCGTGATCTCTCATTTTGGGCGGCCTAAAGGCGAGGTCGTGCCCGAACTATCGCTGGCCCCGGTTGCCAAGGCGCTGTCTCTTTCATGCGGATTGCCCGTCGCCTTTGCGACGGACACGATTGGTCCACGCGCTGAAATGGCCATTGCCGAAATGCATGAAGGTGATATCGTGATGCTGGAAAACCTGCGCTTCCATGCCGAAGAAGAAGCCAATGATCGGGCTTTCACAGTCACATTATCTAATCTGGGCGATATCTATGTCAGCGACGCGTTCTCATGTTCGCACCGGGCCCATGCTTCGACAGAAGGATTAGCCCATCTGTTACCATCTGCCGCCGGACGATTGATGCAGGTCGAAGTTGAATCCCTGGCCAAAGCGCTGGAGAATCCGCAGTCGCCGGTTGCCGCCGTTGTCGGCGGGGCCAAGGTATCGACAAAAATGGAAGTACTGGGAAACCTTTCGCAAAAAGTCGATGTGTTGATTATTGGCGGCGGCATGGCCAATACTTTCTTGTTCGCAAAAGGGATCGATGTTGGTAATTCGCTGTGCGAAAAAGACATGGCGGGCGCGGCGCAAGATATTCTTGTCGCCGCCAAGGAAGCCGGTTGCGACATCGTTCTTCCCGTAGACGCGGTTGTCGCCCGTGAATTCAAGGAAGGGGCTGCCAGCGAAATCGTTGCCCTGGACGCGATTCCGGCAGATGCAATGATGCTCGATGTGGGCCCGGCCTCGGTTGCCGCTGTCACCGCCAAGCTGGAACAGTGCAAGACCCTGGTCTGGAATGGGCCTTTCGGGGCCTTTGAGATTCCGCCCTTTGACGCTGGCACCAACGCTATCGCACAGGCGGCGGCGCGGTTGACCCGCGCGGGCACATTAATCAGCGTCGCCGGTGGTGGCGATACGGTGGCGGCGTTGGCTCATGCCGGCGTAAGTAAGGATTTCTCGTATATATCAACGGCTGGCGGCGCTTTCCTGGAATGGATGGAAGGCAAGAAACTTCCCGGTGTCGAAGTTTTAAGGAAGTAAATCCGTCTCGTCTTGCTGGGTGTCGGAAAGTTGCATCTGCATTTTGTTGACCAGGGTATCGAGCATACCGCGCAGATTCTCTGATTGTTGCAAAAGGTCGGTGGTGACTTCGAGCGCCTCCGTCGATGACAGGCGCGCAATATCCAGAGCCACTTCCCGGGAATCCTTGATCAGGCTGCCGACATCACGAACGGCCCAACTTGCCTGACCGGCTGCCGAGCGAATTGCGTCGAAACGGCGCGCGATGTGTTCGGGGTTTGCCGGGCCGCGTGAATTTTCCTGACCCTTCATAACAACCAGATTGGTCTCAGGGTTTTGCGGGGACGCGTTTACGACCAGCATGTCGGATTGTTCTCCGATCACTGCAATCAGGTTCTCGACGGCTCCGATCTTGCCTGCCGCCTCTGACAGGTTGCGAATAAGAGTGCCTGTGCGTTCGGCTTCGTCGGCAGCGGCGGTGACATTTTGGGAAGACTGGGCAACCAGTCGGCTAATCGAAGAAATGCTGTCCAGGGACTGTGCCGCAGGATTTTCCGAGGTCGGCGGGGTGGCATGCGCCACGTCGTTGTTTTGCTCTTCCTGATGCTGGCCGATGCTATCGGCGGTGGCATCGATGACTTTACGCAGCAGGGCAACTTCGTCGAGCGCTTCCCGGCCCTTGTCAGCCTCGGCTTTCATGGAAATCAGGTCCCGGCGCAGCCATTCCGCCTCGGCGGCGGCGGCGCGACCGCGTTCGCCCTCGACCCTGGCTTTTTCCATGTTTTCACCAAGTTCGCGAGCTTGGGCAACGCTCTCTTTCAAGGTCCAGAAGGCGCGGGCAATGTCGCCGGTTTCATCTTCGTTGCCAAGTCCCTCGAGAACAATATCTGAGTTGCCATCGTTTAAGCGTCGTGCCGCCTTGGCGGCGACGGAAACCGGGCCCGCTATGGAACGCTGCATGATAAGGCCGAATAACAGCATCACCAGGACCGATGCCGCGACACCCGCAGCGATCATGGTGCGGATGCGCTGGCGAAGGGATTTTCGGTTTCTTTGTGCTTCGGCAAAATTATCGCCAGCATATCCCGAAATGGCGTTAATGCTGGGGGCCATGTATGAAATGATCTCATCGAGACGACCGCGGCTATTGCTGGCAAGCAACCTGATCCGGGCGTAAGCGGTTAAGGCGGCGCTATATTCATCGAGCCCAAGTTGTAAAGCGTTGCTGGTTTCCTTTGGCAGGGGAATAGATGTCAACAAGCGGGAAAATTCCTTTTGCTGGCCTTCGATAACAGCCAGATCCTGGCCCGCGCCACTTTCAATGAAGACGGTCGTCGCCGCCCGGATGGCGACCATGGTTTCCTTGATACTTAAAGAGTTGACCGTGGTGAGGGGCTTGCCAATATCGCGAATGGCACGGCGTAGATTGGCTTCAAGCCCGCTTATGGCGAGTCCCGGGGCGGCGTCTTTTTGGATGAATTTCTGATATTGCTCGCCGTATTGGGCGACGGCTTCGCGAAGTGTGGAAATGTGCTCGCTGATATCGGCGGCCCCTGGCCGTTGATATAGATCATCCAATTGTTGGCCCAGTCCATTGGTCAGGATGAGGTGTTGCTGGGCGGCGGCGCGGGTGGCATCCGATGATCCGTTCGACTGTTCCCGCTGTTCGGCACGGATGCGCCAGATATCGCGTTGGATTCTCGTGACCAACGTGTTCAAAGAAGTGGCCTGGGCTAGCGCCAGGTCGGCTTTAGCCAATTCCTTGTCGGCCAAATTCAGTCCGAAACCGCCACCAGCCAGCACCACGACTGCCAGCAGGACGAACAGGGACGAGCGTGTCGCAAGTGCGATCCCGCCCATAAGAGTGCGGTCCTGAAAATCGTAGGAATCGGGCCGAAATTCTCTTGATTCTTGTGCGTCTGAAAGTGGCTCAATAGCCATGCGATCCTCCCGCATTTTCTTAAGGCTTTTTTGTAATTACTTATTATATAACAGAATCAGTGGCTTGGCGTCAAAAATAAAGAATTTTGGGTATGCGACCCGATGACACGGGCACCGTGACAACAGCATTCCATTTTCCCCATATATGTGTCATACTCGCCTCTCGTGACAGAATGTTGCGGGTTCAACTGAAAGTTGGACAAACACTTAGACGTGACTAAGAAGGAGGTCAGAATGACAGTCATACCGGCTGCGCCGCCGGTTAACTTTAATCTTGCTGTTGAGACGTTGAAGAGGACTCTCAAGCTGGAAAAAGTAGCGGCGGCAGTCTTATCCAAAGCACAAGACCCCCCGTCTCAAGCGGGGCAGGAAGTTGAGGTTGCTGGTGTCAGTCCGGATTCGGTCCGGGGCCAGAACGTCAATACTGATGCCTAGATCAATCCGTCTTTAGGGGTGGAAAAACGATCAATGGCACAAGAGTTTTATTCATCCTTAAAAAGGTGAGGAAATCTCTTGAAGCTTGACCACTGAAGGACCGCAGGTTCTTTAGCCAGTGCCGTTTTGTCAGCTTATGTTTTAACGAAGCGGTGACTAAAGGGCTTGCGGTCCTACGCGGGGATCACATTAATTTAAGGGCCGACATGGTTTCGGGCCTGTTGTTGTGCCTGGGTTTTGGGTAAAATGCGGATTCTTTGACCACGTTACAGATTCCGTTAACCATTTACGTTCATGGTAGGGACATGAGCCAGATTTCAAATATTTCCGCCCGCGCCATAGCGCTGACCAGTGAACGCCCACGGGGTTATTCGAGCGCCGAAGAGGTCAGGAACCGCGCCGCCGTCAGCAATCCAAATGAAACCCCCCGCGAACGCCGGGCCTTGAATCGCCTCGACAAGACGCTTAGTAACGTCAACCCGCCACGAAAAGACGTGCCACGCGGTTATTACCTGGACATCAAAGTCTAGAGCGGTTTCGAGTTTTTTGAACCGCTCAAGGCCGCGACTGCGGTTCGCCCACGCAGACGTTGACCTTTAGGTCATCGTCGTGAGCGATAAAAAATAGAGTGGTTCAGAATTTTTCGGAACCGCTCTAGAGTCAGAACACATGAGCTATATGGACGCTGTGGTTTGGGATGCGAGTCCGTTTTGCCATAACGGTGATCGGCTGCTGGAGGTCGATGTTGCGGCTATCAAACAAGTCAACAACAGTGCCTTTTAGGTTTTCATTTTTCAGCAGGGCCAAAACCGCCGCCGCCGGGGGTTTCGATAACAAAAACATCATCGATTTCCATTTCCACCTTATCGGTACTGTTCAATTCCCTTGTCGTGCCGTCTGCTCGTTCAACAGAGTTACGGCCCAGCGTGCCCGGGCCGCCACCGGCCATGCCGTAAGGGGCTATGCGCCGATGCCCCGAAAGGATCGAGGCCGTCATCGGCTCGCGGAAACGGATTTTCCGGATAACCCCGTCGCCGCCATGGGTGCGCCCCGCCCCGCCTGAACCGCTACGGATGGAAAACGAGTCGACGAAAACCGGGAAGCGCCATTCCAGAACTTCCGGATCGGTCAGCCGTGAATTGGTCATGTGGGTGTGAACCGCGTCGGTGCCGTCAAAGCCGTCACCGGCGCCAGAACCACCACAGATGGTTTCGTAGTATTGGTGGTTATCGTTGCCGAAGGTGAAGTTGTTCATGGTGCCCTGGCTGGCCCCCATGACGCCAAGCGCGCCATACAGGGCGTCGGTCACGCATTGGGACGTTTCCACATTGCCCGCCACTACCGCCGCCGGATATTCCGGCGACAGCATGCTGCGGGCGGGAATAATGATGTTGATGGGTTTCAGGCAGCCCTCGTTCATGGGAATGTCATCGTCAACCAGAGTCCGGAATACATACAGGACGGCAGCCCGGGAGACGGACGTTGGGGCGTTGAAATTGCTCGACAATTGATCTGATGTGCCGGTGAAATCGACGCTCGCCGTGCGGCTCTTCCGGTCTATGGAAATGGCCACCTTGATAATTCCACCGCCGTCCATTTCGTAAGCGAACGCGCCGTTACTCAAGGTGTCCAACACGCGGCGCACGGATTCTTCGGCATTGTCCTGAACATGACCCATATAGGCCTGCACCACATCCAGCCCGAAGTGATCGACCATCCGGTGCAATTCCTGGACACCTTTTTCGTTGGCGGCTATTTGGGCCTTCAAATCACCAATGTTGTGGTCCGGGGTGCGGGCCGGGTACTTGCCAGAGCTGAGCAAATCGCGCATGGCTTGTTCGCGGAAGACCCCCTTTTCGACCAACAGGAAGTTATCGATCAGAATGCCTTCTTCGTCGACCGAGACACTGTCTGGCGGCATGGAGCCCGGCGTGGAGCCGCCAATATCGGCCTGATGCCCCCGCGATCCGACATAAAACAGAATGTCCCGTTCGTTCTTATCGAAAACCGGCGTGATCAGGGTCACATCGGGAAGATGGGTGCCGCCGTTGTAGGGTGCGTTTAAGGCATAAACGTCACCCGGTTGCATGGTGGCGTCCCGTTCTTTGATGATGACCCTGACGGAATCACTCATGGATCCTAAATGAACGGGCATGTGCGGCGCGTTGGCGACAAGGTTGCCGTCCGTATCGAAAACGGCGCACGAGAAATCCAGCCGTTCCTTGATATTCACAGAATAAGCCGTATTGGCCAGTGTTGCGCCCATTTGTTCGGCGATGGACATGAACAGATTGTTGAAAATTTCCAGCATGACCGGGTCGGCATCGGTGCCCAGTGCGACTCGCTCTGGTCGCGGCTGGGTGCGGGCCAGCACCATGTGGTTGCGCGCCGTGACTTCGGCCCGCCAACCCGGCTCTATCACTGTGGTTGCCACCGGTTCGATGATGATGGCGGGGCCATCGACTTTAACGCCAGGTTTCATCTCGTTTCTGTCGTAGAACGGTGCGTCCCGATAGACCCCGTCTGCCCACACCGGGTGGTGGGACAAGGTCGGCACCGGGATGCAGTCATTTTCAATGTCATGATTTGGATCTTCGACGGAGGTGGTGATGCCGATGACTTCAACCGAGATAGCTTCGACGAGTAATGCACGTCCTTCTATGGCGAAACCGAAACGCTTGCGGTGGGCCTCGGAAAAATTGCGTATCAATCCACTCTGGTCATCCATATCGACGACGAGGGCGGCGTCCGTTCCGGTGTAGCGAATATGGACCTTTGGCAGGACGCGCATAGCGTCTCGTTTGATATCCTGGGCGTCGAGTTCGGCCTTGGCCTCCTCGGCTAACGACACGCAGCGTATATTTAGGTGGCTCATCAAGGTGTTTGACAACGTTTCCTCGACGGATTCTTCCCGCATTGACCTGACATCCGCGAGCCCCATACCGTAGGCCGACAGAACACCGGCCAAGGGGTGAACGAAAACCCGGTTCATGCCCAAGGAATCGGCGACCAGGCAGGCGTGCTGTCCACCTGCTCCACCGAAACAACACAAGGTGTATTCGGTGACGTCATAGCCCCTTTGAACGGAAATCTGCTTGATCGCGTTAGCCATGTTTTCCACGGCGATGCGCAAGAATCCCTCGGCCACGTCCTCGGGTCGGGTGGCTTCGCCGGAAGCCTGCTCGATCTCGTCCGCCAATTTGCAGAACAGGCGGCGTACCGCCTCGCCGTCCATCGGTTGGTTGGCTTCGGGGCCAAATACTTTGGGGAAATGATCAGGCTGGATTTTACCTAGCATGACATTGCAGTCGGTAACCGCCAGCGCCCCGCCGCGTCGATAGCACGCAGGCCCCGGATTTGCCCCTGCCGACTGGGGCCCGACGCGATAACGCGATCCATCGAAGCGCAGAATCGAGCCACCGCCAGCGGCGACGGTGTGAATGTGCATCATCGGCGCGCGCATGCGCACACCGGCAACTTGCGTTTCGAAGGCGCGCTCGAATTCCCCCGCGTAGTGCGATACATCCGTGGATGTGCCGCCCATGTCGAACCCGATGATCTTGTCGAACCCGGCCATTTCACAGGTCCGCACCATGCCGACGACACCGCCTGCCGGTCCTGACAAAATGGCGTCCTTACCCTGGAACATGTGGGCGTCGGTCAACCCGCCGCTGGATTGCATGAACATCAAGCGGGCGTTGCCCAATTCGGCGGCTACCCGATCAACGTAACGCCGCAGGATCGGTGACAGGTACGCGTCCACCACAGTCGTATCGCCGCGGCTGACCAATTTCATCAGCGGCGCAACTTCGTGGCTGGTCGAAACCTGAGTGAAGCCGATGGTGCGAGCAAGGTCGGCGGCAGCCTGTTCATGGGCCGGATAACGGTAGCCGTGCATGAAAACAATGGCTACTGATCGAATACCGGCAGCAAAGGCTTCTACAAGCCCGGCCTTTGCGCCCTGGGCATCGAACGCCGACATTTCTTCGCCTTGGGCAGAAAAACGTCCCCCGGTCTCAATTACCCGTTCGTACAGTAGTTCCGGTAAAACGATGCGACGGTCGAACAAGCGGGGCCGGTTTTGATAGGCGATGCGCAGCGCGTCCCTGAACCCTTTATTGATAACCAGGGCCGTCCGGTCCCCTTTACGTTCCAGCAGGGCGTTGGTGGCGACGGTGGTGCCCATTTTGACCGCACCGATAATTTCGGACGGAATGGGCGCACCCGTTGGCACACCCAGTAGATCACGAATTCCCTGCAAGGCGGCGTCCGGATAGCGTTCGGGGTTTTCCGATAATAACTTGCCGGTCACGATCTCACCCTTCGGGTTGCGCGCAACCACATCGGTGAAGGTGCCACCCCGGTCAATCCAGAACTGCCACTTGTTATTATTGGTCCCGGAATCATAAGCAGAGGGCACGGTGTCGCTCCAGAATCTTTTAATAATACTTTACATTTAAAGTGATTAAAACGTTTACATAATATTGACAAATCGTCAACGTTTTAATATTGTCATTCTCGTTATAATTAATCATCGTTTTCAGGGAGTGAAATAATGCGTTTTTTAAATAAGAGGATTTACGCCGGAGCCATTATCGGCGCTTTGGCCTTTGGGGCTGCGGCACAGGCCGAAACATGGGATATGCCGACCCCGTACTCAGACAAAATTTTCCACACCGCAAACATCATTGAGTTCGCCAAGGATGTAGAGGCAGCAACCGGCGGCGCCATGATGATCAAGGTGCATTCTGCTGGTTCGTTGTTCAAGCATCCGGAAATCAAGAATGCCGTACGCGGTGGGCAGGTTCCTATCGGCGAATTTTTCTTATCCAGGCTGAGCAATGAGCATGCCGCCTTTGGTGCTGATTCACAGCCGTTTCTGGCGACTAATTACGACGATGCAGCCAGGTTGTGGGCGGCGCAGAAACCTGTTGTGACCAAGCTGTTCGCCGCACAGGGCCTGATGCCGTTATTCTCTGTTCCGTGGCCCGGTCAAAGCCTTTACAGCAAGAAGCCGATTAATTCCGTTGGCGACCTAAAGGGCCTGAAGTTCCGCGCCTATAACGCGACGCTGGAAACCTTTGCCAAGAAAGCCGGTGCTGCCCCTACGCAGGTCGAAAGCCCGGACATTCCGCAAGCCTTTGCCACCGGTCGTGTTGAAGCGATGATCACGTCGCCTTCAACAGGAGTTGGATCGAAAGCGTGGGATTATGTCTCGCAATACACGGACATTCAGGCTTGGGTTCCCAAGAACATCGTGGTCGTCAATAAGTCTGCTTTTCGCAAGCTCGACAAGAAAGTCCAGGACGCTATTTTGGCTGCTGCTGTGAAGGCCGAAAAACGTGGTTGGGATATGAGCCGCAAGGAAACGGCCGCAAAGATTCAAACTTTGAAGGAAAACGGCATGACCATCGTCACCCCTTCGGACAAATTGATGGGCGGGCTTAAAAAGATCGGCGCTGAAATGCTGGTTGATTGGAAAGCCAGCTCGGGAGCCGAAGGAGCGGCGATCTTAAAAGCTTACGAAAACTGATTGTTACCCAAATAGAGGCGATGCTTTCTTAGGGAGGCATCGCCTTTAGCTTTAATATTGTGAAAGAAAAATAATAACACGCGCGGGGGGTGGAGCGATGCGACGGGTACTGGATTTGTTATACCGGAGCAGCGGTTGGGCGGCAGCGATGTTTATTCTGGCTATCTGCGTGCTGATAATGGCGCAGGTGGTGCTCAACCTGATCGATAAACTTGCCTCGAAGTTCCTCGGCGAAGCCATTGGCCTGACGATCCCCTCCTACGCCGATTTCACGGGTTTTTTCCTTGCTGCAGCGTCATTCCTGGCTTTGGCGCATACTTTGCGCGAAGGCGGACACATTCGGGTTTCCCTGGTCATTCAAAGTTTGCCGCCCCGTATCAGGCATTGGGTTGAGATCTGGTGCGTTTCAATGGCCGCAGCGGTGACGGTGTATTTTTCAGTTTATACCGCGTTTCTGACCCATGAATCATTCATCTATCACGACTTGTCGCCGGGCATGATTGCGGTGCCGATCTGGATTCCACAAGCAGCCATGCTGTTGGGGCTCGTCGTGTTATCCATCGCCCTGATTGACGAAGTGGTGCATTTGTTTATGGGGCAGCAAGCAAGTTACGAAGATAAAGGGGAAAATCTTTTAAAAGACGGGCCGTTATCCGCAGCCGATGATGTGGAGGCGCGATCATGAACGAGATTGCCTTAACGATGTTCCTGTTGGCGCTGTTATTCGTTTTGCTAGGCTCGGGAATTTGGGTTGCCTTCTCCCTGACCATGGTCGGGTTGAGCGGTTTGTATTTATTTACCGAGGCACCGGTCGGCCAGGTTATGGCAACGACAATCTGGGGGGCCAGTAACTCATGGGCCCTGGCGGCGCTTCCGTTGTTTATCTGGATGGGCGAAATTCTGTTCCGCTCGCGCTTGTCCGAGGACATGTTTACAGCCCTGGCACCCTGGATGAGGAATTTGCCGGGGCGTTTGCTGCATGTCAATATTTTCGGTTGCGGTATCTTTGCGGCAGTTTCGGGTTCGTCGGCGGCGACGGCGGCGACCATTGGCAAGCTTTCAATCCCTGAGCTTTCGCGTCGCGGATATCCGGAAAAAATGATGATTGGAACCCTGGCCGGTTCTGCGACTTTGGGGCTTTTGATCCCGCCCTCGATCATTCTTATTGTCTACGGTGTCGCCACCGAACAATCCATCGCCCGGCTGTTCATTGCCGGGGTGCTGCCGGGATTGTTACTGGTATTCCTGTTTGTTGGTTTTGTTGTCGTTTGGGCGCTTTTTCATAAAGAAGAAATTCCGGAAGAATCCGAAACACTTTCCTTTGGGGAAAAATTATACCGCTCACGCAGGCTTTTGCCTGTGTTGCTGCTGATTCTGGGCGTTATTGGTTCCATATACACCGGCATTGCCTCGCCGACCGATGCCGCCGCCGTCGGCGTTACGTTGGCGCTGGTCTTGTCCTGGTCGATGGGGACGCTGAACCGGGTGACCTTTCTTGACGGTCTGATGGGGGCGACCCGAACATCCTGCATGATCGCCTTCATTTTGGCGGGGGCGGCGTTTCTGACGGTGGCCATGGGGTTTACGGGAATTCCGAAATTACTTGCCCTTTGGATTGGCTCACTGGGACTATCTCATTATGCCTTGCTGGCGGCGCTGAGTGTGTTCTTCGTTATTCTGGGATGTTTTCTGGATGGAATTTCGGTGGTCGTGCTGACGACGTCGGTCATTATGCCATTGGTCGAGCAGGCGGGTATCGATCCCTTGTGGTTTGGTATTTATATTGTCATCGTTGTCGAAATGTCGCAGATCACCCCGCCCGTCGGATTCAACCTGTTCGTCCTGCAATCGCTGACGGGGCGTAATATTCTTAATATCGCCATGGCGGCGCTGCCGTTTTTTCTGCTGATGTTCGTGGCGTTGGGTCTGATCATCGCATTCCCTTCGATCGTGACATATCTTCCCAATCAAATGTAAAGGCGAAGGAACACTTCATGAGCAAATCACCGAAATCCACAAAAACCCCTGCTGGGGAAAATGCCGCTCCAGATATGCCCTTGATCGTTTCATCGGATCACCTGGCCACCGAGGGAGGCTGGCAGTTCAGTGAATTTGAATATGGTCTGATTATCGCTTACAACGCCTTCAGTCGTTGGATGGTTCGTTGCATGGGCGCCGTTGGATTTCATGACTTTAATCCGTTGGACGTACTGGTCCTGCACAACGTCAATCATCGGGGGCGCGCGAAACGGCTTGCCGATGTCGCCTTTGTCTTGAATGTTGAGGATCAGCACACGGTTAATTATTCGCTGAAGAAACTATTCAAGGCCGGATTGGTGGAAAGTGAAAAGCGTGGCAAGGAAATGTTTTATTCGACGACGCAGACCGGTCAAGAGGCGTGCACGGAATATGGCAGGTTGCGTGAACTGTGCCTGATCAGTCCGGCGACATTAAGCAACGTCGACAAGGATGAAATAAGTCATACGGCGAAAGTCCTGCGCAGCTCCTCGGGCCTCTACGGTCAGGCATCGCGTGCCGCGGCCTCTCTTTGATGCATCCCCAGCCGGCGCACTTTCCTCAGGCATCACCAGGCAGACCAATTTAAAACGGACATACGGAAACCAAACGCATGAAAATTAAAAGCATCGAAACGTTTTGCACTGAAAATGTTGGTTTCTTGCGACTGCGGACTGACGACGGCGGGGAAGGGTGGGGGCAAGTTTCCTCCTACAACTCGGACATTACCTCTCTTGTCGTTCACCGGCAGGTTGCGCCGTATGCTTTGGGTGCGGACGCATTGGATATTGATACCCTGATCGACATGATCACGGAACGCGAACACAAATTTCCCGGCACGTACCTGCGCCGGGCGATGGGCGGTCTGGATACGGCGCTTTGGGATTTGCGGGGAAAGCGCGAGGGTAAAAGCGTTTGTGAACTGCTTGGCGGAACCCCCGGCCCCCTGCGAGCTTACGCATCTTCCATGAAACGCGACATCTCGGCGCAGGCGGAAGCCGAGCGCATGGTTCGCTTACGGGATGAATATGGCTTCGATGCCTTCAAGTTCCGAATCGGTGCGGAATGCGGTCATGATATCGACGAATGGCCGGGCCGCACCGAAGAGATTATTCCAACCATGCGCAAGGCGCTGGGTGACGATGTGGCGTTGCTTGTCGACGCCAACAGTGGCTTTTCACCAAAACGGGCGATCGAGGTTGGCCGGATTCTGGAAGACAACGGAATTTGCCACTTTGAGGAGCCGTGCCCTTATTGGGAACTGGAACAAACCAAGGAAGTCACCGATGCCCTGTCCATAGATGTGACGGGAGGCGAACAGGATTGTGATATTCCGACGTGGCAGCGCATGATTAATATGCGCGCGGTCGATATCATTCAACCCGATGTGTGTTACCTGGGGGGGCTTACGCGTACCCTGCGGGTCGCCAAAATGGGCGAACAAGCCGGTCTGACCTGTACACCGCACAGCGCCAACCTGTCGCTGGTCACGCTGTTCACCATGCATATGCTTAAAGGAATACCAAACGCCGGGGCCTATCTCGAATATTCCATCGAAGGGGAGGACTACTATCCCTGGCAGCAAGACCTTTACGTCCGTTCGCCCTACGACGTGGAGGGCGGCAAGGTCACCATTACGGATCAGCCGGGTTGGGGTGTTGAGATTAACCCGGCCTGGCTTGAAGGCGCCACCTACCAGTCGAGCGCGCTGGATTAGGGTAAAGATTCGGACCAAACCCATAAGAATGTTCGAAACGCTTTAAGTGTTATCCTGCAGGATTAAGTCCGATCCTTTTTCACCCACCATCATGGAGGGGGCGTTTGTGTTGCCCGAGGTAACAGCCGGAAAGACCGATGCATCGACGACCCGCAGGCCCTGCACGCCATAAACCTTCAACCGTTGGTCAACGACTGAAGAACGAGGATCGGAGCCCATTTTACAGGTCGATACGGGATGGAACACCGTCGACATACGTTCTTTGAAATCCTCCAGCAGGGCTTCATCCGAAACGATATCCACTCCCGGTTTAAGCTCTTCCTTAATTACCGCCGCCAAGGCTGGTGTGGCGGCGAGGGTGCGCAGTAATTTGGCGCCGCTGACGACGCTTTGGATATCTTCTGTCGTCGATAAGTAGTTGGGGTAAATACGCGGCGGTTCCAATGGGTCGGTGGAGCGGATTTCAAGGTGCCCGCGGCTTGTTGGCCTGAGCGGCGAGAAAGAAAGCAGGAAAGCTGAATAGGGGTCCGGATTCATCAATGGCCGTTCACCCGGCGGCGCCGTTGTGTAACTGACCGGTGAAAAATACACCTGAATGTCGGGACGTGTCATGTGTGGGTTTGTGCGAACAAATCCGCCGCCCTGATTAACACTTAAAGAAAGCGGGCCGCGCCGCTGCAAAACGTACTTCATGCCCGCCCAAATTTTGCCCGTTAGGGGGTAGAGTTCATCGTTCAACGTCGGTTTGCGTGACAGGTAATAATTATTGACGGCCAAATGATCCTGCAGGTTCTGGCCAACGGCGGGAGCCTCTGAAATAATGTCGATGCCGTGTGATTTCAGTAACGACGCAGGACCGACGCCCGATAATTGCAGGACCTGCGGCGAATTGATGGCCCCGCCTGAAAGAATGGTTTCCCTTGCAGCAAATACATGGTGCAAGGATGCGTTTTTTCTGTATTGGACGCCGATGGCTTTTGTTCCTTCGAAAAGGACGCGGGTCACATGGGCATGGGTTTCGACCTTTAGGTTTGGCCGCTTCATGGCCGGGCGCAGGAAGGCAGTTGCAGAAGACTCTCTGAACCCCTTGCGTGTTGTTATTTTATAGATGCCGACGCCTTCCTGAGTTTCTCCATTGAAGTCCGGGTTGAAGGGAATGCCAGCCTCTTTACCCGCTTGCAGGAAAGTCCCGCATAACGGATGCGCCTGGTTTGAAATATCGGTGATGTTCAATTCTCCACCGCTGCCGCCATTATCAAACTTTTCGAAGTAGGGTTGCACATCGCGCCAACCCCAACCGGGATTCCCAAGGGCTTCCCAGTCGTCGAAGTCTTCTGCCTGACCACGGATATAAACCATGGCATTAATGGAGCTGGAACCGCCGAGAACCTTTCCCCGTGGCCAAAAATCGGCCGGTCTGGCGAGCCTTTCATCGGCTTGCGTCATGTACATCCAGTTGACGCGCTTATCGAAGAAGGTGCGCCCATAGCCAATTGGTATGCGCGTCCATAAACGGCGGTCGGAACCGCCGGCTTCCAACAACAGCACCCGATGGCGACCGCTCTGCGTTAACCGATTGGCCAACACACAACCCGCAGAACCGGCACCGACAATAATGAAATCATAAGGGCTCATTGGTTTGTCATTCTCGTTTGAATAATTGCAAATACCGCCATCATGAAAAAAACGGGTCTAAAGGTCGTTTTTTGCCTGGGCTATAGTGTGCATCAGGCCTTGTCCACTTGTGTCTTCGGGCTTATGGGCGTCGAGATAATACTCGAACAACGAAATAAAGCTTTCGACGGTCTGGTTCGGGTCTTTGGGCGATTGTTCCGAGCGGAAAAAGGCATAGGCAGAAAAGTTTGCCGCCGCGTGGCGTAAACTTTCTGCAATGTCTTCAGCCGCGTGGCCATCTTCCAGGCCGGAATTAGCCAGATTGATGATGTGGTTTGAAAGAGAAACTGTCTCGTTTTCCTGAGTGTCGTCGGATGTCATGGGATAGGCCTTTAATCAAAGTTAAAAAACAGGTGAGAATGCTTATTCATGTGGATCGACGGCGTCGCGCAAGCCGTCTCCCAGATAGTTAAAGCCGAGAACAATAATAATCACCGGCACCATTGGCAGCAGCAGCCAGGGATAAAGGGCGACGGCTTCAATATTTTGCGCTTCGGACAACAATACCCCCCAACTGGTCACGGGCGGACGCAGCCCCAGCCCCAGGAAACTCAGGGCCGTTTCCGCTAATATCATTGACGGGATTGACAGCGTCGCAGAGGCAATCAGGTGGCTCATGAAATTGGGCAACAGATGACGGGCAATGATTCGTTTTGGTTTTGCGCCCATAAGCTGGGCGGCGACACAGTAGTCTTCTTCGCGCAAGGCCAGTAATTTTGAACGAACGGCGCGCGCCAGCCCCGGCCAGTCAAGCAGGCCAAGGATAAGAGTGATGCCGAAATAAACTAATATCGGGCTCCACGTCACCGGCAATGCCGCAGACAGGGCCAGCCACATCGGCAATTCAGGAAGTGAGCGAATAACTTCAATCATCCGCTGAATCGCATAATCGACCCAGCCGCCCAGGTATCCGGCTAGACCCCCGAAAAACAGGCCAAGGACGAAACTGACCGTAATCCCCAGAATGCCGACAGTCAGTGATACACGTCCGCCGTAAAGCAACCTTGAGGCCATATCCCGGCCCAACCTGTCGGTGCCAAGAAGAAACATCTCTCCGCCTTCGGGTGGACAGATCAGGTGTTTGTTGGCAGGGATCAGTCCCCAGAATTTGTATTCATCGCCAGAACAGAAAAACCTGATTGGTTGGGGCCGCGTCGTGTTTTCGCTGTATTCCCGCGTCAGGGTGTCCATGTTCAGGTTCATATCAAGGCTGTAAACGAAGGGACCGATGAATTTCCCGTTATCAAAGAAATGCACTTCCTGAGGCGGGGAAAAAATAAAATCCGTATGGCGACTATGCAAATCGTATGGTGCCAGGAATTCGGTTATGACGATTGACAGATAACTGGGAATAAGCAGGCACAGGGCCAGCATGGCGATCTTGTGTCTTTTGAAGCGCCACCAGATAATGGTCCACTGCGAAGCCATGTGCAGTTTGCTCGATGTTTGTTCCAGCACTTCGTCATAATTTGGATCGAAAGGGTCCTGAGAAACGAAATGGGTCAGGCGTTCACTCATTTCATGGCCTTTCCGCCGTGGCGAATTCTTGGATCGAGAACACCTAGAAGAATGTCAGAAATGAACATCCCAACCACCGTTAAGGAGGCCAGGAACATTAGGAACGAACCGGCAAGATACATATCCTGAGAGCGCAGCGATGACAACAACATCGGCCCCGTTGTCGGCAACGACATGACCACCGAAACAATGACCGAACCCGAAACGACCTGGGGAATAAGATTGCCGATGTCGGCGATGAACGGGTTTAACGCCATGCGCAGGGGGTATTTTCGCAGCAGTTTGCCCTCAGGCAGGCCTTTTGCCCTTCCCGTGGTGACGTATTGCTTGTGCAATTCATCCAGAAGGTTGGCCCGCAGGCGGCGGATCATACCAGCGGTTCCCGATGTGCCGATGACGACCACGGGAATCCACAAATGTTCCAGCACCGATAAAATCTTCGCCATGCTCCATGATTGACCGATGAATTGGGGTGCCATCAGGCCGCCGATGGATGTGCCGAAAGTGATATTGGCGAAATAAAGCAGAATCAATGCCAACAGGAAATTAGGCGTTGCCAGCCCGAGAAAGCCCAGGAATGAAAGGCCGTGATCGCCCCAGCTGTATTGATGGGTCGCGGAGTAAATACCAATGGGGAACGAGACGATGTAAATGAAGACGATGGTGGTAATGTTGAGAACCATCGAAAGCAGAAGCCTGTCGCCGATGACGTCCGCTACGGGCAAATTGTGCTCGAACGAAAATCCCAAATCACCATGTAACAGCCCGGTCACCCAAATGTAGTATTGTTCGATCATCGACTTGTCGAGGCCATACTGCAGGCGTAGAAAATCGATCTTCGCCTGCGCGACTGCCTCTCCCTGACTTTCAAGTTCGGCGATGTAGGTTGTCAGGTAATCCCCAGGTGGCAGTTGAATGATAACAAAGACAAGCAGGCTCACCGCAAGCAAGGTTCCGGCCATGGTCAGAAGGCGATTGAACAGATAATTAATCATGGCGAAGCATACCAGAACGTATCGGGGTGGTAGAGCCCGAACATGGAGCCGGGATCCCAATTATAGATGCCCTTTTCAGGAACATTTTGAAGCCGATTGTTGATAACAACCAGTTGCGATACCCCGGCGACCAGGCCGATAGAAAAAGCCTGATCGGCATTAATTTCCAGCATTTCGGTCCAGATTTTTGTTTTCGTCTTTTTGTCGGTTGCCGAGATCCAGGCTTTATTGAGGTCAAGCAACCTTTGCGCTTTGGGCAAATCCGGGGCCTCGCCAATGCGCCCCCGGGATTCGAAAAACTGCCCCCATCTGGGCCATTGCAGATGCTGTTGGCTGGTCGGGGCCAGTTCCGCAGGGCTTGAGGCTGCTGTGGGTACGGCGTTTTCCAAACCGGCCCATATGGACATCATGCTGGCACCGGAGAAAATCCGACGTCGGAAAACTTCTCTTTGCAAAGGCTTGATAAACAACTTAATGCCGACTTTGCGCCAATCGTCGCGAATAAGATCCAGAACATCAGTTTGGCTGACATCCTCACCCGCCGTCTCAACGATGATTTCCATTTCCCGACCATCGGGCAGTAGACGAATTCCTTCATCGTTTCTTTTATCAAGCCCCAATTTATCGAGCATCTTATTGGCAAGGTCCGGGTCGTACTGGGCCCATTTTTTACGGTATGATGGCTTGCTTAATTCTGATTGCGGCAGAACGGTGTTGTTGCCTTCAAGGGCGAGGCCAAAATAAATCACCTGATTGATATCGTGCCGGTTGATAGATATTGACAGGGCGCGCCTGAAATTTGGTTGCAGAAAAAGGTGCCGCCATCCTGGGTCACTGACGTTCAGGTTGGGGTAAAGGGCAATTTTAGCTCCCTTGGCCGAAAGCCACCGCAGCACTTTAAAGTTATTTCTTTTTTCACCCTGCTTCAGAAAAGTGTAATTGCCCAGATTCAGATAGGCCCCTTGCAAATCGACTTCGCCGCTGCCAGCTTTAGCCGGGATTAATTTGGCTGAGGCGATGGTCATTGCCACCGTGTCGATATAGGGCAATTGGTGTCCACGCACATCGATGCGGTGATAATAGGGGTTACGTTCAAAAATAAACCGATCCGATGGCGGCGCTGTTTTCAAAACCCACGGCTGCAGGGAAGGTCTGTCCGGATTGTTATTTTTGTAAGGGCGATCATGAAATAAATGCAAGGCAAGCCAGTTTCGCTGGCCGAATTTCTTGATGTTTTTTTTCAACGTTTCCGGATCGGCGTAACGGGGATGGAATTGCTTTAGATAATGGGCTGGCTTGAAAATATAAATCGGTTTGGGTCCGGCCAAGGCCGGCAGAAAAAACGGGTTCGGCTTTGACCAACTGTAGCGAACCGTCAAATCATCGATAATCTCAACACGCGGCGGCTGGCCATCAATCAGCAGTTCGGGCGGTAGTCCCAGGCGCGACGCTTGCGGATTGGTGGCGATATCTTCCCAGTAATACCTGAAATCCTCGCTGCTGAAGGGATGACCATCGGACCAGCGATGGCCCTTTCGAAGATGAATGGTGAATATTCTTTCTTCTTCGACATCAATGCGCTCGGCGATATCGGCGACGATTTCAAATTTTTCGTTATAACCAACAAGGCGGGCGTATCCATAAATGACCATCATGCGGGTATCCTTGGATCTGCCGCCGAGAATTCTTATGCTGCCACCGTAACGCCCAATCTGTTTTTCTTTCCCATCGAAAGTAACGATGGACGGCACTTCTGGCACACGCTCACTAATGGGCGGAAGCACACCCGCCGCCACATCTTTTTTGAAATAATCGGGCTCGATAAGCGTTTGCTGGGCACTCGCCGTTGGGATGCCAGCGCTCGCCGTGAAAAGGCACAGCGCCAATCGGCAAAGGATATTTCGTTTATTCATGCGGCACCTCATGGGCCCGAATGAAATGCGCGTTGCCTACGGGGATTAAATCAGGCTCTCCCTGACCGCTGTCACCGAAAGGGTGATCCCATGCGCCCGGGTCCGATGAGCGCCCCGCCGCAACCATGGAAAAGTCCAGCGGCCGTCCGGGATCAGGATAGGGAACGGCGGCAATCAGCGATCTGGTGTACGGATGCAGTGGGTTTTTGAACAGCTCCTTGCTGGGCGCAAGTTCGACAAGACGCCCGGCGCACATGACCGCAATTCTGTCGGCGATATAATCGACAACCGCCAGATTATGAGAGATGAAAAGATAAGTAAGTCCAAGTTCTCGTTGCAAATCTTTCAGCAGATTGAGAATTTGCGCCTGAATGGAAACATCAAGTGCCGAAACGGGCTCATCGCATATCAACAAATCCGGATTAAGGGCCAAGGCACGGGCGATGACGATCCGTTGCCGCTGTCCGCCGGAAAAACTATGTGGATAGCGGTTCAGAAGATGATCATCAAGGCCGACCAGCGCCATCAGTTCCAACACGGTTTTTCGGCGGCCGTCTTCATCGCCAATACAGTGAATAATCAGGGGTTCATTGAGTATATCAAAAACTGTCATGCGGGGGTTGAGCGCACTATAGGGGTCCTGGAAGACATACTGAATTTTACGGCGCAACGGTTCCATCTGGCGCGCATTCAAATCAAGAATATTGGTTTGCTGGCCGTGGTCGTTAAAAATGACCTGCCCTTCGTCGGTTTCAAGTGCCCGCATGATGATCTTGCTCAACGTCGTCTTGCCGCAACCGCTTTCGCCAACCAGCCCCAGACATTCGCCGCGTTTGACGCTTAAGGAGACATCGGCCAGCGCCTTAACACGGGCCGCCGGTGTGCTGCCAAACAGGCGTCGCTCGCTACGAATGGAATAGCTTTTGCTGATATGGCTGATATCCAGCAAGGGGGTATCGTCGGGCTCCTCATAGGCCGTCTTGTTCATTGATAACAGGTCGCCAACCTGGGTCTTGATTTCGCGAATTGGCTTCAGGCGCGCATCCGGTCCCATATTGAAATGCGGAATGGCATCCAGCAACGCCTGAAGATAGGGATGGCCCGGGTTCTCGAATATATCCTCAAGTGTGCCACTTTCCATCACCCTGCCCCGGTAGACGACGACGACCTCGTCGGCGACGTTGGCGACCACGCCCAGGTCATGGGTGATAATCAGCACCGCCATATCCAGTTCGCTTTGCAGGACCTTTATGACTTTCAGGATTTGCGCCTGAACGGTGACATCAAGGGCTGTCGTTGGTTCATCGGCAATCAGAAGTGACGGCCCACAGACCAGGGCCATGGCGATCATTGCCCGCTGGCGCAGCCCACCGGAAAGTTCAAAGGGATAGGTATCGAAGGCTTTTTCAATATTTGGGAATCCAACCAGCCGTAACATTTCAACAGTCACTTCACGGGCTTCTGCACTGGATGCATTTCGATGCAGTTTCAGAACCTCACCGATTTGGTCGCCGATTGTGTGAAGGGGCGACAGGGACGTCATCGGTTCCTGAAAAATCATTGAAATTCGATTGCCGCGAATGGCCCCGAAAGATTTTGAACGGGGGCTTATTGCCGCCAAATCGACAACGCCGTCGCGGGGATCATTGAACAGAATTTGACCATTCGAGATTCTTGCCGAACGTGGAAGAATACCCATGATCGCTTGGGCGGTGACAGATTTACCCGATCCGGACTCGCCAACGATGGCGACCGTACTTCCCGCCCTGACCCTGAACGAAACGTCCTTGACCGCCTTGATGTTGCCGCCGAGCAGGCTAAAATCGACCTCTAGGTTTTTTACCTGTAGCAAATCACTCATGGGGTCAATGCCTCGGCGATATTTATCAATCGCGCCCCATCATGGTTACCAAGGCAATCGAGAAAATTTTCGATAAATTCCCAGCACGCATCGTCATGGACGAGATGATGAGTGAGCAATCCTGTCGGCTCACCGATATCGATATTGGCTATCCTTTTTTTGCTCAAATGTTTGATAACCCGATCCAGTGCGGGCCCCGTTCCTATAAATTCACGGGTACCGCGCCAATTGATAATATCAACATGGGTATTAATACTGATCAGGCCCGGTGCTGCATAAATTGACCGTCGGCAATTTACAGTAGATATCCCCCCATATCCAATAGCAGCTAACTTGGAAATAAGACCTGAGTCAATGCGGTTCCATGGCGGTACCAGAACAGGCAGACTTGTCGTAAACTTGTTTATGACAGATAACCCGGATGCTAACGCCTTAAGAATAATTTCAGGGTCCCGGTGAAGCCCGAGTTCGGATTTTTTCTCGCTGCCTGATGCGTGGTTTATGTGCGCAAATCCGTGTTGCAATACGCTGACACGCGGGTAAGGGGTCAGCAGATTGCGCAGTTCCGGCTTTGCCAGAGAGGGAATAACCGCCAAACCAAGAAATGCACTGTATCGACTGGTAATATCAAGCATGCGGGTTAATTGATCGCTCGACTGTATGGCGTCATCGTCACGCCACCAAAACGGTGCCGGCATGTGCATTTGCCGCCACATATCCAGTTCCCTGTTCAAGTCTTGCCAGTCAGCCATGCGACCTGCCAGCGGCGGTTATTATTTGTGCTGTCGTTTCTGCGCCAGATAAATCAAGGGCATCTAAAGGATCAAATTCGGCATCGATGGCTTGGTTAATCGCCTTGATGAGCGTGGAGACGGACAATTCTTCGGCTTTGATTACCATCAGGATATTTCTTTGTTCAAGCAGGCGGGCTCGTTGAAGTTGCTCGCTTTCCTCGCCATCAGCGTAGGGAACGACAATCGCTCGGGCTTTGCCCATTAACAAATCGATGATGGTATTATAGCCCGCTTGCGAAATGGATAGTTCACAATTGCCCAGCATATGGGGCAGGTCGGGTCGAAAGCGTTCAATAATCACATTCTCAGATGCTTGTTTTTGCAATCTCTGTAGATCGATCTCCGCCATATTTGGGCCGGTAATAAAACGCCAGGTTTTGCTCGCCAATTGGCAATGTTCCTTGGCCGCCAGGGCAGTGTTCAGAAGCGTCGCGCCGACGGCCCCACCGCCTGCCGAAACAATCACTTCGCCGCTTCCAGCGGTGGTCGATGAGCCCGTCCTTGCGGGTGCGACATATCCTGTATAACGGATCAGGTCAGCAATGGCAGGTGTTGCGTGGAAGGACTCATCCAGTTTGATCAAGGTTTGGTCCCCATGTACCAGTACAAGGTCGAAATAGGTGCGAACAAGGTCGGTGATTTCCAGGTTCCGCCCAGGCTTGGCTTTGTTGACCAGAATGTCGCGGATGGAGGATATGATCAAAGGCCTTGGGTGTGCCGAATGAGCGGTGAGAAGCAAGGGTTCCAGTTCGAAGCGGAATTGTCGCCGCCCAAAGGGATACATTTCCAGGACGATGACATCCGGCCCGATATCCCTGAAGGCAGAAAGCAGTTTGTCCTTGCGCGCCGTTTTCCAGTGCCCGTCGACCGGCTCGTTGTTTTCATCCAACAGGGGGTTAAAAGTATGATCGGCAACGTGGGCCACGGGCAAACGAATGAGCGGGGCATTGGCGAAATCGATTCCCGGAACATCCCGACCACCAACAATAACGCTAACCTCGAGGCCTCGGGATTCCATGGCCGCGCATAGTAGGGCGGCCCGTCTTATATGACCGATACCCAAAAGGTGTTGAACATAAAACATCACCCGCATGGCATTATGTTTCTTTCAACCTGATGTTCATGCGTTCGACAAACGGGCGTCCCTGATCATCGATCTTGAACAGGTGCGCCGTCGCATCTTCGATCCTGATTTCCGGCTTGTCACGCATATCCCATCCACTTGCCAGGGCGTAAAGAGCGCGAACCACGCCCTTGTGGGCAACAGCGAGTGTCGGTTCTTTCAGGCTGGCAAGCCAGGGCCGCAGGCGCTGCTGGACGTCGCGAGGGCTCTCACCGTCTGGTGGGTGGAAATCCAAACCCTGGGCCTCGTTATCATCCATGGCCGGGCCAAGTTCGGCACGTAAATCGACAAGTGAGCGTCCTTCCCATTGTCCCCAGGACATTTCCCGGATGGCATCGGTCTGTTGTGCTTTTAATTCCAGAATTTCAGCCGTTTCAACGGCTCTTATCAAGGGACTGCAAAGACAATGAAAATTTTTGAATCGGGATGGAATACACCAGTTAGAAACCTCGGCGCGGCCCTCGGGGCTCAGCGCAATGTCGCTATGACCTTGAATCAGCTTGTTCGCGTTCCACGCGGTGGGGCCGTGACGCAGGATAACAAGATCAGTCACGACAGGGCTTCCTGTGCGATTTTGCCAAGGCTCAAGGACATTTGCTGCAGACCGTGATTTTCAATCATATCATTGTGAGCGGCAACAGACATGGCCTTAAGCAGGGAGCGATCTTCAAGCAGGCGCGCAATGGCGTTGGAAAAAGTGGTGGCGTCACCTTGGGGAACCAGTAATCCGTTACGCTCATTGCTGACAATTCCTTCAACACCCGGTGACAACCCGGCGACAACCGGCAGCCCGGTGGACAACGCTTCAAGGAAAACCATGCCGTAGGCTTCCTTGATCGCAGGCCAGACGAAGATATCCGATCCCCCGTAAAGCGGCCTTAAGGCGTCTTCCTGCAGGCTGCCTAGCCAGGAAACGCGGTCTCCCAATGGAGCAAGAGCCATTTTTACCTTAGCGGAGGCCGATCCCGAACCAACGACAAGCAATTGCCACGGTCGCTCAATAATTTTCTCCAAAGCCTTGCCGAGCAGCTGATAGGAGAGCAATTTCTGGTCACTGCGCATCATCGCCACACATAGCAACAAAGGCACATCTTCTTTTAGGCCAAGGCGCTTCGATAAGGCCCGCCTGTACGCCACGCGATCAAGCATGGCCTGCCGATAAGGGGCGGTGTCGATGAACGGGGGCAGCATCATGTGCCTGTTCGGATTGTCCAGCAGAGGCAAAAGACAATCTTCATCATTAGCATTGAACCCGATAATTCGGTCAGCTTTAGCGAAGGTTTCAGCACACGCCAGGTGGCCTGAATTCCATGGGCCATCCGCTTGTTTCGGCGCGTACGAGGCCTCTGCAATTATATAAGGAATATTCAGGGCCGAAGAGACTGTGGGGCCAAGCCAGTCGGGGGCCTTGTGAAAAAGATGATAGGTAAACCATAAATCCGGCCTCTGTTCCGCCGGGCGAGCGCGAAACTGGCGGATCAGTCGATCAGCCAGTTTCCTCCCAATTTGCCTGATCCGTTCCTGACGCTGGGTGTCGCCTTTATCATAACTGCGAAACCGGGATGCCAGTTCCACCGCATGGCCCGCGCCGCGCCATGCTTGCATCAGTAATTTCGCCATGCGCCTGTCACCCGATGGATTGGGGTGTGTCGGTGGTTTCATTGGCGCATAAAAAGCAACGCGCATTAAATTTCACTCCGCCAACTGGTCTACATTAAAGCGTTCGGCCAATTGATCGATGCCAGTGCGGAAATCAAATTGGCTATGAACGCGCTGCAATGCCGCTTCTGCCAGGCTGTGACGCAGGGCCGGATTGATTATCAGGCTCTCAAGGCTTTTGGCCAGCGCGTCACTATCATCTGCGGCGACAAGAATTCCGGTGACATTATGTTCGATGAGCTCCGCAATTGCCGAAACATTTGTCGACAGGCAGGCAAGGCGTTGGCTTTGGGCTTCCATCAGAACATTTGGCAAGCCGTCTCTATCCCCATCACCGGCGATACGGCTATTGAGGACAAACAGATCGGCGCTGCGGTAACGCGCCAATACGTCATCCTGGGGCAGGGCGCCGGCCCAGATAATCCGGTCGGAAAGCCCCAGCCGTTTCGCTTGATCTTTAAGGGTGGGCAGTAATTCCCCGCCGCCGACGAGTTCCAAACACCAGTTCAGGTCTTTTGGTAATTTTGCCAGAGCCGTAAGAAAACCGGCATGGCCTTTCTTATGCACGGCTCGTCCAACACAAATAAGCCTGACCGGTTTGTCTTTCTGGCTGCCGTCACGTCCTTGAGGATGATTATCAGGGGGTAAAAATCTGGAAAAATCGAGTCCGTGATAAACCAGCTCGACACGCTTGGGATCGCTCGCCAAGGCAGATAAATATTTGGCGTTAAAGCGGGTGCATGTTGCCAGCCACCGGCAGTCATCCAGCTTTTCCTTAAGTTCCCATTGTGGAGATGTCCAGATGTCCTTGGCGTGGGCAGAGCAACTCCAGGGCAAATCCAGAATATGAGCCGCATAACGGGCGACTGAAGCCGGGGTATGTAAAAAATGCGCGTGTATCCAGCGCACATCGCCGGGCAATTGATGGGCCAGGACCAGGGCTTGACCAAAGCGCCGAACCCTGTTTGCACTCGGGTCACGCCGCAGGTCGCGTAGCCAGATGTTGCGAGCTGATCGGTAGCCGGGTTTCCGACGAAGTGCTTTCCAGGCAAGTGCTACCCTTAATGGTTCTTGGTAAAGGTATTCCGGCAAATAGTGCGGAACAGCGGAAATTTCATCATGGATAGGATGACGACGGTGCTCAGTGGGATGGCGCAGGGAGTAGAGTCTTATATCCAGGCCGCATTTTTCGAGCGCCAGAATTTCCTGAGCGATGAAGGTTTCCGATAGACGGGGATACCCCTTCAGGATGAAAGCGACGGGGGTGCTCATAACAAATCAGCTAACTGACAACGGCAAGTCTGGCCTGTCTGCTGGATTGGTAGCCCAAGTACTGTTCCATCATCGTGTTGATAACAGGCAATCCACCGAGCAAGCCAGGAATATGCACTTCAGAAGGCTTTGGTTGGTGCGGCAGGGCGCGCAGGGCGTCGGCCATTTTCGTTGCATCCAAAGCGTCGTCGAGCATCAACATTTTTATCAAACCAAGCTTTTCCGCTCCTGAGGCGCGGATGTATTGTTCCATGCGGGGCACAGTTCTGGGCAAAATAAGCCCTCGTTTGTCGAAGGAAAGAAGTTCACAAAAAATATTGTAACCACCCATTGAAACGACGCCGATGGCATTTTCAAACAAGTTTTCAATATTGGCGACGAAAGTGGTGGCGCTGACTTTTTCAAGCCGGTTAACCCGGTCCATAAACGCTAATTGCTGGTTGATATTCATAAAGGGGCCAAAAACTATTTTCGCCGGATAGGAGATATCGGGATCATCCTCGTATGCCCTCAGCACCCAATCCACCAATTGCGCGCCATCGCCGCCGCCGCCTGTGGTAACCAGAATGTAAGGATCTTCACCGACCATGTCGGGCGTGTGCTGGTTCATGCTTGAGGATTCTGAAGTGCGTCTTAAATATCCGGTGTAATTTATTTTGGCCGTGACCGACGGGTGAATGGGAATACCATCAAGCGGATTGAAAAGTTCCGACAACCCATAAACCCAGATATGATCGTAGAGATCTTCCAGGGCAGGCATGACGTTTTTTCGTTGCCATTCTTCGGCCAGCTTTTCGGGATCGTCCATGACATCTCTTAAGCCCAGGACCAGGGAGGCACCCCTGGCCTTCAGCATGCTCAAGGTATCCTGGACTTCACCGCGCAGCCCCAGTGGCTCCTTGTCAACAAGGAAGACATCAGGTTTGAATGATTCCGCAGATTGTAAAAGCAGCGAAGAACGCATTGAAATGAGCTCATCGAATTCTATCCCCGGATTCAGAGACGAATACTTGCCGCTGTCGAGCTTGACGACCCCGGGAATTCGAACAAAATCAACACGCGGATGAAAGCTATAGGAGCCGATGACCGGAGAGCCCGAGACGATAAGAATGGATAAATTTTCAAAGTAATCAACAAGCGAATGAGCAATCGTCCTGCTGCGACGCAAATGCCCCAACCCGAAGGTGTCGTGGCTGTAAATGAGAAGTCGTGCCTGTTTCATGATCTTTAATCCATGCCCCTGGCGAATAAGCAATCTCGATTAATCGTATAATTTTTATGGTTATTGATTTGCTGTGCCGTGGATTACTTTATTAACAGCGCCAAGTTCAACTTGCTGATTATATTGTGTTTCCAATGTCAAAAGGCTTATGTACATTGGGCCATTATGTCAACCGTTGAGACATAATGTGTGGGTGGGGGGTCATGGAACGCACGATATTCAAGTTTATTCTTGCTTATTCAAAACGCCAGCAAATCGTGTTGATGCTGGTGACGTTATTGTCATTCCCCTTTCTTTATTATTCACTCGATTTACCTAAAATTATCATCAACGATGCTATCAATGGCGGTGGGCAAAGCCGTGAATTCCTCAATGCTTCGTACTCTCAATTGCACTACTTGTTTATTTTATGCGTTCTTTTTCTCGTTCTAGTGCTGTTCAATGGTGGCTTTAAATATTTCATCAACGTGTATCGTGGTCGTATGGCGGAAACCATGCTCAGGAGAATCCGTTATATTCTCTATTCCAGGGTGTTGCGGTTCCCGTTGCCGCACTTCTCTAAACTTTCTCAAGGCGAAATCATTTCGATAATTACGGCCGAAGCTGAACCTTTGGGGGGGTTTTTTGGCGAGGCCTTCTCTCTGCCCCTGTATCAAGGGGGAATTCTGATAACCATTCTGGGCTTTATCGCCCTGCAAGATCCGTACATGGGCCTGGCGGCGATTGCTCTTTACCCTTTGCAAATGTGGCTCATTCCCAAATTACAGAAACACGTCAATCAATTAGCCAAGCAAAGGGTGTTGAATGTTCGCAAGGTTTCTGAACGGATCGGCGAAACGGTCAATGGCGTTCATGAAATCCATGCCAATGATACCGCGCAATACGAACTTGCGGGGCTCACGGATTTGCTTGGAACGAATTTCATCATTCGTCTGAATATCTACAAGCGCAAATTCTTTATCAAATTTATTAATAACTTCATCGCTCAGGTTACGCCCTTCTTCTTCTATTCCATCGGCGGTTATCTGGTTATCAAGGGTGATCTTAGTTTTGGCGCCCTGGTCGCATCCCTTGCCGCGTACAAGGATTTGGCGTCGCCCTGGAAAGAGCTTTTGGGCTGGTATCAACGTAAAGAGGATACCCGTATTAAATATGACCAGCTTATCGAACGTTTCGAGCCCGATGGGACAATGGACGAACATCTTCAATTTGATGAGCCGGGGGATTTTCAGGGAGTTACCGGTCACCCCATCACGATGGCTAATCTTGGCTGGCAAGACGATGGTGGCGTCAAGACGGTAGACGGTGTTGGCCTTCATATTGGGGTGGGTGAAAAAATCCTTATTGTCGGTGGGGGCGGTAGTGGCAAGGAACACCTGGCTCGGATGCTGGTCCGTATACTGGCGCCAACGTCAGGAAGTATTCGTGTTGGCGAAGAAAACATGGCGCTGTTGCCCGAATCGATTACCGGACGTCAAATGGCCTATGCCAGTTCCGAAGCATTCATGTTTAGCGGAACGATTTCTGAAAACCTTCTTTACGGTATGAAACAACGCCCGATGATTGCCGCCAATTACGAACCCGATGCGGCTTCGGCAAGGAAAAATGCATTAGAGGAAGCGCGGCAGGCGGGCAATTCCGAATTTGATAGCAATGCCGACTGGATCAATTATCCGTTAGCCGGTTTAAGCGGCCCGGAGCAGTTGAGCGAACGGCTTATTGAGATTTTGCATGTCGTCGGTATGGATGATGATGTCTACTCGATGGGGCTGCAGCGGCGCATCGATCCCGCTATCAACCCGGCGCTATGTGAGGCGCTTCTGAAGGCGCGGCACCGTCTTTCCGAAGCCCTCAAGGAGCCGGAAATATCCCATTTGGTCGAACCGTTCGATGCATTAGTCTATAACGAAAATGCCAGTGTTGCCCAAAATCTGTTGTTTGGCACACCCGTAGGTGAGCAATTGGGGACGGCCAATCTTGCTGAGAACCCCTATGTTCTTGAGGTCCTGGAGAAACACAACCTGCTTTCCGTATTCGCCGAAAAAGGGTTGCTTGCGGCTACCGCAATGGCTGATTTGTTTCACGACCTCCCTCCCGGTCACGAATTTTTCGAGAGATACGGCTTTATTAATTCGGACGACCTGCCCGAGGTGCGCTTAATTCTTATCCGGGCGGAAAGAGATGGTCTTGAAGGAATGAGCATACAGGATCGGGCAAAATTAATCGCCCTGCCGTTCAATCTGATCGTCGCACGTCACCGCCTTGGTATTGTCGACAAGGACTTTGAAAACAAGATATTGGCGGCCAGAAAAACTTTCCAGCAGAACCTCCCCGAAAGCCTCAGGTCTTCTATCGAATTCTTCGATGTCGCCAGCTATAACGCCACGGCAACCATTCAGGACAACATCCTGTTCGGCGATATGTCGTATAGCCAGAAAGAGGCCGGGGAACGCATCGGCGCGTTAATCCGCGAGGCGGTGGATGAACTTGATCTTTATAAAGACTTGATGGTGGCGGGGCTCGAATTGCCCGCCGGGATTGGCGGCAGGCGCCTGGCGATGGCTCAGCGGCAAAAAATCTCACTTGCCCGGTGTTTGCTTAAACGTCCCGGCGTATTAATTCTGGATGAAATTTTCTCGGCCCTTGAGGCGGAAGAAAAGAAACTCCTTGTTGAGCGCGTGTTGGCTGATGTCGGTGATGGGACTGTCGTCTTCATTGATTCAGACGATAGCGTAGCGGAATATTTCGGACGTAAGTTACTCATGAAAAACGGACGTCTATCGGAGGCCGAAGAAAAACAGGGAGAGTCGGTTCAAGTTGAGGAAGAGCAAGAGGAATTTGAAAGTCTCGGCCAGGAAGTCCAGCATTTGCGGCAAATTCCAATGCTCGCCTCGTTCGATACGTCAACCTTGAAGCTGATAGCCTTTACCTCAAAACGTCTAACGTTTGAGCCGGGCGAAGAAATTTTTCATCAGGGTGAAAAAGGCGATACGGCCTATATTATTTTTGATGGCGAAGTTGAAATCCTTATCGATACCCCCGACGGCGAAACCAAAATCGGTAATGTTGGCATTAATGAAATAGTCGGAGAAATTGCCCTGTTAAGTGAAGTTCCGCGAACGGCGACCGTCCGGGTAAGTCGCAAATTAACGGCCTTGGAACTTTCCAAACAACAATTCTTCTCGCTGATGGAACAAGATAGCCGCATCGTTATTGAAATGCTCAAGCAGGTGTCGACGCGGATAGAACGCACCACGGCCTTGTTGTCATCTGGTTAAGGAAGCTGGATATTGGTGAACAGTTCTTGTTCTTCATCGATGCCGTCAAGTTGGTGATGCCCGACCGACTGCAATTGGCCGGGGAATTTTCCGGCAAATTCAGCCGAAATCAATAGCGGTTTTCCCAGCACTTTACACTTGCTTTCAATGCGGGCGGCCATGTTTGCTGCGGCCCCAATGACGGTAAATTCGATCCGTTCAGGGCTGCCGATATTCCCGTACATGACATCCCCAATATGCAGGCCAAGACCATATTCCAGGACGGAATCACCGTTTTCCTGACGCTGTTGGTTTAGAGCGGAAATCCGTTTTGCCGCATCGCCAGCCGCTGCAAGGGCATTTTTGCAGGCTTCCGATGCCTTGCAGCTATGGTTCCCTTGTCCATCAATGGTGAAAATTGCCAACGCCGCGTCACCGACAAAGCGCAGCACTTCGCCACCATTATCCAGGACTGCGCCTGCCATACATTCGAGAAAACTGTTGAGTAATGTAAGGAATTCACCACGTGGCAAGGCATTGGCCAATTTTACGGAACCGCGTAAATCGCAAAACCAGATGACAGCATGGATATCTTCCCCGTCGCCGCGTTGGATGCTTCCATTCATGACCTTTTGTCCGGCGCTGCGACCCAGGTAAGCGGTAACGATGTTTTCCGAAATTTGTTCCCTGATGCCAATCTTGTATGCAACACCGAGCCTTTTCTGGAGCCGCAAGAGAGACCTTAAATCCCGGTCAGAAAAACCAGCGGGCCGGTCGGTCATCCATGATCCGATGATACCGCTATCGGTGCGGATGTCCCCGAACCGAACCACATACGCCAGATAATCCGTGCCACCCGCTTCCTGTAACTCTTTCAAGATGGGAAAATCGAGCAGCACTTCATCGCCACTTAGATGACGGCGGAGGAATGTCATGTCATTCTCGATCATTGCGTAAAAGGGGCTGTTGAGCCAGTTCTCGGAATGCTTCGCCGTGACATGGGGATGGTAGTTGGTCTCGATCCCCTTGCCCCGATTCCATTCCATGGAAACGGCGGCAAATAAAGGGTGCAAGGTATCAAAAGCGATGTGTCCGCGGGAAACCGGGATACCCGCTGCGTACAATCTATTAAAAAATTGCTCGCTCAGTGTTGCCAGATCGACTTTTCCTAAAGCCTGGTCCATCAACCAGTCGGCAATTTCGTCGATCAGCGCACCGCCCTGGCCATTATTTGTATTTCCATCCATTTTCTTTTGCCTATCCACTTATTGATCTGGTGTCGGGTACGGGGGGGCACCGCGAACGGTAAATACCTTTGTCGGCGCGGACCGGCCCTTGACCACGACTTGCCCAAGTTCTTCGAATGTAAAGCCATCGCCGGCGTCAGAAACTGTTCTTTCCCCGGCCAGGATATAAGTGCTGTATTCCTTGTTTAACTGTTCCAGGCGGGCGGCGATATTCACTTCGTCACCGTGAATGGTATACAACAGTCGCTCTTCGGTGCCGACCGCGCCGACCACGAACTCACCGGTATTGATACCGCAGCGGGTTCTAAGCCGAATACCGCCTGTAAATTCATGTTCGTCCAACGCTCGTTGAATTTCTAGGGCCGTGCGGATGGCATTGGCGGCGTGGTCATCGTCTATGTTTGCGGCGTTGTATGTTATCAAAATTCCATCGCCAATGAACTGAGAGACAACGCCGCCAAACTGATCGACGATTTTTGAGATATGCCCCAGATAATCGTTTAGCAAGGCCATCAACTGTCCCGGATCAAGCTGTTCGGAAATCGTTGAAAAGCCCTCAATGTCCGTAAACATGGCCGTCGCTGTTTTGATTTCACCGTCTCCTGCTTGCATGCGCTCGTCGCTATTGGCGATGCGTCTAGCCACTTCCGGCGAAACGAAGCGCGATAGGTCTTGTGCCGCTATGCTGTCCAGTACGGATCTTATCAATAAGCGGTGGGCACGAACCAGGGCGACAGACAGGATGGAGGTGACGACCAGGATCGAAATCATCTTGTCGATTTCAGCCCCGATCAGCACCCGGTTTGATGTCATGTAAAGGACGTAATCACGGGTGATGGGTTCATTCATGCCGCCCATGTCATCCAGGGCCAACATCAGCAACAACAACCAGCCGCCGGCAGCCGCCAGCCCTGCGGCCATGACATATTTGGCCTCGAAGCGCAGGGCGCGCAATGAAATGAAAATGAAAACATAAAGCAGCGTCGGGGCTTTCAGATAGAAAGGCGCAGGTTGTTGATACTGGAGATGGAAACTCCAGATCAAAAACATCAAAAGCCCTATGTCCATAAAGATGGAAAACAACATGCCACCCGAAGGGATGAAGCGCTTGTAGGTCAAGGCAAGGCGAATAACTGAAAAAATGCCATAGACCCCCAGGGCCCACGGCACAGGAGAAAAACTGGTTGCTTGCGACGTTTTTGGCGCAACGGTGTAGAGGGTGGCAAAAAACACGACTATAAGAATCTGAATCCAGCCAATCAGAATTTCACTGGCGATACTGTGCTCGGTAATCGAGCGATGGATTCTGTCCGGTATATGGTCGGGCAGCGGTTCTCCGAAAACGAATCGGGTTAATTTTTTCCACATCGCCATAAAAGCTCCGGCAGTATTTTTTGAGATTAGGTCTTTATAACGGCTTTTGTCCTCGGCAAGGAACAAAGGTTCGTGATGGTGAAATCTGGTTGAAAGGTTGTCCCTGACTAAAGTGTTCGCAAGCGCTCCAGAAGCTTGCTCAAAATAAACTTTGCGACGGCATCGGTATATATAGCTTGAAATGTCTAACCAACAGTAGACGTTGCCACGCGAAGCGCCGATACTATTCTCTCATGCTGCCTCTCGAACAAGCAAGTTTAAGGCTATGACAACTCACCCGCATTTGTTCGAACCGTTAACCCTGCGCCACAAGACGTTGCGCAATCGCATCGTCTTCGGGGCCCATACGGCCAATATGGCCGAGGACGGCCTGCCCGGTGAACGTCATTTGGGCTACTATCTGGAACGCGCCCGGGGAGGAGCGGCGATGATCGTCGTCGAACCCGTACCGGTTCATGCGACGGCGGTTCTGACGCGGGGGAATTTTCGCCACGATGATGATGCGATCATTCCGGCGTTTCGTAAAATCACCGAGCCTTGCAAGGCTGAAGGGGCGGTTATGCTCATTCAGCTTTATCACGTCGGCCAACACGGTGATTATGATCTTTCCTATCAACCCAACTGGTCGCCTTCGGGCATGCCATCGTTCCATGATTCTGATGGCAGTCACAAAATGACGGAAGCCGAGATTGAGGAAGTGATCGAGGGTTATGTCCAAGCCGCCAGACGGGCATATGAGGCCGGTTTCGACGGCGTCGAATTATTCGCCGCCTATAATGCCCTTATCGATCAGTTCTGGCTGCCGTGGAACAATCGTCGAGATGACCGTTGGGGCGGTTCGTTTGAAAACCGCATGCGTTTCTCGACCGAGATCACCGCGCGCATCCGCAAGCAAGTCGGCGATGATTTTATTATTGGCCTCGCCACATCGTCCGACCAAAAGACAGATATTGCCCTCAGCAACGAGGCCTTGCAGGAAATAGCCGCCTATCATGACGAGCGGGCATTGATCGATTACATCACCTGTGGAACGGCTAGTTATTTCGATTTTACGGAATTGATACCGACCTTCTTTTATGGTGAAAAACTCGGTGTGCCACTTGCTGAATCCTTAAAGCAGGTGGTCAAACACACCCGCATCCAGGCCGAAAGTCATATTCGCACCCCGGAAAATGCCAACACCGTCATCGCCGCCGGACAGGCCGATATGGTCAGCATCGTGCGCGGGCAGATTGCCGACCCGCATCTGGCCAACAAGGCCAAAGAAGGTCGGGACGGCGAGGTCCGCGGATGCATTTCGTGCAACCAGATGTGCTGGGGTCGTCGTTCGCGGGACTACTGGATCTCCTGCTTGGTCAATCCGTCGGCAGGGCGTGAATTCGAATGGGGTGGCGAGCGGTTTCGTGCAAGCGAAGACCCGCGTCGTGTTCTGGTGGTCGGAGGTGGTCCGGCTGGACTTGAATGCGCCCGCGTGGCGGCAGAACGCGGCCACAAGGTTGTTCTTGCTGAAGCCTCAGGCGATTTGGGCGGCCAGTTCCGTTTGGCCGGATTGCAACCGCGCAGGGGACAAATTACCGAGCTGATCGAATGGTATGAACGCCAACTTGAAATACTCAATGTGGAGGTTAAATTTCACAGTTATGTGGAGATGAGCGAGATCGCTGATTATCAAGCCGATTGTGTTGTTATCGCTACAGGCTCGCTTCCGGCGCAAACCGGCTTCCAGCGCGCCGTTCCGGGTATGGATGAATTGCCCGGTGTCGCCAAACCCAATGTCTGGTCGGTCGAAGATATCATGAGCCGCGCCGCCAGGCCGGGCAACAAGGTCATCCTGGTTGATGAAACCAGCGACTGGCGGGGCGGCGAGACGGCGTTGCATCTTGCCGAACAGGGTCATGAAGTCGTCATCGTCACCGGGGCTGCCATGGTGGGGAAAGCGGTTCAACGAACATCGGCCGACGGTGCCCTACGTATACGGCTGAAACAACAAGGCGCTACATGGATGACGGAATCAGCTCTGACGGATTGGCGGGGCGACGGCGGAACCGTGCGCAACCTTCTCGACGGCGTGGAGACCTTTATCGAAGCCAACGCCCTTGTTCTGGCATGCACGAACGTCGCAGAAACCACTTTGCTGGATGACCTCGCGGGGGGTGATCTTGAGGTTCACTCCATTGGCGATTGTGTATCGCCAAGGTTGGCCGTTGCGGCTATCTATGAAGGTCGCGCACTGGGAATGAAATTGTAAATGGAAAGCCTGATTGATGAGTATTAAACAGACCTGCGGTGAAGCATTGGTAAGTTTGCTGGAACGACGCGGCGTCGATACCGTGTTTGGTATTCCCGGTGTCCACACGCTGGAACTCTACCGCGGCTTGTCGGCCAGTTCTATCCGACATGTCTTGGTCCGGCACGAGCAGGGTGCCGGGTTCATGGCTGATGGATACGCCCGCATCAGTGGCCGCCCCGGCGTCTGCTTCGTCATTACGGGTCCCGGTGTGACAAATATTGCAACACCGATGGGGCAGGCTTATACGGATTCCGTTCCGATGCTGGTGATTTCAACGGTGCGTGCGACGGCCGATTTGCAAAAACACTATGGCCGGTTGCATGAGATCAGCAATCAACGCAGCGTGACCGAACCATTGTGTGCCTTTGCGGCAACTGCCATGTCACCGGGGGAGTTGCCGGACTTGATAGACCAGGCGTTCGCTGTTTTCGAAAGCGCCCGACCACGCCCCGTTCATATAGAAATTCCGCTGGATGTTCTCGCCATGTCCGTCGACGAAGATTGGCTACCCGCTGCGCCAGTCCCTAAGCCCGGTCTCGATGCGGCAGAGCTGGCCACGGCGGCTACCATGCTGGGCGCCGCGAAAAGGCCGGCCATTATCGCAGGTGGCGGTGTTTGTGCAGGGGGTGAGAACCTGACTCGCATCGTCGAATTATTGGCGGCACCCGTGGTGACCACGGTTGCCGCGAAAGGCGTGATGGCCGATGATCATCCTCTTCATCTGGGATGTACGCTGCCTTACGATGAAACCCAGAAGCTTCTTGAAGAAGCCGATGTGGTGTTGGCAGTGGGCACAGAATTGGCGGAAACGAACACCTGGCGTGACCGGTTGACCTTGCCGGGAGCGTTGATCAGAATCGATATTGATCCGCGTCAGATAGAAAATATCTATGCGGCGAGCGCTGGCATCACCGGCGACGGTGCCGCCGCGCTGGAAGCTTTGGCGGCACTGCTTTCGGACAAACAACGCGGCGACACCAGCGCCATTGAAAAACGGGTTCAGAGTATCCGCCAGGGCATTACTGAAAGTGATAACGGGCTCAAACAAATCCATCGACGGGTCTTGCAAATCCTGCAGGCGAATTTGCCGGAAACGGCGGTGTTTTTTACCGACATGACGCAGATCGCCTATTCCGGTTGCGAGATTTTTGTCAGCCCCCGCCCTCGCTCATGGTTCCACCCCAACGGTTTCGGCACATTGGGTCAGGCCATGCCGGCGGCTATTGGGGCTAAATTGGCAGCGCCGTCGACGCCTGTTGTCGCCCTTGTCGGCGACGCCGGGTTTCAGTTTACGGTCCAGGAACTGGCTGTTGCCGTCGAGCTGGATCTGCACCTGAGCATCATCCTGTGGAACAACGACGCCTTGGGACAAATACGCGACGATATGGTGGCTGGTGGAATTGGCAAAGTCGGTGTCGAACAACGCAATCCGGATTTTGCCCTGCTCGCCGAGGCTTACGGTGTTCGCTACCTTTGCCCGAACGGGGAAGAGGAACTGGCGGAGGCTTTATTGCTGACCCAGGCAGAGCCAGGGGTGTGGTTGATTGAGGTCAGGCAGGCCGCTTTTTCATAAATTTAAATGAGAGGTCATAAGATGAGTCACGGGTTAAAGCTGCATTCAGAACCCGTACAAGACATCTGGCTGGATGCCTATGGGCATTTGAACGAGGCCTATTATCTTGTCCCGTTCAGTAATGCGACGTGGGCGCTACAGGAACATTTTGCAATTGGCGTTCCTTATTTCGAGCGCACAGGGGCCGCTATTTACACCGTTGAAAGTCATGTGCGTTACCTCAAGGAAGTCCGCGCACCGGCCATGATGGAAATCCAATCATTGATTCTTGGCGTTGATGCCAAGCGGCTTCATCTCGCCCATGTGATGAGCGTTGATGGGGTGGAAAGGGCAACGTTTGAATGCATGGGCCTGCATTACGATACCCGGGTGGGCAAGACAGCAGAGTTTCCGGAGGACGTTCTGGCGACGTTAAAGCAGGCGCGTATCTCAGTGCTTCCCGATTGGACCGGTCGTCGTGTCTCCTTGAATGTGACGCCTTAAGTCACTGGGGGTCAGGGAAAAATGCCGACTAAAGGCGCGGGTCAGCGCACTGGCCGAAGAATATCCGGTGCGCACGGCAATTTCTGAAACCGGCATGAGCGTTTCCATAACCATGGACCGGGCCGCCGACAGGCGAATGTGCTGGTAATAGGCGACTGGTGTCGTATTGAGAATGCGTCTGATCCTGCGTTCCAACTTCTTTTGCGACATGCCAAGTCGGCGGGCAATTTCACCGACCCGCAAGGGCTCCTCAATGTTGGTTTCCATCAGCGCCACCACATCACTAATGTCGGCTGGAAAGGGCAGTGAGTCCATTGCTGGCGGAGGGCGTTGCGGATCGGCGGCGACATGAGTGCCGTCGTAAATAAACAACGCCGCCACATCGAGACGCAGGGCCTCGCCGTGACGCTCGGCGATAAGATGAAGCATTAGATCAAGGGTAGTCGTGGCCCCGCCAGCGGTGATCCGTTTCCGGTCAATGACGAAACGGTCGCTTACTGTGATAACGTCATGAAACGTCTCTTCGAAAATACCCAATTCCTGCCAGTGTATGGTCGCCTGGTAACCATCAAGCAAACCGGCTTTGGCAAGGATGAAGCTTCCTGTATCAAGGCCCCCCAGAACAGGGATTTGCCGGGCCAGGCTCACCAGCTCTTTCTGCAACGGCTTTGAAACTTGCCGTCTGTAGTCGTAGCTGGAAACAACGAAAAGGCCATCGATGTCGCTCGCCTCGGTCAACGGTTCGCTCGGTCCCGTGGTCAGCCCATTTGAACTGGTGACGTCATTTCCGTCCAGGGAATAGAGATTCCATTGGTAAAGAGGCCGTCCGGCAATAAGATTGGCGGCCCTGAGCGGTTCCAGCGCATTGGCCAAGCAAAGGCTGCTGAATTTCGGCAAAAGCAGAAATCCAAAGTGCTCAGTCAGCGTATTTGTCGATAAATGTGTCATATCGTCGAAAAATGTATCAAGGTATTATCTCACGGGCAATAAACTTCCCCTTCAATTCAATTGGGGAGGACGTGATATGAATTGGGACGTATTCCTGACCTGCGCCGTGACCGGTGCCGGTGACACCGCCGACAAAAGTGAACACGTTCCGGTGAGCCCGGAAGAAATTGCCAACGCGGCAATTGATGCGGCCAAGGCGGGCGCGGCCATCGTCCATATCCATGTGCGCGACCCGGAAACCGGGAAAGGTTCACGCGATCCCGCTCTGTTTAAGGAAACTGTTGATCGGATTCGCTCCGCCGATGTGGATGTGGTGATCAATTTGACGGCCGGTATGGGCGGCGATTTGGTGCTTGGGGGTGCGGAAACACCCTTGCCGCTCAACGATGCTGACACCGACATGGCGGGGGCTACGGAACGCCTGGTTCATGTGGCAAATCTGCTTCCTGAAATCTGTACGCTTGATTGCGGCTCCATGAACTTCGCCGCCGGTGGCGATTACGTCATGACCAATACCCCCGACACCTTACGCGCCATGGCCGCCCAAGTGCAGGCCCTGGGTGTGCGACCCGAGCTGGAAGTCTTCGATTTCGGCCACATCGTCATGGTCAAGGACTTGATAAAAGAAGGCCTGATCGATGACCCGGTGATGATCCAGTTGTGTATGGGGATACCCTACGGCGCCCCAAATGATCCGCATACATTTATGGCCATGGTCAACGCTTTGCCGAAGGGTTGCGTTTTTTCAGCTTTTTCAATCGGTCGTCTGCAAATCCCCTTTGTCGCCATGGCGGCGCTGGCCGGTGGCAATGTCCGGGTCGGTCTGGAAGACAACATTTACTTATCCAAAGGGGTCAAGACGAGCAATGCCGGATTGGTCGAGCGGGCGGTGACCCTTCTTGAAGCTATGAACGTCAAAATCATTGGTCCCGAAGAGGTGCGCCGCAAACTCAAACTTACGCAGTCCCAGCGATGAGCAATATTAAAACTGTCGGATTATTGGGTGGCGGCGTTATTGGCGCAGGATGGGCGGCGCGCTGCCTGCTAAACGGTCTCGATGTCGTGCTTTACGATCCGGATCCCGATGTTGAGCCGAAAACAGGTGAGGTGGTTGAAAACGCCCGGCGCGCCTATCAACAAATTTCCCCGGATGCATTACCCGTAGAAGGCACGATTCGTTTTGCCGCAAGCATCGGGGAGGTCGCCGAGGCGGCAGACTTTATCCAGGAAAGTCTGCCCGAGCGTGAAGACTTGAAAAAGGCGGTTCTGGCTGAGGCCTGTCAGGTCCTTAAGCCCGCCGTCATTATTGGTTCGTCGACCTCTGGTCTGCTGCCATCGCGTATTCAAGCCGATATGACAAACCCTGAAAGGTTCGTCGTCGGTCACCCGTTCAATCCGGTATATCTGATGCCGTTGGTTGAAGTCTGCGGCGGCAACTTGACCTCGCAGCAAACAAAAGACGATGCGATGGACTTTTATGCCTCCATTGGCATGCGGCCCTTACATGTGCGCAAGGAAATAGACGGCTTCATCGCCGACAGGTTGATGGAGGCCTTATGGCGCGAGGCCCTGTGGATGATTAACGATGATGTCGCCACCGCCGCAGAGATAGATGACGCCATGCGCTTCGGTCCCGGCCTGCGCTGGTCGTTCATGGGCACGTTCATGACCTATCGGATCGCCGGGGGAACCGGCGGCATGCGTCATTTCATGGAACAGTTTGGTCCGGCGCTAAAGTTACCGTGGACGAAATTGATGGATGTCCCGGACCTAACAGATGACTTGGTCGACAAGATTGCCGGGCAGTCCGACGAGCAGGCGGGCGACGCGTCAATCCGCGAGCTGGAACGCCTGCGCGACGATTGCCTGCTCTCTGTCATGCAGGGGCTTGAGAGCAGAAATTACGGAGTCGGGGAAGTGCTCGGGCAATACAGAAAGCGCCTTCAAAAAGGGGATTGGTGATGGATTTCGGCTTAAGCCATGAGCAGGAAATGGTCGTTGATACCGTTCGCGCCTTTGTCGAAAAGGAACTCTATCCGCTTGAAGATGAAATTGAGAGAACCGGTCAAGTACCCCGCGAACTGGGCCGGGAGATTCAGCAGAAAGTCTTGGATATTGGTTTTTACGCGCCAAATATTCCTGAACAATTCGGCGGTGGCGGCCTCGATCACCTAACCTTCACCCTTCTTGAACGTGAACTTGGCCGCGCCTCCATGGCGTTGTCTGTGTTCTGGGGGCGACCATCGAATATTTTGTGCGCGTGCAACGAGGAACAGCGCCGGCGCTACCTTATTCCCTGCGTAAAGGGCGAGAAAATAGACGCCCTGGCCATGAGCGAGCCTGACGCTGGTTCCGACGTGCGTGGCATGAAAACCACGGCCCACAAAGACGGTGATGACTGGATCATCAACGGCACCAAGCATTTCATATCCCATGCGGATATTGCCGATTTTGTGATCGTCTTCGTCGCCACCGGTGAAGAAGAAACGCCGCGTGGTCCGCGCAAGAAAATATCGTGTTTCCTTGTCGACCGGGGAACGCCGGGGTTCGAGATTGCCGATGGCTACCAATCCGTTTCGCACCGTGGCTACCACAATAGCATTCTTAATTTTGATGACTGCCGGATTCCTTCAAGCCAGATGCTAGGGGAAGAAGACGGGGGTTTCGATGTTGCCAACACCTGGCTCGTCGCCACCCGACTTTCCGTTGCGGCATTTTCCGTCGGGCGGGCGCGTCGGGCATTCGATCTGGCTCTAAATTGGTCGGCAGAACGAAAGCAGTTTGGTCAGCAAATCGGCAAGTTTCAGGGTGTCTCGTTTAAGTTGGCTGACATGATTACCGAAATCGATGCCGCCGACTTGCTCACCTTGTCCGCCGCCTGGCAGTTGGATCAGGGAATTGACGCCAACCGGGCGATCTCACAGGCCAAATTGTTCGCTACAGAAATGCTGGCCCGGGTCACCGACGAGGCGATCCAGATTCACGGCGGCATGGGGTTGATGTCCGATCTGCCCCTTGAACGCTTCTGGCGGGATGCTCGCGTTGAGCGTATTTGGGACGGCACCAGCGAGATCCAGCGGCATATTATTTCCCGCGAACTGTTACGCCCTATCGGCGGTTAGCGATGGATTTATCCAGACTCCTGCGTCCGCGCTCAATTGCTGTCTTCGGTGGTAAGTTTGCCGAAGCGGTCATCGAGCAATGCGATAAGATCGGTTTTGCAGGCGCGCTTTGGCCGGTCAATCCAAAGCGCAGCGATATTCTTGGCCATGCCTGTTTCCAAAGCGTCAGTGATCTGCCCGCCCCCCCCGATGCCGCATTCATAGGCGTTAACCGCAACCGGACAATTGATGTGCTGGCTGCGTTATCGGCAATGGGGGCAGGCGGTGCGACGGCCTTCGCTTCGGGATTTAAGGAAACCGGCGAGGAAGGCGAAAATTTGCAAAATGCCTTCATCAAGGCGGCCGGTGACATGCCGGTTATTGGGCCCAATTGCTACGGTTTTATCAACTATCTGGACGGCGCGCTCATGTGGCCCGATGTGCATGGCGGCAGGCGCGTGACAAGCGGTGTCGCCATCCTGGCCCAGTCCAGCAATATTGCGATTAATCTGAGCATGAACCGGCGCGGCTTGCCCATTGCCTATCTGGCGACGATTGGCAATCAGGCCGTGGTTGGCTTGCCTGCACTGATCGAAGCCTGCCTTGATGATCCACGGGTTACCGCCATCGGTGTGCATCTGGAAGGTGTTAGTGATCCCGAAGCCCTGGCCACGGCTATGCAAAAAGCACATGAAAAGGGCATACCTGTCGTTGCCATTAAATCCGGCAAGTCTAAAGCCGGTGCCCGTCTGACGTTCAGCCACACGGCTTCTCTTTCAGGTTCCGACGCGGTGATGGATGCATTTTTCCAACGCTTGGGGATCGCCCGGGTGGACACTTTATCCCGGTTCCTCGAAACCCTGATGTTACTTCACGTTGGTGGTCCGCTAGGTGGCAAGACGGTTGTCTCCATGAGCTGTTCGGGCGGCGAGGCGGCATTGATTTCGGATGTCGGTGAACATCGGGGCATCGATTTTCGACCTTTCACACCAGCAGATATGAAACGCATCGGCAAAACAGTTTCCGATTTGGTGACGGTTTCCAATCCCTTCGATTATCATATGTTCGATTGGGCCAATGAAAAACGCCTGAAGGCGACATTCAAGGCGGTCATGAAAAGCGGCCACGACCTGAACATTCTTGTCCTCGATTTTCCCCGCGAAGAATGCGGCAGTGATGAAGATTGGCACAAGTCTCTGCGCGCCCTGCAAGAGGCGGCATCTGAAACCGGCAGTCGCGCTGCGGTGTTGGCGACCCTGCCTGAAAATATGCCAGAAAGAGTGGCCCTTGATCTGGTGGCAAAGGGCATCACCCCGCTCTCTGGTCTTGATGACGCCATGACGGCCATCTGTGCCGCCGCCAAATTCGGCACGCCCCCAATAGTCCCGCATTTCAAACGCCTGCCCGGTCCCAAGGGTGATGGACATACGTTGAATGAATGGCACAGCAAACAACAATTGGCAGCGTATGGCTTTAATATTCCCAAGGGACTTATGTGCGCCTCACCCGAGGAGGCGATGGACGCGGCCGAGGTGCTTGGCTACCCGTTGGTGCTCAAGGCTGTTGGCGCGCATCTTTTGCACAAGACCGAACTGAACGCGGTGCGACTGGGTCTTGTTGATAAGGCCGGTGTGCGCGCTGCGGCGAGCGATCTTATTGGCATGGGCGAGGCGGTGCTCGTTGAGCGCATGAGCGAAAATGCGATCTGTGAATTGATTATCGGTGTCAATTGCGATCCGGTCCTGGGCATGTCCATGCTGATCGGTTTCGGCGGCATATGGGCGGAAATTATCGCCGATACCCGCATCCTTTTAATGCCTGCGGACTCAGATGAAATTCTCAAAGGCATCATGTCGCTAAAGGCGGCGCCATTGCTAAGCGGACACAGGGGCAAACCGGAGGCTGATTTCGCGGCCATTATAGACACGGTCCTCGCCGTTCAGAATTTTGCCCTGGAACACGCCGGAAAACTGATCGAACTGGATATCAACCCGCTTATTGTTAAATCCAACGGGGTTGTTGCCGTAGACGCCCTTATCAGACTGGAGAGTTAAAATGACCGACGAGCCGCTTAAAGTTGAACGCCGGGGCGCTGTCCTTGAAATCACCCTCGACAGGCCGAAGGCGAATGCCATCGACGTTGCGACCAGCCGTAAGATGGGTGATGTCTTCGCGTCCTTTCGTGATGACCCCGACCTTAGGGTCGCCATCATCACCGGCGGCGGCAGCAAGTTTTTTTCCGCCGGTTGGGATTTGAAAGCCGCAGCCGGTGGGGAAACTCCGGATTCTGATTACGGTGTCGGTGGCTTCGGTGGCTTGCAGGAATTGCCGGGGCTGAACAAACCGGTGATCGCCGCATTGAATGGTATGGCCGTTGGCGGTGGCTTTGAAATAGCCCTCTGCGCAGATATTATTGTTGCCGCCGAACATGTTCGCTTCGCCCTGCCTGAAATCAAGGCTGGTACCGTCGCCGACGCGGCTTCTATCAAACTCCCGCGCCGAATTCCCTATCATGTGGCCATGGAATTATTGTTCACGGGGCGCTGGATGGAAGCCGGCGAGGCGCTGAAATGGGGTTTAATTAACGAAATTGTTCCTGCGGTAAACCTTATGGACCGGGCCCGCGAGATCGCCGATTTGCTCGCGTCCGGTCCGTCTCTGGTTTTCGCCGCAATAAAGGAAGTCGTCCGCGAGAGCGAGGGCTTGCCTTTCCATGAAGCCCTGTCGCAGGTGACCATGCGTAAATTACCAGCGGTCGACATTCTTTACGGTAGTGAAGACGTGAAAGAGGGATCGTTGGCCTTCGCCGAAAAACGCGCCCCCGTATGGAAGGGAAAGTAATACTTGATGGATTGATTCTTTTGTTCCTTTGACAGCACTATCAATGAACAAGCAGGTAGGGGCCGGAAATGAAAATTGTTGACGTCAAAACATTTGTTGTTGGGAATCCGCCACCGCATTTCGGGGGACGATATTTTATCTTCCTGAAGTTGACGACCAACAGCGGCATCGAGGGTATCGGCGAAGTTTACGCAGCCACTTTCGGCCCCCATATCATCGCAAAGATGATTGAAGATGTCTGCGTCCGTCATGTCATCGGCAGTGACCCCTTCAAGATCGAGCGCCTGTGGCGGACCGTTTACGGGGCAGGCTACACCTTGCGACCAGACGTTTCGCTGATGGGCGTGTTGAGTGGTATCGAGATGGCTTGTTGGGACATCATCGGCAAGGACGTGGACAAGCCCGTGTACGAGCTGTTGGGTGGGCAGGTCCACGAGCGGCTGCGCTCATATACATACCTTTATCCCAGGGACGATGAAGACGGCGCAGCCTTTTACGCTGACCCTGATCGGTCTGCGGAACGCGCTCAGGAATACGTATCACAAGGGTTCACGGCGCTGAAGTTCGACCCCGCCGGGCCTTATACCGTGTTCGACCCGCATCAGCCATCGCTGGACGACCTTGCCCGTTCTGTTGAATTTGTTAAAAAAATTCGCGAAGCCGTCGGCAACCGGGCCGATTTGTTGTTTGGCACCCACGGCCAATTTACCACTGCGGGCGCTATTCGTTTGGCGCGGCAGTTGGAACCTTACGACCCGCTTTGGTTCGAGGAACCGACGCCGCCGGAAAATACGGCTGAGATGGCGCGGGTGGCCCGCCAGACGACGATCCCCATTGCCACCGGCGAGCGCCTGACCACCAAGTACGAATTCGCCCGGGTGCTGGAAGACCAGGCGGCCTCAATCCTGCAACTGGCTTTGGGCCGTTGCGGCGGTATTCTGGAGGCCAAGAAAATCGCTGGCATGGCTGAAACCTATTACGCGCAAATCGCCCCACATCTTTATTGTGGGCCAATCGAAGGCGCGGCGAATATTCAAATCAGCACCTGCAGCCCGAATTTTCTGATTCTGGAAAGCATTCAGCAATGGGGCGGTTTCCATGCCGACATTCTGAAAAAGCCAATCCAGTGGGAAGACGGTTATGTCATTCCACCAAGCGGGCCGGGCCTGGGCGTCGAACTGGATGAAGCGGTTGCCCTGGCTAATCCTTACGAAGGCACAGCCTTGCACCTGGAAATGTCTGACCAACCACTTTAGGAATTAAAAATGAAAATAGGTTTTATCGGGCTCGGCAATGTCGGCGGTAAATTGGCAAGTAGTCTGCTACGCAATGGTTTTGATTTGATGGTGCGCGATCTTGATAAAGGCCTCGCCCAGCCGTTTCTCGATAAAGGCGCGTCTTGGGCCGACAGCCCAAAGCAAATGGCCGAGGCGGTGGATATGGTTATTACCTGCCTGCCATCGCCTGCGGCCAGCGCTGGCGTCATGGAGGCCGAAGACGGGATCATTGCCGGGTTGGGGGCGGGGAAAATCTGGCTCGAGATGAGCACCACTGATGAGGCCGAGGTCAAACGCCTGGCCGAAAAAGTTATCGCAGTTGGCGCCACGCCCATGGACAGCCCGGTATCGGGTGGCTGCCATCGGGCGGCGACGGGCAATATTGCCATTTTTGCCGGTGGGGAACGCGCCGCCTTCGAGCGCGCCTTGCCAGCCCTAAGCGCTATGGGCCGTCGAATTTTGCATACCGGCCCGCTTGGCTCGGCCTCTATATTGAAGGTTGTCACTAATTATCTGGCGTCCGTGCATTTGGTCGCCCTGGGTGAAGCCTTGACGACGGCGGCCAAGGCCGGAATGGATATGAATACGACCTACGAGGCGATCCGCATTTCTTCAGGAAATTCCTTCGTTCACGAGACCGAAAGCCAGGTCATTCTGAATGGCAGTTACAACATCAATTTCACCATGGATCTGGTGATCAAGGACATGACGTTGTTTGAAAATATCGCCGGGCGGGCCGGTGTGCCGCTTGAGATTTCCCCGTTGGTACTGGATATCTTTAAAGACGGAAAAAACAAATACGGCCCCCGGACCTGGTCGTCAATGATCGTCAAGCGCCTGGAAGATGCCAGCGGGACCGCCTTACGAGCACCGGGCTTTCCGTCAGAAATGGTCGATACGGAGCCAGAGGAAGCGGGCCGGGAAGTCTGTGTCCAAGGCCTAACTTAGTGCGGTTGGGATTAATAATTTTGGTTTTTTCTTTAGGGCGAATAAGGAATAAGGTTAGTCGCAATAGGGACATTATGTATCGCTGGGCCTGTTGAAAATGGAGCAGTGGAAGTGGTCGGTGTGACATACATAAGATGCAACTTTGAAAACTACGCTTGATCGGTTACCATATAAATATCGTGTCTAGAAAATTTCAGTATATAAACCCGTAGGAGAAGTTCTTAAATCCAGGATCGTTCAATCAAATAAAAATACAGGGCGATACCCCAATTAACGTCAAAAGAGCTTCATTAATGAAAGCATTAAAACAAACCCAGGGAGGGGGAGTTATGACGAAATCTAAGATGGATCATGAAAAACAAGGCCGCGTTCACCCAAGAGTAGCGGACATCAAGAATCAATTTGTAAAAGGCCAACTTGACCGCAGAGAATTCCTGCGCACGACGACTCTTTTGGGCCTTAGCGCCGCCGCCGCCTATACTTTCGCCGATACATTCAGCAACGAGCTTCCGAGCCTGATTTCCAGCGCCGAGGCTGCGACCCCGAAAAAAGGTGGGATTATCCGTTGCGCCATGCAGATTCAGGAAATGACCGACCCGGCAAGTTACGACTGGGTGCCAAAATCCAATGTTAGTCGCCAGATTTGCGAATATCTGACAATCACCGGGGCCGATAACGTGACGCGGCCCTATCTTGCCGAGAAATGGGTGCCGTCCGATGACTTGAAAACCTGGACCTTCCATCTGCGCAAGGGCGTCAAATTTGGCAACGGCGATGAATTGACTGCCGATGACGTTATTTACAACATCAAGCGCTGGCTTGACCCCAATACCGGTTCTTCCATGGTCGGCATGCTAAATTCCATGCTCGATGCTACGGACGGCAAGGATAAAGACGGCAAGGCGATCAAAATCAAACGCATTCGGGCGGACGCCGTCGAAAAGGTCGACAAATACACCGTCCGTATTCATCTAAAATCACCGGATTTGTCGATACCGGAAAAAATGTACCACTATCCGGCGGGGATCGTGCATCGCAGCTTCGATGAAAAGGGAGCCGATATATCCAAGAACCCTGATCTGGGTACCGGCCCCTACACGCTGTCCGAATTCAAGGTTGGCGAAAAGGCAATCTTGAAACGTCGCGGTGGCGGCTTCAAGTATTGGGGCGACGATCCTTATCTGGACGAAATCCACTACATAGACACCGGAACAGATTCCTCGGCCGCTCTCGCTGCCTTGGCATCGGATCAGGTGGATACGATGTACATCCTTGATCTTGCCTTGACCAGTGCGGCCCAAAGTATGCCCGGCGTTACCGTCCACGAAGTGACAACGGCGCAGACCCCGGTCATGCGTATGCAGGGTGACAAGCCGCCCTATAACGATATTCGTGTCCGTCAGGCTATACAACTTGCTGCCGATAATGGGCAGATGCTGAAAACCGCCTACCAGGACCGGGGGCAGATCGCCGAAAACCACCATGTCTGCAGCTGCCAGCCCGATTATGCGCCGCTACCCAAAATCAAGCGCAATGTCGGCAAGGCCAAGCAACTTCTGGCCGATGCCGGTCACGCCAGTGGTTTGAACATCGAGTGTAACGTGGGCAATACGGATGGCACCTGGGAACAGGATTCCGTTGTCATCTTGAAGCAAAACCTGGCCGAAGCCGGCGTTAACCTGAAAGTCAACGTCATGCCTTCCGCCCAGTACTGGGAAGTATGGGATAAGGCACAATTCAGCCTGACCGTGTGGACTCACCGTCCTCTGGCAACCATGCTACTGGGTGTCGCCTATCGCACGGGTGTGCCGTGGAATGAGGCCAATTACTCCAGCAAGGAATTTGATGACTTGCTGACCCAGGCCGAATCGACCGTCGACATAAATAAACGCCGTAAGATCATGGCCAAGGTCGAAAAACGCCTGCAGGACGATGCCATCATGGTCCAACCTTACTTCCGCTCGATGATGACGGCGGCCAGTAACAAGGTCAAAAATATCGAGATGCATCCGACAAGCTACCATCAGTGGAACAAAATCTGGATCGATTCCTGATCCGTTCCTGACTATATTACCGTACCGCCGGCGTTCTCTTGATTTAAGGGAATGCTGGCGGAAGCGGCATGTTTTCTAACATCGCCATCAGGATAACAAACCCATGTTGATTTTAATCAGCAAACGACTTGGCTTCACGGTGTTGACCATGATTGTGGTGTCGATGTTGCTGTTCTTGTTGCTCGAAATTTCACCGGGTAATGTTGCGACCAAAGTCTTGGGGCCATATTCTTCGGAGGAGTCACGCCAGTTGTGGCTCGAGGCACACGGGTATTTCGAACCCCTTTGGTGGCGCTATGGAACCTGGCTGGGTAATTTTCTGAGCGGTGAATTTGGCGATTCCATACGTTTCAAAGTGCCGGTAGCGGATATCCTTTGGCCGCGTTTGTGGAACACTGCGGTCTTGGGGTTCTGGACCTTCGCCATCATGATCCCGTTGTCGCTGATCTTGGGCGTACTTGCGGGTATGCGGGAAGGATCAAAATTGGACCGGGTTATTTCTGTCGGTTCCATCATCACCACTTCAGTGCCGGAATTTGCCAGCACGGTGCTGTTGTCGACTGTCTTTGTGTTTGGTCTGAAATGGTTGCCAGGCACATCGTCTATGTCGAGCGGCTTTGACTGGAGGCAAATGATTCTACCGGTGATGGTGTTGATTATTTATGACTTTGGTTATGTGGCGCGGATGACACGGGCTTCCATGGCTGAAGTGATGACCACCCATTATATCCGTACGGCCGTGCTCAAGGGGTTGCCATACAAGCAAGTGATCATGAAGCACGCGCTCAGGAATGCCCTGATTGCGCCCTTCACGGTGATCATGCTGCAGATCAATTGGCTGCTGTCAGGGGTTATCGTGGTCGAGTTCTTTTTTGCTTATAAGGGCTTCGGCGCATTGCTGCTGGAAGCCTCTCTCAACCAGGATATTTTCGTTATTGAGGCCTGTGCCATGGTTGCCGTGTTTGTCGCCGTTGCCAGCCAGACCATTGCCGACATCGGTTATACGTATCTCAACCCCAGAATCCGGTTTACGTGAGGAGGATGGTAAATGACCGATATTGCACAAACCGTCAGTCCCGCCCCGACACCAGGAGCTGCCTTTATGCGCGCACTTAAGTCCTTTGCCTTGCTGCGCGAAAGTACGCCGGGCATGGTCGGCGCCGCACTGGTCCTGTTCTGGGTCATCGTCGCCATACTGGCACCACTGATCGCACCTTTTGATCCGCTTGCCTCGTTACAACCCATGGCCAAACCGGGCACGGTATACGCCCAGGGTGGCACTTTCTGGCTCGGTACTGATCATCTTGGACGGGATATTCTGTCGCGCATTATATATGGCTCGCAGACAGTGCTATTTTACGCGCCGCTGGCGACCTTATGCGCCTACACACTGGGCATTATGATGGGGTTGGCGGCTGGTTATCATCTGGGTTGGTGGGATATCGTGCTGTCCCGGATCAGTGACATCATCCTGTCGTTTCCGGTGCTGGTTCTCTACATCATTATCATCGCTACCATCGGTTCTTCCGGTATTAACATCATTATTGCCATCACGTTCGCCAGTGCGCCGGGCATCATGCGTATTGTTCGCGGACTTGTGCTTGATCTGCGCAACCGAGACTATGTCGCCGCCGCCCAGACTCGCGGTGAATCCGCCATGTACATCATGCTGGTGGAAATTCTGCCAAATGCGCGTGGACCACTGATCGTAGATGCCTGCTTGCGTCTGGGTTACGTCATTATCACCATCGGCGTGCTTGGGTTCCTGGGGCTTGGCCTGCCGCCACCAGACCCGGATTGGGGCGGCATGATCAACGAAACGCGGAAGATGGCAATGATCTTTCCGCACATGACGATCTTTCCGTGCATCGCTATTTCGTCGTTGATTCTTGGGTTCAACCTGCTCGCCGACGGCTTGCGCGAAGTTTCACTAAGGGATTAAGCCATGCCAGATTCAGTAACGCCATATGATGGCCCGGTCCTGGAAATAGAAGACCTGTGCCTGTCTTACTACACACGGGCCGGTGAAATTCCGGCGGTCGTCGATTTTTCGGCGACCCTGGCCGCCGGTGAAAGTATTGGGCTGGTTGGTGAATCCGGTTGCGGCAAGTCGACCGTGGCCATGGCGATCATGCGCTATATGGGCAACAACGGCGATATCGTCGGCGGCACCGTCAAGTTCAAGGGTCGTGACATGGCGACCCTAAGTGATGAAGAGTTACGACAAATTCGCGGTGCGGAAATTGCCATGATTTATCAGGAGCCGATGGCGGCGCTGAATCCGTCCTTAACAATCGGCAGCCAGTTGATGGAAGTGCCGATGACCCACGACGGCGCAACTCAGGATGAGGCCTTCAAGCGCGCCGTGAAAATGCTTAGCGATGTCCACTTGCCTGATCCCGAACGGGTCATGGAGGCCTATCCGCACCAGATTTCGGGTGGGCAACAGCAGCGTGTGGTGATCGCCATGGCATTGCTGTCGAGCCCGTCGCTATTACTGCTGGATGAACCGACGACGGCCCTTGATGTCACCGTCGAGGCCGGTATCGTCGAATTGATTGCTGAATTAAGTAAAAAATTCAACACGTCGTTGCTTTATATTTCTCATAACCTGGGTTTGATGCTCGAAGTCTGCGATCGCATTTGTGTCATGTATTCCGGTGAGGTGGTCGAAGAAGGACATATCGATTCCATCTTTTCCTGGCCCAAGCATCCTTATACGCACGGCTTGTTTGGGTGCATTCCGCTGCCCCATGCGGACAAAAACGCTAGACCTCTTATGGCCATTCGCGGGCAATTACCCTTACCCCACGAACGCCCAACGGGTTGTTATTTCGGGCCGCGCTGTGACTTCTTCGAAGCTGGTACTTGCGATGAGAAGTTGGTGAAAATGAGTGAAGTCCACACAGACGATGACCCGGCGCACCGGGTCCGCTGTCAGTTGTGGAACAGCCTCGACCACGATGCGTTGGTCTCCATGAGTGAGGCCAAGCCACCGGCAGAAATTGGCGAGACCGTTCTTGAAGTCGATGGCATGCAGAAATATTATGAGGTCCGCGACACCTCGATGGCGGCCATGATTTCGGGCGAGGGCGTGCGCCAGGTAAAGGCCAATGAGGAAATAAGCTTTCGCGCCGGTCGCGGTGAAACCATTGCCATCGTCGGTGAGTCTGGCTGCGGCAAGTCTACCTTCGCCAAGGTTCTGATGGGCCTGGAACAGGCGACGGATGGCGAAGTCCGTATGGGCGGTGTGAATATCGGCGATCTTTCGGTCAAGGATCGCACAGCCAAGCAGCTTGGTTCACTACAAATGGTGTTCCAGAATCCCAATGACACGCTCAACCCAAGCATAACCATCGGCGCTCAAATCGGTCGGGTGATCAAGAAATTTGGTGTCGAGAGCGATCCTGTTAAAATCCAGGAGAGAGTCCTGCATTTGCTCGATATGGTAAAGCTACCGCGCGATTTCGCCATCCGTAAGCCACGTCAGCTTTCAGGCGGGCAAAAGCAACGTATCGGTATTGCCCGCGCCTTTGCCGGCAACCCGGCCATGGTCATCGCCGATGAACCGATTTCGGCACTCGACGTCTCGGTGGCCGCCGCCGTTACCGAACTGTTGACCGATATCCAGCGGGATAACCAGACGACGTTGCTGTTCATCAGCCACGATTTGAGCGCCGTCAGGTATCTCGCCGACCGGGTGATCGTGATGTATCTGGGCCTGGTGGTAGAACGCGGAACCACCGACGAAGTCTTCAGCCCGCCTTATCACCCCTATACGGAAGCTTTGCTTTCGGCGGTGCCGATCGCCGACCCGGAAGTGTCTAAACGGCGCATCGTTCTGGAAGGCAACTTACCGAGCGCGCTCAATCCGCCTAAGGGCTGCCCGTTTTCAACACGTTGCCATCGCCGGATTGGCGAGATTTGTGATAACGAGCCACCGCCCGTGCAGTTCAACGCTGATCGTCATGGCATTGCCTGCCATATTCCCATGGAAGAGCTGTGCGAGGTCGAACCGGTTATCAAGGTTGCCGAAAAGCATTCCGGCCCGGAGGATATAGCACCGGTAGCTTAAAGCCAGTCTTCCTCGAAGCGGTAGGATGACAGGGTTTTGGACCCGTCTTTGGTTATCAACACCTGTTCTTCCAGTTTGACCCCTTCGCGCCCGCCTTCTGAGGCGATCATTGACTCGACGCATATCGTCATGCCTTCTTCGAAGAGCCCGTCGTAACCTTTTTTCTCAAAATCTTCCCGATGTTTAAGAGATGGATACTCATCGGCCAGTCCGACGCCATGCATTAGGCATGTATAGCGGTTGGACAGGAACTCGTCGGGGATCGGCCATGCCTTTTCAGTGACCTCGCGGAAACTCATTCCCGGTTTCAGCAGCGCTATATTGTGTTGAATTTGCGCGTAGGCGGCGGCGTAAAGGCGGCGTTGTTCGTCGTCTGGTTTGCCATCCCCACAGCGCCAGGAACGTGAAATATCGGCGCAATATCCATAAGGGCCAACAAGATCGGTGTCAAAACTAACCATATCGCCGGGCTCAATAGGGCGCATGGAACATTCGCGAAACCATGGATTGGTGCGCGGTCCCGAAGACAGAAGCCGGGTCTCTATCCATTCGCCGCCCTGGGCGATGTTGGTTTCATGAAGTTTTGCCCATAAGGCATTCTCGGTAATGCCCGGAACCAATATGGCGTGCATGGCATCCATGCCTGCCTCGCAAACTTCTATGGATCGCTGCATCAGGACAAGCTCTTCGGTACTCTTGATAAGCCGGGCTTGCTCGGTTATTTCCAATCCGTCAAAAATGTCGATACCGTGGGCTCGAATGGCATCGACCCCCATGTGCGAAAGCCGGTCGATGGCCAGGCGTTTGTTGCCGTGGCCGTGTTTATTCATTAAATCGGCAATCTGGTTGCCGAATTCGGCGGCCATTGCGTGCCCATGTTCGGCGGCCGCGAAATAATAGAATGACGGCATGACCCGGTATTCGTCGATGGTTGGAAGTTGTTCGGCCAGATGGGGAAGGTTGGCATAATCGAACAGAACCACAGGGCCGTCGGTGGCGATGAAAACACAGCGGGTTTCGTAATGGGAGCACCAGATTTGCATGTTCGTGGAATCGGTGGCGTAGCGTGTATTGACCTGATCGAAAAGCAAGGCCCCGGCGCAATCCTTTTTCTTCAATTCACTGCGGATGCGCTCCAACCGGTAAAGGCGGACACGATCGAGATTGACCGGAGGCTTGCTGAATTCCATTGCGCCATGCTGGCGCGGCGCGCCCTTTCGGTAGACGGCTTCGGATGCATTGATGGGCATGGTGTGATCCTCAGGTTATCTGATGACAGGCTTGTTCCAGCCGGTCGCAGGCGATTTTCAAATTATCCATGGAGGTGGCGTAGGAAAGCCGAATATTGGGGTCGTATTCAAACGCAGCACCGGGCACCACGGCAATTCCTGACGCTTCCAGAAGATAGCTTGCCAGGGCGGTGCTGTTGGTGATTTTAAGCCCTTCGGGCGTGGTGCCGCCGATGAGCCCGGCACAGGATGGAAACAGATAGAAGGCCCCTTCGGGCGCATGGCACGATAGGCCATTGATGCTGTTCAGGCCCTGAAGAAGAAAGTCGCGGCGTTCCTTGAACAAAGCCGCACGTTGACCAAGATAATCCTGCGGCCCTTCGAGCGCCGCAATGGCCGCTACTTGGCTGATCGAACAGGGGTTGCCGACACTCTGCGACATTATCTTGACGATACCGCTTATCAGGTTTTTTGGGCCACCGGCATAGCCAATCCGCCAACCGGTCATTGAATAAGCTTTGGAGACGCCGTTGATGGTTAATGTGCGATCATAAAGACTCGGTTCAACGGAGCTCGGGGTGGCGAAGATGAAATTATCAAAGACGATGTGCTCATAAATATCATCGGCGATGATCCAGATTTTGGGATGTCGCATCAAGACGTCGGTCAAGGCCTTCATCTCATCAGCGTTATAAGCGGCGCCGGTAGGATTGCTTGGCGAGTTGAGTAATATCAGTCGGGTTCGCTCGGTGATGGCCTTTTCCAGATCGTCTGCCTGCAACTTGAATTGCCTATCCTGGGGGCAAGGGACGGTGACCGGCTTGGCCCCGGAAAGTTGCACCATGCCAATATAAGATGTCCAGCACGGCACTGGTAGAATCACTTCATCATCCGGGTTCAGCATCGCTTGCATGGCGTGAAACAACATGGGTTTGGCGCCGGCATCGACAACGATTTGATCAATCCCGTAGGCGAGGCCGTTATCCCGTTTAAATTTAGCGCTGATCGCCGATTTTAGGGCGCGGGTTCCATCCACTGGCGTGTAACGGGTGAAATCGGCGGCAATAGCCTCCATGGCGGCTTGTTTGACGTGGTCAGGGGTCGGAAAATCGGGTTCGCCAATACTCAAATCGATGATGTCACGACCTTCCTCCTTGAGGCGGTTTGTCAGTGAAAAAATTTCACTGATGGCCGATGGCTGGAAGCGATCCAGGATGTTACTGAGTGGCGACATCTTCAACTCCTCATGTGTTCGCCTTTAGGGTCAAATAACGGCTCGGTGATCAAGTGCGCTTGGCGCAGTTGCCCAAGGATTTCAATTTCAAAGGCCGCGCCCTCGGCAATCATGGTTGTGGGGACGAAGCCGATAGCGACACTTTTTTCAGCAAAATGGGCGTAGCCGCCGGACGTCACAAAGCCGATAACCGCGCCGTCCTTCCAGATTGGCTCGTCTCCCCAAACGTCGGCATTATCGGCATCGACGACGAATGTGGCGAGATGACGTGCAGGCGGATTATCCCGTTCGGCAAGGGCCGCATTGCGTCCAATGAAATCGCCCTTGTTGAAATTGATGAAGCGCTCAAGCCCGGTTTCCGCCGCCGTGTAGTCGGGGCGGTATTCGCGTAGCCATGAACCAAAGCTCTTTTCCAGCCGTAGGGACATCATGGCGCGCATGCCGAATGGTTTAAGTCCCAAGTCCTGGCCCGCGTTAAAGAGCGCATGGTACAATGCGACCTGGTCATCGGCATTAACATATATTTCATAACCCAGATCGCCTGTAAACGAGACCCGGTTGACCAGTGCGGCAATACCGCCAACGCTGATTTCACTGACGCTTAAGAAACTCATGGCTTCGTTGGAAACATCGCTGTCCGTTACCCGGGCAAGAAGTTCGCGGGCTTTCGGTCCGGCGATCTGGAACCCGATCCGCTCCAGGGACACATTGCGGATTGCGACGCCGCTTTCGGGCAAGTGCGTTTCAAACCAGCGCATGTGATAGGCTTGAGAAATGGATGAACCGGTAATCTGAAAGCGTTCCTGGGAAATCCTGGCGACTGTCAAGTCACCGATCAGGACACCTTTAGAACTAAGCATCGGCGACAGGCTGAGGCGTCCAATTTTGGGAATGCGCCCGGCAAGGATGGTGTCGAGCCACGCTTCGGCACCGGGCCCGGTGACCTCGTACTTGCCGAAATTATGGATTTCGTTGATGCCCACGGCGTTCCGCACGGCCCGGCATTCCGCGCCCACGGCGGCAAAAGCGTTAGAGCGGCGGAACGTCGGTGTCTCATAAAGCGCCTCGCCCTTCTTGGCAAAGTAGTTGACGTGTTCAAGCCCGTAGGCAGCGCCGAAAACGGCGTTTTGATCTTTCCACAGCTTGTATGCCGGTGTTGTTATCAGGGGCCGGGCGGCTGGTAGTTCCTCGTTGGGAAACGAGATCGCGAAGCGCCGCTGGTAATTCTCCATGACCCTGGCCTGGGTAAATTCGGGGGTGCAATAATTCCCGAAGCGGGCGACGTCCATGGCAAAAACGTCCATGGTCGGCTCACCTTGGATCATCCATTCTGCAAGAATTTTACCGACGCCACCCCCTTGGCTGAAGCCTGCCATAACCGCGCAGGCAGACCAGAATCCTTTAAGTCCCGGCACCGGGCCGACCAACGGATTGCCGTCCGGTGCGAAGGTGAACGGCCCGTTGATGACAGTTTTGATGCCCGCTTCGGTCAGGCATGGATAACGCGAAAAGGCGTGTTCCAGCGGTTCGGCTATGCGGTCCAGGTTATCGGGAAGTAACTCATGGCCGAAATCCCATGGCGTCGTGTTAACAGACCACGGGTCGCATTTTTGCTCATAGATGCCCAGAACCAGTCCTTTTCCTTCCTGACGGAAATAGCTTTCGCCGACCGGGTCCAGAACATGTGGCAATTCCTTTTCCAGGGCCGCGACTTCGGGAATATCCTCGGTAATTAAATATTGGTGTTCCATGGCCAGCAACGGCAGGTAGACCCCGACCATTTTGCCGACTTCGCGGGCCCAAAGGCCACCGGCATTGACCACATGCTGACACGTTACGGTGCCTTCTTCGGTGACCACCTGCCAGCCGCCATCCGCCATCGGGTTCAGTTCCAGAACGCGGTTCCTGAGTGAAATTTCAGCGCCGCCAATTTTAGCCGCCTTGGCATAGGCGTGGGTGGTGCCCGCCGGGTCCAGATGACCGTCCATATCATTGTAAAGGCCCCCGATGATGCCGTCGATATTAACGACCGGAGCCAGTTTGGAGATTTCCTGCGGGGTTACCAATTCGGAATTGAGCCCCATGTAGCGGTGCTTGGCGTATTCGGCCTTCAGAAAATCCATACGTTCTGGATCGGTGGCGATGGTGACACCACCAACATGATGAAGACCGCAGGCCTGACCGCTGATTTCTTCAATCTCTTTGTACAGGCCGATGGTGTAATCCTGCAATTTGGCCATATTGGGGTCGGAATTGAGGGTGTGGAAACCACCGGCCGCATGCCAGGTGGAGCCGCTGGTCAATTCGGAACGTTCGATCAACAGGACGTCTTTCCAGCCGTATTTGGTCAGGTGGTAAAGTACGCTGCAACCGACAACGCCGCCGCCGATAACGACGACCTGGGCATGAGTTTTCATTGTTCTACAGTCCTTTTATTTAAGCATCTTTGGCGCCGCCTTCGGCGATGCGCCGTTCGACAAATTCGTCCAATTCTTCTTCGATTGCTTTGTCCATGGCCGGTGGCTGGTAATCTTCGAGAATTTTTTTATAGATTTTATTGGCTCTTTGAGTGGCATCCAGCGAGCCAGTATCGCACCAATTTTCAAAGTTGTTCCAATCCGACAGGATCGGGCTGTAAAAGGCCGTTTCGTAGCGTTCCATGGTGTGGGCGCAGCCGAAGTAATGGCCTCCGGGTTCAACTTCGCGTATGGCGTCCATGGCCATTTCATCATCGTTGATCGCCAGCGGCTTCATGAATTCGGCCATCATTTGCAGCATTTCGGCGTCGATGATGACTTTTTCGAACGATGCAGTAAGGCCACCTTCGAGCCAGCCCAACGCGTGTTTGACCAAATTGCAGTGGGCCAACATGCACGGCCAGATTGACATTTGCGACTCGTAAGCGGCTTGCGCGTCTGGCGCGTTCGATGCGTTGACGTTCGATGAGCGGTAAGGAATGCCGTAGCGTCTGGCTAATTGGCCGCCAATCAACACCGCCTTGGAATATTCCGGCGTGCCGAAGGCCGGTGCCCCGGTGCGCATATCGACATTCGAGGTAAACCCGCCATAAAGGGCCGGTGCGCCGGGATTGACCATCTGCAAAAAGGCGATACCGGCCAGCGCTTCGGCGTTCTGCTGAACCAGGGCACCGGCCACAGTAACCGGCGCCATGGCCCCGGCCAACGTGAACGGGGTGACGATGACCGGTTGGTTCATGCGCGCCATTTCGATGATTCCGCCCAGCATGGCGACATCGTACTGGCGCGGGGAATTGGCATTTACGACGGTGAAGATCGAAGGTTCTCTCAGCAACTGTTCAGTGCTGATGCCGCGCCCAATGCGCACCATTTCGATGGAATCCCTGATCCGCTGACGGTTCAGGCAATAACCGTAACCCATCTTGTCGGTCAGTTTGATCATCGCCTGTTCGGCGACGAGATGGCGGATCGGGGTTTCGATATCGGTTGGTTCGACCGGGTAACCGGCGACCTGATGACAGATGTTCAGGCTTTGGCCGAGGCGGAGAAAGTTGCAATAGTCCTCGAAGTTTCCTTGCCTGCGGCCATTGTCCGTATCGCTGGCGTTGGGCGGGCTTGCAACCAGGCAAAAGCCTGTGTAATTGCCACCATATTCAAGATTATGGGCCGGGTTGCGGGCGTGTCCGGTAAATTGTTTAGGGACAGTTTTGATCGATGCTTCAATCAGTCCTCGGTCGAAGCGGACGCGCGGGTCGTTGGGGTGAACATCGGCGCCTGCGTTCTTCAGTATTTCCCTCGCCTCATCAGACAAGAAGTTGAGGCCCAATTCTTCGAGGACATCCAGCGACTTGTTGTGCAGGGCTTCAATCTCGTCATCGGAGACAATATTGAATGGTTGATACGGATTGCGCGGTTGCCTGAAGGGTGGTTGGCGAAAACTAGAGGCCCCCCCCCTTCGATTGTTGGTATTCGTACGCGATCTGGTTCGTTTTGCCACGCTCCCTCCTCCCTTGATCAGTTGTTAGAAAAATATTACGGATTTTTGATGTTTTCTATGTAAAAAAAACGCCCGATGCTGTTGCATTTTTGTGCATTCAAGTTAGTTCAAGGTGGCTCTCCTGGGTTCGGGCAAAGACCCTTCTTACCGCCCGTATGAAATGTTCCAATGGCAAGGTGTCGTAATCGGGATCGAAGGCATTCTGGTCATATTTGTGACAGAAATCCACGCACGCCTTGAAATGGGGATGGTCCTTGAAGCGGTCGCGCGCGTCGCGCTCTCCGCCTATGTATTCATTGTAATAATAACTCTGGAAAAGGCCGTGATGTTTGATGATCCAGTAGATTTTTTCTGACACGTAAGGGCGCAATAACGCGGCTGCGAATTCACTGTGGTTATAAGGAGAGATGATATCACCGATATCATGAAGCAGCCCCGCCACCACCATTTCCTCATCGCAACCGTCGCGTTCAGCCATGGTTGCGCATTGCAGGGAATGTTGAAAGCGATTGATGCGATAACCGCCCCAGTCGACGTCAAGTAGCTTCAAGTGCTGAAGGACGCGATCAACAAGATCGGCATTGGCCTGGTCTTCAAGTTTGAGAAGAAGATCCCAGTCTTCTTGTTTGCCGTCTTCCATGCGTGTCCAACTTACATATTCGGGCATGGGCCTTTCCTCATATCAATTGGAATTTCTATTGACGGATAAAACAATGTGCTTAAATAATCCCTGTGACCAGAGGGAAATGTCGCATGCCGTCAGATGACCCATACGCCTATCTTGGCATGTACGATTTTCCGGCTCTTCGCCCGGCTCAGGACATTTGGTGGGCGGGCCTTGCCGGACATTTCATGGCGCACGGTTTGTCGAATGTGCCCGTTGTCCTGAACAGATCTGTGCCTGATCCTTATGATATCTGGCAATCGCCGGCTCTTTTTTTTGCCCAGACCTGTGGTTATCCGCTGACCCACAAGCTTGCCGGTAAAGTTAGACTCCTGGGTACGCCAAGTTACGACGCACCGGGGTGCGCGGGAGCGCGGTATCGAAGTTTCTTCATCGGTCGATCGGACTCAGAGGCTGAAAATCTTGCCGCATTGTTGCCAGCCCGGGTCGCCGTTAACGGCAAGGATTCATATTCTGGCTGGGAGGTATGGCGCGAAATTGTTGAGCCTTCGTGCGAAATTATTATCAGTGGTAGCCACGCAAATAGTCTTGATTTGGTGCGACAGGGCGCAGCCGATGTCGCCGCCATTGATTGCGTCACTCATGCCCTGATTGGGGATGTGGAGCCAGCACGCCTGGCTGGAACGCGCATTATAGAAGAAAGTCCGTTGGCGCCAGGACTCCCATACATAACCAAGGCCGATCGGGATGAGCAGGAAATCCAGGCCATAATTGATGCTACCCGGAAAGCTTTTGATGACCCTGATCTGGCGCAAGCCCGCAGCACGCTCAGGCTCACTGGTTTCAAATTTATGCCAGTGTCGGAGTACATGATTATGGTCAAGTAATAGTAATGATCTGACACATTATATGCTAGATACCTGCTTATGATGGGAAGGATGGCAGAGGTTTTCTGGGGGACTGATCGTGGATGAAAAGCCAGGAGTATTGCAGGGCTATGGCCCCGAAATTGCGGAGCAGGCAGTCAGCGCAGCCTTTCTTTCGCCTGAGGAAATCGTTGAATCGAAAATACCCCTGGGCCGCGCACGTGCATGGCTGCTGTTATTGGTTATGGGGGTGTTGTGGGGGGCGACGTTTTCCCTAGCCAAAATCGCAGCCGATGGCGGCGGTCATCCGCTGGGGATTAATTACTGGCAGTCGTTGATTGGGGCCGTCATCCTGTCCACTGTGATCATTGTTACGGGCCGGAAACTCCCCCTGAAACCGGCCAATATTGGCTTTTATGTTACCTGTGGCCTGCTCGGGTCTGTGATTCCGGGGGTGTTGTTTTTCTATGCCGCATCAAGGGTGTCGCCGGGCGTCCTGTCGATCACGGTGGCCACAGTGCCATTGCTGACTTTCGTCGCCGCGGCCGCTTTAGGGGTTGAGAAGTTCCAGTTTGGTCGCATTCTGGGGGTGCTGTTTGGCGGGCTATCTATTTTTTTATTGGTCGGACCAGAAGAAAGTTTGCCCGACCCGTCCGCCGTGCCCTGGGTGCTTGCGGCGCTGCTCGCGGCTGTTTGTTATTCGGCTGAAAACATGGTTGTCGCCCTGCGCATGCCCAGCGGTATCAGCGCCGTCACGGTGACGGGTGGTTTGTACCTTGCCGCTACCTTGATCATGACGCCGTTGGTGATTTTAACCGGCACCTTCGTTCCCCTGGCCTGGCCCTGGGGGGCTGTTGAATGGGCTCTCGTCGGGATGGCGATCATCAGTGTCACCGCATACAGCATGTTCATATTTTTGATAACACATGCCGGGCCCGTATTCGCCAGCCAGACGGCTTACGTGGTGACGTTTTCTGGTGTGTTTTGGGGCGTGATGATTTTTGACGAGACTCATTCCGCCTGGATTTGGGCATCTTTAGCGACCATGTTGCTGGCTTTGGCATTGGTCAGGCCGCGCAAGGTCGAGCGAGATTTATAACCTACTTCCGATAGTCGGGTTCATCGCTGTCCAGAATATCTTTGAGGGCAGCCAGATGGCGTTCGGCGAAACCGGGATAATCCTCAAATTGCCGTGCCGTTTTTTCTGCCACTTCATGGGATGCGATGCGTAATTCCCGGCCCGTGGACAAGGCCGTAATCAGGGTTTCTGCCGCGCGTTCGAAATAGAAAAGCTCATCGAAGACTTTGGCCACCGTATCGCCGACAACCATGACCCCGTGGTTGCCCATGATAACCAGGCGCTTGTTGCCCAACACTGTGGCTAAGCGTTCGGCTTCCTCTCCCATACCCATGCCATCGAAACCGTCATCGATGGCGATGCGGTTATAAAAACGCATGGTGTTCTGGTCTATCGGCGGCATCGAACTGTCTTTGAGGCTGGCCAGCGCCGTAGCGTACTTGGAATGGACATGCATGATGCAGCGTGCACCAAGATTGTTGCGGTGCATGGCGCCGTGAATGCACCAGGCCGTGGGGTCGATGTCGTCGCGTTCGGCCATGGCCGGGTCTTTGGCATCGACAAGCAAAAGGTCGGATGCCCGCATTTTTGAAAAATGCCGCCCGTACGGGTTTAGCAAAAATCTGGAACCATCGTCAGATACCGCCAGGCTGAAATGATTGGCGATGCCTTCGTGCATGTTCAGGCGCGCAGTCCATCGAAACGCTGCCGCCAGATCAATACGCTGCTGGGCGTAAGGTGTGTCCATTGATATGGGTTGTTTCAACCTTCTAGGTCTCCTGTCGAAAGTTATAGAGTGTACCAGGGTTCTCCGGTTATTTTTTCTACCAGATCAGGGAACGTCCTGACGGTTTTCAAAAGCCGACCTCGGGGCGTTTAGACAAAACTAACATTTATCCTTTGGTTTCAGGAACGCGGTCTTTCGTTAGCCGGGTCCCAGGCTGCTTCGGCCAGCACACGGGCCGGGCGGCGTGCGCCTAGAATATCGAACTCGATGGCGTTGCCAGGGGCGGCGAAAGCCGGGTCGACATAGGCGAAAGCCAGACTTTTACCCGTTACGTGGCCATAGCCGCCCGATGTCGCAACCCCGATGACGCGGCCATCCCCGTAAACCGTTTCCCCGCCCATGACGTCGGCGTCGCTGGCCTCGACCTGGGCATAAACGCATTGTGTTCTGATGCCTTCTTCGCGGCGGCTTATCCATGCCTCGCGGCCAATGAAGTCGCCCTTGTTTTCAGCGACGAAGCGTTCGATATCGGCTTCCGCCGGGGTGATCTCGGTGGTCATATCCGTGCCCCAGCCTTTGTAGGCTTTTTCCATGCGCAAACTGTTAAGGGCGTACAGCCCGAAGTCGGCGATGCCGTGCTTTTCGCCCTCTTTCCAGACGGCGTCATACAGATCGCCCAGGTGGGCCATGGAGCAATGTAATTCCCAGCCCATTTCCCCGGCGTAATTAACGCGCAGGGCATTAAGAGTTATATTCGCCACCTCGACGTTACGGGCGCTGAACCACGGAAAGGCGTTTTGGGAAAGGTCGGTGGGCATTAGCTTGGATAACAGGTCCCTTGATTTAGGCCCGGCAACGACCAGCACGCCCCAATGATCTGTGACGTTGGTGATCGTGACGTTCTCGCCTTCTTCGAGCGTATTTAACAACAGGTCGAGATCACGCAGCTCGCAGGAAGCCCCTGACAGGAGATAGAAAGAATCCTCGGCCCAGCGGGTTAGGGTGAATTCCGCGGCGATCATGCCGTTTTCCGACAAGGCATGGGTGAGGACGACTCGGCCGTCTTTTTTGGGTATCCGATTGGCGGTGAGGCGGTTGAGGAATGCCATGGCGTCGGGTCCGGTAACGGTAAACTTGGCGAAACTTGAAAGGTCAAGCACTCCGACCCGTTCACGCACCGTCCGGCATTCTTCGCCGACGAGGTCGAAAACGTTGTTGCGACGATAGCCGTATTGCTCATCGCGTCCATCGGCAGAAAACCATTTCGGGCGTTCCCAGCCAAAGGCCTGGGTGTGGACACAGCCATGCTCTTTAAGTTTTTCATACAGCGGGGTCGTGTGTTTAACGCGCCCGCCCGCTAGTTCCAGACCCGGTACCGGGCAGGCGTACATGCGGTTGTATTCCTCGAACGAGGTTTCGCGGACGTAAGCCTCATCGCTCCAGGATCCAAAACGACGTGGGTCGAATTCAACCATATTGATTTCGGCATCCCCATGGACCATCCATTGGGCCAGATACTTTCCGCAACCACCGCCTTGGGCGATGCCAACGGATGAGCCGGTGCACATCCAGAAATTCTTTAAGCCCGCTGCCGGTCCAAGTAGTGGGTTGCTATCGGGGGTGTGGGAAATAGCACCGTTGACGACGCGCTTGATGCCTGCTTCACGCCAGATCGGCATGCGTTCCAGGACGGCTTCAAGGTGCGGCATGGAGCGTTCGAAATTACCCTCAAACAATTCGCTTTCGGATTCCCAAGCCGGGTATCCTTGCGGCGGCCAGGCTTCTTCGGCTGTGCCTTCGGCGGTTTCATAAACGCCGATCAGGCCTGATTTCTGTTCCTGGCGATAATAGCAGGACGCAGATGGGTCGCGGATGACAGGCATTTCGTCATCACTCTCCACGAACTCGGCTATTGGTTCGGTAACGAAGTATTGGTGCAGCATGTTAATGAACGGGGCCTGTCCGCCGACCCATTCCATGATCTTGTTGGCATAGCAACCCGCAGCGTTGACCACATGTTCGCAGGTGATGTTGCCCTGTTCGGTGATGACTTCCCATTCACCCTTTTCCAGTGCCTTGATATCGGTGACACGGTTGCGCAAGGATACTTCGGCCCCCATCTGGCGGGCACCCGCAGCCAGCGCGTTACAACCGCCAGCAGGGTCGATGTGGCCGTCCATGGTGGTGTAGGCACCGGCAATGACACCGTCGGTTCCAAGATAGGGAATGATTTTTTTGATCTCGTCGGGGCCGATTATGTCCATGTCATAGCCGATATTGGCAGCCATACCGGCGACACGCTTGAACCAGTCGACCTCTGCCTCGGTGAAGGCCAGACGGATGCCACCACAACCGTGCCAACTGACATAGGTTCCGGTCTTTTCCTCAAGCGTCGGATACAGCGTGTTTGAATAATGATGAATCTTGGCCATGTTGTAGCTGCCGATGAAACTTGGGCACTGACCAGCCGCATGCCAGGTGGAACCGGATGTAAGCTCGCCCTTTTCAATCAGGATGCTATCGCTCCAGCCTTCTTCGGCCAAGTGATAGAGCAGGCTGCAACCCATCATGCCGCCGCCGATAATGACGACCCGTGCGTGGTTTTTCATGATTCTTTTCCTCCATGTGCGAAACGCTCAGCCAGCGGTAGCTTGACATCGAAGGTGGCGCGGATGTCCTTATCCAATTCTCTCGTGATGTGATCCGGCCAGTGATTGTCGAGAAGGTTTTGTTTTTCGAAGCGGGCCCGTTCAATGACGTCTAGAGAACCGTATTCGGTCCACGCATTTGGGTTTAAGCGGTCACCGACGAGCGGATAAACATAATCGCTTTGCATCCGCTCAATGGTCTGGTTATGGCCCAGATAATGGCCGGGGCCGCCCTGACAGGTTTCGGCAATAACGTCCAGCGACAAGGTGTCATCGTTGACATCGATGCCGCGGATGGTGCGTTGCACGGCGCCGATGGTATCGTTGTCGATAACCAGACTTTCGAAGCAACAGGCCAGCAGGGATGCGTGCATACCGGCTGATTCCTGAATCAGATTGGTGCCCGCATTGGCGACCAGGGCGTGGTTGTAGCCTTTTTCAGAACCCGATTGGGCGTCGGGTATTTTGGCATCGGTCATAGCCGAGGCGACAGAGGTCGGTAAATCGTAAAACCGTCCCATTTGTCCCGCCGCTGACATCAGCAACGCTTGTTCGCCGCTGCCCCCCGACATAGCCCCGGTGCGCAGGTCGGATACAAACGGCCAGATGCCGAGCATGCTCGGCGCACGGGGAACGACGGCGTTGATGTAGACAAGACCCATCAATGTCTCGGCGGTGGCCTGCACAACCGCCCCGGCCAAAGCCGCGGGCGCGGTCGCCCCGGCCTGTCCTGCCGACAGTAGTAGAACCGGCATGCCACCCCGCGCCGCCGTTTCAAGGATCGCACAGGCATTGGCCTCGAAGCTCATGGGCGGCACGACGAAGCAATTGGATTGACTGACAAATGGCCGCTCGCGCCATTGTTTTTCCCCGCCAGCGATCATGTGCAGCATTTCCAATGCCTCGGTCACGTGGGCTGGATTGGTGAAACTGGTGCCGACATGCTTGGAGGTGCCACTGACGCAGGCATAAAGAGTGTTAAAATCAAGGTCGTGACTGGTGGCGGTATCTCGGGCGACGAGGGGACGTTGGAAATAATGGATATGTTCCAAGGCATCGACCATGCGCGCCATATCGTACAAATCCTTCAGGGTCGATTCGCGAAATGCTCCGGTTTGGGCGTCGACTATTGAAATGGCGGCCCCGCCAGTGCCGAAGTAGACCCGCTTGCCGTGTGGCGACATGTCATGTTCCGGCTTTTGCCCGCACATAAGAAAATCCCGGTTGGCTTTTGCAATGGTGTCTTCGACCAGGGCTGGGGGCAGACGCAGGCGACCATCATCGCCCATGATGCCACCGGCTGCCGTGATCGCCTCGACACACGAGGGCGGCGCTTTGGAAAAGCCGACGGTTTCCAGGAGGTGGAGGATGGCATGGTGAATTTTCTGTATATCGGGTTGGCTCAGCGGTCGGTAATTTCCAGACTCCATACCGGGGCGAACGGGGCGTGTGTCCGGGGCCAGCGGTTGCGCTCTTAATGCCTGTCTGGCGGTGCGCCCGCCGCGACGGTGGTTTAAGACGGAAGGTGCAGCAGCCATGAATAGATCTCCACGAAAAAGGGGGCGTGAGATATTAGTGAGGACTTTTTTCAGGAAATACAAACACCGTTTTTACGGCATGACGAAATGAGGACATTTGGTGACGCCAGTGTGATAAAAACGTAAAATCAAGCCAGCCAGATAGGGTTTGTCCAGGCCCGGCGGCCTTTGTCATCTCTGACCGTGACACGGAAAAAACCATCTTTAAAGCGGGAAAGAGGGAGTCGGCATTCGCTTAATCCTTCGCCGCCTTTATGGACTGAAAGGGCGCCCCGGCCGACTGCCGAAACAAAGCTGGCCGGTGAGCACGTAATATCGACATGGCGTTCGCTCAGCCGAACGTCGAGGATTTCCGGTCCCTGGCTGGAATAGTACCGGCCCGCCTTCAGGGACTTCACTATCTCATCGGGATCCAGGCTTTCTGCTTGTACCTGAACCCATCCGCCGAAACAATCATGGGTCATGTGGTGGGAATCATCGGTGGCAAAGCCGCTTAAACGCCAGCCTTCGTTTAGAAGGTTGTCACAAAAACCCCAATCTGTGCCCCGGTCGACTTCGACATGGGAGCCGTGGTTGTAGATTTCGATCCCATGGGCGCAGGTAATAGAGCGGGCGTCATCCAGGGTCAGGCCATACCAGGATGGATGAACGATGCCGATGAAGGCTCCTGCCTTGGCGGCGCGCGCGGCAATGTCCGGGGCGCTCTCGTTTTCCTTTGGTGGCGCGAAATCCAACGGCAGTCCGACGGCGAGGATATGCCAGATCTCGCCAACCAGCGTTTCAGGAACGTGCAGTTCGGCGGCGATCAGGGTGGTGAAAGCCTTGTTGCGAAAGGGCGTTGAATCGGCGACGGGAAATTTGAATTCTTGCATGAAATGTTCGCTCAGGGCGATGAAATCATAACCGGCCTTCTGGTAATGCGTGGCCACGTCGGCGGGCGCGAATTTTCCGTCCGAAAGTGTCGAATGGGTGTGCAGGTTTCCCTTGTAGAATTTACCCGGCAGTGCAAAAGGCAGGTTTTTCATCTTCTTTTCCTTCGGAAACGCAATAAGGATACATTCCTGATCTGGGTCGATCTAAAAATCAATGCTTTTTTTCTCTCGTCACAGGGTGCGCGCCGCGATAGGGTTTTTTCAGACCTTACTCTCCCTTAAGGGATCTTTTGTCAGATGCTGCAGTCCATCCGGTCCGTCGCTTCATTATTGTTGAGTTTCGGCCTGTTGTTAGTGGCAAACGGCATGTTTGCTACCCTCTTGGGCTTGCGCGCTAAACTGGAAGGTTTTTCCACCGAAGTTGTCGGCTTCGTCATGGCAGGTTTTTTTATCGGCCTTTTGGTGGGTGCACTCTATGCGGTCAGGGTGGTGGCGGCTGTTGGCCATATTCGAGGGTTCGCTGTCTTTGCTTCGATCATGTCGGTCGCCGTGTTGGGGCATGTGTTGTGGGTTAATCCTTTTATCTGGTTCATCTTTCGTCTGGTTGCCGGGTTTTGCATGGCAGGCATGGTCATGGTGGTCGAAAGTTGGCTTAACGGGCGTGCGACCAACGCTACCCGTGGCCAAATCATGTCTATTTATATGATGACCAACTATCTGGGTTCCGGTATGGGGCAATTCCTGGTGAGCGTCGCCGATCCGGCCAAGTTCCAGTTGTTTGTCGTCGCCTCGATTATTTTTTCAATTGCCCTGGTGCCGGTTTTACTGACCCAGGCCAGTGCGCCCAAGCCAAGCTCGCCGAAAAGAATAAAATTTCGTGACCTTTATGGCATTTCCCCCCTCGGAGTCGTCGGCACAATTTGCGCCGGTATGGTTAATTCCTCGATCAACAGTATGGGGCCGGTGTTCGCCAGGGATAGCGGGTTGTCGCTTTTCGGTGTTTCTACGTTCATGGCCTGCACCATCATCGGCGGCATGGTGCTGCAATTTCCGATTGGGCGATTGTCTGATCGCTATGATCGACGAACCATTCTGCTGATTGTTACGATATTGACCGTCCTGGCTGCGCTGGCGGTTATCTGGGCCAGTGGGCAGCCGCCGATCTGGCTGTATGTCGTCGGCGCCTTTTTCGGGGCTTTTTGCTACACGGTCTACCCGCTGTGCGTGGCCCAGATTAATGATATGGCGGAACCCGACAAATTGGTTCAGGTGGCTGCTGGCTTGCTTTTCGCTTATGGCACTGGGGCCAGCATCGGCCCCATCGTGGCGGCGCAAATGATGGGAACATTCGGCCCCCAAGGGATGTTTATGTCAAGCGCCGCCTTGATCGGAACGCTAACGCTTTTCACTGCTTACAGGATGTTGCGTCGGGATCGTCAGGACAAATCCAAGGCGACATTTATTCCCCTTGGTGGCACCGGCATCTCGAGCAAACAACTCTATACCGCCGTCGTGAAATCATTTCTGAAGCCGCGAAAGAACAAGTGAAAACAAAGTCGTAAATTGAATATATAATGGCTTTAATTGTTGCTAGGTTTTTGTCTGTTTCGGCGATCCAATACATGGAAAAAATCTGAAGTTGAATCCGCTATGACACGCTTTTCCGGATGGAATGTTTTTTTGAACGGGCTCACCGGCCAAACCGGTTGGCAGCGTCAATGGCGCGACCCGCAGCCTAAGCCGGAATATGATGTGGTGATTGTCGGTGCCGGGCTACACGGTCTGGCGACCGCCTATTATCTGGCGAAAAACCACGGGGTGAAAAATATAGCCGTGGTGGAAAAGGGCTGGTTGGGTGGCGGCAATGCCGGGCGTAATACGACGATTGTCCGCTCCAACTATATGATGCCCGGCAATCGGGAATTTTATGAGCACTCCCTGAAGTTATGGGAAAACCTTAGCCACGATCTGAACTACAATGTCATGTTCAGCCAACGCGCCCATGTTTCCTTGTTGCACAGCCCCGGGGCAAGAGACGCCGCCGCCCGCCGTTACAATACCATGCGTCTGACCGGTTCGGATGGCGAGCTTTGGGATTTGGAAACTCTTAAAAAGAATGTTCCACTACTGAACTATGGTCTGGGGGCGCGTTTCCCGATTATCGGGGCTGCGGTGCAACGGCGTGCCGGAACGGCCCGGCACGACGCCGTCGCCTGGGCCTACGCGCGCGCCGCCGATCAACATGGCGTCGACATCATCCAGAATTGTGAAGTCACCGGGGTGACCCGGAAGAATGGTCGCGTCACAAGTCTTGAGACGTCTCGCGGCACCATAAGGGCCAAGAAAGTCGGCCTTGCGGTATCCGGCAACACCTCGCGCCTGTGGACCATGGCAGGCCTTGGCACGTTGCCTATAGAGACGCACAAGCTGCAGGCTTTTGTCAGCGAACCCTTAAAACCGTTGCTCGATCAGGTCGTCGTGTTTGGTGTCGGTGGAACGCATTTTTACATATCCCAGTCCAACAAGGGCGGCATGGTCTTTGGTGGAGATCTGGACTGGTACAAGTCTTATGCCCAGCGCGGAAACTTGCCAATCGTCCAGGATGTCGCCGAATGCGCGATGTCGATCCTGCCTTGTCTGGGCCGTGTCCGTCTGCTGCGTCATTGGGCCGGGGTGATGGATATGTCCATGGATGGCTCGCCGTTTATCTGCAAGACACCGTTGGATAATCTTTACCTGAATGGCGGCTGGAACTATGGCGGTTTTAAAGCCAGCCCGGCCTCGGGATGGTATTTTGCCGATCTGATCGCCAATGAACGCCCGCATCAGTTCCTCGTCAACTATGATCTCAAACGCTTTGAGCGTGGGGTGAATATTGATGAGCGCGGCGCAGGCCCCGATCCGAAATTGCATGGTTGAACAACAATGATTCGTATTCCTTGTCCATTTTGCGGTGAGCGTGACCATAGCGAATTCGGCTATGGCGGTGACGCTACGATCACCTATCCGGCCCTCGATGCCCCGGCCGCAGATTGGCTTGAGGCGGTTTTCCAACGCCAGAATATTCGTGGCATGCAGCATGAGACATGGCAGCACGTCAGTGGGTGTCGTATGTGGCTGGTTGTTGAACGTGATACCGTTAGCCATGAAATACGTTCGGTGCGCCCGGCCCACCCCGGCATGGGCAAAGCGCTTAAGGAAGGCTCATGAGTGCCCGTCGTCTCCCCACCGGTGGACGGATAGAGCGGTCCAAAACACTTTCCTTTAAATGGGATGGGCGTGATCTTACGGGATTTGCCGGGGACACGCTGGCCTCGGCATTGATGGCCAATAATCAACGGGTGCTCGGGCGTAGCTTTAAATATCACCGTCCGCGCGGCATTATGTCTGCCGGCGTTGAAGAATCCGGGGCCATTGTCAGTATTGGTGAGGGCGCACGTCACGCCCCCAATACCACGGCGACGAGCGAGCAACTATATGAAGGCCTTGTCGCCCGTGGCCAAAACGCATGGCCGAACGTTCGTTTCGATATGGGCGCTGTTACCGGCTTGTTCAGCCGGTTCTTCGCGGCTGGATTTTATTACAAAACATTTATGGGCATCCCGCCTTTTGAATGGGGCAGTGGCACCGGCACCGGCATCTGGATGGTTTATGAAAAACTGATCCGCAACGCCGCCGGTATGGGGGACGCTCCGCAGCACCCTGATCCCGATAGTTATGAACACGCCCATGATCATTGCGATGTTCTGGTGGTCGGTTCTGGGCCTGCCGGGCTAAACGCCGCCGTGGGCGCGGCCAAGGCTGGGCTGGATGTTATCCTGGTCGAGCAGGACTTTGAGCTCGGTGGCGATTTTCTGGGTCAATCAGGCGAAGAGGCGGAAACAAAACGAACCAATCTGATCGCCCTTGCCAAGGCCGTCAATGTGCGGATCCTGACCCGCACCACGGCATTCGGGCTCTACGACTACGGCACGGCGGGCTTGTTGGAGCGGGTTAGCGATCATATGGCTTCCGGTTCTGAGTCTTTACCACGGCAACGGTTTTGGACGGTTCGGGCGAAGAGCACCATTCTGGCGACAGGGGCCATGGAGCGCAGCATTGCTTTTGGCAATAACGAGCGACCCGGCGTCATGAACGCCGCCGCCGCCGGGGTTTATCTCAATCGGTACGGGGTGCTGCCTGGGCAAAATATTGTCGTCGCCACCAATAATGACTCGGCCTACCAAACCGCATCCCAGTTGAGTGCGGCGGGGGCCAGGGTAACGGTCCTTGATGCCCGCACAACAGTTCCTACCCTGGCCGATGATAGCGGACTGACGGTGCAGATGGGCACAGCCCCTATGGAAGTTCTCGGCGCAAAAGGCGTCAGCGGATTAAAAACCGCCGTTGCTGATGGTGCTGGCTGGAAAGCGCAAGGCAGTCAGGCCTGCGATCTTGTTCTTGTTTCCGGTGGCTGGTCTCCGCTCGTAAACCTGCTTTCCCATCGCGGCGGCGATCTGGCATGGGACGCAGAAAACGCCTGTTTTATCCCCTCGGGACGTTGCGAACGCATTCACATGGCCGGATCGGCGGCAGGGGTGTGGACGATAGAAGATTGTGAAGTCTCGGGCATGGTCGCCGGCGCGGCGGCGGCGCAGGACTTTGGCAAGTCGTCCCCGACTATGGTGGCCCCTGCGCCCGGTGGTTGGCTTAATCCCATTCGCCCACTCTACGAAGTCAAGGTTGAAGGGCAAAAACTTAAAAGCTTCGTTGACCCGCAACACGATGTTACCGCCAATGATGTGCGTTTGGCCCACCGCGAGGGCTTCGTTTCGGTCGAACATTTGAAGCGCTATACGACGCTGGGCATGGCCAACGACCAAGGCAAAATGGGTAATATTATCGGCATGGCGCTGATGGCCGAGGCTTTGGGCAAGGAAGTCCCCGAGGTCGGGACGACACGGTTCCGTCCGCCCTATACGCCGGTCAGCATTGGTGCTCTTGCAGGCCGCAATTCCGGCAGTCACTTTCGCCCGTTGCGACGCACGCCCCTGCATGACTGGAATTTAGATCACAGCGCGACCATGACCGATGCCGGATTGTGGCAGCGGCCCTGGTATTTTGCCCGCACCGGAGAAACCATTGCCCAAGCGTATGTTCGCGAGGCGCGGACGGTGCGCAACACGGTTGGTCTGTGCGATGTGACGTCGCTTGGTAAAATCGCTATTCAAGGGCCAGACACTTCGGAATTGCTCAACCGGGTTTATACAAATCCATTTGCCAAACTGCCCATAGGCAAAGCCCGCTATGGCATCATGCTGCGTGATGACGGGTTGGTCATGGACGACGGCACTACATGGCGCTTGTCGGAGAGCGATTATTTCATGACCACGACAACCGCCCATGCCGCCAAGGTCATGGTTTGGTTAGAGGAATTGTTGCAAGTCCGCTGGCCCGATTTGAAAGTGCACGTTTCTTCGGTCTCTGATCAATGGGCCGGTTGCGCCGTGGCCGGGCCAAAATCCCGCGCCTGTCTTAGCGCCTGTGTTGAAGACGCAGGCGTGATGGAAAACGAGGCGTTCCCGTTCATGGGCGTCATCGAGACCACGCTCAAAGACGGCATTCCCTGCCGCATTGCCCGGATCAGCTTTTCCGGCGAGATGGCCTTCGAAGTCTATGTGCCCTCTGATTATGCCCCCGCCATGATGGACATGTTATGGGCCGCGGCGGAACCGCTCGACGGTTGCCTGTACGGGCTTGAGGCCCTGGGCACCTTGCGTATTGAAAAGGGTCATGTCACCGGGGCCGAACTTGATGGCCGAGTCAGTATTGATGACGCGGGGCTTGGTAAGATGGCCTCGGACAAGAAATCCTTTATCGGCGATGCTTTGCGTAAACGCCCCGAATTGCTGCGCGAGGACAGACCCAGGCTGGTTGGTATCTTTCCCAAAGACCCAGACCAAACCTTTAATGCCGGCGCTCTTCTTTGTCGCTGCGATGCGGTTTCAGGTTTTGGCGAAGGCTGGATAACCGGCGTCAGCCAGTCGCCGGAACTCGGTCACTGGATCGGTATTGGCTTTGTTTCAGGCGGTCATGAGGCCTGGGCCGGGCAAACCCTGATTGCCGCAGACCCGGTGCGAAAAGGCAATATTGAAGTCGAGATCGTCTCCCCACATATGGTCGATCCAGACGGGGAGAGGATGCATGGTTAAGCGCGTGTCCGCCCTAAGCGGCGAGTATCTTGTGGGACGGCTGGGCGTCGAAGGCGCCTGTGGGGTGACGCTTAAGGAAATTCCGGATTTATCGTTAATTCAAATTGCGGCGTGGCCGGATACTTTAAGTGCTGTCGGGGACAAGGCTGCACACATTATTGGCGCTGATACGGCCCCCGGCCCGGGCCGGGTCGTCAGCACGTCAAATGGCTCGATATTGCGTATTGAGCCTTTGAAGTGGTGGGTTATTGGCGCTCCCGCGTTTGAGCTATCCTCGGCGTTGTCAATAAACGAGGGGGCCGTGCTTGATTTATCGCATTCCCGAGCCTATCTCAGCATTTCCGGACCTCAGGCGGCGCTGTTGTTAAATCGTCACCTGCCACTGGATTTACGAGAGGCTTCGTTCCCGGTAGGAACCGTCGCTACGACGGCCTTTCACCACACGGGCGTCACGATATGGCGATCCGACCAAGGGTATGAGCTTTTGATGATTCGTGGTTTTGCCTTGTCACTATGGCAAATTTTGATAGAAAGCGGAGCGCAATTTAACGCCGAAATCGTTTAGGGAATTAAAGTAGATATCATGATTGATAATGACACCATAGGCGCGCAGATCGGCAACGTTCTGACCGATGCCACGATCGCCGAATTGCCCAACCACTACAAAGGCAAGGTTCGCGATACTTACGTTCTGGATGATGGCCGTATGGTCATTATTGCGACGGACCGCCAGAGCGCCTTTGATAAAAATCTCGCCGCCGTTCCTTTCAAGGGGCAGGTGCTGACGCAGACGGCCCGCTTCTGGTTCGAGGCGACCAGCGATATTTGCCCCAACCATGTGATCGAATATCCCGACCCCAATGTGGTCGTTTGTAAAAACCTGGACATGTTGCCGGTGGAAATGGTGGTTCGCGATTACATGACCGGTTCGACCAATACCTCGATCTGGCCCATGTATCGAGACGGCGCGCGTCAGATGTACGGGGTGACATTCCCGGACGGCCTTGTCAAAAACCAGAAACTGCCCGCGACCATCCTGACCCCGACAACCAAAGCGGCTCAAGGCGAGCACGACGCGCCAGTAAGCCCAGCGGAGATTGTCGAGCAAGGACTGTTGTCGCAAGAACGCTGGGACGAGTTGGCCGAACTCTCGCTGGCCGTTTTCGCTAGGGGCCGGGAACTGGCCGCCAAGCGGGGCTTGATATTGGTCGATACCAAATTTGAGTTCGGCCTTGATGAAAACGGCACGGTTTGCCTGGCCGATGAAATTCTGACCCCGGACAGCAGTCGCTTCTGGCTTCAGGAAAGTTACGCTCAGAAATTGGCCACCGGGGAAAATCCTGACGGTTTGGACAAGGAATTCCTGCGCTTGTGGGTCAACGCCCGGTGCGATCCCTACAAAGACCCGATCCCGGAAATTCCCGACGATACCCTGGTCGAATTCGCCGGGCGCTATATTCGCCTGTACGAGACCGTGACCGGCCTGGACTTTACCGCCGAGGCCAGTGATAGCCAAGTGCTGGAGCGTATTCGGAGCAACTTGTCTGGGTATTTTTAGATCAGTCTTTTTCCTGTTGACCCGACTATAACTTCATAGTTCAAGGTGATGATCCTGCAATTCTTTATGCAAAGGAATCATCATGTCTGCCAACCTTGGAAATCAACGTGTCTTCTCGCATCGCTTTAATGTTAATGCAACGGCGGCGGAGGCTTTCCCCTTGCTTTGCCCGACACGCGAATACGACTGGATAGAAACCTGGTCGTGCCGTCTTGTTTATTCGAATTCGGGTTTTGCCGAAGCCAACTGCGTTTTCGAAACGGATTTGCCCCATGATGAAAAGGAAATCTGGATTGTGAGTCGCTATGAACCGCCCCGCGCCATCGAGTTCGTTAAAATGGCTGCCGGGCGTTATGTGGTGAAGTACGATGTCTCGCTTTCTCCAAACGATGACGGAACCGCCAGTTCGCTCTGGACGCAAACATTGATCGGGCTTAGCGAGGCCGGTAACCAGTATATTGATGAATTTGATAGCGCCGCCTTTCATGAAAAAATGGATATGCTTGGAAAAATGCTCAATTATTACCTCTCGACCGGCAAGAAACTGGAAATAATCGCTTAAATGAAAAGCATTGGAGAACTGGCCCGTTGCTTCGGATTGTCGCGCAGCACCCTGCTTTATTACGATAAAATGGGAGTGCTGTGTCCGGCGGCGCGGGCGGAAAACGGCTATCGTGTTTACAATGACGCAGATTGCAAAACCCTGGAACTGATCTGTCTGTACCGGAAAGCGGGCTTGTCATTGGCGGTGATCAGGGAGGTTCTTGCATCTCCTGACAAGATTCCCGATTTGGCCCTGAACCGGCGCCTTAATGAACTGGAAGGTGAAATCGCCGGGTTGCGTACGCAACAACATCTTGTTTTGGCGTTATTGAAACGTCAACCACCATCCAATTTGGGGCCTATGGACAAAAAACGTTGGAGCGAATTGTTGAGCGCATCCGGCTTTACGGAACAGGATATGCGGATCTGGCACAGGACTTTTGAAAAGAGAGCGCCGAAGAAACACCGTGATTTCCTTGCGTTTCTTGGTATCCCCGAAGTAGAAATCAGGCAAATTCGCGCCTGGAGCAAACAAGTCCGGCTCGAGAAATAATAAATCCCTGTTGACAGTAGGTTTATAGCGGCGCAATATGTTGTTGCAAATGCAAGTCATTCTCATTAACTAGGCTGAGTTCATAATATAAAGGAATAACGATCATGCGAAAGACATGGAAATCGGCCTTCACGGTAATTTTTGGCGTCATGCTGGCGCTTCCTCATCTAGCCCAGGCGGCAGAAAATGAGGTCAATCTATATTCCGAGCGTCAGTCTTTTCTGATTGACCCTCTGCTCAAGGCGTTTACAAAGCAGACTGGCATTCAGGTCAATGCGGTTTATCTGAAGAAGGGGCTGTTTGAACGATTGCGACTGGAAGGCCGCAACAGCCCCGCCGATGCTGTTTTAACCAACGATATCGGCATCCTTTACAACCTTGCCAAGGCTGATTTGCTGCAAGCGGCCAACTCCCCGGTTCTTGATAGCAATATCCCCCCCAACCTACGCCATCCCGATGGATTGTGGTACGGGTTGAGCCTTCGGGCGCGGGTCATTTACGCCCATAAAGACCGGGTTAAACCGGGTGAAGTGACAACCTACGAGGATCTCGCCAAGCCTGAAATGGCGGGCCGGGTCTGCACCCGATCCGGCAAGCATATCTACAATGTCTCACTGCTGGCATCAATTATCGCCGCCGATGGCCGTGAAGCTGCGGTGGCGTGGGCGCGGGGCCTTAAGAATTCCTTGGCCCGTCGTCCCCAGGGCAATGACCGTGCCCAGGTCAAGGCGGTGTTCGAGGGACTTTGCGATTTTTCCCTCGGCAACACCTATTACATGGGCAAGATGGCGACCAACGAAAAAGAACCCGAGCAAAAACAATGGGCCAATTCGGTTAACATCATTTTCCCCAATCAGCAGGGCCGCGGAACGCATGTCAACATTAGTGGAGCCGGGGTCACGAAACACGCCAAGAACAAGGATAATGCGGTCAAACTGATTGAATACCTGAGTGGCGATACGGCGCAGAAACAGTACGCCATGGGAAACTTTGAATACCCGGTCAGGGCGGGTATCGCGCTACATCCGTTGGTCGCTTCGTGGGGAAAATTCAAGGCCGATACGGTTTCCCTCTCCGTTATTGCCGAGAAGCGGACAGAAGCATCCAAAATCATGGATGAAGTCGGGTTCGATCAATAAATGACGGGTGGGCAATCTTTATCGGGTCGTACCCGGCGGCATTTAAAAATTGATGGCTGGACGTTGGGAACGGCGGCAATCTCACTGGCCGTTATGCTGCCGATCCTTGCCGTCATCCTTTTGGCTTTTTCGCCGGGTGATGATATCTGGGGCCATTTGTCTTCAACGGTTTTGCCGCTTTATGTCGCCAACACCGTGCAGTTGATGATCGGCGTCGGCTGTGGCACGTTCCTGATCGGGGTCGGCGGCGCGTGGCTGGTTACCATGTACCGCTTTCCCGGAAAGGCCGTATTTGAATGGGCTTTGTTGCTGCCGATGGCGATGCCCGCCTATGTCATCGCCTACGTTTATACGGACATTCTGGAATACGCCGGGCCTGTGCAGGGGGCCTTGAGAGATCTTTTCGGCTGGACCAGTGTACGGCAATACTGGTTCCCGGAGATCCGTTCGCTGGGCGGCGCGATTTCGATGATGACCCTGGTTCTCTACCCTTATGTGTACCTGCTTTCCCGGGCCGCTTTTCTGGAGCAATCCGTTGGCGTGTTAGAAGCGAGCCGGGTGTTGGGTCGCAACCAATGGCAAAGCTTTTATTCCGTCGCACTGCCCTTGGCCCGACCGGCTATCGTTATAGGAATATCACTGGTGCTGATGGAGACACTGAATGATTTTGGCACCGTCGATTTTTTCGCCGTATACACCCTCACACTTGGCATTTTTGATGTCTGGATGAATATGAGCAACATCGCAGGGGCTGCCCAGTTGGCTTCATTGATGTTGCTGTTCGTTATTGCCCTTGTTTTGGTTGAACGTTTCTCGCGCCATAATAAATGGTTTCATCAAACCACATCTACTTACAAGGACCTGCCAGGTTATGAACTTGTTGGAATGAAAGGCTGGTTGGCCCTGTTTGTGTGTAGCTTTCCGGTACTGCTTGGGTTCATTTTTCCCAGTGGCGTGCTTCTGACATATGCCGTAACCCATTTTGACCGGGCCGTTAACGCGGTGGTGTTGGAGAGCGCGGGGAATTCGTTGCTGTTATCGGGCACGGCGGCGGTGATTGCCGTCCTCGTCGCCATCTTCATGGCTTATGGCGTACGCATAAAGGGCGGACGGGCCTTGAAAGTGCTGACCCGACTGGCCTCTATGGGATACGCCGTACCGGGTTCTGTATTGGCCGTCGGTGTCATTGCCGTCCTGGCATCATTGGATAATACGATCGACGATTTTATGCGCCAAAACTTCGGCTTTTCCACCGGACTCATGTTCAGCGGCACCATCGCGGCGGTGATTTTTGCGTATCTTGTGCGGTTTCTGGCCCTGTCCTTCGGTACCGTCGAGGCGAGCCTGACGAAAATCACACCGAGTATGGACGGGGCGGCCAGAACCTTGGGACACGGGGCATTTTCGACCCTGCGCCGTGTGCATATGCCGCTCATGCGAACATCCATCCTGACGGCGGCCATGCTGGTTTTTGTCGATGGCATGAAAGAACTGCCCTTGACGATTATCTTACGTCCGTTCAATTTTCAGACCCTTGCGACGTATGTCCACCAATTTGCCTCTGACGAACAACTGGGCGAAGCCTCCTTGGCCGCGCTGACTATTGTCGGTACCGGTATCGTTCCGGTTATTCTGCTAAGCTACGTCATTCGGAAATCACGACCGGGACAAGAAACCAGATGAAGGGCCTACTGATACACGGTGTTTGCCATGCTTTTGGCGATAACAAGGTGCTTGATAAGGTCGCCGTGGTTGTTCCCGCAGGCGAACTGGTGTGCCTGCTGGGGCCGTCGGGTTGCGGCAAGTCGACCTTGCTGCGTATCGCCGCTGGCCTTGAGGTGTTGCAGGAAGGCAGCGTCGTTATTGACGAAGTGACCGTCGCTTCGAACACGGTCCATGTGGAACCGCAAGACCGGCGTATCGGTTTCATGTTTCAGGATTACGCCCTGTTCCCGCATTTGACCGTCCTGGATAATGTCACCTTTGGAATGAAGTATTTACCGCCCGAAAAGGCAAAAGCAAGGGCTATGGACATGCTTGCACAGGTCGGTATGACTGATCAGATATCAAAGCCTCCGCACATGCTGTCTGGCGGTCAGCAACAGCGTGTAGCGCTGGCTCGGGCGTTGGCGCCAGAACCCAAACTATTGCTTCTCGATGAGCCGTTTTCGGGCCTTGATACCAACATGCGCGCACGCATTCGCGAGGAAACTCTGGGTGTCCTTAAAGAGTGCGGTGTCGCCACCCTGATGGTCACCCACGATCCAGAAGAAGCCATGTTCATGGCCGACCGGATTAAAATCCTTGGGCGGGATGGGAAAATTCTACAGGCCGCCAGACCGCATGAAATCTACTATCACCCCAAGCATGAATTTGTCGCCAAGCTGTTCGGATTAATGAATCGCTTTGACGGCGTTGTGGATAATGCCCGGGTCGAGACACCGCTGGGCAGTGTGGCAGCCCCGGATATGGCAGAGGGCCTGAAGGTTCAGGTCTTGATCCGACCCGAAGGCATTGTCCTTGCAAGCAGCGAGAACGCAAACGGTACGCCACTTGAGTTATTATCGACCCATTTGCTCGGCCATGATAATGTGGTTCGTCTGCGATTGGCTTCGGGCCAGAAAGGCGAAATTTATGTTCGTGTTCATCATGCCTTTGAACCCGAACTGGCAATGGGAATCAAGGCAAAGATCGATCCGGATTACGCATTTGTCTTTCCGGTGGAAGCGGGGCAGTAATGGTTGAACTGACATCATCATTCAAATTGGAATTCGAAGCCCTTGACCAGGATCACCGTAAGATGATCGATCAGGTCAACGCGATCATTACGGAAATCGATACGGGTAATACTGAGGTCTGTAAAACCCAGGTTGCGGATTTTGTCATTTTTTCAAAGCAACATTTCGCCCGTGAAGAACAACTTCTGGTCTCGATCAATTACCCCGACGTTGACAAGCACCGCAAACATCATCGGGATTTATACGACAAGCTCGACCATATGCTGGAATTCGCCAGGATGGCGCCGGAAAACGATATCGCCTGCGAAAGCCTGAAGAAGGAACTGGTCTATTTCATCATGGACGACGTCATCACCGCCGACCTTGAATTTAAGGACTTTCTGACCAACGCTTAAACCATATGCACATCGCGCTGCGGGTAGGGGATGGAATAGCCCTTTTCATCCAACCGCAACTTGGTGTCCCGGGTAAGGTCGGTCAAAGTCGGCCAGTAATCGGCAGAATTAACCCAGCATCTGAGAGTCAGGTTGACTGAATTATCGCCCAGTTCAGTGGTAAAAACCTGAGCCGCAGGATCTTTTAAGATACGGGCGTCCGTATTCATCAAGTTTTCCAATTCGACCATCGCGCCCCTTAGGTCGTCGTCGTAACCGATGCCGACGACCAGATCGATTCGACGCAGGGGATTGCGGGAATAATTGATTATAACGGAATTCCACAAGCTCGAATTCGGTGCCGCCAGGAACAAGCCACCGGCAGTCTTGAAGCGGGTCGTAAACAGGCCGATTTCCTCTACCGTACCCGATACGCTTCCGGCATCGACATATTCACCGACACTGAATGGGCGCAGCAGTAAAAGCATGACACCGGCGGCAATGTTGGAAAGTGTTCCCTGAAGGGCCAGGCCGATAGCCAGGCCGGCAGCACCGAAGACGGCAATAATACTCGTCGTCTCAACACCGAATCGAGCCAAGACCGCAACAATGACAAATGCCAGAATGACGTAGCGCACACTGTTAGCCAGGATCGGCTTAATCGTGTCGTCGATACGCGGAACCCGACCGAGAGCGCCAAAGGTCAGGCGTCGCGCCCAGCTGGCGGCGATCCAGCCAAAAACCAGAATGGCGATGGCGCCGATCATGTCAACGCCGTAACCCAGCGCCAATGCTTTTAACGTGGCAATAATTTCAAGTGTCGTGTCTTCCATGTTTCTGCCAGACCCTGATGTTTCTTCTTGTAAAGGTGTAACCCGAACCCCAACTTTTCAAAAGGAAATTTGATCCATAGCAAGCCAAAAAGAAATGCATATTTCGTAGATTTAATAGGCATTGATTGGGAGGCACTGAATATGCCTGAGAAAATTGATGTCGACGCAATAATTGCCAATCTGAGCGATGAATTTATCGACGATTGCCTTGATAATGTTGAGGCGGCAGAAAAGGCACTTGGGAATATGCAGGCTGGACGGGGGGACTTCAAGAACCAGTATGACAAATTGCAACGTCACGTTCATTCCATAAAAGGAACGGCGGCGACTTTTGGGTTTCCGGCCATCGGCGTATTCGCCCATCGCCTTGAAGACTTTCTCGAGGCCTTGAAAGACGTCGGCTCGCATCTCGATGAGATTCAGGTTTTTCTGGATAAAATCAGGGAAGTCGCTGAATCCGGTCACAATCCGGATGACGAGGAATACATTAGACTGGTGCGCACTCTGCCGCGAGCCCACAACCGTATTGCAGCGGTGCGCCCGACCAGGGACGTAAATATCTTGCTGGTGATGCCCCGCGATATCCAACGCAAGATTATCGGTCAGGAATTGTCGGCATGTGGCTTCGGGGTGTCCTTCGTTGCAACGGGGGTAGAGGCGCTTTCATCCGTTCTGGCGATGAAGCCGGATGTCGTTATTTCAAACAATTTTCTTGATGACATGTCTGGGACCGACCTTGCCCGCGCACTTTCAGTAATCCGGGCTACGCACGGCACAAACGTCGCCTTGATAAGCAGTGCCGATAAACGAGCGTGCAATATGACTGACATCCCCGAAGGAGTCGTCGTCATAAAAAAGGAAGTGAATTATGCCGAAGCGCTGAGCCAACACCTGATTGATTGGGGGCTGTTTGGTTAACTCAAACGTGAATACCCTTTCCATCGCATAGGTCTATGATAAAGAGATCGGAAAAGGGCATTTGCCAATGAACCTGTTTCAGACACTGATGCAACCCGACAGGGAAGAGCTTGAGCTCGGCCATCGTACACTGGTCGCAAAGGCCGCCAACATCCTGCAGGTTGGTGAATTCCAGTTACTGCAGTTGGCTTATCGGGAGTGGCATAACGAAGACCTTCCAGAAGCGCTTGTTTCGCAGCTATTTTCATCGTACATGTTAAAAAACGAAGTCCCTCACTGGGCCCGCCATTATGCCCGCGAGATTATTAATGCCGATGCCACGGACACTCTTAACGATAACGCCCCGGCCTTTCACGTCTATGATCACGAATACCGCACTTCCGTGCCCGGTGGCGTGCGTCGGTTCTGGACGGCGGTTGGGCTGTTGGCCTTGTTTATTGGCGGCGCTATCACTCTAGCCGATTTGTCGGTGACGACATCGGCGAGCCAGTTTCCGCCGTATCTTAATGAAGAGGATTTAAAGACGCAGCAACCCGGCACTGCGTACGGTCGCGCCGATATTATTCCGGCTTCAATCAGCCGGGAATCGTCGCTTCCCTATATGGAAAAAATTCTACCAACGGGTATGTTGCCAGCGCCGCCATGAGGGGTTAACGTCCCTCTCATGTTTGAATTTGCAGGTCAGTACGAAACTTTCATCAACATGGTGTTCCTGATCGTGACGGGGTATATCGCCTTGCACGGCATTCGCTTTCGTGATGCGGATGGAAACATGGATTTCGTCCGATTGTTATTTGGTTCAATCGCTGCGGTCTTTTTCTTTATGGTTCTTTTCCAGGACGTTCTCGGCATTGTGCATTTTTAGGGCTTGTAGACACGCTCTTCGGCGTCCTTTTCGGGTATCAGCAGGCATTCGCCCTGTTTCAGGGTATCGACATGTTGAGAAAGAAACAGGGCTCGTTTGCGCGGCGTCGATGGATTGGGAGAATGCAGGATTCTGTCGATGAGGCCTGGGCCTTCAACGGCGACTTCATCCGTTTTAAGGGCTTCAATATAGTCGGCCAAGGCTTCCTTATGACGGCACTGACGGTCGAGAATGATGGCGCGATTATTGTAGGCTGCGGCAAGCGTTCCAAAACCGGTGCGGTCGTCAGGGTCAAGATGACCCTTTAAGAATCCGATCAAGGAAGTTAATTCGGCCTCTGCCTCTGCCGTTCTGCCACTGAGCAGGAACGACAGCGCACGCCCCATCATGGCACCGCGATGTTCGGGCGAAACCTTCAGGGCGGCGTTAAAACGTTCCAGGGCGTCATCGTATTTCTTGTCACTCAGAAAGATATCACCCTGACGGACTTCGTAGTCCCCGGCTGGTGTTTGTGTGTACGATTTAACGACGGCCCAGACGCTGAACATGACAAAGGTGGCTATAGCCATCAGGATGATGAAACGGCGGGTTACTTGCGGGCTTGAGAATGGGTTCAGGGAAATCATAAGGCGGATTTTATCCATTAAAGAGATGGTTGACGTAAAGTACCGCAAAAAGGAAACACAATAAGCCCGCCGTCACTCCGGAATGGCGTTTTAGGCGCAGGCTTTCAGCCTCGTCCACATCACCGCCCTTGGCGTCGGCGCGGCGCACGGCTAGGGCCCAGATAAATTGTCTTACGGGAAAAAATAGAGCAGCCCCCAAGCCCAAAGTCCACAGCCATTGATATTCGGCACTATATAGATTTTGCATAAGCGATACCGTTGCCAGGAAAGGCGGAATTCTAACACAAAAAAAGGGGGAAGGACCAAGGCCCTTCCCCCAAATTTTAGATGATGGTTGTCTTAGTTGCTCGGTGTTTCAAGTGTTGTATCACCGATATCTTCCACCAATGCCTCAACTTCACGTTCAGGCACGGTTGACATTTCCATCTTGTAAGCCAGGAACCACATCATTCCGACACCCAGGACCCAGAACAGGATCTGCCAGGCCCAGATTGAAGGCATTCCAAAGGTCCACCCTTCGACGCCCGCATTTGGTGCGCCGAAGATGTCGTTGCCAATAACGGCGCCAGGCCCGATGCCGAAGAACATCCACGCAAGCGTGATGATCCAGGCGATGGGTTTTAGGCCTTGCTTGTCGGCAGGCAACGACGCGTGTTCCCTAAGGAAATTGTGGTACTTCATGCGGTGTGCCGTCGCCTCATCGCTCTGTGTCATGGCCGAGATCGGCAGACAGAACAACAAGTTGATGAACATACCCCAACCAGCAGAATGCATGGTCAGCGGCCAGCGCCCCCACGGTAGTTCCATACCCATCGTGCCGGCGATGGATGCGCCGAAACTCTCGGTAAAGATAACCGCAAGAAGACCGAAGAACAGGCCGACCGTGGCGCCCTGACGGGTAATCCACGGGAACCATGTTACGGCTGCCAGTGAAGGCCACATCTGGAAACCGAAGGCAACAGCCAGTCCACCAAGAAGCACGAGTGCATCATGAGAGTACGTGGCAACCAGAAGTGCTGACACGACGATAAACAGAACGCCCATGCGACCAAACAGCTTTTGCGTCGCATGCGAAGCTGTTGGGTTCAGGTAACGCTTGTAGAGGTCGCGCGTCAGCATGCCGCCGGCGGTTGACATATAAGCGGCGCCGGTCGACTGCATGGCGGCAAGCGCACACACGGCCAAAAGGCCTACCAGCCACGGGTAGTTATCGCCGATGGAGTTGAAGTAGTGCGGCACCAGTCCGCCCTGTTTGTTGGCAGTCAGGTCTGGCAGAATGTTATTCAACGCCAACCCGGCTTCCGTAACAGCACCGTTGGCACCCAGAAGATGGGCACCCATTCCCTGGAACGCCGTGAAGAAGAACAGGATAAAGCCAATTGCAAAAGAAGAGGCCCACACCTGTTGTGGCGCGAAGGGTTTTGGGCTGTTGTTGGCGAAAGACCACATGGTAAACGCCGGAGCCGACTGAATACCCATCAGGGCAAACATATATGTCAGACACATGACGCCGGTCCACAGGCCACCAATCGGGGTTTCCTTGCCCAGGCCAGCCGTCCATTGAATGACGCCCGGAATGGCAAAGTAGGCGTTATAGTCGCCACCACCGAAGCCTTTGGTTGAACCCCATTTTCCGATGTCGGTTTTGCCGAGAGCGGCGAGGCCTTGCTGCAGGGAATCCCAACCGCCAGCCGCGTTAAGGGCGATAAAGCCGGTGATGACGATACCAAGGGCAAGCAGGATACATTGCAATGTGTCCACATAAGCCACTGCGCGTAGACCACCAGTGCCGACATAGATCATCACAACAGCTGATAAAACCCACATGCCAACGTCTTTATGAATCAAACCATCGGTCAAAACGCTGAACAGGAAGCCAGAGGCCCCAAGCTGAACGCCCAGATACGGAATTGAGAACAGCAACGCCACGCAGACTGTCAGAATGCGAATGCCATCGCCCTGGAAATAGTCCGCCAGCATTTCACCCGGCGTCACATAACCGAAGCGTTTGCCCAGCATCCACTGGCGCTTCAGGAACATTACACCCGTAAACGGGATGGTAATGGTGTAAAAAGATGCGTAGGCGTACTGGAAGCCATCGCGATAAACCAGTCCCGGATGGCCCATGAAGGTCCAGCCGGAAAAAGATGTCGCGGTGGCCGCAAGAACAAACACCCACATTGAAATTTGACGGCCAGCGATAAAGTAATCACTGGCGGTTTTTGCCATGCGCGAACTTTTGATGCCCCAGAATATACAGTAGGCCCAATAGAGCGCGACAAAGCTGAATAACCAAATAACTTTTGCAGACAAGATATTTCTCCCCTTAATCTAGTCCCTGTTGAATAAATGCCGCGTTTAAACTTTCAGATAACAAAGTCTAAAGCCGCACCCAAGTACAGAAAGTACTCAACCAACCCGGCAAAAATTAAGTAACGAACCGGATAAAAGCTGCTAATTGCATAGCATTTTCAATGCTTTTAAACAACGCTGTAAACGTGATTTCCCATAATTCGGAAAATTGTAATTTTATTTCAATAAGTAGAGTTGTTTAATTCTTGAAACGGCCTCAAAATTTATTCTAATATTAACTCTATCTTGTTGATTTTATTTGTTTTTATAGAATGCAGGAACGACAAGGCAAAAAAGACTGTAGAATTGTGCGTTTGAAAGGGAGGTTTGGTAAAAGAAATATAAATGAGGGCTTCTATACATTAGGGTCATGTAATATATAAAGAAATTGACAGAATCGGGGTTAGATTCGGTGCGCTCCCAAACAGCTATTTTCTCAAAGTTAGTCAGTGATTTCATGCGTCAGGGCCCGTTGGTGATGTCTGAGACAGGCCCTGTGTGCGAAGCCGTCCAGGCTATGTGCGCGGCCGCTGTTTCAAGTGTCATGGTCTGTGATCGGCAAGGGTTGCTTGTGGGTATTATTACCGAGCAGGATATCAGTCGCCGTGTCGCCTTCAAGGTCGCCCCCGCTATCCCGCTGTCGGATGTCATGACGGCCCCGGTGTTATCCATTTCAGCCAATGATTATCTGTTTCGTGCTATCGCCCGAATGCGTCGATATGGCTTGAAACATATGCCGGTCGTCGATGATGAAGGGCATCCCATCGGCATGATCGATCTGCATGACGCTATGGCCGTGAGCAACGAGAAGATGATGGAGCAGATCGACAAGTTGACCCATCGGGGCAGCATCGAAGGCCTGAAAGACGTCAAGCAGGCCCAGATCGATCTGGCTCGTGATCTTCTTGATGATAATCTACCGGCCCCTGAAGTGCAGGCCCTGCTGACCCACATCAACAACCTTATCTACCGGCGCGTAATAGAAACCTGTCTGGCGGATATGGAAGCCGAAGGATTGGGCACACCGCCGGTTAAATTTGCGGCCATCGTCTTTGGTTCGGGCGGACGCGGTGAAAACTACCTGTTCCCTGACCAGGACAACGGCTTCATTATTGCCGATTACCCCGATCAGGAGCACGCCCGGATCGATGGGTTCTTCATGGAACTGGCTGATCGCATGACCCGGGAACTCGATGGCGTCGGCTTGCCGCTGTGTGAAGGGTATTGCATGGCGATCAATCCGTTATGGCGCAAAACAGCGTCCCAGTGGGTCAAGCAAATCGACATGTGGGGCCGCAAGCATAACTTTGTCGCCATTCGCCTGTCGGATATCTTCTTCGATTTCCAGTCCGTTTATGGCGACCAGGATTTGGCTATTTCCTTACGTAACAAAGTCGCCGTGATGATAGCCAAAAATCACTTTTACCTATCGGCAATGTTTCATGAAATTGCCGACCACAATGTCGCTCTGGGATTTTTCGGCGGCTTCATTACCAATGAAGAGAAGCCGGAATACAAAGGTCAGATTAACCTGAAACACACCGGTACCCTGCCTATGGTCGAGGCCATACGTCTTTTGTCCCTGCGTGAAGGATTGACCGAGACGGCGACCTTAGGCCGTATCGAAGCCTTGCACGCCAAAGGGATTCTTGACGACAACGAACGCGAAATTCTTTTTGCGGCCTTCGAATTGCTGACCGGAATTTTGCTCGACAAACAGATTTTGGACTTCAGGCAAGGAAAGGTGGTTGGCTACCATGTCGATCCCGAGACCTTATCAAAGCGCCAGCAGAAACGCCTGACCGAGGCGCTGAAATCCATTGACCAGTTACGCCAGCGCGTCAAATTGGAATTCACAGCGGATATTTTCTAAAACTGTTCTTGTTGCTTGCGCACTTCCACCATCTGGTTCGAGGCGGTGATGGCTTGTCTTAAGGTGATGATACCGCGCGCCTCTAACATACCGAGCATGCGAAGCAGGATGCCGGCAGTGACCAGAGAATCCCCCAGCGCCGTATGCCGTCCTTCGATTTCAACACCCAGGCGCTCGGCGATGGCGTCAAGTGTATGCTTGGTTGTTTTGTCGTGCATGAAGACGGACAAAAGCAGCGTGTCCAGGACAATGTGATCAAACACAATGTGGCAGTGCTGTTCTTTCAATTTCAGGAATTTCATATCGAAGGCGGCGTTGTGAGCAACCAGGACGGAGTCGCCGACAAAGGTTTTGAATTCCGGCAACACGGCGGCGATGTCCCGTTCGCTCGCCACCATATCATCGGTAATGCCGTGAAATCTGATTGAGGCTTTGGGTATGGTGCGTCCGGGGTTGACCAAACAGGTAAATACATCACCCCGGTCGATTTTGCCGTCGCTGACCCGAACACCGGCGATGGAGATTATTTCGTCACCGCCAGAAGGACTCAGGCCTGTCGTTTCCGTATCGAAAACCACATAGGTCAGGGACTGTAGTGTCCGCCCGCCCAATTCTTCCATGTGCATGGGCTGGTTGAGCAGGTCGTGGTCATAGAATTCAGGCCTTTCAGGCAAATTCCGATGATCGTGTTGGCGTGCCGCCATTATCTGATCAAGGATCAACCAGGTCGGCAACAGCACGGCGGCGAGCGCGAGGGTGCTTAAGGCCGCCAATTGACCGGCCCACATCCAGGCCAGTGCGGCGATGATCCCGGCGAGGGCAAGCAAGCCGCAAAAGGCAACGGCAATAATGGTTCTCAAGCTGGTGGCGTGATGGTTCATGGCGTCAATATCCTAACATATCGGCGCACAGTTTGCAGTGTCTTGGATTCATCGGCGCAATGGGTTACAAACCCCCCGTAATTCCAATAGACAGAAGTTCCGGAGAGCTTAGATGGCGTCCTATCAATATTCCTACGTGATGAAAAACCTGACCAAAACCTTCCCCGGCGGGAAGGAAATACTAAAGGGCATCACGCTTTCATTCCTGCCTGGAGCCAAAATCGGCGTGCTTGGCCCCAACGGCGCCGGTAAATCAACGTTGATGAAGATCGTCGCCGGCCTGGATACGGATTTTGGCGGCGAGGCATGGGCTGCCGAAGGCATTCGCGTTGGTTATCTGGAACAAGAACCAACCTTGGACCCATCCAAGGATGTCGAGGGCAATATCATGGAGGCTTTGGGCGAAGCCAAGGGATTGCTCGAGCGCTTTAATGAAATCAGCGCCAGATTTGCCGAGCCCATGGAAGAAGACGAGATGAACGATCTGCTCGCCGAGCAAGGCGATTTGCAGGAAAAAATCGACGCCGTGGGTGGCTGGGAAATCGAACGGACCATCGAAATCGCCATGGACGCGCTGCGCTGCCCACCGGGCGCTGCCGATGTGACAAAATTGTCGGGCGGTGAACGCAGGCGGGTGGCCTTGTGCAAATTGCTGCTTGAACGTCCGGACATCCTGATGCTCGATGAACCGACCAACCATCTGGACGCCGAATCCGTAGCCTGGCTGGAACATTTCCTCCATGATTACGAAGGCACAGTCATGATCGTCACTCATGATCGTTACTTCCTCGACAATGTCACCGGTTGGATTCTGGAACTCGATCGCGGCAAGGGCATTCCTTACGAAGGAAATTATTCGGCCTGGCTGGAGCAGAAACGTAAGCGTCTGGCCCAGGAAGAAAGCGAGGAAAGCGCAAGGCAGCGCACGTTGAAGAAAGAACTGGAATGGATACAGGCATCCCCACGAGCCCGTCAGGCAAAAAGCAAGGCCCGCATCACGGCCTATGACGACCTGCTGGCAAAGGCTGAAGAACGCAATACGGACCGGGCCCAGATTGTTATTCCGCCGGGAGCACGCCTTGGCAATCTGGTGATTGAGGCTGAAGATCTTAAAAAGGGCTATAGCGACAGGATGCTGATTGAAGACTTGAACTTCAAACTACCGCCGGGTGGTATCGTCGGTGTCATTGGCGCCAACGGTGCCGGTAAAACGACCCTGTTCAGGATGATAACCGGTGCCGAACAACCAGACGGCGGTAAGCTGCGGGTGGGTGAAACGGTCCAGCTTGGCTATGTCGATCAGTCCCGCGAGTCACTGGATGATAATAAAACCGTGTGGGAAGAAATCAGTGGTGGCCATGATGAAATCATGCTCGGTAAGCGCTCCGTGCAAAGCCGTGCATATGTGGCCCGCTTCAATTTCAAGGGTGGTGATCAGCAAAAGAAGGTCGGTCAGCTTTCGGGTGGGGAAAGAAACCGTGTCCATCTGGCCAATATGCTCAAGTCGGGCTCAAATGTTCTGCTGCTCGATGAACCGACCAATGATCTGGATCTTGAAACCCTCAGCGCGCTTGAAGACGCGCTGGCCAATTTTGCCGGCTGCGCTATCGTTATCAGCCATGACCGCTGGTTTCTGGACAGGCTGGCGACCCACATGCTGGCCTTCGAAGGCGACAGTCAGGTGGTTTGGTTTGAGGGTAATTACGAGGACTACGAAGCCGACCGTCATCGCCGCTTGGGCACCGACGCCAATCAGCCGCACCGTATCAAATACAAGCCTCTTAAAAGGTAAAGTCTAGAGCGTTTTCCCAAGCCCGCGACTGCGGGCCGCCGCTTATGCGGCGAGCCAAGCGAAAGGAGTGAGCGCCCGGCGCTTGAGGGGCTAGTACCTTATGTGACGGCCTTTAGCCGTCATCTTTGCGCAGGCTGGCGGTTTTTTCGCGCAGTGCCTCAAGTAGACCCGCGATCTTGCCGCCGCGTTGGCGGATGATCGAGCCAAAGTCGGAGCGCAGTGTGTTGCTCATTGATGTGCCTTCGACGACAACATCGACGACCTTGAAAAGACCATCTTTGCGGGCGACCCGCCAATCGACGCGAACGGCTGTGCTGCCCTCCTTCTGGTGTATTTCAGAAAACACGGTGATGTTGTTTTCGTCCTGAATGAGGGCCTTATGAATATGCAGGGGTTCTCCGACGTAGGCAGCGAAGCGGTCAACGTAGGAAACCACCATCAGGTCTTCAAATAGAATCAGGTATTCGCTCCGTTCTGCCTCGCTTGCCTTGCGCCAATGGCGTCCCAGTATCCACTTGCCAATGCCGCTGACGGCGAAATGTTCGTTGAAGTAGGTTCGGAACCGTTCAATGCGTTGCGTTCTTGGCGTTGATTTGTCGGTTAAATCGCGGATCGCCATTTCGGCCAGATTCTGGACAAATTCCGTCGCTTCTTCTTCAAATGAAGCGGACAAGGCGGGGGTATGTGTGAAAGACAGGCAGGATAAAATAATCAGAACGGGCAGCAAAGAAAGATTGGGGCGCCAGATCGTCATGAGCCTGACCTTGGGTTAGTTTGTTTGCGAAATCTCGTTGCTGGCGCGAGGTTCCGTCTCTTCGTCCTGAAACTGGCCGATGCTCGGAACCGCAGTCGAGGGGTCAACCTTGCCATTATTGATTTCGTCGGTCCTGCGTTGACGGTAGAGACTGCGAATGGTGGCATAGAAATCAAGAGATGATTTCTCAAGATCTTCAATGGCATCATAGTGAAGGGCCCTGAAATCAACGGCGTCGACAACGGTGCGGGTATAAATGGTCCATTCTTCATCGGAATTCCTGGCCCACATATTAAGCGGATCGATGAAAAAATCGACAACCCGGCCGATTACGTCACGAGGATTCGATGGGCCGAAAACGGGCAGCATCAGGTAGGGACCTTCGGGCATGTTCCAGACCGCAAGAGTTTGACCAAAGTCTTCGTTTTTATAGTCGATACCAAGATCACCGGCGGTATCATTAAGGCCAAATATGCCCGCCGTGGTGTTGATCAGGAAACGCACCAGGGTGGTGATGGCGCTCTGAAATTCGCCCTGCAGCACATCATTAAAGAAGATCACCGGGGTGCGCAGATTGTTCAGGAAGTTGTGAACACCGGCGCGAACTTTTTCAGGCGCGGCGTTACGGTAGACATTGGCGACGGGTTTCAGGATGGCGTTGTCGAGGGCCTGATTAAAGGCGAAAATGGCCCGCATGGTCGGTTCGGCGGGGTCGTTTATTTGCTGGTATTCAGCAACGGCTTCGCTGTCTTTAGGATCGGGCGCTGTGGCGCAACCGACCATCATTACAGAGGCAAAGGCAAGCACAAGGAAGCGTAAGCTGAAACGGGCCTTGGGAATTGATTCCAGAAAGCGAATAAGCATTTAAAAAAACACGTCCTGTTGTTATTTATTGCTGTGTAACAAAACCACAAAATAAACGTTACCGCGGGATCGTTTTATGTCCCGATTGCGACGTCCGCGCACCCCTAAAACAGGATGTCGATAGGCAAACCCATAGATGAAGTAACATAGGGCTACGAGAAAAACCAGCGCAGACAAGCCGCTTTAAAACCAAATAGTGACATGTGTTGCAAAAATGCACCAATGTTTTGGTGGCTACCCTGGCCTGCAAAGAACCCAACCAGTGATGCTTATACGAAGTTGCCTCTGTAAGCTCTAAAAATTTAATAATTACAATGTATTATGGCAATTTAGAAATAACGCTGGACGATAGCTGAAAATTAACATAAAGATATGCTTATATCTTGAAGTTATATTGCAGCAATCTTCAGTTCGCAGTTACAATGATGGCATTTGTCCCGAAAGAACCACGTTATGGAGTCTATCGAACCCTTGTTGAGTGCGCTTCGCGCCGTTGCCGAACCGACCCGGTTGCGCCTGTTGGCGCTCTGCGCTCATGGCGAATTGACGGTTAGTGAGCTCGTCGGGATTCTGGGCCAGAGTCAGCCCCGTGTATCGCGACACTTAAAACTCCTCACCGAAGCGGGGCTGCTTGAACGTATTCGCGAGGGCAGTTGGGTCTTTCATCGTCAGGCGCAGGGTGGCGCCGGTGCGCGTCTTGCCCTTTATTTGAATAAAATGCTGCCAGCCAATGACGAGACCCTGAACCGCGACCTTCAACGCCTGTCGCAGGTCAAGGCCGAGCGTGAACGCGCAGCGGCAGACTATTTCCGTGTAAACGCTGAAAGCTGGGACAAACTGCGCTCACTGCACGTGGATGACAGTGTCGTGGAGCGGGTTCTTCTGGCTATGCTTGAGGGGCGGCGCATTGATGATTTACTGGATGTGGGAACCGGTACAGGGCGCATGTTGGAACTTTTTGCGGATCGTCTGCAAAAAGGGGAAGGCATTGATCTGTCACGCGAAATGCTGGCCGTGGCGCGCGCCAATCTGGAACGGGCTGGGCTTGGCAACTGCTCTGTGCGTCAGGCCGATATGTATCAGATTCCTTATCCCAGCGCCGCTTTCGACGCGGTTACCATGCATCAGGTTCTGCATTTCCTCGACCATCCGGGCCAGGCAGTGGCTGAGGCGGCGCGGGTGCTGAGGCCGGGCGGGCTGCTTTTACTGGTTGATTTCGCCCCCCATGATCAAGAAAATTTGCGCGACGATCATGCCCACCGGCGGCTGGGATTCGATGATGCTGAAGTGGCCTCGTGGTTGTTAGCAAATGACATGTCCCTTGTTAAAAGGGAACATTTATCCGGCGACCCGCTGACGGTTTCCGTTTGGCTGGGGCAAAAAAATAACGGTGGAAATGTGACAAAATGACCAGAAAAGAAAAACTTGAACGCTATCAGGAATTGCTCAACGTTACGTCATCAGGGCGTCCACCGCACCCGGCGATGGTTGTCGCTTTGCCACTGCCAAAGGGAGTCAATGTGTCCTTTGAGTTTTTCCCTCCGGCAAACGAAAAAGCGGAAACATCCCTGTGGTCCTGTATCGACAGATTGACAACGCTTGCGCCGTCATTCGTTTCTGTGACCTACGGGGCTGGCGGCACGACTCGTGAGCGGACCCACGAAACGGTTGTTAAAATTGCCAAGGAAACAGATCTGAATTCCGCCGCCCACCTGACCTGCGTCGGTTCAAGCCGGGACGAGATAGCGGCCATCGCCAGGCGTTATTGGCAAGCCGGAATCCGCCACATTGTCGCCTTGCGTGGGGACGCTCCGGAAGGAGCGGAGAATTACACTGCAAATCCGGACGGTTACGCCTATGCCTCGGACCTTGTCGCCGGACTAAAGAACATCGCCGATTTCGAAATCAGCGTCGCCGCCTATCCGGAAAGTCATCCGGAATCGAGCAGCCCGGAAGCCGATTTGGACAATCTGAAACGAAAGATCGATGCCGGGGCAAACCGCGCCATCACCCAGTATTTCTTTGATCCGGAAGTCTACCTCAGGTTCCTGGAACGGGCCCGGGCCAGCGGCATTCACGTTCCCATCGTTCCGGGAATACTGCCTGTGACCAACATTGCCCAGGTGAAAAAATTCTCAAAACTTAGCGGCACCACCGTTCCGGACTGGTTGTCCGAACTGTTCGAAGGACTGGACGATGATCAGGAAACCCGTAAGTTAATCGCCGCTTCGGTCGCTGCCGAGCAATGCCGCGTGCTGCATGCCAGCGGTGTCAACGATTTCCACTTTTACACACTCAATCGCGCCGATCTGACGTATGCTATTTGTCATATTCTCGGTGTTAGGGACCAACAAAAATGAGCCAACCGATAGAAAAAATACTAGCCAAGCGCATCCTTGTCCTTGATGGGGCCATGGGGACAATGATCCAGGGCAGGGGCTTGGTCGAGGCCGATTACCGGGGTCAGCTGTTCGCCGATTACACTCAAGACCTCAAGGGCAATAACGATCTGTTGAGCCTGACCAGGCCCGACCTGATCAAGGAACTGCACGCGGCGTTTCTAGATGCCGGTTCGGATATCGTCGAGACCAACACCTTCAATGCGACGTCCATTTCCCAAGGTGATTACGGACTTGAGGAACGGGTTCGTGAAATGAATGTCGCCTCGGCCCGTTTGGCGCGGCAAGCCGCCGACGAGGCTCAAGGCAGAACACCAGACAAGCCGCGCTTCGTCGCCGGTGTGTTGGGGCCGACCAACCGCACGGCGTCAATTTCGCCGGACGTCAATGATCCCGGTTTTCGTAACGTGTTGTTTGACGATCTTCTCGCGGCCTACACGGAACAGATCGACGGCCTGCTTGAAGGCGGGGTCGATCTTTTGCTGATCGAAACCGTGTTCGATACCCTGAATTGCAAGGCCGCTATTTATGCGGTGCTGAAGTATTTTGACGATCACAATACCAAAGTTCCGGTGATGGTATCGGGCACCATCACCGATGCCTCAGGACGGACCCTGACCGGGCAAACCCCCGAGGCATTCTGGAATTCTGTGGCCCACGTAAAGCCCATCAGTATTGGGTTCAATTGTGCTTTGGGGGCCAAGGATTTGCGCCCCCACGTTCAGGCAGTCGCAAACATCGCCCCGGTCAATGTCAGCGTTCATCCCAACGCCGGCCTGCCCAACGAATTCGGCGGCTATGACGATACCCCCCAGTACATGGCTGAAATGTTGAAGGAATTCGCCACAAGCGGTCTTCTTAATATTGTCGGCGGTTGTTGCGGCACAACGCCCGATCACATCCGTGCCATCGCGGAAGCGGTTGAGGGCATTAAACCGCGAAGCTTGGCCAAGGCAGACGGCAACGCGCATTTATCCGGTCTGGAACCCTTGAGCATTGACGGCGTCACCGGCTTTATCAATGTCGGTGAGCGCACCAATGTGGCCGGTTCGGCCCTGTTCGCCCGGCTGATCCGCGAAGGCGAATACGAGACGGCGCTGGATATTGCCCGTGGTCAGGTCGAAAACGGGGCGCAGATCATCGATGTTAATATCGATGACGCCATGCTCGACGCGGAAAAGGAAATGCACACCTTCCTCAACCTTGTCGCCTCAGAACCGGATATCAGCCGGGTGCCGGTGATGATCGATTCTTCGAAGTTTCCGGTCATTGTTGCGGGCCTGAAATGCGTCCAGGGCAAGAGCGTCGTTAATTCGATCAGTATGAAGGAGGGCGCGGAAATCTTTGCCCAGCAGGCGCGTGAAGTCCTGCGCTTCGGTGCCGCCGTCATCGTCATGGCCTTCGATGAGCAAGGTCAGGCCGACAGTTACGAACGCATGATTGACATTTGTCAGCGCTCCTACGACGTGTTGACAAAACAGGTCGGATTCCCGCCTGAAGATATTATTTTTGATCCCAACATTTTTCCCATCGCCACGGGCATTGACGAGCACCGGAATTTTTCCGTCGATTACATCCGCGCCTGCCAGTGGATCAAAGCCAATCTCCCCGGTGCCTCCATTTCCGGCGGCGTCTCGAACATGTCGTTCTCGTTCCGTGGCAATAACCCGGTGCGCGAGGCCATGCATTCGGTGTTCCTGTACCACGCCGTCAACGCCGGTATGACCATGGGCATCGTCAATGCCGGTCAGTTGACCATTTACGCCGATATCCCCGAAGACCTGCGCGAGCGGGTCGAAGACGTTGTGCTAAACCGTCGCGACGACGCCACCGAACGCCTGCTTGATGTAGCCGACGCGACCAAGGGTGTCGCGACCAAAGACCTGGTCCAGGACTTAAGTTGGCGCGAAAATTCCGTCGCGGGGAGGTTGGAGCACGCCCTGGTCAAGGGCATCACCGAATATGTGGTTGAGGACACGGAAGAAGCCCGCCAGGCTACGAGCCGTGCAATCGAAGTCATCGAAGGGCCGCTGATGGATGGCATGAACGTGGTTGGCGATTTGTTTGGGTCGGGCCAGATGTTCCTGCCACAAGTGGTTAAATCGGCGCGTGTGATGAAGCAGGCAGTGGCGCATTTGCTGCCCTTTATTGAGTCCGAAAAAGAAGCCTCCGGAGATACTTCATCGGCCAAGGGCAAGATCTTGATGGCGACGGTCAAAGGCGATGTCCACGACATCGGCAAAAACATCGTCGGCGTGGTCCTGCAATGCAATAACTTCGAGGTCATCGATCTGGGCGTCATGGTGCCCTATACGAAAATTCTCGAAGTCGCGCGCGAAGAAAAAGTCGACATGATCGGCCTGTCCGGTCTGATCACACCGTCGCTGGATGAAATGTGCACGGTCGCCGCCGAAATGCAGCGCGAAGGTCTGAATCTGCCACTGCTGATTGGCGGGGCGACGACGTCACCCGTTCACACGGCGGTTAAAATTGCGCCCAATTACACGGGCCCCATCGTTCACGTCAATGACGCCTCGCGCGCCGTCGGCGTCGCCACCAGCTTGATGTCCGACACCGCCCGTGCGGAATACGTAACAGGTGTTGCCGCTGAATACGAAGCCTTGCGTGAACGCCATGCCAACCGGGACCGGACCAACCGCCAGCAAACTCTGGAAGCGGCCCGACAGGCTAAATATGATATCGACTGGACGGCGACAACGCCGCCCAAGCCGACATTTCTTGGTACCAAAACTTTCAAAGAATATGATTTGGCAGAACTTGCAAAATTCATCGACTGGACACCGTTCTTCCGCACCTGGGAGATGAAGGGCAATTATCCGGCAATTCTGGATGACGCGAAAAGCGGTGAGGCGGCGCGTGCCTTGTTCGCCGATGCTCAAGGGATGCTCGAGAAAATCATCAACGAGAAATGGCTCAGCGCGCAGGCCGTCATCGGCTTCTTCCCGGCGAACGCCGTCGGTCATGACGATGTTGAACTGTATAAAGATGACAGTCGTGGCGAGCACGTGTGGAAACTGCATTTTCTGCGTCAACAGATGTTGAAAAATTCCGACCGCGCCAATTTCTCGCTGGCCGATTTCATCGCCCCGAAAGAAACAGGCGTCGCCGACTATATCGGCGGCTTCGCGGTGACCACGGGGCATGGGGTCGTTGAGCGGGTCGAGGCCTACAAGGCTGCGGCTGACGATTACAACGCGATCCTGCTGGAAGCCCTGGCCGACCGTCTGGCCGAAGCTTTCGCCGAGCACATGCACCGGCGGGTGCGCCGTGAATTCTGGGCCTACGCCACACACGAAGACCTGGCCAACGAAGACCTGATCAAAGAGAAATATCAGGGTATCCGCCCGGCACCGGGCTATCCGGCATGCCCGGATCACACCGAAAAATCGACCCTGTTCAAGTTGCTCGATGTGGAAAACCAAACCGGTATTGCGCTGACGGAAAGCTTTGCCATGCTGCCGGCTTCATCGGTCTCAGGTTTCTATTTCGGCCACCCGGAATCGCAATACTTCGGCATCGGTAAAGTCTCCAAAGATCAGGTCGAAGACTACGCCCGGCGCAAGGAGTGCAGTGTAGAGGATGTCGAACGCTGGTTGGCGCCTAGCTTGGATTATGATCGATAGAAGGTTAAACTACGGTCATGAAGAAACTGCACACCAGGCTTCGCAGACTCTATAACGGGCGCTCGCGTCAGGCGGTGCGGTTCCGTTATGGGTTGCTTGCCTTCGATGTCGCCACCATAGCCTTCTTCATCGCCACCTCCATGGTCGATATGACGCCGCTGATCGAGGTGTTGGATCTTTCTCTTGCCTCTATCCTTTCGCTGGATTTCGCTATCCGCCTGTGGATCGAAAAAGATCGCCCCCGTTATTTTATGCAGTTGATGACGTGGGTCGATCTGATCGTCATCGTCACCTTAATGGCGCCGGTGTTGACGGGCAATTTTGCCTTCCTGCGGGTGATGCGGGCGCTCAGGCTGTTGCGTTCCTATCACGTCCTAAAAGACCTGCGCGGCGAGTTCAAATTCTTCGCCCGCAATGAAGACATCATTCATTCCATCATCAACCTGTTCGTTTTTATCTTTTTTATCACGGCCATCGTATATGTGCTTGAAGAGCGCATTAACCCTGAAATCGCCACTTATATGGACGCCCTGTATTTCACCGTTGCCACCCTGACGACCACCGGCTTCGGCGATATCACCCTGCACGACGATATGGGGCGGGGGCTTTCTGTGGTTATCATGGTGTTTGGCGTAGCGTTGTTCTTGCGCCTGGTGCAGACCATCTTCCAGCCTGCCAAAGTGCGTTACACATGCCCGACCTGCGGTCTGAAACGTCACGACCCGGACGCCATCCACTGCAAGCACTGCGGGGAAAGCATGAACATCGAGACGGATGGGAGCTAGGCGTTGCCGGCGAGCATGTTGTTGATGTCTTCCATGGACATCTGCGATGTCTTCAACGCCGCCAGCAGTTCAATTTCCGTCGCCACCACGTCGCCCAACTTTTGAATGATGGCGTCGCGGACAAAATCGCCCAGGCGTTTCTCAAGCCCGGTCAGGGTCAGGAGATTGGTCAGCAGTTCGCGACGAATGGTGGCCGGAAACCCAAGCAATTCGGAAACCACAAAGCCCTTGGCCTTCATGGCTATCTGCTCGTTTGAGAAAATGCGGTCCAGGCAGAAACTGTAAATGCCGAAATCAAGTCGCCCTGCCACCGCGTAGGTGAAGTCCAGAAATTCGTCACGGAAAAGCTGCGGCGTGATCTTGTGCTCGGTCAGGTGGCGGACAATTTCCAGAAAAGCGCGGTAGCGAATACGGGCCGGGCTCAATTTGCCGCCCAGAGTTTCCTCAATTTCGCGGATACGGGCTTCGCGGAATCCGGATACCAGCAGTGACTGGGCCGAATCCCGGACAGCCGAATTAAGCGCCTGGGCTTCGATCAGCGAGAACAGTTCCTCGTAGCGCTCACGTTCATCGCTTCCCTTGGTCAACGCCGCCTTGCTTAAAGGAAGCAGGGCCGCTTCGGCGACCAGGGGATCGTTAGAGAAAATCGAGGCGACGGCTGCGGCGGTGCGGTTGACCGCGCCTGCCTGATTGAAATCGTCGGTAATGACGAAGCGGCTCTCGTCGAAAACAGTGAGGTAGCGCCCAAGCGAGCTACAGGCAATAAAATGGTCAGCCAGATCGGGCTTTCGAGGCATCTTAATGCCAGTTTCTAAGGGATTAGCATGCGCCATGTCGGAACAGAATCCTCATCCTCTGAATTGAAATAAGCATAGGCGATTCTATGACTGTCTGACGACTCTAATTTGATTCAGTTAGGGAATTATGAATCACCTGATCCGATCTAGTCGCAAGCGGTGACGGCTGTCGGTCAGGCGGCGGGCGGCGAACATGACGGCGGCCAGGGTGCCAAGGGCGGTCGATCCGGCGATCAGGAACATAATCAATATCTGGTACTTAACCGCCTCGGTCGGATCAACACCGGCGAGAATTTGTCCGGTCATCATGCCGGGCAGCGAAATCACCCCGGCGGCGGACATGGCGTTGATGATGTGAATAAGGCCGGCGCGCACACTGTCACCGACAACCGGTTTCATGGCCTGGGTGCGATCATAGCCGAGCGCCAGGCGGGCCTCGATGGCTGCGCGCCCTTCGAAAGCGGAGGACAGTAAACGGTCAAGACCGATGGTCACACCGTTCAAGGTGTTGCCCAGAATCATACCCAGAATCGGTAATGCGAAGCGTGGGTCGAACCAGGGTTCGGGCCTGATCTGGGTGGTCAGCGCCAGCACGGTGACGATGGAGCAGGCAATCATCAGGCTTGATGTGCCAAGGCCGTAAGTCCACCAGCCGGTGAATTTGCGCTTCTGGCGGGCCGCCACCTCGCGCCCGGCAAGACCGATCATGATCATTGCCGCGACCCCGGTCCAAAGGGGGGATACCATTTGAAACAACACTTTCAGGACCAGCCCGATGAGCATCAGTTGAACGACCATGCGCAGGGCCGCGATGCCGATTTGACGCTCTATCCCCAAACGCAAATAGATCGACAACAATCCGCTGAACAACAGCAACAGCGAGGCAATGATCAGGTCACTGTAGCCAAGGGCGATAAAATTCATGGCGTTCCCTCAAGCTTTCCCGCTTTCATGCGGTAGGGGCTGGCCTGCATGCGTTTGGCTTGTTCCGGGTCATGGCTGACAATGATGATGGCCGTACCTTCGTCGATGCGGCTCTTAAGAAGGGCCTCGATAAGATCCCGGTTGGCGATGTCCAGTGCCGAGGTCGGTTCATCCAGTAACAAAACACGCGGCTTGCCCATTAACGAGCGGGCCAGCCCCAGGCGTTGTTTTTCACCGGTGGAAAGCCGGGGTATTGACCAGTCAAGGGCGCTTTCTCCAAGCCCGATCTGTTCCAGTAGTCTGATAGCGGCGGTGCGATCTTCGAAATGATCGCCGACACGTTCCGCCCACCAGCCGGTTTCAGCCGCGACATAGGTAACCTTGCGTCGCCAGTCCGGGGCCGACATGGAGGTGCGGTCCTGTCCGTCGAGCATAACTGCACCTTCGCTAAAGTCAAGATCGGCGATGGCGCGCAGCAACAAGGATTTTCCGGCCCCCGACGGTCCGGTGATCGCCGCCACTTCGCGATTGGCGAGTTTCAGGGCGATGGGGCCGATGCCGGTTCCGGTCAGGTCGCGAATGCTCAACATACGATACTTATTTCACATTTTTATCCTGTCAGAACACGGCTAACGGAAAAATTATTCATTTTTTGATGCCCCCATAGCGAAGCCGCCTATAATCCGGCCCATGATTCTTGATATGAATGATGACGCGCCCGCGCCGGCCCGACCGGTCCTGTTGCCCTACGCACCGGCCCTTATTGCCGGAGTTCGGGGCGTGGTTTGGCTCAGCGCCGATGGCGAAGTGGAGTCTCTGGCTCTAAATAAAGCCGCGCAGACTCTAAATCCCGCGCAGCCACCGATCATCTGTCATGCCAGAAGTTTTTTCGCCCGTTTGGGTGCACAACCGTTTGCCGCCTTCGATGTGCTGGAACTGTTCGCTTTCGTGCGCCCGGCCGAATTTACCTTGCCGACGCCGCGTGGCCTGGCCGAAGTGCTTGGTCTGGCCCTGCCAACCAGTCACGAGCAGGAAGCCGAAAGCCTGATGGCGACGTCATACGCCCTGCTGAGCGAACTGGCGACCATGAGCCGGGACCGGGACACCGGTGCTATTGCCTGGGCCATGCAGCGCGGTGGCTGGCCGTGGGCGGATTCGGTTCTGGCGGCTTTGGGTGCGGGTGAACGTCCCCATTCAAGCAACGCGGCGGCTGGACTTTCAGTTTGGGACAGATTGTCCGAATGGAACGACCGTGGCCCGGAATCGCCGCCCCGGGATTTACCCGTTGAACCGGTTGAAGCGCGCGCCCAATTGGTCAAGTTACTGGGTTTGGGGGCCGAAGAAAGGCCGGGCCAGATGGACTACGCCGGTTCCGTTGCCCCCGCTTTCGATGCCCGAAACAAACGCGGTGAACCCAATGTCGTTCTTGCCGATGCGGGAACCGGCGTCGGTAAGACCATGGGTTACATCGCCCCGGCCAGTGTCTGGGCCGAAAAGAACGAGGGTGCGGTGTGGATTTCCACCTTTACCCGTAACTTGCAACGTCAACTCGATAGCGAACTTGACCGCCTTTATCCCGACCCGGCGGAAAAAATTAACAAGGTGGTAATTCGCAAGGGTCGTGAGAACTATTTTTGCCTGCTCAATTTTGCCGAAGCCGTCGGTCGGTTGCGTTCGGGGGCTGGTGCCGGGGCGGATGTGATTGGGCTCGGCCTGATGGCGCGCTGGGCGCTTACGTCTCGTGATGGTGATATGATTGGCGGCGATTTTCCGTCCTGGCTGGCTGATCTTGTTGGCCGCGGCACAACCCTGGACCTGACCGATAAAAGGGGCGAGTGCACTTATTCGGCCTGTCAGCATTACAGCCGTTGCTTCATCGAACGCACTATTCGCCGTGCCCGTGGCGCGCGCATCGTCGTCGCCAACCACGCCCTGGTGATGATCCAGGCGGCGATGGGGGGGGATGAGGGCCAACTTCCAACCCGCTACGTGTTCGATGAGGGTCATCATATATTTGGTGCCGCCGACAGCGCTTTTTCCGCCGACCTGACAGGCTTCGAGACCGAAGACCTGCGTCGTTGGCTGCTTGGAGCCGAAGCCGGGCGCCATTCCCGTTCGCGGGGCCTCGCCGCCCGTATGGAAGACCTGATCGCGGGTGATGACGAGGCCATGGCTGCCCTGGATGAGGCCCTGCGCGCCGCCCGCGTGCTACCCGGCCCGGCCTGGCGGCAGCGGGTCGGCGGTGGGGAGGCGGTCGGGGCGACGGAAACATTTTTGGGGCTGGTGCGCCAACAGGTCTACGCCCGGGAAACCGGTGGGGCGGCGACTTACTCTCTGGAAGCGGGGACGGAAAGCCCGGTCCCAGGCCTGCTTGACGCCGCTGGCGCGCTTGAGACCGCTTTGATTCGCTTGCGCAGTCCTTTGCAAATGTTGATCCAGTCACTGGTCCGCCTGCTTGATGTGGAGGCCGATACTTTGGACAGCGCGACGCGTAATCGTATTGAAGCTGTCAGCCGCGGCTTGCAGCGCCGCGGTGTCGATCAGCTGAACGCCTGGGCGGCAATGTTGAAGGCGCTGCATAATGAAACCCCGGCAGAGGTCATCGATTGGTTTGGTGTCGAACGGATCGACGGGCGCGAGGTCGATGTTGGCCTGCACCGTCATTATGTCGATCCGACCTTGCCCTTCGCCGAAATTGTGCTTGGCCCGGTCCATGGTGCCCTAATCACATCGGCGACACTGCGCGATCAGAGCCCCGATGTTAGCGGCGAACCACCTCATTTCACGGACGGGGAAGAGGATGCTTCGGGCTGGCCCGGGGCCGCCGCGCGCACCGGTTCGGTGCACTTGCCGTCTCCTGCGATTTTAAGGGCCGTCGACTCGCCTTTTGATTACGCCGGGCGGACCCGCGTTCTGGTCATAGGCGACGTCGATAAATCCGATATGACCCAGGTCGCGGCGGCTTATCGGGAACTGTTCCTGGCCAGTGGTGGCGGTGGGCTGGGGCTGTTTACGGCGATTTCCAGGTTGCGCGCCGTCCATGATCGCATCGCCGCCCCGCTGGATGAAGCTGGCATGCAGGTTCTGGCTCAGCATGTGGAGGCCTTGGATACGGGCACCCTGATAGATATCTTCCGGGCCGAGGAAGATTCCTGTCTGCTTGGCACCGACGCCGTCAGGGACGGGGTCGATGTGCCGGGCCGCTCGCTTAGGCTGATCGTCTTTGACCGGGTGCCGTGGCCGCGCCCCGATATCCTGCACCGGGCGCGGCGCAAGGCTTTTGGCGGCCGTTCTTACGATGAAACCCTGACCCGGCTTAAATTAAAGCAGGCTTACGGTCGTCTGATCAGGCGGGCCACCGACAAGGGCGTCTTCGTCATGTTAGACAGGGCCATGCCCTCAAGACTATTGAACGCTTTCCCCGAAGGGGTTCAGGCATCACGGGTCGGTCTGAAAGAAGCGGTCATGGAAATTCGTGGCTTCCTGGCGGACGAAGATTCTTAAAAAATCAGACGATCAGACCACAGTGAAAACAAGACCGACAGGCTTAATACCGAAACCACAGTGGAAATCAGGATCACCGCCGAAGTGCGATCCAGCGATAGGTTGTATTGCCGAGCCAAAATGAAAATGTTGGCCCCCGTCGGTAACGCACCCATGACCACGGCCAGGGTCGCCCACATGACGTCCATTTCTAAGAAATGGAAGGCGATCAGCCATGTTGCGGCGGGGTGAACGAACAGTTTCAGGAAAACCATCCAGCTGACTTCCAGCGGGTCCCGGTGCAATGACTTGCCAACCAGGGACAGCCCAATGGAAAATAACGCGCAAGGCCCCGCCGCTGCGCCGAGGATTTTTGAGAACGTTTCGACCGGTGCGGCCAAACCAAGCCCTGTCATAGCCCATGCGAACCCCAGCACCGGTGCGACAAGAAGGGGATTACGCAACAGGGCGCGCGAGACATCCTTGAGCACGCCTGTGAAGCCGTCGCCAACGCTCAAATCGGCCTCGATGATCGCCGCCACGACCCCCATGACGACGGCGGCGTTGATGATCGTGGCGATGATCGCCGGGACCACCCAGTCAGGCCCGAACGCCGCCATAATCAGGGGGATGCCCATGTAACCCGTGTTGCCGTAAATCGTCGCCATGCCGCTCAGGGCGGCTTCTGCAGGGCGGCGTTTGAACCAGATTTTAGCTACGATCAGGGTGAAGGCAAAGGTGATCGCCTGTCCGCCCAGATAAGCCGTAAGATATGGCCCGTTCAGGATATCTTGTGGATTGACCCGGGCCATGGCGTAGAAAAGCAACACCGGCATCGCCACGTAAAAAACGAAACGCTGCAGTACCTCGCCGCTTTCATCCCCCAGGAGCCTGAACCGGCCAGCTAAATACCCCGTCAGTATAATAGCGAATACGGGCAGGACGACATTGATGACAGGTTGCATGGGGGCCCCAAGGTAAGTTGGTAGAGGGCACTTTTAGGCCTGTATTCAACATTCCCGCAAGACCAAAATATTATGTTGGGGCAAGCCGATTGTTTCGGATCAAAGAGGAACCCGATAAGGTGGTCTCGAACAGGACGGAGAAACTAAATCCATGAACAAACGCAATAAACCAACCATTGCCTTTATCGGCGGCGGTTTGATGGGCCATGGCATTATCAAAAATATATTGAAGGGTGGTTACGCCGTGACGATTCTGGATCATCCGGGCAATCGTCCCATCGATGATCTGGTATCCGGCGGGGCGTGCGTCGGCGATAGCGTCCAGGCTATGGCATCCCAGGCCGATGTGATCTTTATCTGCGTCACCGGAACACCGGAAGTTGAAAACGTTATGCTCTCCCCGGACGGCGTGCTGGCTGGATTGCAGGAGGGATCAATCGTTGTGGACTGCTCGACGGCCTTGCCCCAATCAACATTGAAGCTGGCCGCTGCGGTGGCTGACAAAGGCGCTTCATATGTCGACGCGCCCATGACCCGAACCCCCAAGGAAGCTGAAGAAGGGCGCCTGAATGTCATGCTTGGCGGTGCGGCGGTGGCGCTAGACGCGGTCATCGATATTATCAACTGCTACGCAGAAAACGTTTACCGCACCGGGCCGGTCGGTTCCGGCCACAAGATGAAGCTGATCCATAACTATCTGGCCCTCGGCAATGCGGTATTGGCTGGCGAAGCTGTGGCGTGTGCACAAAAATGCGGTGTCGATATGGAAACGTTCTGCGAGGTCATCATGACTGGCGGTGGCGACAGCCTCGTATTCCGTCGGTTGCTTCCTTATATCCAGCAAGGCGATGACAGCAGTTTCAGGTTCTCCGTCGCCAACGCTGAAAAAGATTTGCGTTATTATAACGCCATGGCGGAAGGGCTTGGCGTTTCCAACGCGGGTTCTGTAGCCGTCCACGGGGTTCTGGAACAAGCCAAGGGAGCGGGAATGGGTGGCAAATCCATGCCCAGCCTGATCGAATATTTTAAGGAACTAGGGCTATGAGCACGCAGAGCGTCGGTTTTGTCGGCCTTGGGCTGATGGGATTGCCCATGTGTGGGAACCTGATCAAGGCGGGAATTGAGGTTATTGCCACGACCCGCCAGCCCGGCCCCTTGAAAGACGTCTTCGAGGCCGGGGCCAAAACAGCACCGTCACCCCGCGTCGTCGCCGAACAGGCGGATGTCGTTATTATCATGGTCGCCGATACCAGCGCCGTCGAGGCGGTTTTGAACGGTGTGGATGGCATTCTTGCCGGGATTCATCCAGGGGTTCTGATTATCGACATGGGAACGACGGCGGTAAGTGCGACGCGCAAATTTGCGTCCCTTGTGCAGGCTGCTGGCGGGTCATACGTCGACGCGCCGGTTTCCGGCGGCACCTTGGGCGCAGAAGCCGGTTCCCTGACGATCATGGCCGGTGGTGAGGAGCAAGCTATAGAACGGGCTCGTCCGGTCCTTGAAATTCTCGGCTCCCGTTTCACCCATATCGGTCCGGTTGGCACCGGTCAGGTCGCCAAGGCGGCCAATCAGGTGATTGTCGGACTTAACATTGGCGCTGTTGCAGAGGCCCTGATGCTGGCCGCCCACGCCGGTGCCGATCCGGCCCGGGTGCGTGAAGCATTGGCGGGGGGGTTCGCCGATTCACGCGTTCTGGAAGTGCATGGTCAGCGCATGATCGAGCGGGTATTTAGTCCCGGCGGCAAGGTCGTGACCCAGCGCAAGGATCTGGTCCAGGCGTTGGATTTGGCGGACGAGTTGGGCATTGAAATGCCGGCGACAAGCCTCAATAAAAGTCTGTATGAGCGATTGATCGAGGCCGGCGATGGCGGGCTCGATCATTCGGCCCTGATCAAGGTCCTTGATATGGACTGGGCGGATTAATGGATAGGGAACCCTTCGGGGTACGGCCAGTGTTTAAGGATAATCCACGAACCGTTGCCATCTTTTTTTAATAAATAAGATCCGTCTTCCGGAAGGTCCATGCCAAGGGCCTTAAGCAAGGCTGGCGTTATTGAATGAAGCAACAGGTGGGTAAATTTTATATTGTTAAAAGTTTTCAACAGGTCTGCCACTTCCTGAGCATGATAGGCGCTGGTCGTTCCCAGATATATGTCGCCGCCTAATTCGAAACGGGCGATGATTCCCGACTCCCCCGATCCTTCAAGGTCCATGTTAAGAAGGCGGTCGCCGGGATTCAAGATTTCCGTTAAGTCACGGCTAACCTGGCGATAGTGTGGTACCGGCAGGACTTTGTCGAAACGAAGTTTGTTGGCAAATATGAAGGGCGCTGCGACGATCAGGATAATGGGAAGTACTGCCGGAATCCGTCGGGTCCAATGGTTCTCCCCGGCGCTTTTCCAGAGTAAACTACCGCCATAGGCCGCGAAGGCAACGCCGCTTAGCCCCAAGTGCATATTGTAGCGCCACATGGAAGCCGCATGCAGGGCCTCATATTTTCCAAATGCCGCGACATAAGAAAATAACAAGAAAGCATTATAACCCAACATCACGCCACCGGTGATGACGGCAAGGCGGTCGAGTGGCGTTTTCATACGGATCAGGCCACGTACGGCGAAACCGGAAACAACCAGCAACAACGCCAGATAAAGCCCCTTTTTCGAGAGTACGATCAGCATCCGTCCCAGAATTTGCGGCAGATCGTCAATAAACCAGCCGGAAAAAGGACGGATAATGAATTCTTTTCCTGTCAGCTCTTGCGAGACGTAATAGCGCCACAAAAAGAAAATAATTAAAGGCGGTAAAATCATGCCCGGAAGGGTGCGCAGCAGATCACGAAAATTAATTTTTGAATCGCGTAGGCCGACCAATAAAACCGAGCAGACAACCAGGACAAACAAGACGAACGTCGCCTGCTTCATGTTGACCAATACCAGCAATACCAGTCCCATTGACAGGGATATCCGGACGGCTTCTTTTGTCTCTTGTCGGCTCAGGGCGTCGAGCATCTTCCAGCCCAGGAACGCGGCAAAGGCCAGGGCAACGGCAGTTGGTGTATCGGCGTAAGCCGTTAAGGCCACTTTTTGTGCGAAGGTCGGATTGAAGGGGATTGCCAGCAAGCCACCGATGGCACACAACGTCCATGATGGGATATTTTTTTCACGCTCCAGGCCTATTCCCTCGCCAATTAGGCGGACGACCAGCATGGCGAAGGTTATAAGTAGAAGGACATTGCTTAAGGCCCCGGCGTTTTCGAGCAGACGTCCGGCGAGACGGCTCGCGGCGTAATTGATAAAGGTCCAGCCGTAAGGGTAAGCCAGCAGGCTGCTTCCGCGACTGGCTTCCGCGTTGGTCGGCAAGATATCCATTTCGAGTAACAAGCGGGGTGTAATCAGCCAGTGCGAGAATTCATCCCATTGCGAGCCGACCATAGCTGAAACGAGAATCAGTAAGGGCAGGAGCAAAATGAGGGTTCTGTGGAATCCGTGAGGCAGCAAAGCGCCGCCGCGACGATAGGCGATGATGCCCGCCGGGATGGCCGCTGCGGCAAGGCCCACGCTCATTGCGGAGAAGGAAATTCTGGTAAAGATACCACCCAGCATGAAGACAATACTGAGGACAGCCCAGCCATACAGAGGCGCCGCCTCGGTCAGGCGCTTTGGGCCGCTAACAAAAGCCCCCAGCGCCGTTAGACCAAGCCACAAGGTCAGGACGCTGACCAGCGCACTGAATTGGCCACTGTGTTCAATGAAGTTGCTAAAATATCCGGTCATGACAGCAGTAAAAAATCCTTAGGCGACTGGTTGAAGTGTGGCTAACCTAGGTGTTCTTGGCTTTGATTCCAATGGCGTATTTAGGCATTTCACAGGCTTTGGGAATGAAACGATGAAGAAGTATGTCTGAAGACTCTTTCCGGCTTCAACCTAAGTTCCTGGTCGATGCCGCGTGGAATTACGCGGCCTTTATGGTGATGGCGTCAACCGGCGTTATCCTCAACTTTTTTATTGCCGCCCACTTCGGTATTGAGGCGCTTGGCGTTTTTAATCAAGTGTTCGCACTTTACGCCATTACCGCCCAATTCGCGGTTATGGGCTTCCATGATTCGGCACAGAAATATACTTCCGAGCTCGACGAGACCCCACAGCATCTGGGGGTCGTTTCTGCGGCGGCGCTGGTGTTGGCGGCGGCGGTCGGGTTGCTGACGGCTTTTGGCGTTTATTTTCTCAGTCAGCCGATCGGCCTTTTGACTGACAGTACGGCGGTCGGCAAGGGCATTGCACTGGCGTCGCCGGGGCTGATGTTCTTCGCTATCAACAAGGTGCTGATGGGTATTCTTAACGGGGTGCGCCGGATGAAGGCCTTCGCCGGGGCGCAATCCTTGCGGGTCTCGGTGATTCTGGTCAGCTGTCTGGGGGTGGCCTGGGCCGAGCAGCCACCATTCATGTTGGGCCTCAGCTTCACCATTGCCGAAATTGTGCTGCTGCCGTTTTTGCTTTATCTGGTGCGACCTCACCCGACGGATTTTTATTCAACCGAGGCACTCAGGCACTGGATCAAGGTGCACTTCCATTTCGGTTCACGCGCCTTGGTCAACGGATTTCTGGCGGAAACCTACATCCGCATCGATATTATCATGCTCGGTATTTTCGTCAGCGACCACGATGTCGGTATTTATAGTTTCGCCGCCTTGTTTATCGAGGGCCTGTTTCAGGTGCCGGTGGTTTTCCGCACCCTGGCCAATCCCGAGCTGGTGCGTTTGTTGAACGGCGGCGACAAGTTGGCGACGGCAAAGTTCTGCCGCAAGGTGGCGCTGATGAGCCTGGGCGTCTTTGTTCTTGTTGGCGGTGGCGTGATCGGTGTTTTTCCATTCCTTGGGCCCTATTTCCCCAATGATCTGGTCAGTCTCAGTTATCCATTGCTGCTGATATTGATCGGTGGGTTAGCGGTTTATGCGGTGATGATCCCGCTGAACAGCATCGTTTTGCAGGGCGGCAGGCCGGGCCGTCAGAGCCTGCTTATGTCATTCAATGTGCTGGTTAATGTGGTTCTCAATTTGGCGTTAATTCCATTCTTCGGCCTCTACGGAGCCGCGTGCGCGACGGCCATTGCTTTTATTGTTTCCTCCATCGCTATCAATGGGGCGACCTGGAAATGGCTCGGTTTCAAGGGTGGTGTTTTGTTGTATCGAAACCGCGCGTAAAAAAAGGGGTCGTATCTTTCGATACGACCCCGATTTCCAGAGCTTTTGAGTTTATAGTAGACGTTGGCTTAGAAGCCCATTCCGCCGCCCATTCCACCCATTCCACCGCCCATGCCGCCCATGTCAGGCGCGCCGCCCATTGCGCCATCGTCCTTGGACGGGGCGTCGGCGATCATGGCTTCGGTGGTGACCAACAGGCCGGCGATGGAAGCCGCGTCCTGAAGAGCCGTGCGAACGACCTTGGCCGGATCGATAACACCGGCTTTGACCAGATCGGTGTAAATGCCTTTCTGGGCATCGAAGCCGATGTTGTCTTTACCTTCCAGCAACTTACCGGCAACCACGGCGCCATCGACGCCGGCGTTTTCGGCAATCTGACGAACAGGGGCCTGAAGGGCACGACGAATGATGTCGATGCCAACCTTCTGATCGTTGTTTTCGCCTTCAAGTTTGGCCAGTGCTTTGGTCGCGTAGAGCAGAGCGACACCGCCACCGAGGACAACACCTTCTTCGACCGCAGCGCGGGTCGCGTGCAGGGCATCATCAACGCGATCCTTGCGTTCCTTGACTTCGACTTCCGTCGCACCACCGACACGAATAACGGCAACGCCGCCGGCCAGTTTAGCCAGACGTTCCTGCAGTTTTTCGCGGTCGTAATCCGAGGTTGTTTCCTCGACCTGGGCGCGGATCTGGCTACAACGGGCCATGATCGTTTTCTTGGCGCCAGCACCTTCGACGACGACAGTTTCTTCTTTGGAAATCAAGACCTTCTTGGCAGTGCCAAGCATGTCCAGCGTGACGTTTTCGAGCTTGATGCCCAAATCTTCGCTGATAACCTGACCGTTGGTGAGAACGGCAATGTCTTCGAGCATCGCTTTGCGGCGATCACCGAAGCCCGGTGCCTTGACGGCACAGACCTTGAGGCCACCACGCAGCTTGTTGACGACCAGGGTCGCAAGGGCTTCGCCTTCGATGTCTTCTGCGATAATCAGCAGCGGACGCGAGGACTGAACAATGCTTTCCAGAACCGGCAGCAGGGGCTGCAGGGTCGACAGTTTGGATTCATGGATCAGAATGAACGGGTTTTCCATTTCGCAGGTCATCTTGTCGGCGTTGGTGACAAAATAGGGCGAGGTGTAACCGCGATCGAACTGCATGCCTTCGACGACATCGAGTTCGGTCTCAAGTCCCTTGGACTCTTCAACCGTGATGACGCCTTCATTGCCGACACGTTCCATGGCTTCGGCAATCTTGCCGCCTATGTCGGTGTCACCGTTGGAAGAAATGGTGCCAACCTGGGCAACTTCGGCGCTGGTCGAAACTTTCTTCGAACGCTTCTTGATGTCTTTGATAACGGATTCGACAGCGATGTCGATGCCGCGCTTAAGGTCCATGGGGTTCATGCCAGCGGCAACGGCTTTGACACCTTCGCGAACGATGGATTGGGCCAAAATGGTGGCCGTTGTGGTGCCGTCACCGGCTTCGTCATTGGTTCTGGAAGCGACTTCCTTGACCATCTGCGCGCCCATGTTTTCGAACTTGTCTGACAGTTCGATTTCCTTGGCGACGGTAACGCCGTCCTTGGTGATGCGCGGTGCGCCGAACGACTTATCCAAGACTACGTTACGACCCTTTGGTCCCAGCGTTACCTTGACGGCATTGGCCAGGATATCGACACCGGCAAGCATACGCGTGCGGGCGTCAACGCTAAATTTAACTTCTTTGGCAGCCATTTGTACTGTTCCTTAATCTGGCTAGATCAAACTGCATTAAATTGGTTTCAATTAAATGCAGATATTTTGATCGGTATTAAAGAGATAGAGCAATTTAATCTGCGTTTATTTAACGCAGGTTGCTCTAAAAATTATTTCTTCTTCTTTGCGGCGCCTTCGATGATGCCGAGAAGGTCGGATTCCTTCATGATCAACAGGTCTTCCCCATCAACCTTGACTTCGGTGCCGGACCATTTGCCGAAAAGCACCATGTCGCCAGCTTTGACGTCAAGGGCGACAATGGTACCGTCTTCGCCGCGTGCGCCGGATCCGACTGCGACAATCTTTCCTTCACTGGGTTTTTCTTGAGCGGTATCGGGAATAATGATGCCGCCAGCGGTTTTTTCTTCCTGCTCAACACGCTTTACAAGCACGCGATCATGCAGAGGCCTGAATTTCATCGTTCATACTCCGTAGAACTTACTGATAAATAACAAGAAAAGAGCGCTTGTTAGCACTCTCTTCGCTCGAGTGCTAAGGATTTAGGGCTGTTTGCGACCGCTGTCAAGGCCGTCGGGCCAATTTTACCTAATCAAGGATGGTTGGATTGGCGAGCACCTGGGCTGTGTCCAGGACAATTAGAAACTGACCGCGGTAGATTTGTGAATAAATAGCCGTCGTATTGGCTGGCACCTGATCGCGGACTAAGATGATGCGCCCTGCGGGGTTTTGGGCGAGCCAGTCTTCAAGGTCATGATCCTGAAGACCGACGATGGCGATTTGTTGTTGCAGGCGTCCCATGAAATTGAATTGACCATGGTATGTGCCAAGGAAGGCCAGCGGGATGCCTGCGCGCTGCCACTCACCGATAACCAGTGAAGCCGGTTTCAAATCGAAGCGCTGCGCCAGCGCCGGTCGCAGGCTCAAATGAACGCAGACCACCAGCGCCATGGACAGGAAGCTTAAAGTGGTCAGACGGGCCATCAGGCTGGTGTTGGAACGGCTCAGCAAAAGGACTGTGAAAGAAATTAACGCCAAGACCAGCCCCCAGATGAAATCGATGTCTGCGAGGGCCTCATGAAGGTCGAACAGACTGGCGCCAAAGGGCAACGCAGCCAAAATCAGGCCGATGATCATGAACAAAGCGCCCGGTACGAGCAGTCCCGAGTGGTGCCAGGTGGATTGATCAGGCTCGTCATCGTACTGGTCGGCCAACAGGCGGCCTGCAATCAACGCCAGGGCCGGGAAGACGGGCAATAAATAATGTAATTGTTTGCCGCTGATGGCGGAAAAAGCAATCAGTGCGGGCATAAACCAGACCAGACAGAATCGCAGGCCATTATCATTTCTAAAATCAAGTATGCCGCGGATTGAGCGCCAGCAAGCGGGCCAAAGCGTCCACGGCAGCACCATGGCGGGCAGGACAGCAAGGAACCACCACCATGGACGGCCATGGGCGAAGCTATCCACCATGCGTCCGGCCGATTGTCCCCAGAAGATGGCGTTGCGGTATTCTTCACCACCGAAGATAGCCGCCGGGATGGCCCAGGCCAAGCCAATGGCGAGTCCTCCCAGAAAGGCGAAGCCAATACCAGCGTACCATTTTTTCCAACCCCGGCTCCACATGGTTGACGAGTCACCCGCCGCCCATAAAGGCGCCAAAAGGGCGACCGGCAGGGTCGATAGCAAGATCGCCGGACCCTTGACCAGGATACCAAGGCCTATACCCAGCGCCAGCCAGATGAAGCCTGCGCTACTATCAGTCTGCCAGGCGCGGATAATGCCCAACGTCGCCAGCAGGGCGCAGAAGGCCAGCAGCATGTCGAACATGGTCAGCGTGGTGAACAGGGTCCAGAACAGGCAGGTGAATAAAATCAACGGCGCAGCCACGGCGACAATCTGACGACTTGGCCACAGCGCGCGGGCCAAACTGGCGGTCAGAAACAGGTTGGCCAACCCGAACAGCGGCGCGACCAGTCGGGGCCACCAGTCATTGACTCCAAAGACGGCCCAACCGGCCTGCATCAGCCAGAACAATAAGGGCGGTTTGTGGCTATAAGGCGCGCCGTTCAGGTGCGGAACCAGGAAATTCCCATCCCGCCACATTTCCCAGGCGACAGCCAGATAGCGTGTCTCATCGACGGGGAGAAATGGTCGGACTTTCAGGGCCGTCGCCATGATCGCCAGCCACAGTCCGGTCCACAGCAAGGCGTATCCACTGGCCGATAGGCGACTGATCGAAGGTGTTCCCGTCATTGCTGGCTAACCTCATCGGTGGTGACGCCCAGTTCGCGTTCAAGTCGTTGGTCGAAGGATTTGCCATGACGGTATTTGCGAAAAAGGAAAACGCCCAAGAAGCCTGACAGTACAAACATGATGATACTGATGGCGAAGCGTAATTCAGGATCGACGCTGATGCCACTGCCGACCAATGCAAAAACGAGAGTTTGCGGCAAGTAACCGATTGTCGAACCTATGAAAAAAGGCACCGCCCCGACGCTGGAAACGCCAGCGGCCAGATTGGTGACGACATTGCTGCCCAAGGGTAACAGGCGAATAAGCAGGGTCATACTTAAGGGGTTGGTTTGCAAGAAGTTGTCGATGCGTCGAACCCTGCCCGGAAAACGTCCGACAACGAACTCACGGCCCATGGCGCGGGCATAATAAAAGGCGACAATGCAGCCGAGCACCGTGCCTAACATTGCCAAAGCCGTTCCCACAATCAGGCCAAAGGCGTAACCGGCCAAAAAACAAATCACCTGACGTGGCAGGCCAACGGCTGTGAACAGCAAGCTGACGCCGACAAACAACAATTCGCCGGTAAAGCCCTGGCCACGGATATCGCTGTCGATCCAGGCTTTGTCGATAGATGAGCCCAGACCACTGACTTTCAGGGCGTAACCAAGGGCAACCAGTGAAGCGATCCAGATCAGGCCACGAAGCAGGATTTTAAACGTCATTTGGGCTCGCCATTTTCATCAACACCCAATTCCCGGATCACTGGCCGATTGGCGCGACGAAGCAGCCAAAGCACCCCGAACAAGTCGACAATGCCAACCTTCAGGCGGTCCCAGGTTCCATATTTTGAAAGCCCGCGCTGGCGGGGGCGGTGGTTGACGGGGATCGAGATAACGCTGCCGCCGCAGCGGATCATCAAGGCAGGCAGGAAGCGGTGCATATGATCGAAATGTGGCATCTCCATGAAAGCGGCGCGGCTGAAAACCTTCAGGCTGCAGCCCGTGTCCGGCGTGTCATCACTCAGAAGGTGGGCCCGAACCTTATTGGCGATTTTTGACGATACCCGCTTGATCCAAGTGTCCTGACGTTTGGCGCGCAATCCCGCAACCATCAAGCGGTTGCGGTCCGGCGCGTCGTTAAGGACTGTATAGAGGGCCGGGATGTCGGCTGGATCATTTTGACCATCACCGTCCAGGGTGGCGATAATACCAGCCCGAGCGGCCTTGATGCCGGTGATGATGGCGGCGCTTTGTCCGCAACATGTGCGATGGCTCAAGACCCTTAATTCTGGGCAGGTCGTTTTGATCTCAAGCAGGCTTTGGACGGTCGCGTCCGAACTGCCGTCATCAATATAGATGATTTCGTACACGCCCGGGGCCGGGTCAAGGGCGGCGCGGATTTCAGCGATCAGAACGGCCAGGTTATCGACCTCGTTATGGACGGGGACGATGACGGCCAGTACAGGCTGGCTGGATAGGGTGTCGCGTTGGCTTGGATCAGTCATTTATGTAACGGGTCGCTTAAGGATTGAACGGAACCGATACTTAACATTGAGGGCCGGTTCGGCAAAGTTCTTTCCGAATGATCGCTCAAAGCATTCAGAAACCGTGGATTTTTTACTTGGACTCGGCGACGGGATGGCTATTGTCTCTTGAATACAGGGAGTCGCGAAAAGCCGGAGGGACAATTGGATTACACGGAATCGCTAGAACAGGCCGCCGAATATGGCAATTCGGCCTTGGAGATAATGAAAAAGAATGGAATTACGGCTAATCCGAACAATTTCACTGTTTGGTTCCATTATTTTTCTGGCGACATTCCAGACCTGAAAAGGGCTCTCGATATTCTGATTGATAACGATCAGGAATTTGTCGAGTTGCGCAATCAGGAGATCTTCAAGAAATTTTTCACCTTTGAGGCAGAAGAGGACGCCATCGGAGAAGCTGCCAGCAGTGCCGAGGCTGAATTAACCCGTATTCTTGAATACCTGAGCGTGGCCGGGGAAGGAACCGCCGAATATGGAAAAGTGCTCGAAGCTTTCTCCGGTGATATAAGTGAGAGTGGCGAACCCGAAACGATCAAGACGGTGATTACCAATGCCTTGGTCGCTACCCGCGATATGGAACGTCAGAATAAGAGTCTTGAAGAAAAATTCCAGGCCTCGTCGGTCGAGATCAGCCGTTTGCGTGAAGATCTGGAATCCATGCGACACGAAGCCATGACCGATGGCCTGACGGGCATTGCCAACCGCAAACTTTTCGATGTTGAACTTCGTCGCAACGCCCTTGAGGCGATGGAAAAAGGGCAGCTCTTAAGCCTGCTGATGCTCGATATTGATCACTTCAAAAAATTCAACGACACCTATGGCCACCAGATCGGTGACCAGGTTTTGAAATTGTTGGCCCAGACCTTGACATCCAGTATTAAGGGTCAGGATTTGGCGGCCCGTTTTGGCGGCGAAGAATTCTGCGTTATCCTGCCGGGTACCGGGTTGGACAACGCCGTAAAAGTCGCCGAGATCATTCGCAACAAGGTCGGCAGCAAACAGGTTAAGAATCGCACAACGGGTGAATCCATGGGCCAGGTAACGGTGTCCATCGGTGCTGGCGAATTCCGTTACGGCGAACCCCTGTCGCAATTGATTCTGCGTTCCGACGCTGCCATGTATTCGGCTAAACGTGGAGGGCGTAATCGGGTCGTTTCCGAAGCAATGGTCGACAGTAAGGAATTATCCTTCGATCAGTGAAGTGACTTTTTGGCATGACCATGCGCACCTTTTCTTTCAGCCGGATTGCCGTTCGTCTTCGCCGTCTCACCCAAAGCGGCCAGATGGCCCTGAGCATCCTTGCCTTTTTAATCGGCGGCGGGGCTGGCGGCGCGGTGATTGTTTTTCGTGAAGCCATTGCTTCGGTCCAGGAGGTCGCCTTTGGCACCGATAGCGAACGGCTGTTCCTCCACCTGGATACATTACCCTGGTGGCAGGTCGTAGCGGTGCCAGCGGTGGGCGGGCTTGTCGTCGGCTTGCTGGTTAAAGTTCTGATGCCGCAAAGGCACCCTGAAGGCGTCGCCGATGTGATCGAGGCAGGGGCGTTGCGCGGCGCACGGATGTCAGGGCTGACCGGCATCAAGGCGGCGCTTATTAACGCTCTTTCTATCGGCTTTGGCGCGTCCGTCGGGCGTGAAGGTCCGGCCGTTCACTTTGGCGCTTCCCTTGGCGGCTGGCTGGCCTCTTCCTTGCACCTGACCCGTTCGGTATCGCGGACCCTTCTGGGTTGCGGGGCGGCGGCGGCGGTTGCCGCCTCGTTTAATGCGCCCATTGCGGGGGCCTTGTTTGCCTCCGAAGTGGTGATAGGTCATTACGCCTTAAGCGCCTTCGCCCCCATCGTTATCGCCAGCGTCACCGGGACGGCGTTATCGCGTTACTATTTTGGGGACTTTCCGGCCTTCGTGATCCCCGAACATATCATCGAGTCGTTCTGGGAATTCCCTGCCTTTGTCGTGCTGGGCATTGTCGCCGGATTAGCGGCCATGGCGTTTATGAAAAGCATCATGTTGAGCAACGCCATGGCCGAGAGATTACCTATGCCGGATTATCTGAAACCGGCAATTGGCGGTGCTTTGATCGGTGTTATTGCGATCTGGTTCCCGCAAGTGTTAGGCGTTGGTTACGGCGTTACAGAGGCCGCCGTCATGGAATCGTTGCCGCTGATTTTATTGGCATCGATATGCCTGGCTAAAATGCTGGCAACGTCGATCAGTATTGGTTTTGGATTCGGCGGTGGTGTGTTCTCGCCGGCCCTGGTCATTGGCGCCATGCTGGGCGGGGCTTACGGGATGGTTTTCACGGGCTTGTTTCCTGAGCTTTCGACAGGCATTGGCGCGTACACAATTCTGGGCATGGGGGCGATGGCCGCTGCCGTGCTCGGGGCGCCAATTTCCACGGCATTGATTATTTTTGAAATGACCGGCGATTACGCCCTGACAATGGCCTTGATGGTTGCTGTCGTCATCGCTTCCATGATCACCCGCCAGTTTCATGGCGGCTCTTTCTTCGCCTGGCAACTTGAGGCCCGGGGCCTCGATCTTCGGGATGGTTTGGAAGTTGCGTTGCTGCGTTCCCTAAAGGTGCGCTCTGTACTGTCCAGTGCGGGGGAACTGGTGACCCTGGGGGTTGGCCTTCCGGACATTCGTTCGATGTTGCAAGAATCGGGTTCTGGGGAGCTTTTTGTCGTAAATGATGACGGTCTCCTGTTTGGCACGATCACCCTGGCCGATATGAGTGAGTTCGCCTTTGATCCCCAACTCGATCAATTAATCACGGCCAGCGACGTAGCGCGCCGTCACCCACCGGTTCTCGCCGTCACAGATGATCTGGAGGAAGCAATGACCATCATGCGCGATAATGGCGAGGAATACATCGCCGTGGTGGAGGATCATGAGACCATGAAATTCCTTGGCTGTGTCCGCGAAGGGCAGGTGATGAGCGCTTACAATAGGGCCCTGGTCGAACATCGTCGCGAGGAACGTGGTCATTAATTTTTTATAGGCCAGTCGTTCCGATCCAGGGATTTGACGTTGATTTTTTTGATCGTTAAGTTTTTTGAATCGGTGGAAAGGACATCGAGGCGGATTTGGCTTCCGGCGGTTCCCTGAATGCGGACCTTGCGGAAAAATTCCATCATTGTACCGATACGCTTGCCGCCGACACCAATGATAATGTCTCCTTCTTTCAATCCAGCTTGTTCGGCAGGACCGCCTTCGCTGACACGTGTAATGTAAACCCGGCCACGGGCCTCGTCCGTATAAACTCCTAACCAGGGGGGGACCGGCGATTTGCGTCGTCCGGTTGCGATCAGGTCGTCAAGGATCGGTTTCAGGCTTTCAACGGGCACGAACATGTTGCCGATTACCGGGCGATCCTGAACCAGTGCGTCGTTAACCAGCAGCGAGCCGATGCCGACCAATTCGCCGTGTCGATCAATTAGCGCAGCGCCGCCAAATTCGTGGTGCGGCGGGATGATGAAAATGGCATTTTCCAGCAAGTATTCCCAAGAACCGGCAAAGGAGCGGCGTGAGACGACTTGCGCCGCTACGACGGGAACACGACCGGAAAAACTGACAGCCAGGACCGGCGCGCCTTCGGTCAAATTTTTTGATGAGCCCAGTTTTAAGGGCCGTGCCCCTACCGGTTTTCGGGCACGGATAAGGCCGAAGCCGGTAGCGTGGTCGTAGGCAACGGCGTCGGCCGGAATTTGCCCGCCGTCTGGTCCGACAATGAAGATGCTCTCGGCTTCTACAATCAGGTAGCCAATGGTTAAGATAAGCCCATCATTATCAATCAAAACGCCGCTTCCCTGCCGTTGCGCCCCAAGGATATCCGCCGAACGGGCGTCAGCGGGAATATCGGCATAAACACCGACAACAGCCGAGAAGGAGGAATCAAATATTGTCTCGGATTGTTGCGGGGCAGACGGTGTTGTTGATGAACAGGCCCCAAGCCCCAGCATCACGCAAAGCAGTAACGCCAGCCCTCGATTAAAGAACCATGGAACCATCATGTTGTTGTTTGACCAAGATTGACCCGCATCGCCATCTTGACCAGAGAGGCCAACGATGGCGTGCCCATTTTTTCCATAACACGGGAACGGTGGACTTCAACGGTGCGCTCGCTGATGCTTAGGGAATGGGCGATGGACTTGTTGGCTTCGCCGTTGACGACCATTTCCAGAACTTCGCGTTCGCGGGGGGTCAGTTTGTCTACAAGGTCGTTAATTGTGTGCTCTTCGTTTTGCTCGTCGAGAATACGCCTGCTTTCGGAAAGTGCATTGTACACCAGGTCGAGGACCATCTGCGGATTGATCGGTTTTTGGATAAAATCGAAGGCGCCCGCTTTCATAGCTTGAACAGCTATATGGGCGTCACTGTGGGCGGTGATGAAGATAATCGGGATGCGAATGCCCTGATTGACGAGTTGGCGTTGCAACTCCAAACCGCTCATTCCCGGCATACGCAGATCGAGAAGCAGACAGCCCGGCAGCCCGGGTTTGTAGCTGTCGAGGAATTCCTGAGCCGAAGCAAATGAAACCGTCGGCATATCGACAGTATTCATCAATCTAATAATCAGGTCACGGTTAACTTCTACGTCATCGACAACGTAAACTGTCGCATCTTCCATAAGCCAACATTACCCCACCCACCAAAAGGTTAGTTGATACAGTAGTCTCTTGTTCGAGCGTCATTTCCCCTAATTTTTGAACGCTCCCTTCATAATAAGTATTACCACGTACATTAACTGTGGAAGAACACAATTTTCACAACTATTGCGAACTGTCATTGTAATCATGTCAGAGGGGGCTCCTCCCTTCCCCCATTACCCCCCCCCCGAAGCTCTCTCTGACTCTCCCTGTTAACCACCCCAACCGCTTTGGGTTTGTCAGGAAACGAAAGGCAATAAAGATGCAAGCTATAATCAGTTATCATCTTGTCCCCCCTGGAAATTTATGTGTCAGACAGGAAGATGGAACCTTCCGCCATGCAACGGACGGTGAGGCAATTCGTTTCTTTCGCATGGGCGCCAGCCTGTCTTCCAATAAATGGTTGAGAATCCCTTTATCCAAAAGCCCCCAATATAAGAATTAAAGGGGTGTCTTCGCACGTTCGTGTAGTTTAAGAAAAATAAGCCGCAGTATCCGGGTTCTCTTCGGCGCGGGGGCAGGCTATATATTTCCCCATGTCTGATCCTTTCGACCTTGCCGATTCGCCCGTCCCGGAAAAACCGATCCCGGCACCCGTTCCCTCTCCATATTTGGATGGCCTCAATGAGAGCCAGCGGGATGCGGTTGAAGCTGTTGATGGCCCGGTTCTGGTTTTGGCCGGTGCCGGTACCGGCAAGACCCGGGTTCTGACGACGCGGCTTTCCCATATTCTGATGCAAGGTAAGGCCGCACCCTGGGAAGTGCTGGCGGTGACCTTTACCAACAAGGCGGCGCGGGAAATGCAGCACCGGGTCGGCAGTTTGCTCGGGCGCGCCACCGAAGGCTGGTGGATCGGCACCTTTCACGCTCTGGGGGCGCGCATTCTACGTCGCCATGCCGAGGCCGTCGGCCTGAAATCAAATTTCACCATTATCGATCAGGACGATCAGGTGCGGTTGCTCAAGCAACTCGTCGAAGCCCATGACATTGACGAGAAACAGTGGCCGCCGCGGGTCATATCCAACCTCATTCAACGCTGGAAAGATCGCGGACTGATGCCGGACGGCGTTGGTGATACGGAAGGTTCCGACAGCGCTGACGGTAAGGCCGTGCTTATATACCGTGAATACCAGGACCGTTTGCAGACCTTGAACGCGGCTGATTTCGGAGACCTGCTGTTGCTGTGTCTTGAATTGTTCAAGGCGCAGCCGCAGGTGATGCAAGAATATCAACGTAAGTTCCGTTATTTGCTGGTCGACGAATATCAGGATACCAATGTCGCCCAGTATTTGTGGCTGCGCATGCTCGCCCAATCGCACAAGAACATCTGCTGCGTCGGTGACGACGATCAGTCGATTTATTCCTGGCGCGGTGCGGAAGTTGGCAACATCCTGCGTTTCGAGAAAGATTTCCCCGGTGCCAAAGTGGTCCGGCTGGAACGTAATTACCGTTCTACGCCGCATATTCTTGGTGCCGCATCCGGCCTGATCGCTCACAACGAAGGACGTTTGGGCAAGACCCTGTGGACTGATTTGAATGAGGGTGAAAAGGTCGGTGTGCGCGGTGTCTGGGATGGGGCTGAGGAAGCCCGTGTCGTCGGCGATGAAATAGAAGCGCAGCAAAACCGGGGGCATAAGCTCAATGACATGGCGGTACTGGTGCGGGCGGGGTTTCAAACCCGTGAATTCGAAGAGCGGTTGATAACCCTGGGGCTGCCTTACCGGATCATTGGCGGTGCCAGATTCTACGAGCGCCTGGAAATCCGCGACGCCATCGCCTACTTGCGGGTGATCTCCCAACCCGATGACGATCTGGCTTTCGAGCGCATCGTCAATACCCCGAAGCGGGGATTGGGGGACAGCACCATCCAAACGATCAACATCTATGCCCGCGCCGAGCGCATTCCGATGATCCAGGCGGTTTACCGTCTGCTTGAAACCGATGAAATTCGGGCCAGGGCACGGACTTCCTTGCGGGAACTGTTGAGCGATTTCGGACGTTGGCGGACATTGGCTGGCGAGGTCAATCATGTGGACCTGACGGCCCAGGTGCTGGACGAATCCGGTTACACCGTCATGTGGAAAATGAGCAAGGCGCCCGAAGCGCCGGGGCGTCTGGAAAATCTGAAAGAACTTCTCAGCGCCATGGAGGATTTCGAAAACCTGCAAGGGTTCCTTGAGCATGTCTCGCTGGTTATGGAAAACGAGAGTTCGACATCCGAAGACAAGGTCACCCTGATGACTTTGCACGGTGCCAAGGGGCTCGAATTTGACACCGTCTTCCTGCCCGGTTGGGAAGAAGGCCTGTTCCCCCATCAGCGCGCCCTGGATGAAGGTGGCTTATCGGCGTTAGAGGAAGAACGCCGCCTCGCCTATGTCGGTTTGACCCGGGCCAAAAAACGCGCGCTGGTCAGTTTCGCCGCCAACCGGCGTATCTATGGCAACTGGCAATCGGCGATTCCGTCGCGTTTCATTGACGAACTGCCGCCTGAAAATGTCGTCTCCTTGGCCAATCAGGGCCTTTATGGCCAAGCCCAGCAAAGAGGCGACAGCGGGGCCTTTTTCGACACCACCCGCCAACACCGCCGGACAGGATTTTCCGAACAACCGGCGCGCTGGATGGGGAAGCAAGGCGGCGGAATGGACAAAGACACCGAAAGCCTTAAGCCCGGTCAGCGGATATTTCATCAAAAATTCGGTTATGGCGCGATTCTGGCCATCGATGGGGACAAGCTGGAAATCAATTTCGAGAAGGCCGGTACCAAAAAAGTGATGGCCGGGTTTGTCGAAACGATTTAAATCCTTAACCAATTGTAGAGAAACGCCCTTTAGCCTTACTGCATCAAGTAAGGAGCGCCAGATTGGCTTTATTTTTATCAGTGACGGCATTTTTGTTATCGATTTCGGCGATCGTCGTCGGCGGTGAAGCTTTGCGTCGCATTAACGGTCAGAATGAAGAATTTCTGAAATCTTACGTCAAGCAGATCCGTGTCGATCTGGATAACAAGGATGGACAACTGGCTTCCCTCAAACAGGAAGTTCAGGAGCTAAAACGGGCCCGCCAAACCAGTCGGGAAACCTTGCATAAACTTGAAAAGGGCGCGAAACAAAAACGCGCCAGCGAACCTGTTGACAAATATGGCGACTTCATTCCCAGTTCCGCTCCTCCACGCACGCGAAGCGTAGCCTGATCGTCCGTGGATTTTTCATCAGGGTGAAATAATGCCTATGTGAACCGCCCGCGCGACGGCCTGTGCACGGGTTGTAGAGGCCAGTTTGCGCCTGGCATTTGATATATGGAGGTTTACGGTGACCCGTTTGATCCCCATGCGATGGGCGATTTTATCACTTCTAAAGCCCCGCGCTAATAGCAAAAGGGTTTCACGCTCCCGAGGCGATATCCCCGCTTCTAACGCTTTTTCCCTCTGCTTTAAGGATATCATACAGGTGTGGGCGTAGACAATACTGGCGGCGACAGCTTGCTGTGAATTCCCGGGCTCATTTTTACGGGAATGCGCCAGGGATGGGTTCTTCGGTGTTTCAGTGCTGCCCTCTGGCGGTTCAACAAGCATCCATAAATGGTTTGTGACGGGCGGGTCTTGTGGGCTTTTCTTGAACTTCTGATTATTATCCTCACCGTGCACCGCAGTCCTTTTCCCTGAACCGTCGACCATCCATATCATATGTTTGTTAAATTTGTCGGAAATACGAGAGAGATAGTTGGCGGTAAGCTGGCTGATTTCCTGCGTATTTTTCGCCTGCTTTAGTGATGAGAATAACTGGTTCATGATTTGCCTTCTTTCCACCAGCCTCTCTTACTTCTATTCATCACTAGAATGAGTTTTCATGAAATACAACCTATGCAAATGGATAGGTTGCGGGGCTAATTTTTAGCAGATAGCGTTTCTACGTAGAAAATAAACCTATATTTGTATTTTAACGTCTTTTGCACATGCACGATAGAATCATCGATTTGCTTTCTTTAAAAGCATGGGAAGAGGCTGTTGAGTTGTGGGTCCAGGCGCGAACTAAATTCGGGGAAAATATTGATGATTGCGTCTGGGGTGGACCATCAAACCCGATAAAATGTGCGCATTGCCTTGAGGGCCGCTTACGTGCTTTGTCTCTGTCGCTCCACTTAAGGAATCATAAAGAAGATCGCTATCTGCAACTTGCCCGCCAACTGAATGCGTGGAATGTGCGGCGGGACGATTGAAGTCGGCTAAAAGGTGTCTCTTGATGGCCTCAATGCCGAATTTTTGTTGACGTCAGAAGGCGCGCTCCCCCATACCTTGCCAGATGAATAATAAATCAGACGGTCTTTGGCGTGTTGAAGTCGCCGCGACGGCGTCAAGCGTCAATGCTTTTGAAAATGCGCTAGATCCATTCTGCGAGGCGATTTCCTGGTTCGCAACCGATAGCGAAGGCGCGTGGCGAATCGAAGGGTTCACCGAGCGTAAGCCCGAAGGTGCCGCCCTGGCTGCGGCTATGAGTGTCGTCGCCGGTGAATTTTGCATCCCCGTTCCCGAAGTTACGGTTATTCCGGTGGCTCCCCGCGATTGGATTGCCGATAGCCTGCGCCTGTTCCCGCCGACCGATGCTGGAAATTTTTTTATATATGGCACGCACTATGATAGGGCGTTGCCCCAGGGGCGCATTCCGATCTGCCTTAATCCCGGCAGGGCCTTCGGCTCGGGCGAACACGCTACGACCATGGGCTGCCTGTTGGCGCTCAGCGATCTGGCCGGGCGGCGGAAATTCAGAAGGCCTTTGGATATGGGCTGCGGCTCGGGAATTCTCGCCATCGCCATCGCCAAGGCTTGGGGCATACCGGTGCAAGCCATGGACCTGGATATCAACGCAGTTCTTGTGGCCCATGAAAATGTTCGGCGCAATGGCGTCGCGCCGTTGGTCCACGTTTCACGGTCTAACGGCTATCATTCACGGGGGGTCAAAAAAAGAGGCCCCTATGACTTGATCGTTTCCAACATTCTCGCCAACCCGCTTTGTCAAATGGCCAGGAAAGTCGGTGAAAATTCCAGGAGCGCCAGCAGGGGCGGCGGCATTGTTATTCTCGGTGGATTTCTGGAAATTGATGCCAACCGCGTTTACGCCGCCTACTATAGGCAGGGCTTCCGGCTGCTGCGGTCCTATCATATTAAGGGTTGGCGGACGCTTGTGTTGCGGCGTTGAAACTACTTATGTCCGCTCTTTCAAGCTGGTGGACCGGATTAATTATCCGTTCCAGATGAAGGGGAACCAATCTTCCCGCAACCGTTGGCCCGGCTGCATGTTGTGACCGGCGTAAGGCGGGGAAGTTGGGCCGGGGCGTTCAACATACCGGGCATCGTCGCCTACCATGCGAATAGAAAAGGCACGCCGTCTTGAAGGTGTATTGTTGCCTCTGGCCCCATGAACGCTCTTGTAGTGGAACGCCACCGCATCCCCTGGCTCCATTTGCCATTCCAGAACGCGGTATTTTTCCGGCTCTGCGTCGGGGTCGGGTGTGGGAAGGTATTGATCGTCAGATGGGTAAAAGTCTTCCTCTGAAAGCCACCGTACAGGCAACACTGGTTTTTTCCACTTGTGTGACCCAGCCAGCAGTCTCAATGATGCTTCTTTGACCGGGTCAACGGGCACCCAGAAACTTAAAGTCTGTTCCCCTTCAACAAAATAGTAGGGGGCGTCCTGATGCCACGGCGTTGGCTTTGCGGTGCCGGGTTCTTTGACCAATACATGATCATGAAACATTTGAACCCGACGCGACTGCATCAGTTGAGCAGCAGCTTGGGCCGCCGGGGACTTCAATACAAAATCAGAGAATTCAGGTATGCGTGTCCAATTACAATAATCATCGAAGAACCGACCAGGCTCACCGTCTGATAAATTTTCTGCACCATAGGGACCGGGTTCATTCATGTTGCGGTTAATCCCGGCAATCAATGGGTTGACCCATTCCCTGAACAAACCGGGAATAAGCACAGCGCCATCTTTATGATATGCTTCGATTTGCTGATCGGTGACGGGTTGACTTGCCATGACGTCCTGTTCTCCGTCATTTCCCATTGCGGGGGAATGGTGGGCACGACTGGGATTGAACCAGTGACCCCTCGCGTGTGAAGCGAGTGCTCTCCCGCTGAGCTACGCGCCCAAAGCCTCAAAAAACACATTAAATCAAGCATTTAAGGGAAACACCATATCAAAAGAGAAGTCTGAAAACAACCGTATTCTGACGTTAAGTGTGACCAGAGTGTGACCGGTTGGACAGCCGAACCGGACCAAACCTGTGCCAACACCGGTGAGCAGACAAAACAGATGCAGGGAGACAGACGCTCGAAACCATAGATCGTTCGGCGGGGCCATGGGGGAAGCCCACGAGCGGTCATCTATTGATAAACCCTCTCACAGATTTCCCCCAAATTAACGCTACCTACTCAAAAGCCATGTGCATGGAACCCCTTGGCAAAACCCGTCACTCGAATTCCGTGACCCCATTCGATGATCCCTTCCCCTGCCATCACCTCAATGAAGTCAGGATGGTTCCTGATTGACCGACGGAAGTTGCTGGTATCTGTCATCTCAATTGATCTCATGATGTCTCTGAACTTGACCAGTTCATGAGGGTCATTCACCAGATTCTCAATGATGATACCGGCTGCGTCTTTCATCTTGCCCCTGAGAGCCGTTCCATTGGGCTTCCATCGCTTCACTTTGCAATGGGGAAAGATGTCAGGAAGGGCTTCTTCGATACCATTCCCTACGCTGGCAATGATGTAAGCATCACATGGGGCGCACACATCCCCGATGCACTGACGAACAGAACCACGACACAGGGCTTGTAACACCAGATGCCGGTGTTCCCCGATCATCACATCTTCGTAGTCATCCTTGGAGAGCCTGTCAGTGGGTTGTAAGCCCGACCCAAGCCGCCCCATGGATTCATAGTAGGATGGTCGATAGAACAACGTCCCGGCGAGGATGACGTTCTTCACATGGGCGAAGGCGTTGGTCCCATGGTGGTTTCCCCAATGGACGAAGTGAACCTTGTCCCTGCTCATATGCAGAAGGTCAGAGACACCGGAGACCACATCGAAGGAAGTCTCAGACTTGTGATGAACGACCAACCACTCTTCGGTGGGCTTACTGTTGATCGTGCTGGCGATACCGTTGATCAATGCCTCTCCCTTTCTACGGAAAGAAGACTTACTCCCGCCTGTATTCCAGACATGTACGGTCAGGTCGTCATACCGCTTGTCGGCCTTCCGAAGGGTCACAAGATTACCCCTGCGATCTTCCCAATGGCGGTAGGTGGTTCTGACCCGACCAGAGGCATCCAGTATCACCACAGGGGCGAAGTCTTCAGGTAGTGTCTCCCGGTAGTCGAGGACCGTGTTCCCTCTGTTGCCATCCCTACGGACGGTGACATCCTTTCCAGACAACATCCAGAGCGACATGGCTGTCTTCTGGTGGGATTGTTCAGTGTGACTGAGTAGCCGAAGGACACCATTGAGATCGACCTTGTGAACTTCGGTGAAGTCAGGGACGTAGATCGTAGACCCATCCTTCACACCCTTGAGGTCCACAAAGAGTTTCTCAATGGTTTCAGCAAGGGATGGATGACTGAACCGAAGTGGGGCAAACAGGTGGCCGATGTCATCCCTGTTCAGTGTCAGGACTTGACCGGGAAGGATGGCTTCATCCCATATGCGGACCAATCTTGGACGATCATGGAAGTGAAAGACATCCACATCCTTGAACATCTTACCTTCACACCTTCGTTCCACCATCTGCTGAGTGGTAAACAGAACACGGGCTGAACGAGGGTGACCACTACCAAGGGCATTAAGTTCATCATCACCGGTGAAGACACCAAAATCTTGGTCTGACAGTCCCATTTCCTTAGTCAGCTTCCTGATCTCATCCAGACGGGACACACACAGGAGAACACCGACAGTGTCATGGTCTGGCGACCTCATCAGGGATTCAATGAAGTGGATGATCGTTCTGGTCTTACCCACACCTGGGTCCAGACTTGAGAGATAATACAAAGGGAGACACTCCCCATCAGCCATCCTCTCCAGAGTCACAGCCAAGTCTGTCAGGGCTTCCCACATAGCTTGTGACGGTTGGTGGGATGTCTGTTGGGCGAAGAAGGTTTGAAGACCAGAAAGGGTCTCCTTTGACAACCTTCCCAAGGTGGTGGGGAAAGGGGTCAAGTTCTGTAATAAGCCCTCTTTACAAGAGTTGACCCTTTTTGTGATTAGATCAGAAGTGGCGTCATTGGTCAGGACACAGTGGTTCCGTCTGTCGGTTAAGACATTCATAGGTGGTTCCTTCATTGATGGTAGTAGGATTTGAGATAGGGGTGGTCATAACCGAACAGGTCCGACAGTCGGATCAAACTTCAGTTGGTCGATAGTGCAACCTAATTCCGCCACCAGAGATCAACCGCATTGGCTGTATCAGTCATCTCAACTTACAAGACGTTGTGGTTCTGGATTTGTTGGTCAGGTCACTGACGGTGAAAATCGGTTCTATCTACTAAGGGGTCACCCTAATTGCACCCCTTCCAGAAGCCACACAGACTCCACAGGAAGTGGCTCAAAGACAACCCATTCCGACCTACCTTAATTCAAGAGAACGACTCAGCGAGTCTCTAAGGGGCTCTCAGGGGCTATCGCTTCAATCGAGGCCTAGAGCCTCAATCACTACATCTTGTAATCGTTGATGGGAGGTCTTTAACAAACAGACTTGTTGCAGAAAGAAGGCTCAAGTACACTCAACTAATGAATAGCCCCTAGTTTTCTAGACGCCTTCGGTTCTTGTTTTCTGCTGCCGTTCGAACTCGACGGGAGACAGCATCCCGTTTCTCGCATGCTTGCGCTTCGGATTGTAAAACATTTCTATGTAGCTG